>Ga0307433_1000043_pt1 | contig 113382 bp, 99 predicted proteins | sample SalMarWE160210MG_FD_202166 | JGI IMG/M metagenome (GOLD analysis project Ga0307433, IMG submission 202166) | Salt marsh sediment microbial communities from the Plum Island Ecosystem LTER, Massachusetts, United States - WE1603-210 | ecosystem: Environmental > Aquatic > Marine > Intertidal zone >...
TTGTTTGATTAGTTTTGCTGGCATGGGGCACACTCCTTTGAAAACAGTCTGAATCCATACCACAATTATCGGACAAAAACCGGGAACCTCTTGAATTTATGACAGTATACTACGCGAGCACCCATTTGTTCCGGCGTAAATTGGGTTTGTTTTTTCAAGTCGACTTTTTTCTCTGCCGGGCGCCGGTTGGCAGCCTCATCCCGTTTGGATGTGTACGCCTGGGAAGACTGGGTGGCAGCCTCATCCCGATTGTCGTTTATCGGGATGGGGATGGTTTGAGCATCTAAATGCTGCTCATCGTTGTCTTGATACTCAATTCGCCGCATTATTTCGCGTTTCTTAAGCTCGTTCATCATTTTTATCATGCTGTTCTCGATTCGCCGTTCGTACAGCATCATCCTGTCGAGCACCCTGCAATTGCACCAGTCGGACGAAGCGATTCGGCCGAGCTGCAAATGGCTAATGACATATCTCGAGTCGCCCAGCTTTACCCCCTTGGCATGCCACTTAACCATATTGAAGCTTTTGGCCATCGGATTGTCGATTTGACTTTCTATCATCGAGTCGATGGCTTGGTTCTGCATACGCTCGGCCCGTTTCAGCAGCCAGACAAGGCTGACAAACCGATCAGCTAACATGGTTTCCACCGCCCCGACAGGGTCAAGCTCAGCGAGGAATTGGTCGTGGTAAGCTTCATATTCAGCCGGATCTTCGCCTTTTATCACCGCCTCAGCGGCAAAAAGCCCGTGCTTGATCGCATTCTGCGAGACCGTCGCCTTGCCCTGGTCTGTCTGCGGCCCGGTCGATTTTTGTGCGTTTTTCTGGTTAGCTTTGATTTGTGCTTTCGTAGCCATAAGAAACCTCCTGATTTAAGATTTTCGATTGCCGATACCCGCTTTCGCGGGCACAAGTTTGCAATTGATATATAATTATTAACCATTTATATATCGTTTAATATATATCTTACTTACCAACGAATTGGCCGTCAAGTGAATATATTAAAATATTTATAATTTTATTTAACCACTGATTAAAGCAGAAAAAAAGGGTTTTTGAGTCATATAGGGTAAAGCGTAACGAATGTGTGTCCCATTGTTATGTCGAGCGGGGTCGGGAGGACCGATCATTTCCAAAGCGAATCAGAAAATGTGCCGTGTATCTTTAATTCTTTCGCGAATCGGTCAGTTTGAGTAATTAACTAAATTTGATAATAGACAATGATCAAGTTTTTTTAGCGCAACAAAAAAGACCTGAAGTTATCTCCAGGTCTTAATAGCGGGGGGAGGATTCGAACCTCCGACCTCCGGGTTATGGGCCCGACGAGCTACCAGACTGCTCTACCCCGCGGTCATTTATCTATATATACCAAATAACTTGCCTTTTATCAATATTTCAAAGACAAATTTATAAATTTTTACGAATCGCACCAGCGATTTCTTCAATCTTTCCATCTTTATATTCGAAAGAAGGCCACCTGCTGAACAGTCTATCGCCGGTATTTCGCGGCACAATGTGAAAATGCAAATGCTCTATAAGCTGCCCAGCCGCCCTGCCATTATTGCACAAAAGATTATAGCCGTCGGAATCCATTGCCGCGGCCACGGCACCGGCAATCTTACCAATCCGTGTAAAAACCTGGCCTAAAAGCTCGGCAGGACACTCATGCAATTTTTCAAAGTGCTGCTTTGGAATCACCAACGTATGTCCATTGCTTATTGGGCCGATATCCAAAAATGAAAGAACAACTTCATCTTCGTAAATTTTCGTAACCGGTATTTTTCCGGCTACCATTTTACAGAAAAGGCAATCATCCGCACCCATCGCAGGTTCATCCTGAAAAATATCCGGCTACTGCTCCGGCTTAGCTTGTCCTTCGTCGTCCCGGATTTCAGTTTCTTCTTCCCGGGTAGTCTCCTCGGGTTCGATCGCTGCCTGGTCTTCGGCAATCTCTTCGACTTGTACGGCTTTCTTTGTCTTCTTGCGCGAGCGTTTCTTGCTTTTCTTTGTTACACTCTCATCGGCACCTACCAGTTGCAGTAAGACGAGCTGGCCGTTATCACCCAGCCTTCTCAAAGACAACCTTATAATCCTTGTATAACCGCCCGGCCTGTCAAGATATCTGGGGCCAATCTCGCTGAACAATTTTCCGACGACAGTGCCTTTTCGCACAGGACTACCGTCCTCATAATCTATGATGTCACGGTTCCCAAGCAGAGCAATAGCCCGACGTCTGGCTGGAAGTGTTCCTTTTTTCGCCAGCGTGATCAACTTCTCAGCAAAAGATTTTACCTCTTTGGCTTTTTCTATTGTGGTCGAAATCGTTTCATGCTGGAAAAGCGAAGCGACGAGATTCCGCCGCATAGCCAGCCGATGCTCCATTGTTCGACCCAACCGACGCCCTGCTACTCTGTGACGCATATACTTAAACTCCTCTTGTATCTATACCTCTGTCATTCCTAAAGACAAGCCTATGTCGGCAAGTTTTCTCCTGATTTCCCGCAGGGAAGTTTTGCCGAAGCTCCTGATCTTTAGCAAATCAGCTTCTGTCATTTTTACCAATTGTCCAACCGTTTCGGTCTTTGCCGAGTCAAGACAATTGTTTGCTCTTACCGAGAGTTCCAATTCCTGGACCGGCATGCTCAGTTTTTGTGCCAATTCCTCATCCACAACTGATTCTTCAGTCTCTTCTACTGCAATTTGAGATTCAGCAACAGTATCTTGTCCAAGATCGAAATATTGTACGAACGGATTTACATGCTTGCGTAAAATTTTTGCGGCTTCAACCAGAGCCATTTCAGGCGTGATTGTTCCATCTGTCCAAATTTCCAGGATCAGTTTGTCATAATTGGTTCGCTGGCCCACACGTGTATTTTCTGTCGTGTATCTTACTCTTGTAACCGGTGAATATACGGTATCAAGCATTATCCTTCCAACTTCCTGGTCAAACCTGTCTGCAGCAGCGATTCGCTCGGAAGCCGGTACGTAACCACGTCCGTTCTCAACAACCATTTCCATTTTAAAACTAACATTTTCAGTTAAGGTAACCAGCACTAAATCTTTGTTTATAACTTCAATGCTTGGATCAGCAGCTATATCAGCTGCCGTTATCACACCAGTTTTATTTGCCGAAATGCTCATTGTTTTCGGCTCTTCGTCATGAAGCCGAATAACAAGACTCTTAACATTCAGGACGATATCAGTAACATCCTCCATCACTCCTTTTATCGAACTGAATTCATGGTCGACACCTTCAATTTTAATCGATGTTACGGCACTACCTTCCAAAGAGGAAAGCAATATGCGCCTAAGGCTATTACCAATCGTCGTGCCGAAACCACGTTCAAAAGGTTCAATAAAGAATCGGCCATACTTATCACTCGATACCATCGTGTCTCGTTCAACACGAGTCGGCAATTCCAAACCACGCCATGTAACTCTCATATAGGTCTCCTATATAAGTCTTTGAGTTAATTGTATATGCTCAAAACTCAACACTTATACAAACTAAACTTTTGCAGAATCTAAATAAAAAGCCTAAAAATATTTATCTTGAGCAGAACTCCACAACTAACTGTTCCTCAACGGGAATCTGAATATCATCTCGAGTGGGTAATGCAACAACAGTCGCTTCGGATTTTTCCCTGGCCAACTGCAACCAGCTTTGTGCCGTAAAATTCGGATTAGTGTCCAACTGCTCTTTAATTTTTTTAAGGCTTTTTTCTGAACTTTTGACTGTTATCTTGTCACCGATTTTCGTAGTATAATCGCTGATATCCACCTTGCGACCATTCACATAGATATGGCCATGAGCAATTATTTGTCTGGCGGCTTTGCGCGACGGCGCAAAATTCAACTTATATACGACATTGTCCAGACGTCTTTCCAGTAATTGTAACAACGTTTCGCCGGTATTTCCCTTTATCCGCTCGGCCCGATGGAAATACCTCATAAATTGCCGTTCCAGAAGCCCGTAATATCTCTTGACTTTTTGCTTCTCGCGTAGCCGAACACCGTATTCACTTAATCTTCCTCTGCGCCATCCGTGCATTCCAGGAGTCAGATTACGCTGTTTTTTTTCGACCGGACATTTAGCTGTCTCACATCTTATGCCCTTCAGCATAAGCTTCATTCCCTCACGACGACAGTTTTTACAAGATGAACCTAAATAACGTCCCATTTTTCATTCAACCCCAAAATAATTCTTTGGTATCAGTTTTACACTCTTCTTCGCTTCGGTGGTCTACAACCATTGTGCGGCAGCGGGGTAACATCTTCTATTGAAGCAATACGCAATCCCGCCTGCTGCAAGGCAGAGATGGCAGATTCACGGCCCGAACCAGGCCCCTTGACCCTGATTTCAACCTCACGTACGCCATTACGCATAGCAGTATTGGCACAGCGTTGTGCTGCCCTTTGAGCGGCAAAAGGCGTACTTTTACGAGAGCCCTTGAAACCAACGCAGCCCGCTGAACCGGCACAAACCGTATTACCATCTAAATCTGTAATCGTAATCAACGTGTTATTGAACGTCGCTCTTATATGCACAATAGCTCGGACGACATTTTTTCTAACTTTTCGCTTTACCCTTTTTGCCATTATTATTCCCGCACTGTGTATTTATTCATAATAACCGATTTTAGCGTTTTTCCTTCACACCTTTCTTGCCGGCAACGGTTTTTCTCGGCCCCTTGCGTGTGCGCGCGTTACTTTGCGTGCACTGCCCGTGAACCGGCAGACCCCTTCTGTGGCGAATGCCTTTGTAACAATTGATATCTCGCAGGCGAGCTATATTTTGACTAACCTGTCTGCGAAGCTGACCTTCCACGATATAACTGCGGTCGATAATCTGGGTTATGTGGCTAAGCTCATCTTCGCTGAGCTTGCCGGCCTTTGTATCTTTATCGATTCCGGCCTCTTTTAATATCTGCCCCGATGTGTATTTACCAATACCAACAATATAGGTCAGCGAAATCCATATGGATTTTTCATTGGGAATATCAACACCAACTATACGCGGCATAAAAGCTCCTCTTTCAAATCGATTATTGATCCTAAGTTTATCGAATCATCAATCATCATTCACCAATTATCGTTTGTCAATTAACCCTGACGTTGTTTATGGCGAGGGTTCGTACAAATCACCCGCACGACGCCTTTGCGTCTAACAACTTTACAATTCTCACATATACGTTTTACAGAACTTCTAACTTTCATATTAATCCCTGCTTTTCGATCATAGTTTACGGCCGAACACGTTTGCTATTCGCCGTAAATCAACCTCGGCTAATGCCTGAGTACTATTCTGCCTCTATTTAAATCATACGGTGACATCTCGACTATGACCGTGTCACCCGGTAATATTCGGATAAAATTCATGCGCATCTTGCCCGAAACATGTGCCAAAACCTTGTGGCCGTTCTCCAACTCTACTCTAAACATCGCATTCGGTAAAGCATCAGTCACTTTGGCTTGCAATCTTATCGTATCCTTCTTTGCCATTTGTTTCACAACCCGTGACTTATGATTCGTTCTTTCCCTTGTTCAATGTCCATTTATCGTTAATACTTCACAACCATTTTTTAATATCACGATTGTATGTTCAAAATGAGCCGAGGATTTCCCGTCTCTTGTTACTACTGTCCATCCGTTCTTTAAAGTTTTCACAGCACTCGTGCCGGTATTAATCATGGGCTCAACAGCCAAAACCATTCCTTCGGCCAAAATAATGTCATTCTTCAGCAACTCATCACTTACAAAGTTAGGTACTCTCGGCTCTTCATGCATTTTCCTGCCGATACCGTGCCCAACAAAATCCTTCACTACGGAAAATCCAGCGGATTCAGCATATCGCTGCATCTCGGCAGCTACCTGACTCCATCTAACAGCCGGTGCAGATTTCTCTATTGCTATATTAAGAACATGTTTTGTTACGTCCATTAGTTTGCGTCTATTCTCGGAAATCTCACCAATGGCAATCGTAACTGCCGAATCTCCACAATAACCGTTAAGTCTGGCACCGAAATCAATGCTGAGGATATCACCGTTCTTGAGCTTTGCATCCTCTGAAGGAATCCCGTGAACGACTTGTTCATTTATCGAGGCACAAATTGCACCGGGAAACGGGATTCTCGCAACCGGGCTTCGGACACCTTTAAATAAAGCTTCCGCTCCGGCATCAGCGGTCATTTGCAGAGCTATGCTGTCAAGCCAGGCGGTGGTCATTCCGGGCTCTGCAATCTCCTTTAGTTTTAAAAGAACATCTGCTACAACGGCACCTGCCTTGCGCATCAACTCAATTTCCCTATGACTGCGGAGCGTTATAGCCATCGAATTTCATATCTCATCATTCGAGCCTCGTGATTTATGATTCGATACATAGCCATCGCTTCACGTTTTAACAAGGACATCCAGTTTCTCAAACATTGAAGCCCTTACATCGTCGGGATTCCTGTCAGCATCGAAGTCATAGACTGTACTGTTTTTCTTATAGTAATCCACCAGGGGCTCTGTCTGCTGGTGGTAAGTCTCAAGACGATTCGCCAATACTTCCTCAGTATCATCAGACCTTTGAACAAGCTCAGTGCCGTCTTTATCACATATACCTTCAGTTTTTGGCTTTAAGTTTTCAACGTGGTAAACCGCTCCACACTTCGGACAACTTCTTCTTCCGGTTATCCGCTTTGTTACTACGTGGTCATCTATCTCCAGGTTCAAAACAGCATCTATTTGTTGCCCGCTTGCGACCAAAGCTTTATCCAACTCGATTGCCTGATTAACCGTTCTGGGAAAACCATCCAGTACAAAACCGGCAGCAGGGGCTTTTTCGATTGCTTTGGCCATCATCTCTATTATTATTTCATCCGGCACAAGTGCGCCTGAATCCATGTAATCCTGGGCCTTTTTCCCTAACTCAGTACCTTCGGCCCTTTCCTGTCGTAAAATGTCTCCACTGGATAAATGGAGCAGGTTATATCGTGCAACAATACTTTTACACTGCGTTCCTTTACCGGCACCGGGGGCTCCTAATAAAACTACTTTCATGCATACGCTCCTTTGATTCTGCCGGATCCGCTAAAGCCATCATAGCTTCGCATCAATAGATTGGCTTCTATTTTCTGAACCAGATCGAGCGAGACGCTGACAACTATCAACAAACCGGTGCCGCCCAGAAAATTTGCCACGCTCGGATTAATCCCGAGCAACACGATTATCAGCGACGGCACAATGGCAATTATTGCCAGGAACGACGCTCCGAAATATGTAATCCTGGTCATTACCGTTTCCAGGTAGTCGGCGGTTCTGCGTCCCGGTCGAAGCCCGGGAATAAAGCTTCCGGAATCCCTGAGATTCTTTGCCATTTCCTTGGGCTGAAATTGCACGGTCACCCAAAAATAAGCGAATAAAAATATCAGTAACATATAAAGAACATTGTAAGTATAAGCACGGAAGCTTAAAGCATCGTAAATAGTCTGAAGAATTACTGATTCACTTAAACTTTGAATTCTTGATAATTGCCCAAGTATTAACGGCGGAAAAATCATAAAGCTCGATGCGAAAATTATCGGCATCACACCGCCGTGATTGACGCGAAGTGGTAAATAATGCCTCTGACCGCCATACATCCGGCGGCCTCGCATCTGTTTTGCCTGCTGGATCGGTATTCGGCGCTGACCTTGAGTTATTAGTATCGCACCAGCAACAACAAATACGAATGCTGCTATCAGGAACATGATCTTTGCCGGACCTACGCTGCCGGGCCCTGCACCGACTCTCAAATCTACATCCTGCCAGAGCATCCAGATCGCCCATGGCATTCTGGAGACAATACCGGCCATGATTATCAAACTGATGCCATTGCCTATGCCATATTCATCAATCTGTTCGCCAAGCCACATCAGGAAAATGGTCCCGGCCGTCATACCGACAACACCCATCATGATAGCCTGGCGGTACATACCGGCATAGGTCAATCCTCCCCCTTCCCCACCCAACAATTTCATAAACATTACCGACTGAACAACGCATATAAGCACAGTCAGGTAGCGCGTATACTCCTGTATCTTTTTGTGGCCCGTTTGGCCTTCCTGGCGCAGCTTCTTCAAAGCGGGAACAACCTCGCCCAACAGCATAAGGATAATTGATGCTGTAATATAGGGCATAATTCCCAGCCCGAATAAGCTGCTTTTATCCAGCCTTCCACCTGTAAACATCTGCATATATAGAGCAGCTCTGCCCAATGGGCTCTCGGTGTCCCTCGAACCGGCGACGTTTTCAATCGCGGCAGGGTCAAAACCGGGGACAGGGATATGGAAGCCGACTCTGTATATAACCAGCAGCGCCAAAGTAAAAAGTATCTTGTTACGCAGGTCCTTAACTCTGAATATGTTGACCACTGTTCCAAGCATTATTTCAAATCCCGTCTATTATGTTTTGCGTTCCATTTCGCATGACGCGGCAAACTGACAAGCATCAAATCATTGTTACCATTCCGCCGGATGCGGCAATTTTCTGCTCAGCATTTTTACTGAATTTATGAGCTGTTACCTGCAGCTTTTTCGTCAGATCTCCTTTACCGAGAATCTTGACTTTACTTTTAATGCTGTCAATCAGTCCGGCGCCGGACAACTGCTCTACTCCAACATTGGCGCCATCCTCAAATCTTTCAAGTTGACAGACATTGACAATTTCGCAGCGATTTGCGAAATTGTAGTTATTAAAGCCCCGTTTAGGAAGCCGGCGAAACAAAGGCATCTGACCACCCTCTTTTAGTGAAACTGAGGTTGAGCCAGCCCTGCTGCCGGCACCTTTATGACCTCGGCCACACGTCTTGCCATGGCCGCTGCCACTGCCTCTGCCAATGCGGCGACGACGCGTATGTTTACCAGCAATAGAAGTTATTTCATGATTCAACATTCAAATCAACCATCTTTCAATCGGTATTAATTAAACCTCAATAGCCACACCACGTAAAGACTCGACCATTTCTTTGCTGCGTAATTTCAATAAGCCTTCAAGTGTTGCTTTGACTACATTTTTGGCAGAAGTGCTACCGTAAACTTTTGTAAGTACATCCTGCACACCGGCATATTCGAGTACTGCTCGGGCGCTGGAGCCGGCTATAACTCCAGTACCAGGACTGGCCGGAACCAATGCTATCTTCGTAGCTCTGTATTCGCCGTTGATTCGGTGCGGAATTGTTCGGCCAACCAAAGCAATCTTTTTCAAAGATTTTTTGGCATCTTTTACAGCTTTCTCGACCGCTCGTGGGACCTCGTTAGCCTTGCCATAACCGACACCCACAGTGCCTGCACGATCACCAACAACAACCAATGCTGCAAAGCTGAACCGCCGACCACCTTTGACAACTTTGGAACAACGGAATATTTTTACAACCGTATCTTCCAGCGGCTTTTCTTCCTGTTCCGATAGTTTATGAGGTTCTACTGCCAATTTTTTCTCCAAGCTTTATCGTTTCTTTATTAAAAGACCAGCCCGGCTTTCTTTGCCGATTCGGCAAGAGCCTTGACTCTGCCATGGAATTTATATCTATTTCTATCGAAGCAAACGCACTTAATACCGACGCTTAGGGCTTGTTTTGCGATCGCTTCGCCTACTATTTCAGCAGCTTTTATATTACCCGCATTGGGTAACTGGTCCCGCTGGATTTTTGTCCTTGTACTTGCCGAAGCAAGTGTCGCGCCTGCGGTATCATCGATAATTTGGGTGTAAATATGTCTGTTCGACCGAAACACCGAAAGCCGTGGTCTGTCCGGAGTTCCAAAGACCTTTTTCCTAACGTGATATTTACGCCTAAGTGCCGCTTTTTGTATTTTACCAGCTCTCAATTCTCAATTCCTATTTCTATTCTTATGCTGTTCCCGAAGCAAATGCCTTACCGACTTTACGTCGTACATGCTCATCCGCATAACGGATGCCTTTTCCTTTGTAGGGTTCAGGCGGTCTTATCTTTCGTATATCTGCAGCGAACTGTCCAAGCAGACATTTGTCTATTGACGATAGCGTGAACTTGGCAGGGACTTCATTGCCCCTTGTTGCACCGACTTCAATTTTGATCTTGATGTCTTTCGGTATTACCCGTTCTACAAGATGGCAAAAACCAACTTGAAAAAGGAGTTTTTCGCCCTGTTCTTTGACATTGTAACCAGTGCCGAAAATTTCCATTTTCCTTTCAAAACCTTTACTGACACCGGTAATCATGTTGGCAATCAAGGCTCGCATTGTACCGTGCAACTGCCTGTTCATGTGATCCTGTGGTTTTTCGTTTTCAACGAATATCTTACCATCAGAATCGTCAACTTTCACTTTTATCCGCGGATGACAGTCCATCTGGAGCTGCCCAAGCGAACCCGAGACCTTGATAGAAAGGCCTTTGATTTCGACCTTAACATCACCGGGGATAACAATAGTTTTTTTTCCGATACGACTCATTAGCTAACCGTACATAGAACCTCGCCACCGACATTATTCTGGCGGCAGTTTATATCACTCATTACACCTTCACTTGTAGAAACGATTGCTATACCCATACCAGCTAAAACTCGCGGTAGTTTTTCAACGGAGCAATAGACTCTACGGCCGGGCTTACTTGTTCTTGTTATCTCTCTAATAATCGAACGGCCTTCCTGGTCATACTTTAACGTAACCCTTAGTATCCCCTGATTGCCATCATCGATTCGGTCATAATCCGAGATATAACCTTCTTTTTTCAACACAGCCGCTATGCCTTCGCAGATTTTTGACGCTTTAATGTTAACCTGCTCTTTGTTTACTCGCACAGCATTGCGAATTCTCGTCAGCATATCGGCTATGGGATCACTTAAACTCATAGTTTCACATCTCGTATATCGTATGTCTTTTTAGAATTACATTTGACACGTTATATCGCGTTCTTTACCAACTGGCTTTTTTAACTCCCGGTATTTTTCCTTCGTTAGCTAAAGTTCTAAAACAAATGCGGCAAATCTTAAACTTGCGATAAACAGCTCTGGACCTGCCGCAAAGCTGACAGCGTGTATATTGCCTGACACGAAATCTTTGTTTTTTTTCTGCCTTGTTTTCCAGTGCTTTAGTTGACATTCACAAGCTCCAATTTCTCATCTCGTCCGGCGTTTTACGATTCATGCCTTCTGAACGGCATACCAAAAAGCTCAAGCAGTTTTTTTGCTTCTTCGTCGGTCCGTGCCGTAGTTACAAAAGTTATATTCATACCCTGCTGAAATTCCATTTTTCCCACGTTGATTTCCGGAAAAACGCTCTGCTCACTCAGACCCATCGAGTAATTGCCTCTTCCGTCAAAACTGTTGTCGTTAAGGCCTCGAAAGTCTCTTACCCGCGGTATCGCAAGACTAATGAGTCTATCCATAAATTCGTACATTCTCACGCCGCGAACAGTAACTTTTAAGCCGGTTTCAACCCCTTCCCTGACCTTGAAGTTCGAAACGCTTTTCTTGGCTTTACAGACAAGAGGCATCTGGCCGGTAATCATCGTCAGGTCCTTTTTAGCCGATTCCAGAAATTTCTTGTCCTGCGTCGCTCTGCCTACACCCATCGAGATTACGACCTTTTCCATTCGCGGAACAGCCATAGAATTTTTGTAACTAAACTCTTTGGTCAGTTCCTGAATTACCTTTGACTTATATAAATCTTTCAAACGTGCCATCTTGTATCTTGCAACCGTATTAAATAGTTAATAGCTGCTAATCATCAGCTTATTTTATCTTTCGAACAATGCCAATTTCTGAACCGTCAGAGGCAAGGCGTTTTTTGCTACCATCCTTTTTCACCTCAAAACGGACTCTGCCGCCTTTCGAGCTTTTCGGATTCACCGGTAAAACATTACTTATATGGATCGGTTGTTCAACATTGATCCGGCCTCCCTGCGGATTTTTTCGTGAAGGCCGAACGTGCTTTTTAACTATATTGTGACCCTGAACAATAACACTGTTCTTTTCACGTATCACTCGCAAAATCCTGCCGGTAGTACCTTTGTGGTCACCAGTTATAATCTCTACTATATCACCTTTTTTTATATGTAAAGCCATAAAATCGTATCTCTTATTTCATATCTCGCTTGGCGCTTTACGAGATTCTTCATACATTTAGACTACTTCGCTTGCAAGCGAGATAATTTTCATATAGTTTTTTTCGCGTAGCTCACGAGCTACCGCACCAAAAATCCTGGTCCCTATCGGATTACCATCGGCGTCAATCATCACTGCTGCATTACTATCGAATCTCACATAACTGCCGTCCGAGCGTTTAACAGGACTCTTTGTGCGAATAATAACGCATTTATGAACTTTCTTGTCATCCAACTGGCAGCTCGGCAGTGACTTCTTTATAGCTACACATACAATATCCCCCACCCCGGCGACCGGTCGGGTTTTCTTGCCGCGAGCCCCACCTCTGCCAAGAACCTTTATACATAATGCCGACTTAACACCGGAGTTGTCGGCTATATCCAACATTGTTTCCTGCTGAATCATCGTATCGTATCTCTATTCACGCCTGACCTGCTTTTTTTACAACCTTCACAAGACGCCAACTCTTGGTTTTGCTGCGAGGCCTGCATTCAGCAATTTCAATGACGTCACCAACGCCGCTCTGATTATGTTCATCATGAACGCCGATTTTTGTTCTGCGTTTTATATATTTACCATACTTTGGATGTCGAACCTTGTAATCAAGGGCAATTTTAATGCTTTTGTTGCCGCTATTGCTTACCACCACGCCAGTCAAAGTCTTTAATTTCCGATCCTGCATTTTTGATTTTCCGGTTAACCGTTACCTATTAATAAACTACAACTTGCTTTGTCGCATTATTGTTTTAATCCTGGCAATATCGCGTTTAACGTTAGTAACAGCCTTGGAATTCTCCAGTTTTTCCGTTACTGCCTGCGATCGCAAATCAAACAAATGCCTTTCATACTCTTCTAATTTGCCATCAAGCTCATCCGGGCTCATCTCTCGGTAATACTGCGCTTTCATCTCAAGGTTCCCTTTTACAATGAATGCCTTCGTTTAACAAACCTGCATTTGATAGGCATTTTATGAGCAACCCTGACCAGTGCCTGCTTCGCCACATCTTCGCTCACTCCGCCGATCTCAAAGCAAACCTGCCCGGGCCTTACTCTTGCGACCCAAAATTCAGGCTCACCCTTACCTTTGCCCATTCGCGTTTCCAACGGCTTGGAACTTACCGGCTTATGTGGAAACACCCTGATATAGACCTTGCCTTCACGATGCAGAAAGTGAGTTGCTGCAACTCGGCCGGCTTCGATGTTCCGTGCGGTTATCCAACTCGTTTCCAAAGCCTGCAAGCCGTATTCACCGAACGCTACATAGTTACACCTTGAAGCATTACCTTTCATTATGCCGCGTTGGCTCTTACGGTATTTAACTCTCTTCGGCATCATTGCCATTTTTTAGACCTTTGTAAAAACTATACTTACGAAAAGCATTTTCTTTCAGGAAAACACTCGTTCTTAACTTTCATTTGTATTGTTTGACTCACTTGTATCAGGTTCTGCCTTCGGCGCTGCCACTTGAGATTCGGCGGAAACTTTACTCCCCTGTCTCGGTGCGCCTTGAGTCCTGCCCCTACCTCTCATCGCCGGGCCAACACGTTTCGGTGGACGACGCTGACGACGGTATTGGCTCGGTGCGATTTCCTCGCCGAATTTACCTTTATAAATCCATGCTTTAACACCTATGGCACCATATGTTGTTCTTGCAGTTGCCACGGCGTAATCTACATTAGCATCCAGCGTATGCAGTGGAATACTGCCAAGTTTCTGTGTTTCCTTCCTGGCCATTTCCGATCCTGCCAGCCGGCCGGAGCAGATAATCTTAACTCCTTTAGCTCCGGCGCTCATTGCCGACTCGCAAAACTGCTTCATCGTGCGCCTGAATGAGGCCCGTTTACCTAATTGCTCAGCAATTGCTTCTGCCACCAGGGTAGCATTAAGGTCTGGCTCTTTTATCTCGACAACATTGACATTGATCTGTCGACCTGTTAACTCTTCAAGCTCTTCCCGCAACTTATCGACCTCACCACCCCTTGGGCCTATGACCACGCCGGGCCTGGCACTATGCAACGTTACTTTTACTTCGTTACGCGTCCGTATTATTTCGGTTTTCGCCACAGCACCTTTGGGCATACGACGGTTAAATCTATTATCGACATACCGTCGAATCTTCTGGTCCTCAACAAGAAATTCACCGTAATTGGCCTTAGGAGCAAACCATGTGCTCTGCCAACCAAGTGTTACTCCTGTTCTAAAACCTATTGGTGATACTTTCTGGCCCATAATCTCGTATCTCGTATTACTTTTCTGCTATTTACCTATTTGCCTATATATGCGTTACCGTAACCTGTATATGGCAGGCTTTCTTTCGAATGGGATGCGCCCGGCCTCTGTCTTTTGGAATCCACCTTTTCGTACCTATGCGGATCCCTGCATCGTCGACACGGGCAGAACTTACATAAAGATTATCAACGTCAGCCTGCTGCTCATCTGCATCCGCAACGGCACTTCTTAAAACCTTGTCGATCATCGTAGCGGCACGTTTTCTTGTGAACTTCAGGATATCCATTGCTTCCTGAACTTTTCGGCCAGTTATCATCTCGGTAACCAACCGAGCCTTTCGCGCCGACATCGGGGCATACCGACAAGAAGAACGCCAGTCGACCAAATCATTTACCTCAACGGATAAAGCTGTCGCCAAATGACGAATATCATCCGCTCGCGGTTCGGGCTTGAGAAGGCCTTTTTGCCAGTTTTTCACAGCCACCGTTGCCTTTTGCTTGTCGAAGCCTCCTCTGGCAAGATGGCTGGCCAACTCATCCACACTTATCTGCTGCTGCCAGCAAAGCTCTTTTAGTTTATCAGCACTTAACATATTTAACGTAATGACCTTAATGCCATTCTCAACAGAGCAGCAAAGCAAAGAATATCTTCTGGATTGTTTTGATTCTTTGCAAATGCTCCCAATTATCAATATTGCCTTATTTTACTATTTTATCTTTTTGCTCGAATGACCTTTAAACATCCTTGTCGGCGAAAATTCACCTAACTTGTGTCCGACCATATCCTCGGTGATAAAGACCTTATGAAACATCTTGCCGTTATGGACCAGAAAAGTAAAACCGACGAACTCGGGGACAATCGTACATCTTCTCGCCCATGTTTTTATTGGCTCACGAGAACCGGATTCCGTCTGCTTGTTAACTTTAATAAACAGCTTATCATCAACGTATGGTCCTTTTTTAAGAGATCTTCCCATATCTTATATCTCGTATATGTTTCGCTCAATTCCAGGCTATATTACTGGGATAATTGTTTCTGCTTCTTGCTCTTTCGTCTTCGAATAATTCTATTGTTACTCGGATTTCGTGGATTTCTTGTTTTTCCACCTTTTGCAAGCACACCGGTGGGCGAACAGGGATGCCGTCCGCCATTAGCTCTACCTTCACCACCACCCATAGGATGAGCAACGGGATTCATTGCCTTTCCTCTTACGTGAGGTTTACGTCCCATGTGGCGTTTTCGCCCGGCCTTACCGATTCGTACATTCTGGTGGTCGGGATTACTGATCCTGCCAATTGTTGCCCGGCACTCCTTACGAATCATCCGCATTTCACCGCTTGGCAAAACGATGGTAATCCAATTGCCTTCTTTCGCCACAATTCTTGCCGCGTTACCGGCACCCCTTACGAGTTTTCCGCCCTGGCCGGCTCTCATTTCGACATTGTGAATCTCCAGTCCGGCTGGAATTGCCGAAAGCGGCATCGTATTGCCGATCTTGGGCTCGCAGGATTCGCCGCTTTCTACGTTTTCACCGACTTTTATACCTAACGGTGCTAATATATACCTTTTTTCGCCATCTTTGTAATGCAGTAAGGATATAAAACAGTTCCTGTTAGGATCGTATTCAATCGTTGCCACTTTCGCGGGGATACCATCTTTATTACGCTTGAAATCAATTATACGGTAAATTTTTCTTGCGCCGCCGCCTCTGAACCGAACAGTGGTTTTACCAGAATGGTTTCTTCCGCCGTTCTTTTTGATCCGCTTGCAGAGAGACTTCTCCGGCCGGGCGGTCGTTAGCTCAGCATAATCATTTACCGAACTGTTTCTTCGTCCGGCACTTGTTGGTTTGTAAACTCGAATACCCATAGCTCGTATCTCTTATGCTGCTTTTAGAATAAATCTATATGAAAATCCGGATTCAGAAACACAACAGCTTTTTTCCAACTCGCAGTCATGCCAGAAGTCCTGCCTTTGCGACGATGCTTGCCTTTTCTGTTTGCAGTTCTTACCTTTTGCACTTTAACGTTGTATATTCTCTCCACAGCGTTTTTTATCTGGGCCTTGTTAGCCCGCTTATTCACTTCAAAGCTGTAGGCGCCTTTCACATTCGCAAAGTGCATTCCCTGCTCTGTAATCAAAGGTTTTATTATTATATTATAGTCATCCACACTAATTATCCGTATCTAATATTGCAAGCTTATGTCATTCTGAACGTAGCGAAGCAAATTTAAGAATCCTTTCCACTTCATCGATATTCAGAACAAATAATATTAAGTTTTCACCTTATTTACTAATTTTCGCTCGTCTGATCCGCCAATAAAACAGACAAAAGAGCTTCTTTTGTAAACAGCATTTTACGATAGCTGCATATCTCGCCAGCGTTCAATTCGTCCACAGGCATAACCGCAACCTTCGGAATATTCTTGGCAGATTTGTATATATTAACATCTTCTTTGCCAATAGTCACGAGACAACTTCGTTCAATCTTCAAATTATTCAGAATGCTTACAAAATCCCTGGTTTTCGGCTTCTCGAAACTTAGCCCGTCAACCACCACAATATTGTTACTCAAAAGCTTTGCCAATATTGCCGAATCCCTGGCTAATCTTCTTTGTTTCTTAGGCATACGTTTACGAAAATCTCTAAGGCTCTTGGCGAAAGTAACGCCGCCGCCGACACGTTTGCCCGTCCTAATGTTGCCAACACGTGCATTTCCCGTGCCTTTTTGCCTGAATAGCTTTTTGCTTGAGCCAGCCACCATACTTCTGCTTTTAGTTGCGGCCGTTCCCACACGCTTGTTAGCGTGACACATAACAATAGCCTGCTTAAGCAAAGAGTATCTGACCGTCCCGCCCAAAGTGGTCTCATCGACCTTCAAGCTATCAACCTCTTTCCCATCCGTGTTATAAACAGCCAAATCAATCATTTTATTATTTCTCGTAACTGGCTTACCACTAACTGCACGTCATTCTACTTTTTAGCGCTACGGATAATGCAGTAGCCGCCGGCCGGTCCTGGTATGGAACCCTTTACAATTAATAAATTCTTTTCTTCGTCTATCTCTACCAGGTCATGATTTTTTGTTGTAACCCGGCAGTGGCCCATATGACCGGCCATTCTCTTGCCCCTTTTAGGGCCGGGGCCATGGCCGGCATCGCTCGCGAAACTTGCTATTGAGCCAGGTGCTCTATGTTTCCGTTCCGTGCCGTGCGAGGCCGGGAATCCACCGAAGCCGTGCCGTTTCATCACGCCCGCGAAGCCTTTGCCTTTACTGGTTCCGACAACGTCGACAGATTTATCTTCCGAAAAAACAGCAACCGTGACAGATTCTCCAGCTTTGTATTCTTGTTCGACGTCGTCCGAAAGTCGCATCTCTTTGATGAATTTCTTCGGCTCGGCATTGGCTTTCTTGGCGTGCCCGATTTCCGGCTTTTTCCTGCGTACAGGTTTCACCTCATCGAAACCAAGCTGTATGGCATTGTAGCCATCGGTCTCGGCACTCTTTACCTGCATAACTATACAGGGGCCGGCTTGTATGACCGAAACCGGCACTAATTTGCCCAATTCGTTATAAACCTGGGTCATTCCAACTTTTTTTCCCAATAGAATCGCCATAATTTACATCTCGTAATACGATTCGCACTTCGCGAATTAGGCTTTAATCCTTACAAAAACTCCCGCCGGCACTACCAGACGGTTCAGTACTTCGACTGTTCGCGCGTTTGCTTCGTGAATATCAATCAGACGTTTATGAGTCCTCAACTCAAACTGCTCACGCGATTTTTTATCGATGTGAGGACTTCTTAGAACAGTATATCTTTCAATGCGCGTCGGCAATGGTACCGGACCACTGACACGGGCATTGGTCTTTCGGGCGTGTTCTACTATTTCCTTAGCAGACGCGTCAAGAGCCCGGTGGTCGTAAGATTCCATCTTTATTCGTATTCTTTCAGTTTCAGTAGCCATAACATTATCCTCTCGGCTGCCCGTAGCTTGCTCAACACTGACGGCTTTCACAGCAACTGCTTCATACACATACAAGAGTGTACGGGGCAATATCTACCCCTATACAAAGCAGCAACCTCACCTCAAGTCTACCTCCTTAGAAATCCACTTTTTATGTATCATATTACTCATAAGTATAAAATTTCCAATCAGGTTTATACCTTTCAAGCCTCTAAAGCTTTGAAGTATATCGATTTATATGGCAAAAACAACAAAAAAACTGTTTTTAGTTTATAGTTTTCCTATTGTCTGCTCAACATATTTTCTTGATTCTGGCAGGAGAGGCCTTGTAAATGAATGTTGACGGTGTATTACTGATTTGTTGCTTCCGTTTTCAACAAGCTATTTCAATATACCAGTAACCAAATATCAAATTCGCCTTCCTTAAGAGTTTGGATTTAGAATAGCTTACTGCTCATCCAAAACCATTTACGGGTTTAATACATATCCCTTATAAAGTTAATAAACCGTCCCTGACAACAGTATCACAGACATGCCACAGCCCAACTAAGGTTACGCAAAGCCATCCTTGGCGATGCTCGCTACGGCTGAAAACCCGTGAATTTATCACATAAATCAATCGCTGTCAATAAAAAGTGAAAAAAAATTTAATTTATATTCAAAAACCCTGATTATTTAAAAAATAATCTGTTTTGCAATCTGCTCCGGGACCTTTTCGTAGCTCAACGGCTCCATTGTAAAGGTTCCCCTGCCGGCCGTTACACTTCTAATTTCGCTGGAATAACCAAACATTTCTACGAGGGGCACTTTAGCATCAATAACCTGCATATTTCCATGTACTCTACAATCAGTAATTAAACCCCTTTTCCCAAGCAAATTACCCTGAACGGCCCCAAAATTGGATTGTGGAACAATTACTTGAAGACGCATTACCGGTTCAAGTAGGACCGGCTTTGCATTTTTAACCGCCTTTTCGACTGCTATAGATGCTGCCTGTTCAAAAGCTAAACTTGAAGAATCAACAGAATGAAATGAGCCATCAATCAAAGTAACTTTAATCCCCACGATAGGATAACCCCCCAATGCTCCACCGCCTAAAGCATCCGAACAGCCCCTTTTCACATCAGGAATATACTCTCTCGGAACCGCATCAGCAGAAACTTTGCTCTGAAACTCAAAATCACTACTCCAATGGCCGTCCTCAGTAAGCAGCGGCTCAACCTGTAAGACAACATGGCCGTATTGGCCATGACCACCTGTCTGGCGTATAAATTTGCCCTCTGCCTCAACTGATTTTGTGATAGCTTCCCTGTAGGCAACACGCGGCTTGCCAACTCTGACATTTACTCCTTTTTCCCTTATCAGCTTGTGCTGCAACACTTCCAGGTGCAATTCACCCATTCCACTGATGATTGTCTGGCCGGTGTCGGTGTCCGTTTTACATTTAAAAGTCGGATCTTCGCGTTTCAAGGCAGCCAGTGCATCTGCCAATTTTGCTTTTTCGGCAGCAGTTCTGGGCTCAATCGACATATTCATGACCGTCTGGGGAAATGAAATGTTCGGCAGGCAGATGGGTTTTTTGGGATCACATATCGTATCGCCTGTAAGCGATTGTTTTAATCCCACAACTGCGACGATATCACCGGCACTGGCCGAGTCCAATATTTTTCGCTCATTGGCGTGCATCTCAAATATTCTGGTAATATTCTCCTTCTTATTGCGATTTGCATTCAAAACTCTGGTGCCGGACTTTAATCTGCCTTGATATATCCTAAGAAAACTCAAATCGCCGTGCACATCGCTGGTGATCTTAAATGCAAGCGCCACCATACTGCCGTTAAGGTCGCACTTAATAGATATTTTTTTGTTCTTATCGGTTGGTTTATGTCCGGTGAGGACCTCTTTGTCCAATGGAGAAGGTAGATACGCCAGGACACCATCAAGAAGCCTTTGCACGCCGATATATTTCAGAGCAGAGCCAACAAATACCGGATGAAGCTTGTTGCTAATGGTCCCTTTTCTAATTGCTCTGGTGATTGTTTCAATATCACTGGGCTTATCGTGAACAAAGCTTTCCATCAATTCGCTGTCATGCTCCGCCGCAAGCTCAATCATATGGTTTCTTTGCTGCTGGGCAGCTTGTTTCAATTCAGCGGGAATTTCAGTTTCCGTAAAAGTCGCGCCCATTTTTTCGGTCTGATAAAAAACCGCCTGCATCTTTATAAGGTCTATGATCCCGGCAAAGGAATCCTCGGCCCCTATAGGGATCTGCAATAGAATCGGATTTACAAGGAGCTTATCCCGAATACTATCAATAGTCATCTCAAAGTCGGCGCCAATTTTGTCCATCTTATTCACAAAGCAAAGGCAAGGCAGGTCGTATTTTTGCCCCTGTCTCCAGACAGTCTCGCTCTGTGCCTGCACACCCTCGCTACCGTCAAACACCGCTACTGCGCCATCAAGAACACGCAACGACCTTTCGACCTCGGCGGTAAAATCAATATGTCCCGGCGTATCGATAAGGTTGATTTCAAAATCCTTCCAGGGACATTTCGTCGCCGCCGATGTGATAGTAATACCTCTTTTTTGTTCCTCCTCCATAAAATCCATAACCGCAGTGCCGTTATGTACTTCACCCATTTTGTACGTTTTGCCAGCATAGTAAAGTATACGCTCGGTTACCGTTGTTTTGCCGGCGTCAATATGAGCCATGATTCCGATATTGCGTAGTTTTTCCAGAGCGCTCGACATTTTGCTTTTCTCATGTCTTAGAGAAAGGGCAATCCCATGCAGTTGCCTTGTTACGTACAAGGGTCTTGCCCTATACGGCAATATACACGCTGCAATACGATATAAGAAAACTGCCACGGTTATTCACAGAAAAACACCGTGGCAGTTATAAACGACAATATTTACCAGGCAAAGTGAGCAAACGCCTTATTCGCCTCAGCCATTCTATGGATGTTCTCTCGTGTGGTCATCGCGCCACCGCTTTCGTTATAGGCATCTAATAATTCGGAGGCCAAACGCGTGCCCATTGGTTTGCCCTTCTTAGACCTGGCTGAGGCTAAAATCCATCTGAAGGCAAGTGATTGTTGGCGCTTGGAATTTACCTGCATTGGCACCTGATAACTGGCTCCCCCAACACGTTTGCTGCGAACCTCAATCAACGGTTTAACATTGTTGATGGCCTTTTCGAACACCTCAAGAGCACCGGCGTCCTTGACCTTCTCGCTTATAATATCCATAGCATCATAAAAGACCATCTGTGCAGTGCTTTTTTTGCCGCCCAACATCAGACAGTTTATGAATTTCGAAACCAATTTGCTGTTAAACTTCGGATCCGGCTTTAATTGTTGACTTGAAGCGGTAAACTTTTTAGACATTATCTTCCTCAATTTGGCTATGAGTAACCGGCTATAATTCACCAATCTAACCGATCAGTCTATTACCAATTCATTTTGCTTTCTTCGCACCATATTTACTTCTGCCCTGTTTACGATCAGCCACCCCGGCACAGTCGAGGACACCACGGACAATATGGTATCGGACACCCGGCAGGTCTCTGACCCGGCCTCCGCGAATAATCACGGTGCTGTGCTCCTGAAGGTTGTGGTCAATGCCCGGGATGTAAGCTGTAACCTCTTTGCCATTGGTCAGTCTCACACGGGCGATTTTCCGTAAGGCCGAATTCGGTTTCTTCGGCGTCTGAGTCCTTACGATCAGACACACTCCCCGCTTTTGCGGCGAACCGCTGATATCAGATACTCGCTTGTGGCCCTTCGATTTCGACCGAGGTCGCCTAACTAACTGATTTATAGTTGGCATAATTTTCGTAATTCCTGATTCTAATTATAAAGTATTCTCTTTGGTCATAGATAAAACAGCTCATTATTGTAATATAAGCTGCGCAAAATCCAAGAGATTTTATGCTTCTAATACAAAATTTTTGCTAATAATCCAATAAATAAGCCTTTTGGACCTCAGAATCAGAAATTTCGCAAAGCAAACACCAGCAAACTGAAGAGTTAAAAGCCACCAATAAGCAATTCCAACACAGAATCAACAAGCCAAACAAGCTTCAGGATGCTTAGAGGAAATACCGAGCAAACAACAGTATCAAACGGGCTAATGGAAAACCGTTGGATGTTCAAACTCTTAAAGCTGCTGATTGATTTTGAATCAATTGATTCCCAGGGCTTCTCTGACAGCAGCATCTGCCTTTGCCTCAGCCTCTTTGGCTTCCTTGATTTCCTCGACCTCTTCAAATTCCTTCGGCAGCGGAGCTTCAACAAGGTGCTTGACCTTTATGTCCAAATGTGGTTTGAAAGCCGTACCGGCCGGTATAAGATGACCGAGTATTACGTTTTCCTTGAGGCCGTGTAGTTCATCTGTTTTACCGGCTAAAGAAGCCTCAGTCAGAACCTTAGTTGTTTCCTGGAAGCTGGCTGCGGCGATAAAACTCTCCGACCACAGCGAAGCCTTCGTAATACCCAATAGCAATGTATTGGCAGTTGCAGGTTTTGCCTTTTGACCTATGGCTCCTTTGCCACCAATACTTTCGACCTTTTCGTTGATACTTGCCAACTCTTTCTTGTCGACAATTTGGTCGACCTGTAAATCAGTCGCATCTCCAACATCGGTAATCCTGATGCTAGTTGTTAATTTATCATTCTCTTTTCTGAATACGAATTTATCAACGACCTCGCCCGGCAAAAATGCGCTGTCACCAACAGTCTCAATCTCGACTTTTCGCATCATCTGAGAACAAATTATCTCAATATGTTTATCGTTGATGTTGACATTCTGTGAACGATAGACATTTTGAATTTCTATCGTTAAATATCTTTGCAGCGCTTCTTCGCCCTTAATTCGCAGAATATCGTGCGGCACCAACGGGCCATCCGTCAGGGCGTCACCGGCTTCGGCAAAATCCCCCGTGTGGACGTTCAGATGCCTGTCCCGCGGGACGTGGTGCTCTTTTTCCATACCGGATTCACTTCTGATTGTAATCGTCATTTTGCCCTTGCGCTTATCACTTCGCAGCTCGACCCGCCCGCTGATCTCAGCCATAGCGGCAGGATCTTTGGGTTTGCGTGCTTCAAACACCTCGGTAACTCTGGGCAGACCTCCCGTGATATCCTGCGTGCCTCCGCTGGCTCTGGGCTGATGTGCAAGCAATTGTCCGGCCTGAACCTGCTCGCCTTCGAGAACTTCAATTCTTGCTCCTGCAGGCAAATAGTGAACATCGAGTATTTTCCCGTCGGAATCCTCTATGATAGTTTGAGGATGCTTGTCACCCTTATGCTCGATTACTACCGGCTTGCCGGCTTGCCCTTTTCGCTCTTCTTCAATTCCAATGGTCTCGCCTTCGATGATATCAACGAATCGTATAAGACCGGCTACTTCCGCCAAAATGGGCGTCCGGTGCGGGTCCCACTTAAATAGAGAGACCCCAATCTTAACTTTCCGGCCGTCATTAACCAAAACAGTAGCCCCATATGGCACTTTAAACCTGTCAAGCTCTCGGTCTTTTGCGTCCATAATAGCTATTTCACCATTTCGCTTAAGCGCCACTGTCGCTACTTTGCCCTCTTCTTGCTCGATTTCAACCGCATTTATGTCGCGATACTGAACCTTTCCTGCATGTGTGGCTTTTTGTTCTCTTTCAAGAATAGCTCTTTCGGCGACTCCTCCGGTATGGAATGTCCTTAATGTCAATTGTGTTCCCGGTTCTCCGATGGATTGTGCCGCAACAATACCCACAGCTGAGCCTTGTTCGACTAATTTCCCGGTACTCATATCCAAACCGTAACACTTCGCACAGACTCCAAACGGACTGTCACAGGTCAGCGCACTTCTAACCCTGATGGCATCAAGGCCTAAAGCCTCGATTTTTGCTGCCGCTTCGTGAGTTATTACCTCATTTTCATGCACAATCATTTCGTCTGTTATCGGATTGCGAATATTGTCTCTGGCTGTTCTGCCGATAATAAGCTGGGAAAGAGGAATATCAATTTGTTCCCCTTTACTGACTGTCCCTTTAGTAATCCCCTGCAAGGTCTGGCAGTCGCGTTCTATGACAATTAGATTTTGTGCCACATCGATAAGTTTGCGCGTGAGATAGCCGGAATTAGCTGTCTTTAAAGCAGTGTCAGCCAGTCCTTTACGCGCTCCGTGTGTGGAGCTGAAGTACTCAAGCACAGTTAAACCCTCGCGGAAGTTTGATTTAATGGGTGTCTCAATAATCTCTCCGCTGGGCTTGGCCATTAGCGCTCTCATTCCCGCAAGCTGCTGAATCTGGTCAACACTTCCTCTTGCTCCGGAATCGCTCATAAGGTATATCGGATTCAAGTAAGGCGTGCCATCCGCTTTAACATCTTTTTTGAAGCCCTGCATCATCTCGTTGGTTACCTCAACTCGGGCATTTGTCCAGGCGTCAATGACCTGATTATATCTTTCACCCTCGGTCAAAACACCATCGTTGTAATTCTTGCGGATTTTGCTGACCTTCTTCTCGGTTTCCTCAATAATCTCGGCCTTCCTTGCAGGAATCTTCAGGTCCGTTATCCCAAAACTCAAGCCTGCCAGCGTGGCATACTTGAAGCCTAAATTCTTTATTCTATCAAGCAGGTCTATTGTTTCGGCTGAGCCTGTGAATTCGAAACAGTTACTAATTACTCGGCTGAGCATTTTCTGAGACATTGTCACATTGTAAAATGGCATTCCCGCAGGAAGCATGTCGTTGAATATGCACCGGCCAACTGTCGTTTCAACAATCTTCGTATTTTGAACTTGTTCTGAAACGTTAATGATCCTATTATTATCGAGCCTGACTCTTATCTTTGTGTGCAAATCGATTTTGCCCGTTTCAAGAGCCATTATTGCTGCAAATGTATCTCGAAAGACTCTCAGCTCTTCAGTTTTCAGTGCATCACGAGTTTCCAAATAGGTTAAATAATAATTGCCCATCACCATATCTTGAGACGGTCCGACCATCGGAGAGCCGTTAGCCGGCGAAAAAATATTGGCAGTCGTCATCATCAAGATATAAGTTTCCGCCTGCGCTTCGACACTTAACGGCAAATGCACAGCCATCTGGTCGCCGTCGAAGTCAGCATTGAAACCCCTGCAAGCTAACGGGTGAAGCATAATAGCATTGCCTTCAACGAGCACCGGCTCAAAGGCCTGAACACCCATTCGATGGAGCGTGGGAGCGCGGTTTAACAGGACAGGGTGCTGATGAATGACTTCTTCCAGGATGTCCCAGACCTGCTCATCACGCCGCTCTATCATTCTCTTGGCACTTTTAATCGTATCGGCCAATCCGTGTTGTTTCAACTTGCGAATAATGAACGGTTGATACAGCTCCAGAGCTATTTTTTTCGGAAGACCACATTGATAGAGTTTAAGATCAGGACCTACAACAATTACTGACCGAGCTGAGTAGTCTACGCGTTTGCCAAGCAGATTCTCTCGAAATCGGCCCTGTTTGCCCTTAATCATATCGGTTAATGACTTAAGTGGCCGGTTATTACTACCCAAAACTGACCTGCGACAGCGTCCGTTGTCCATCAGTGAATCTACAGCCTGCTGAAGCATCCGCTTCTCATTGCGTATAATCACTTCGGGGGCATTGAGATCCATGAGCTTCTTCAAGCGGTTATTTCGATTGATAATTCTCCTGTAGAGATCGTTCAGATCACTAGTAGCAAAATTGTCTCTCTCGAGCAGGACAAGAGGCCTTAAATCCGGTGGAATAACAGGAATTACTTCCATTACCATCCAGTAAGGTTTGTTTTTGCTGTTTTTGATCTGGTTAATAATCTTAAGCCGTTTTGTGAGATCGCTAATCTTCTGCTTGCTGTTTGTCTTTGTAATCGCCTGCATAAGCTGGTTGCCGACTTCCTCGAGTTCGAGGTTTTCAAGCAGTGCTCTAATGGCTTCGGCTCCCATTGCTGCTTTGAATGCTTTTCCATATTTATTCGTAGCATCCTTGTAATCTTCTTCGGTGAATAGTTGTCCGATTTTCAATGGTGTTTGTCCAGGATCAGTAACGACATATTCCTGAAAATATATAATTTTCTCGAGGTCAGCGCTTTTCATAGCCAAAAGGTTGCCCAGCCGATTAGGTATGGCTTTGAAAAACCATATATGCACAACCGGAGCGGCGAGATTGATATGCCCCATTCGTTTTCTTCGCACTCGACTATGTGTAACTTTCACGCCACATCGGTCGCAAATTATTCCTTTAAACTTTGTTCCTTTGTATTTTCCGCATGCACATTCCCAGTCACGTTCGGGTCCGAATATTCGCTCACAGAACAGACCATCTTTCTCCGGCCGATAAGTACGGTAATTAATGGTCTCAGGCTTTCGTACTTCACCGAAAGACCAGCTACGAATATCATTAGGACCAGCCAACGAAATCGTGACGGAACCGTAATCATTAATTCGATCGTAAATACTTCCTAACATTTAAGGCCCCTTACAATCGGTATGTTGTAATTCTATAATCTAAGGATCATTCTCACAGAGTGGCGTTTCCAAGCCGTTTCTTCTCAAGCTGAATGTTTAATCCCAATCCTCTTAACTCATTGCACAATACGTCGAAGGATAATGGTGTACCAGCTTCAAGAGTGTTTTGTCCTTTGACCATTGATTCGTAAATTTTCGTTCGTCCCTCAACATCATCGCTTTTTACTGTGAGCATCTCCTGCAGCGTATAAGCAGCCCCGTATCCTTCCAGTGCCCACACTTCCATTTCGCCGAATCTTTGCCCGCCGGTTCTGGCTTTACCGCCTAACGGCTGCTGTGTAATCAGGCTATACGGCCCGGTTGCCCGTGCGTGAATCTTGTCATCGACAAGATGATGCAGTTTCATCATATAGATGTATCCGATAGTTGCTCTTTGATCAAATGGCTCACCCGTTCTGCCATCATACAATTGAATCTTCAAAGTATTTGGGACATTAACAAATAACTCACCAGACGGCGGCACCTGTTTTTGCTCTTCGAGCTCGACCTTTCGTTTACTCATGAGCTCGTTCGATTCTGCCGTTAATTGTTGGACATCCTCTTCATTAGCGCCGTCGAATACTGGTGTAATAGCATTGAAGCCCAGCACCTTCGCCACCCAGCCGAGATGTGTTTCGAGAATCTGGCCTACATTCATTCGGCTCGGGACGCCGAGAGGATTCAATAATATTTCAAGAGGCGTACCATCTTCGAGAAACGGCATATCCTCCTCGGGCATAATTTTGGCGATAACACCTTTGTTGCCGTGGCGTCCAGCCATTTTATCGCCAATAGACAATGATCTTTTGATTGCGACGTAGATTTTTACCATCTGCAAAACACCGCTGGGCAACTCATCGCCGTGTTTCAGAGTTTCAATCCTGTGAGACCTTTCTTCCTGAATTTCAGAAATCTTGGCCCAGTATCTATCCACTATTTTTTGCACATTGTCCCGAAGCGATGCAGGTTTGATCCACTTGATATTAAAGCTTTCTATCTGTTCATAAATAACCTCATCATCGGCACTTGCGCCGACTTTCTGACGTGTGGACGGATCGACGATATTGACGTCGAACTTCTTGTGGACAGCATCAATCATTTGCCTAAATATGACACATTCCTTGGCCTTCATTTGCTTTTCATATTCTTTTATCTGGACTGCCAGTTCTTTCTTCTGTTCTTCCGTGCCGGCACCACGCCTATTGAATCGCTCCGTTTTTATTACTACTCCTTCATATCCAGTGGGCAGTTCAAGCGAGTCATTTTTGACATCTTCGCCGGCTCTGCCGAATATGGCGTGCAGCAGTTTTTCCTCAGGCGTCAGTTCCGTTTTGCTCTTCGGAACCACCTTGCCTACCAGAATATCGCCGGAAGAGACCCTTGTTCCTTCACATACCACTCCGTGTTCATCAAGATTACGCAGGGCTCTTTCACTAACATTGGGAATATCGCAGGTAAACTCTTCCTTGCCAAGGCGAGTTTCACGTACTTCGGCTGTAAATTCGTCGATGTGGATGCTCGTAAAACTGTCATCCTTGCAGAGTTTCTCGCTGATGATAATAGCGTCCTCAAAGTTGAAGCCGTCAAAAGAGACAAACCCAACAAGAACATTTTTACCTAAAGCCAGAACGCCATCGGCGGTACCCCCACCGTCCGCTATGACCTGGCCTGCCTTAACCTTCTCACCAAGCTGAATTATGGGCTTTTGATTAAGACATGTTCTTTCATTTAATCCAATAAACTTAGCGAGATTGTATTCATCTGTATGGTTAATGACTATATTGGTTGCGTCGACATTGGTAACTACGCCGCTGTTTGTGGCATGGACGACCATGCTTGAGTTCTGGCCAACAATTGCTTCCATACCGGTGCCGACCAAAGGAGGTTCTGTCCTTAGCAACGGAACTGCCTGTCGCTGCATGTTCGAACCCATCAAGGCCCTGTTCGCGTCGTCATGCTCCAGAAACGGAATAAGTGAAGCTGAAATCCCAACAATTTGCTTGGGTGATATATCAACGTAGTCAACTTCGTCGCTGTAGACTTCTGCTAATTCACCACTCTTTCTTGCAAGGACAAAACCTTTGTTGATTTTGTTGGTCTGGCGGTCAACGACGCTCGGGGGTGCAAATATTGCTTTCATTTCCTGATCGGCACGTAGGTATTCGACCTTGTCAGTGACCTTGCCGTTCTTGACTTTTGTATATGGAGTAAGCAGAAATCCATACTCGTCTATCGAAGAGAATACCGCCAACGAAGCAATAAGGCCGATATTCGTGCCCTCGGGAGTTTCAATCGGACAAATTCTGCCGTAATGGCTGATATGAACGTCACGAACTTCAAAGCCTGCCCGCCTTCTATTGAGTCCGCCCGGTCCAAGAGCGGATAGACGTCTCTCGTGAGTCAATTGGCTCAAGGCATTAGTTTGGTCAACAACCTGGCTCAACTCGCCACGACCGAAGAAATAGTTGATACTGCTCGAGACGCTCTTGGAATTCACCAAATCTGCGATACGCAAGGTCTGTTCAACGTCTCTTTTCATACTCATCCGTTCCTGCACGGTCCTGCGCAGCTTAAGCAGCCCCTTTCTGATTTCATCAGCAGCAAGCTCGTCTATCGTACGCAACCTTCTGTTGCCCAGATGGTCGATGTCGTCAACATGGCCTTCATTGTTGCGCAAACCCGTTATGTACTTCATTGTATTGAGGAAGTCTTCAGGCCGAAGCGTCATCTCATTTTCGTCGATGTTCTGGTTAAACTTACGATTTATCCTGAACCTGCCAACTTTCCCGAGACGGTAGCGGTTCGAATCAAAGAATTTCTCTGCAAAGAAGGTTTTCGCCTTCTCTTTATTGGGCGGATTGCCGGGTCTCAATCTCATATAAAACCTCAACAGCGCATTTTCGTGGCTTTGGCAATCATCCTCAGCAAGGGTGTTTAAGATGAGAGTATCTCGAGCTTTCTCAATCACTTCTATAGTAATTGACTCTTTCGACTTTTTAGCTTTTGTTTGTTTCTTGGAACTTTTCGCTTTGGGCGCCGCATATGCTGCTTGTATTAAAGAAACCTTATCGCTGATTTGTGCACCGGCTTTGACTATGATTTCACCGGATTCTTTGTCCACGATCGGTTCGACAGCCCACATCGTCGGCGTAAGTTTAGTAATCGGCACCGTTTTCGTTGGATAAAATAAGCGCAGGATTTGTTCTGTTGTACTATAGGCAGGATCCATAGCTCGTAGAAAAATTGTTGCCGGTATCTTGCTGGACTGGTCAATTCTGACAACCAAAGTGTCTTTGTTTGAAACACCTATCTCTATCCAGCTACCTCTTTCCGGTATGACTCTACCGCCATGCAGCACCCTATCGCCTTCCTTGCTCTCGATAAGAAAATCAACGCCTGGACTTCGATGCAGTTGGCTTACAATGACGCGCACCGCCCCATTGACAATGAACTCACCACCGCCTATCATAACCGGCATTTCACCAAGATACATTGCCTGCTCAGCCAAATCTTCGCCTTCCTTGCTGCGCAATCTGCACCAGATTTTCAGCGGGTAGCCGTAGGTCAGCCGTAACTGCCGGCACTGCATAGGTGTATAATGCGGCTTTTCCAGCTCGTAGTAGAGGTATTCCAAAAGCATTTTCTTATCATAGCTTTCGATAGGAAACGTCTCCTGGAAAATGGCTTCGAGTCCGACAGACTTTCTTTTCGTTGGTGCCACGCCTCTTTGCAAAAAGCGATCGTAACTGCTTCTCTGTATTGCCACTAAATCCGGAATCTCAACGGCGTCGCGTATTTTGCCAAAACTACGAGTGATTTGGCCTGCAATAATCTCACGCATTACTAATCTCCAGCATTAAATGCCCCAAACGCCCCGAAGGAGTAACTTTACCTGACGGCCCAAACTTCAGCATCCCACAAGGGCAGGCGCATAGTCCTGCTCCTATTTACACTACCTCGACAACCGCACCTACAGCTTCGAGCTTCTGTTGAGCGGCTTCAGCATCTTCCTTGCTCAGGCCCTCCTTAACCGGCTTGGGAGCATTATCCACAAGATCCTTGGCTTCTTTCAATCCCAATCCAGTCAATGCCCTTACCTCCTTGATAACCTGAATCTTCTTATCGCCGAATTCTTTGAGGATTACGTCAAAACTGGTTTTCTCCTCTTTTTCCTCGGCCTGGCCTTGCGCAGCAGGCCCCGCCATCATAACGGCGGCACCGGCAGCAGGCTCGATACCGTATTCTTCCTTGAGATAGTCGCCTAACTCCTTCGCTTGCATCAATGTCAGATCGACTATTTTATCGCCAATCTTCTTAATGTCGCTGCTCCATTTTTTCCCCTGCTCATCATTCGCTTTTTTTGTCTCTTTAGCAGGTTTTTCTTCTTTTGCTTCTTTTGCTTCTTTCTTTTCTGTCGTTTCTTTCGCTTGTTCTTCTGCCATTTCTATGAACTCCTATATCTCTAATGCCCGGTGGTAGCCGAAACTACGCCGTTTCGTTTAACCCCTTCTAAAAACAGGGACAGCCACACAGGCAATTTCGTATTTCGTTTTACGCCGCCTGTTTCTCGCCCCCTTTTGCGATCGTCTCTACACAACCTGCAATAATTCCCGCAGGAGCACCGATGATTCCGGCTAATCTGCCCGCAACCGACTGTGACAAGCTAACAATTTCACCCAGTAATTCCACTCGCGTCGGCATCTTTGAAAGTTCCTCTGCTGCTTTAGCGTCTAAAGCTGAGCCGTCGAGAAAAGCTCCCTTAATCTCCATTACCGGAACCTTTTTGGCCCATCCGACCATCTCTTTCGCAACATCAACGATACTATCACCACCGTAGGCAATAGCACAGGGGCCGCTAAAAAGTATTGCCGCATGTTCCATCTTTTGATTGCACAATGCTTTTTTAAACAGCGAGTTCTTTACTACTGATAATCCAATGTTTTTTTCTTTAAGCTCGCCTCGCATTACATTATTGTCAACTCCCCCCACGCCTTTAGTGTTGATAATCAAAAAATCTTTGATGTTCTCATTGACAATTTTATTTTCCAGCTCTGACTGCAGTAACTCTTTTACGTATTTGCTCATTTTTCATATCCCGCATTTATTGCCATGTTATCGATAACTCAATAATCAGTAATTAATAATTAGTAATCAACTGTTATGCCGGGGCTCATTGTCGCAGATATACATATTTTTTTGATGTATGTACCTTTGGCCGCGGCTGGTTTGATCTTCTTTATATGTGAAACAAACGCCTCGAAATTTTCTGCCAGTTTTTCTGTCTCGAAGCTTTGTTTTCCAATTACTACGTGGACATTACCGCCGGGATCATTTCTAAACTCGACCTTGCCTGCTGCGAATTCTGCCACTGCGGTCGCAACATCCATAGTTATAGTGCCGTTTTTAGGCGATGGCATCTTTCCCTGTGGTCCGAGCACACGGCCGAGCTTGCCTACTTTACCCATTACTTTTGGCGAAGCGATAGCCACATCGAAGTCCATCCAGCCATCCGTGACTTTTTTTACCAGCTCGTCACAGCCTGCTTCAATAGCACCGGCATTTCGAGCCGCCTCGATATCCTCTCCCTCACAGAAAGCGATGACCTTTTTCTGCTTACCTATCCCGTTAGGCAGGGATATTGAGCCTCGGATCAACTGGTCGGCCTGCTTCGGATCAATGCCTAAATTCAGCACGCATTCAACGCTCTGGTCAAATTTCACAGACTTAAACGACTTGACCTTTTCGACGGCTTGGGTTAAGCTTATAGCCTCTTTGTTTAGTTGCTTCGATTCTTGCTCGTATCTTTTGCTTCTAACTCGCATAGTTCATATCTCGTATCATGTACAAGTTCTTAACTAATCAATTATCTCCACGCCCATACTTCGGGCGGTACCTCTTATAATTTTTTCCGCCTGATCCAGGTCGTATGCGTTTAAATCCTTGAACTTGGTCTCGGCGATTTTTCGCACTTGCTCGGCGCTGACTTTTCCGACCTTCTCCTTATTTGGGATGCCGCTGCCCTTTGCGATTTCGGCTGCCTGTTTCAGCAATACCGCCGCCGGGGGGCTCTTGACTTCAAAAGTGAAACTTTTGTCTGCAAAGACGCTTATCACGACCGGTACGACTGTTCCGTTCAGGCTTTTCGTCCGCTCGTTAAATTGCGAAACGAACTGACCTATATTTACCCCGTGTTGACCTAATGCAGGACCTACCGGGGGGGCTGGAGTTGCCTGTCCGCCCTTTGCCTGCAATTTAATCTTTACTTTTATTGCTTTCGCCATAATCTCGTATCTCTTGCTCTATTTATTGAGGACTGAGCTATGAATCACGCTTTCTCAATCTGCCAATACTCAATGTCCAGCGGCGTACTTCGGCCGAAAATCGAAACAATTACCTTAACAATCCCTCGCTCAGGATCGATCGAATCGACAACGCCTTCAAAGTTTTCAAACGCTCCTTCTCTAATCTTAATCATATCACCCTTCTTAAACTCGACTCTGATGCTTGGTGCTGCTTCAGGCTTTTCAGCCTCATCAAGCATCTTTGCTACCTCCGTATCTCGCATCGCAGTTGGAAATCCCTCCGTGCCAATAAAATCTCCAACGCCAGACGTCCCCTTGATCATGAACCATGCTTTTTCCGGCACCCTGCCATCCTCTGTCGACTCCATTTCCATAAAAACATAGCCGCGATACTTGGGTTTTGTCTGGACCATCTGTTTACTGCCACGGATACGTTTAATCCTGTCAATAGGAACCTCTATCCTTCCAATAATATCCGTCAAGCCATCCTTTGTAACCTTCTGGGTAAGCGATTCTTTGACTTGCACTTCCTTATTTGACGCAACTCGCAAAACGTACCACTGCATATTAACACCTTATATTATATCCCTTTCGAGATACGATTTAGCTCAGAAGCCACGTAAATAACGTCCTAAAACCAATATCTGTAGTTCCAAGGAGTACTGCCATCCCAATGACAACCACAATAACTATTAACGTCGATATAGCTATTTCCTGCCTGCTCGACCAGCTAACCTTTTTCATTTCGCCTTCAGCGGCTATTAAAAAATCAGCAAGTGACGGTTTATTAACCAACCAGAAAATCAAAAGGGCCAGGATAATAAACAAACCGGCAGGCACCATAGTCTCGGCCCATAATCCCAGGTCGCCCGCCTGCAATTTTTTATAAAGCTGCAAACAACCCAATCCTGCAATTATCGCTATACCAAAAGCACTACACAGCCTTGTATATTTGCCCTGACCACGTTTGTAAATGTCAAAAACCATCTCGACCTCATATCACTAACAGAAGCGAATTTACCAGTCTCTCGTCTAATTCTTCAAAACAGGCCAGGAGGGAATCGAACCCCCAACCTTCGGTTTTGGAGACCGACGCTCTGCCAATTGAGCTACTGGCCTATTCAATTGACCATTTGTTATTTTTTGTTGCTTATCTGCAATTGCTTAAACGCCAAAATATGTACTCGTCAGTATTCGATTACTTGCGTCGTATCTTGTGAACAGTATGCTTACGTTCATTTTTGCAGAATTTTTTAAGTTTAATTTTGGGCGTACCTTCTGCTACACTAACACTTGTGCGATAGTTTCTGTTGCTGCACTCGCTACATTCAAGCCAGACATACTCCCTTTTGCTCTTCTTTTTAGCCATAAGATTCGTCCCAACCAAGCAGGGCTAATTACTCAAAATTTATCTGGTTACCAATGAGATACTCGCCTGAATACGTTTGGCTGGTTTTAGCACCCTTTTTGACGCACACAGATTCCAGATAGTTATTCAGATATCTTTTATTCAATGATCTTCGTTACCACACCAGCCCCGACTGTCCGGCCGCCCTCACGAATTGCAAAACGAAGGCCTTCTTCCATAGCGATTGGATTTATAATCTCCACGTCCATCGCGATGTTATCACCAGGCATACACATCTCTGCAGTCTTGCCGTCCCTGCTCATTAACGCATGAACCGAACCGGTTATATCGGTTGTTCTGAAGTAAAATTGTGGCTTGTATCCTGAGAAGAACGGCGTATGACGACCGCCTTCCTCTTTGGTTAGAACATAGACTTCAGAATGAAACCTTGTATGTGGCGTAATACTACGTGGTGCCGCAACGACCTGTCCACGTTCCAAATCCTTCTTTTCAACACCTCTTAAAAGCAAACCAATGTTATCGCCGGCCTGACCTTCATTGAGCGTCTTATTGAACATCTCGACCCCGGTAACGACTGTCTTGCGTGTTTCATTTGCAAGCCCAACGATTTCGATCTCGTCACCTGTATGGACTATACCTCGCTCAACCCGGCCTGTGCCGACCGTACCACGGCCTTTAATGCTGAAAACATCCTCGACCGGCATAAGAAACGGCTTGTCAACATCACGCTCAGGAAGCGGAAAATACTCATCGACCGACGCCATTAATTCGTCAATACACTTGCAGGCTTCATCATCTTTGCCTTCGCTTTCCATCGCCGCCAAAGCCGATCCCCTGATAATAGGAATATCGTCGCCTGGGAATTCGTACTTGTTCAACAGGTCTCTTGTTTCGAGTTCGACCAAATCGATCAGTTCCGGATCATCCACCTGGTCCACCTTGTTCAGAAAGACCACAATATACGGCACATTAACCTGACGGGCGAGAAGGATATGCTCGCGAGTCTGGGGCATAGGACCATCGCCGGCTGCCACCACCAAAATAGCCCCGTCCATCTGGGCTGCTCCGGTAATCATGTTCTTGATGTAGTCGGCGTGGCCCGGACAATCGACATGAGCGTAATGGCGATTTGCCGTCTCATACTCTATGTGCGCAGTATTTATTGTAACGCCGCGCTCTTTTTCTTCCGGTGCATTGTCGATATCTTCAAACTTTTTAACGTTACCGCCACCGGCCTTATGCGCCAGCCGCATTGTTATTGCAGCCGTCAACGTTGTTTTACCATGGTCAATATGACCAATCGTACCAATATTAATATGTGGTTTTGTCCGCTCAAATACCGCCTTAGCCATCTTAATATAAACCTCCAATGTGCTGGGTTAGTACTTAATACTCCCTATTATTTCGTTTCTTAAACTTCTTTTCAAACTCTATAATTAACTCACAGCCAAGACTACTTATTCCCATACACCTAAAAACTTCGGCTAAAGTTCTTTTGATGCGGGACAAGCTAACTTGGCTTGACCACTTACATTTAGCTGCTGATGGGGCTTGAACCCATGACCTCGTCCTTACCAAGGACGCGCTCTACCACTGAGCTACAGCAGCAAAACCCAATTCACCGACCGACACTGCTGTAGTGAACCGAGTCAAATACCACCCTCATATCCGGCAAAAACCGATAAATATAAAGCAAGATACCTTATTTCTACTCAACTTGCCTGAAAAAAGTGCGCAGAAACTAATTATTTTCAACAGATTGTTAATATAAACCACGTAAGATATCTTAACGACGGCAAAAGTGCAAACATAAAAATAGAAAAAAATTAAAAAAAACAAAAATATTTGAATTATTGCTGCTTTTTACACAAATTCTAAATAACAAAGCTTCCAAATACGGCAAACAGGTGAAGTTGCTCAGGATTGAACAGAAAAAGAACTTCAGTTCTTGCTTCAGCCTGATTTCGCAAAATGCACATCAGCAAAATTCATGAATTGCTGCCAGTCATAATCGGTCAGATCATGCCCGCCGGAACGGACGTGGTAGCCGATCGAGCCCTTTTGCACAGGTCTATCGAGTCCGGGCATTCGGTCAACTCCCAAACCGTCAAGGCCCAGCAAACGATAAACGGGGTCGGCATTCTTGCAAGACAGAAACTCACCGTGCGGATCGGCCCACAAGTCCTGGTCTGCACTGGTTACGTACAGCGGGCGCGGCGCGATCAATGCGATAAGCATGTGTTGATCGACAGGCAGATCGTCTTCTTTGCCGTTGTATTTCCTGAAATTCTCGCAGAACCAGTGCGGAAAGCTCGTATTGATGCGCCCTACGGTTTCGCCGAACCGCCGCCGGCTCAGAGCCGCCCCACCGCAGCCGGAGTCATTCGAAATCACAATTGCGAACCGCTGATCCCGAGCACCGGCCCAAAGAGACGTCTTACCCAGACGCGAATGCCCGAGGACAATTACTCGCTTGTGGTTAATGTTGGCGTCGGTCTCAAAATAGTCCATGGCCCGGCTCAGACCCCACGCCCAGGCACCGATAGAACCCCATGCATCGGACGCCCTTTTTCCTTCTTGAAGTTTGTCAAAGGCAGGGTGTACACCATTTTTAAAGCCATCGTGAAAGTCCGGGTCGATATCCCCATAATAGATTGTCGCCAGGCCGTAGCCTCGCTTGAGAATTTCTTCGACTGGAAACCGCGAGGAGGCTTTGCCTCTGGAGTCAGCCGAGGCACGATTATTCACGATTCCGGATCCCTGACGCATCCAACTGCCTGACAGCTTGATAGCCGGATCAGCGTGAATCGTATGGTTGCCGCCGAAATTCAAGATAACAAAGGTGGAAATGGGCTTTTTCCTTTCATTTGGCAAGTATATCAGAATATCCATCCCCGGCCCATCCTGCTTGCCGGTAAAGCTGACTGCCACTTGCTTACGCGTGGCCAGACCGCCAAGCGCCCGCCGCTCAAGGTCGAAAACCTTGAAGGCCATATCCTGTGGCCGTTCGATAGGCGAGCGACCATAAACGTGAGTCCGGAACAATTCGAGCACTTCAGGCCGGCGCTCGTCACGCCAGGCCCTGGCATCACTCACCTTCGTCCCATCCGACATCACCAGCGGGTTAGGCAAAGTGTATTCCGGGACCTTCTGCTCGTCATAATTGGTCTCGGAACGGCTTTTCGTAAGTTTAGCAACTAATTCAGGAGACGCTTTCCAACCATCGTCGTCCACGCCGCCTAAGCATAAATCTTCAGCGAGAAAAGCAACAGCACAGAAAATGGCTAACGATACTACGAGTATTTTACTGTTAATCATAAAAAAACCTCCAAACTTCACAAATCACACGATTATAATCAGCCTTAATATAATCAGTCAATCCCTAAAACTGCCGATTTATCGCTAAAGCTTTCAGGTACACTTTAAGCCCAAGCCTTGCCGGCTATAAGGTATGCTGCCATACAAGAGAATCCACGAAATCTTCATACAAAAACGAACGGACAAAAATGCGAAAAATCTATTTCCATCCGGCCGGGTATCATCTTCTATTCAAAGCACTTATCTATAGTTACGCAGCTCATTTTCCACTCAATCGTATCCAAGGGCAGTACGGACTCGCTTTACCTGTTATACGATTTCTGATTAGTAACTGCGCTTGCCTGGGTCATCTCGAGCGAAGCGCAGCGGAGTCGAGAGATCTGGTTACTGTACATGGATTGGTTTCGTATACCAGATTTCTCCGCTTGAAGGCCACTCCGTGGCCCTCCGGCCGAAATGACATAAGTGCACAATTTAATCGTATTTGGTATTAATATACACTTAGCGGATGGCCTCATTCGAGGCAGAAAACATTGAAAAACAAGTGAATACTTCCGGTTAACTACTCTGCTGATTTGGTTTGTCCGGCTCTTTAGCTTTGCCCAGGAGATCTGTCCAACTCGCAAGCTGTTGGTTCCATTGTGGTCTGCCTTGCGGAACTTTTATAGCGGTTAGTACTTTAAGAACTTCATTCGGATCAGCTCCGACCGGTGGTTTGCTTAAGTAATTGTCAATCGACTTCACAACAATACCGTTAGGATCTAAGTCTCCATGTGTCAGGCAATTCTTCACCAACTCGGCTATGCGCTCCGGCTTTGCCCCTCTCAAGCATGAATCCAAAAAGTTCGGCAAAATCGCCTTTTTACTTTCCGGTGTCTGGGCCATTTCATATAGAATGCTATAATAGACTTCGGCTTGTTCAAATTGACCCGTTTCATAATACAGTTCTGCTAATCTCTTACGTATCTCCGGTTTGTTGTCGCTATTGCCCTTGGCAGCTTCTGCTATTTTAAGAAAATCGATTTTCTGGTCGTTAGATAACTTAACTTTGCTACTTTGTAAGGTAAGCTTGTCCATCCATTCCTTTAGGACACCGGCGTCGGAGCCTTTGAATATTTTCAGCATTGCCTGCCAGGCCGGATCACTTTCGGAGTTTGAACCGATTTTCTCCGCCAGCCAATTCAAGTCTTCGTTGCCGCCGACTGCATTCGCCAGAGCAATAATTTTCTCTCTTAGTATTAAACTGGGATCATTAATAAAATCATTTCTTAGTTTTTTTAGTGCATTCGTCTTGTTAATATAGGTAAGTCCATCTACGGCAGCCTCCCGAACGAAATTCGCTTCATCGCGTAAGGCTTCTACAAACAATTTTTCAAAAAGCTTGGCCGCATTGTCTTTGCATGTGCTATCCTGCACGCACAAAGCGGCCATTTCATTGAGCAATTCCCCCCTTAGAGTCCCGTCGGGACTGTCCTTTTGTTTGTTATATCTCTCCGAAAGCAAAACAAGATATTTGTCAACCTCTTTTGGCTCTAATCCGTCTCGTTTGAGCAGTTTTTTTATGACTACCGCACCGTTCCGGGCCTTTTCCGCATTCTTCTCAAAAAGAAATTTCGCAGCCCATTCCAGGGTTTGCTTGCGTATCTCTTTTATCTCAGGAGAGATTGTGGTTGTAGGATTGGACAAAATAGCGTTGGAACACGCTCCACCGAGCGCTTCTAATAGCTTTGTTTTTACCTGGTCGTCCTGTTCGGCTCCGAGTTGTGCCAGCAGTGCCGAAGCTGAATTCAACTTCGGTTTCAAAGCCAGCAGTTCGGCGGTTATCAGCCGGACATCTCGGTCCCCGTCGGAAATCAGCTTGATTAAAACGGGACCAAGTTTTTCGGGCAGCTTCGAACCCGGTGCGACCCGCCACTTATAAGCCTTATCCAGGGCCCATAATCTTACAACCGTTTCCGTATCGACTAAATACGTAGCTAAGAATTCTCCCCTGGCCGCGTCTTCGCTTATGCTTTCATACCTCTTGTCCAATTCCAATTTATAGCGCCGCTGCCACAAGTCCAATGCGGCTCTCTCCTTGCGCATCTGAGCATCCTGACGAATCAACTGAGTCCGCAGGAACACCACCTGACCTTGCTGATTAATTGCATCTATATTTTGTTTGCGAGTTTGGGGATCTTCCCCTATCGGTATACCCAGAGAATGCAAGGCATTTTCCGCTTCATCGGATACTTGTCTATCCGGGTCATCGACCAGCTCAATCAGTCTAATAGTCGCCTTCATATCCAGCCGAAGTTTCAATGCATGTATGGCATTTATCTTCGTTTTGACCGGTTTTTTCGAGTCCGTAAATATCTTTTCGAGCGAATCTCTTATTTTGTCGTACTCAAAAATCAGGGTTGCTTCGGCAGCCAATTGGGCTTCGGCATCAGTTTCAGTGTCTAAGACGCCGAGTAGTGGCTCGATGAAATCCTGATCATTCTTGATGGTCTTTTTCGATGCCCTTGCCTGAATTAACGCTTTACAGACCGCCATGCGCGCCGGGCTGTTTTCACTCTGTTTCAGGGCATCAAGCAATATCTCCCGGGCTTTCGGATCGTCGTGGAATAACATTACAGTTGCAGCGTCTATAGATCCGTTGAGCAAGGCATCCTTGTTCACTTTTAACTGGGGATCGAGTTTCGCGTTTGCGGGTGTGCTTTGAGCGGGTACAGGCGGCTTTTCCTGGGCGATACCGGCCTGCTGGAATCCTATCGCCAACATCAATATAACCAGATATAAACGCTTTGCGCTCATTCAGATGGCCTTTTAAGAAACTGCCGGTTCCTGTTTTGCGATGCTTCTGTCCGTTCGTTATTATATAATAATATTGAAAACTTTTTTAGTCAACCAATTTTATTGTGAGTAATAGAAAATAGACAATTTACCTACGGTCTTGGGTGGAATTTTCTATGAATCTCTCTAAGCCTTTCCTGATCAACGTGTGTATAAATCTGCGTCGTCGCGATATCCACGTGCCCGAGCATCTCCTGGATGCTCCGAAGATCCGCTCCTCCTGCCAGAAGGTGCGTTGCGAAGCAGTGCCTCAACGTATGCGCGGTCAAATTTCTGGGCATCCCTGCCCGCATCGCATATTTCTTAACCAATCTCCAAACTTCAATACGACTCATAGGCCGGCCTGTTCGGGAAAGCAGCAGAAAATTGTCACTAAAAGGCTTGGCCAGCCATGGTCGGAGCTTCTCCAGGTACTCAACCGTCGCTTCGATGGCAACTTTGCCGACCGGGACGACACGCTCTCTGTTGCCTTTGCCGAGGCATCGAAGGTAGCCGATATCAAGATTTAGGTCCGGAATCCTCAGGCCTGCAAGCTCGCTTGCCCTTATTCCGGTTGCATATAGCAATTCAAGCATCGCCTTGTCGCGGAGAAAGAACGGCTCGTCGGGATTAGGGGCATTCAGCAGATTCACAACCTGCTGCTGACTGCAAATGCTGGGCAATCTCTGCCAGATTTTCGGGCTTTCGAGAATTGCCGTAAAGTCATCTTCAATAAGACCCATAAGTTTGGCGTATCGCAGGAACATCCTGATAGCCACAAGCGCCCGCTTAATAGAACTTTCGCCTTTCTGGTCCTGAGTAAGGATTCGAAGATATTCCTGGATAACTGTCGGTTTGATTTGCGACAGGTGCTTGATATCGTTGGTACAGTGCCCCAGAAAGCTTTTAAGGTCGCGTGCGTAGGCCAGAACGGTATTCTCGGACAGACCGGCCTCGACCGTCAGGTAACTAAGGAAATTTTTGACATGTTGCCCGAGGGGTAAAGCCAGCAATTTTTCGCCAACAGATTGTCTCTGCATCGAGGGCATTTTTATGTTTCAATCCTTTAAGAGTGCCTAAAGTTAGTAAGAAGCTTATGAACTTTGTAGCTTTAGCTCACTTTAGGCCCTTTAGCTCACTTTAGTCGCTATAATATCATCATCGGCATTAAAACAGGCTATCCTTTAGATAGCACTATCCCAGTGGGCATTTGGTGCTTGCATTCAAGGTATTAAACAATAGAATTATCCGATATGAACAATATTGGACTCAATCGTCGAGAATTCATGCTAAGTACGGCCATTGGTTCGCTCGGATTGCCGGGCCTGGTCGGCTTGGTGTTGGGTGGCTCAACCGAATCGAAAATCGAAAATCGCAAGTCGAAATTGCAGAGCCTGCCTCCGGTCAGGGCTATCACACAGGGGCCAAAATTCCACTGGTTCAGCTACTACGACAAACTGCAATTCGATCCGATCGGCCGGTATGTGCTCGGGATGGAGGTTGATTTCGAGCATCGCAGCCCCAAAGCCGACGATATCATCAAAATCGGGATGGTGGATCTCAAAAACGGCGACCGGTGGACGGAACTCGGCCAAAGCAGCGCCTGGTGCTGGCAGCAGGGCTGTATGCTCCAGTGGCGGCCCGGCTCGAAAGACGAGATTATCTTCAACGACCGGCAGGATGGCCGGTTCGTATGCCACATCCTTAACGTTCACAGCGGCCGCAAGCGAACTCTGCCGTATCCGATTTATACCGTTAGCCACGATGGCCGGACCGCCGTGGCGCCGGATTTCCGGCGGGTTCAGGACATGCGACCCGGGTACGGCTATGCCGGTCTGCCTGACCCGCACAAAGACGCCGCGGCTCCGAAGGATTCCGGCATCTTTCGAGTTGATCTTGATACGGGCGGCCGGGAATTGATAATATCCCTCGCCGACATAGCCGGATTCGGCCAAATCCCCGGCGATCCAAAGGACGCCAAGCACTACTTCAACCACCTGCTGTTTAATACGGACGGCTCTCGATTCATCTTTCTGCATCGCTGGCGGGCAACGGGCCTGCGTAGTTTCGGCACGCGAATGCTCACCGCCAATTCCGACGGAACGGATATCCACATCATCGATCCTCACGGCAAAACATCGCATTTCATCTGGCGCGATCCGGGGCATATTTTGGCCTGGGCGTGGCACCCCTCCCACGGCGACGCGTTCTATCTTTACGAGGACGGGACGGACAGGGTCGAAATCGTCGGCAAAGGAATAATGACAAGAAACGGCCACTGCACCTACCTGCCCGGCAATAAATGGATTCTAAACGATGCCTATCCGGACAAAGAGCGAAATCAGAACGTCTATCTTTACAACGTAGCGACCGGCAAAACTGTGCCGCTCGGGCATTTTTATCTGTCGCCGGACTATAAAGGCGAATGTCGCTGCGACACGCACCCGCGCTTCAGCCCCGACGGCCGAAGCATCGTCATCGACTCGCCCCACGCCGGCAACGGCCGGCAAATGTACCTCATTGACATCAGTGCAATTGTAGGCTAAGCTTACGGATAAGCAAATGCAGAAGAACGAAAAAAAACAAGAACGCAGCAGCACATATCGCTTGTGCAAGTATACACTTATGACGTGCATGCTCATGGCGGCAGGTTGTGCGCAGCAGAATTCGACTCCGCCAAGGGTAAAGGTGCAGGACCACACTCTTTATGTCAAGCGGGACCAGGGCGTCGGCACGGCCGATTTGATGGAGGTCGCCGAGGACGTGCTGGCCAGAATGTACTTTATAATCGATAAAGCCGATACCGACAGAGGCTTGATTCGAACCAGGCCGCTGCCGGGGGCGCAATTCTTCGAATTCTGGCGCAGCGACAACGTAGGGGCCGACAATGCCCTTGCGGCAAACCTTCACACTATCCGCAGGACCGTGACATTAGACATAAGCCAACAAAATGAGCAGCTATGCATCGGCTGCAACGTGCAGGTCCAAAGGCTGTCGCTGCCCGAGCGCCAGGTCAGCAGCAGCGCCAGGGTCTATGGGATGTTCTCGCAAAGCAGCCAATCATTGCAGAGACTGAAACTTAATCCCGAGCAGAAGCAACAGATGGCCTGGATCGACCTGGGCAGGGACTCACGGCTTGAAGCGGAGATTCTCAAGCGAATTGAAACAGGAATCGTACGGCTATCGAACCACCAGTTACAAATGACGGAGAACCAAATATGAAAGTGCTGGTTTGCGGCGGAGCAGGGTACATAGGCAGCAACATGACGGCAAAGCTGGCGGCCGAGGGACACGAACCGGTCGTCTTCGACAATCTCAGCAAGGGCCACAAATCGGCGATCGGAGACGCGGAATTCGTCGAAGGCGATTTAGCCGACAGCCGGCTGCTCGTCGAGACGCTCGAAAAATACAGCATAGAAGCGGTCATGCACTTCGCCGCATTTATCGAAGTCGGTGAATCCGTTCAGGTCCCGCTTAGATACTATCGCAATAATCTCTCCTGTACGGAGAATTTGCTCTCAGCGATGGAAATCGTCGGCGTGGAGAAGTTCGTCTTCAGCAGTACGGCGGCCGTTTACGGCATCCCCGAAGAAATGCCGATTACCGAGGATTCTCCAATCGAACCAATCAATCCTTACGGCCAAACGAAACTGGCGGTCGAAAGGATGTGCCACTACCAAAGCCAAACGGGAAAACTTGTATTTGCCGCGCTTAGATATTTCAACACATGCGGCGCCGGCAACAATGCCACCATAGGCGAGGATCATCGGCCAGAATCCCATCTGATTCCGCTGACCATCCAGGCCGCCATGGGAAAACGTGGCGATATAAAAATTTACGGAGCCGACTACGATACACCAGATGGAACATGTATTCGCGATTATATCCATATAGACGATTTGTGCCGGGCGCATCTGCTGGCTCTTAACAAGCTGCAAACCGAAAGAGAGCTGATTTGCAACCTGGGCAACGAAAAGGGTCATTCGGTCAAAGAGGTGATTGAAACGGTCAAAAAGGTCTCAGGAAAGGATTTTAAGGTAACCGAAGTAATCCGTCGCCCCGGCGATCCGCCAAGATTGACTGCCGACGCCACAAAGGCCAGGAAAGAACTCGGCTGGAAAATTGAAAAACCCCAGTTGGAAGAAATGGTCTCCACTGCGTGGCAATGGCACAACAGCCACCCCGACGGCTATCCGGATTAAACTGAGTGTCCCGCAATCCGGCAACCGGGTCCCGGACAAGACATAAACCAAGAATCAAAAGGAACGAGAAATGAATGAAACGTATGTTGGAATTGACGTGGGCGGAACGAATATCAAGATCGGCTTGTTTGATTCCGAGCTGAACCTGAGCTGCAAAACATCAATCACCACCAACGCGGATATGGGGCCGGAGATTGTCATTAACAATATGGCCCAGACCGTCGAAGAACTTATTGCCGAGGCCGGGCTTTCTCTGCAGGACGTTGTCGCTATCGGTATCGGAACTCCCGGACCGGCCAAATACAGCGAGGGCATCATCATCCGTTCCACGAACATGCCGAAATTCAAAAATGTTCCTATCTGCCGAATGCTAAACGAAAAGCTCGGGGCGCCGGTTGTCTTCGATAACGACGCAAACGTGGCCTGCTGGGGCGAGTATACCGTAGGGGCCGGTAAAGGCGTCAAAGATATTGTCTTCTTCACGCTTGGCACGGGAATCGGCGGTGGTATTGTCAGTGACGGCGAACTGCTGCACGGGTGCGACGAAAACGCCGCCGAATTGGGACACATGATCATACACCCGGACGGCAGGAGCTGCAACTGCGGCCAGAAAGGTTGTGTCGAAGCGTACGCATCGGCCGACTCGACAGCAAGAAGGGCAACCGAGGCAGTTGAAGCAGGAGCCGAATCCAGCCTTAAAAAAGTGCTTGACGAAAAGGGCAAGATAACCAGCAAGGACATTTACGAACATTTAGCCGCCGGAGACAAACTGGCCAAAGAGATCACCGACGGAACGGCAAAGGCCCTCGCGATTACGTGCATAAACATGCTGCATACAACCGAGCCGAAGCGAATAATTTTTACCGGGGGAATGATAGCCGCCGGCGATGCATTGCTGAACCGAATACAGGATTTCTTTGACGAGTATATCTGGACATTAAAAAAAGAGACGGTCGAGATATGCTTCGCCACCCTCGGAGAAGACACCGGCATTATCGGCGCCGCAGCTCTCGCACGGCACACAAAACAACAGGGCAGGTTGAAATAATCCACAGGATAGAGCCGTTTTAAGCAGCTATGAATCATCTACTCAGGATTACCCTGTCCGGATGCCGTTGCCTCTTCGAGGCAATTTGCCGTATGTCGCCTCGCGAGTTCGTAGGTGTCGTTGGCTATGGCAGCCTGCTCGTTTGTGGGAATGACAAAAACTTTGACCTGGCTGTCTTTGGTACTTACCTGAGCTTCCTTTGCGATTACCATTTTGTTCGCCGCGTAGTCGAGCTGCACACCTATCTGGGTCGCAGCGTTGCATATTTTCTCACGCAGTGAAACAGCATTTTCCCCGATGCCGCCGGTGAAGACCACCGCATCGACGGTATCCAGAACGGCGGCATACGCACCGATATACTTCTTGATTCGATAGCAAAAAACGTCGATGGCCAGTTGCGCCAGGGCATGACCTTTTGCCGCCAATTCTTCGAGATTCCTGACATCATTCGAGACACACGATATGCCGAGCAGGCCACTTTTTGTGTTACAGAGATTCTTTAAATCTTCCGCACTGTAACCTTTATCCGCAAGATAAAAGAGAATCGCCGGGTCAAGGTCGCCCGAACGCGTTCCCATCGGCACACCTTCCAATGGTGTCAGTCCCATCGAGGTGTCGATTGACCTGCCATTTTTCACGGCGGTAATGGAGCAGCCGTTCCCAAGATGACAGGTAATAGCATTGATATCGTATTTTCCCCTGCCCATGATAGCGGCGGCACGCCGGGCAACATACCTATGCGAGATTCCGTGGAAGCCATATCTCCGAATGCCGTACTTTTCATAAAGCTCATACGGAAGAGCGTACATATAGGCCACTTTTGGAATCGTAGCATGAAATGCCGTGTCGAAGCAGGCGACCTGTACCGTATTCGGAAGATGACGCTGGGCCGCCCGGATGCCTGCAAGGTTCGGCGGATTGTGCAGGGGAGCGAGGTCCGCAAATTTTTCGATTGAAGCAATTACCTTTTCGTCGATGACTACGGAGCCGGTAAATTCTTCGCCCCCGTGAACAACCCTGTGGCCGACAGCATCGATCTCAGATATTTGCTGCAAAACTCCTACTTCTTCATCGGCAAGCGTCTGAAGTATCAGTTCCATCGCCTCTTCGACACTTTCGATTTTTGCCGGCGCTGTGTGGCTTTTGCCGTTATAAAAGTGGGAAAGTTCGGAGATTTCTTCTCCGATTCTCTCGACGAAACCTCCGGCGAGAATCTCCGCTTGCGGCATCCGGTATAAGTGATACTTGACCGATGAACTTCCTGCGTTGATAACGAGTACTTTCATTTTCCGTGCTGTGCTCTCCAACAATTGGCCTAAAGTGAGTATCACGGTCGCGACGATGTCATCTACGGTTGCACCTCTCGAAAGGTCCGTGATGGGTTTCGCAAATCCCTGCAGGAACGGCCCGATGGCCTGGGCGTCGGCCATATACTGCGTTAGCTTATAGGCGATGTTTCCCGAGTTCAGGTCGGGAAAAATGATAACATTGGCCTCTCCAGCAACAGCACTTTCACCTTTGACTTTCTTTGCGGCCACTCTGGGAATGATTGCAGAGTCGGCCTGAAACTCGCCGTCGATAGCCAGGCCGGGCTCACGCTGCCTCGCTATTTGCAGAGCCTCCCTGACTTTGTCCACACTCGCACCGGCACCGCTGCCCTTTGTGGAGAATGACAGCAAAGCGACCCGGGGCTCCTGGCCTAAGAGTCTTCTCGCGCTTACGGCAGAAGCCAGGGCGATATCCGCTAATTGTTCGGCGCTCGGATCGACATTGACGGCACAGTCGGCATAAATAAAGGCCTTGTCCTTTTCGCCAAGGAAGCTCGGAATCACCATAAGAAAGTAGCTGGACGGAGTTTTTATGCCGGGGACCAAACCGACGGTTAAGACGCCCGCCTGAATCAGAGTTGTGGTCGCGCTGGCAACCCCGCCAACGGCCGTATCTGCATCGCCGCACGCCACCATCATGCCCCCATAGAACAACGGCTTGACAACGATGCGTCTTGCCACGTCGACTGAGATTCCTTCCCTCTGGTCGCTGTATCTTTCCGAATAAAATTCGAGCCTATCGCTTTCTTTCGGATTGATAATCTCTATACCATCGAGAGAAACGCCGGCTTTTTCTCTCGCAGCTTCGAGCTGTTCGGGTTTCCCGAGCACAATAGGCCGGGCAATATCTTCGTCCTTAAGTATCCGCGCGGCCTTAATGATTCGCTCGTCTCTGCCCTCCGGCAAAACAACCGACAGATTTTTTCCTCTTGCTTTCTCCCTAAAGCTGCCTATAATATCCATTCTTGTAACATCCTTGTTTAAGAAATTTATAGTCAGTTGTTGCCCTGTTTTGTATGGCTAACTTTCAAATCTAACTGTGAGTACAAAAGAATGCAAGAAAATTTTGAATTTGTAAGACTGGTCGGAAACGAACGAAGAACCGGATCGAAGCTCGCCGATGTTTCGCGACACTGGCAAGGTAAAAAAGAGCGGCTCCTTATGATAAGCCCACACGATGACGATGCGGTTCTGGGAGCGGGCCTTCTCATCCAGCTTGCTAAGCGGGAAAAGGTCCCCATCCATATACTCATCGTCACCGACGGCAGCATGGGCTATTGCAGCCTCGATGAGAAGGACAGCATCGCCGAGATCCGGCGCAATGAAAGTTTCGAATGCTACCAAAGCCTGGGCGTGCCAAAGGAAAATATCATCTGGCTCGGCTTCCCGGATTGTCAGCTCAGCAATCATCGCGGCCGGCGTGCGGCAAATCCTGACGATCCCGTGGCCATCAGCGGCTTTATCGGCCTGCAGAATGCCTTCACACATCATCTCCGGATGATAAAGCCGACGCAGTGTTTCCTGCCGACCTGGAATGATCTGCATCCCGACCATCGTATCGTTTACGACGAGTTTCTAATCAGCTTGTTCCATTCCGCTGGCAATATCTGGCCGGAGCTGGGCGAGCATCTGGAAAAAGTGCCCTACGTCAACACTTATGCAGTCTATTGCGACTTTGCCGAACCGCCTACGCTGCGAATGCGAACACCCATATCGTATCTTGAGAACAAACTCAAAGCGATCGGCGCCTTTCGCTCGCAGAAGCAGATTTCCTCGCTAATCGACAACGTTCGCCACTGCGGGCCCGAAGAATACATCCGCGCGATCGATTTCAAGCTATACCATCCGGCAAGCTATCGCAACTTATTCGAGGTACAAACCGAATTCCGGATGGTCCGCTGAAAAGTTTTCGCAATCCAGCCGGCCTTCAGTACGCTCAACGGCCACCGGTTACCAGCAGAAGAAACCGGGCATCAACCGGGTAGTGGTCGGAAGGATAGCGCCCGTCAGTGTTGTCGTACAGAATCTGTGCTTCGAGAACTTTTGTCCCCAACGGCACAAACACGTAGTCAATTTTATTGCCCTGCCGAATCCCCTTGAATGCGTGTGCACTCTTTACATCCTTAGCATCCGGATGCAGGACGCGGAACGTATCGACCATGGGAACCAGTGTTTTCGCTTTATTCCCGTCCGGGCCCTCGACAGCGATATCGCCCTTGAGATACTTTATCACAGGATTGTCCTCGCCGGCGTTAAAATCGCCCGTCACCACGTATGGTTCTTTATATCTTCGGTTCTTAATGCGTTCGGCCAGCAGGACGGCACTTTTCTCCCTGGAAGGCTGCGAGACGTGGTCCAGGTGGAGATTGAAGATATAGAACGCTTTGCCCGTTTTGGTCTCGATGAGCCTGGCCCAGGAGCAGATACGGACACAGGCGTTGCCCCAGGTGTTCGAGCCGGCAACCTCAGGCGTATCGGAGAACCAGAACGTCCCCGACTCGCCCACGCCGAAGCGGTCCGTGCGATAGAGAACGGAGGAGTACTCGCCATCGTTATTACCGTCCTCGCGAGCAACGCCAATCTCGCCGTATACGGGATGAGCCTCGCGAATCGCATTTATCTGAAAACGCAGAGCCTCCTGCAGACCCACCACGTCACTGGGGTGATCGCGGATAACATCGCAGACCATTTCTTTGCGGTTCTTCCAATGGTTCTCGCCGTCATTGGCCGAGCCGTAGCGGATATTGAACGTCATAATCCGCAGCTCCAAGTCGCCTGCTCCCGTGCCGGCTGCATCGGCGCAGCACAAACCAAAGAACATCCACAAACCCAGAAGAATTGCCAACGACAAGAACACGTGCGTCACGATTGAAGGTCTTTTACTGTACATAGCTGACTCCTGTAGTTTTGTAACATTCATCATAGATTTTTTCGTTTCTGCTGCTCCGAAAGCGCCTCGTTGAGTGCGCCGGATCGAAACCCCTGCAAATCAACGGTTACGAACTTAAAGCCGAGCGACTTTAACTTTTCGACGATCCGCGAGCGGGCCGGCTCAGTCGCCACCTTCTCGATATCATTAGGATTCACTTCGATCCGGGCTACGGTGTCGTGATGGCGAACGCGAAATTCGACGAGCCCCAGCCCTCTCAGGAAATTCTCCGCCTCGTCAATCTGCCGCAGCCGTTGCTCGGTAACCTCCAGCCCATAGACGATTCTCGAAGCCAGGCACGGCGAGGCGGGCTGCTCGGCGGTCGGCAGATTCATTTCTCTGCTCAAGGCTCGGATGTCGTCCTTGGTAAGTTCCGCCTCGACAAGCGGCGAGCGGATGCCGAAGGCTTTCAAGGCACGATTTCCCGGCCGAAAATCGTCCAAATCGTCGAAATTCGTGCCGAATATCACATTATCGAAACCGCGCTGCCTTGCGATATCCCGCAGAGTTTTGCACAGATGCGACTTGCAGTGGAAGCAGCGGTCGGCCTTATTGGCGGTGAAATTCGGGTCATTCAGCTCATCGGCGTCGATCTTCTGGAATTCGGCGCCGATTCTCCCGGCAAATTCGACCGCCTTTTCATACATATTGCTTGGCTCGGACGGCCCCACATTCATGCAAGCCAGGACATTATCCGCCCCAAGCGTATCGACCGCCGAACTGAGCAGAAAAGTACTATCCACCCCGCCTGAATAGGCAATGACGACTTTTCCCATCTCTTCCAGGATATGTTTTAATTTTACGGATTTTTTGTTAAGCGGCTCAGTCATCAAAACATCTCATCTAAAATCTCTGCTGCCGATATCACGTATTTTGGGCAGACCTGTTTAAATAAATCTTTCTTCTTCGCCTCTTCAAACCCTTCCAGAGTGCTGATATTACATCCGAGAAGCTCTGTGCAGCCGACAGAACCATGGCGTGCCTTAAATTTTTTAGCAAATTCCACTACTGTCCTGGCCGTTTTCATCTTGGCTTCGACATCATCCGCTCTGGTCCTGCCGTATTTTAATCCGATGACCATAAACGCACCCGTCACTGCCCCGCAGGTCTGGTCTATGTGCATCCCGCCGCTAAAACCGCTGCCTATCTTATAGGCCTGATTCTGATCCAGGCCGAACCGCTCGCAATACGCTGCGAGCACTGCCTGCGAACACGAAAAACCTTCATTAAACATCGCCGCTGCCTTATCAGCATTGCCCATAACCAACCTCTGACTATTCTGTATCGTTCCCATTTCTTCCCTGATAAACCTTTTCGTAAAGCTCATCGCCGAGATGGCGTCTGGCCCAAAGATGCCAAACTTGCTCCTCGGAGGCATCGGGGTGATTCATGCGAATACCGGCCATACTGAGCATTTTTCCCATGCGATAGGCGCTGAATACACGTTGGGCCTTTTGGGCTGTCGTCATATTCCGATACAACCGGCACAGCATTGCTTCAGCTTCTGCAGATGTGTCATCTAAAGACATATGAAAACTGAGAATAAATATCAATACCGCTTCAATACAGCCGATGGTGGGAGTCGAACCCACAACCTCAGCTTTACGAAAGCTGTGCTCTGCCATTGAGCTACATCGGCATATATGCCGGATATAATACCGATCGTCGTCTGGTTTGTAAATAAACATAATCTGGTTAATTAACAGTCGCGACGAACAATTCTTCACTTCTCGCTCCATTGCCGGATGTGTGGGAGCGTGAAATTGGCTTTGTTTGGGTTTGTTTTCTCGCTTCCCAAAAATGCGGAAATCTTCATAATCAACTTTTATATAGGCACTTGCGTTCATTTGCCTCCACCACAAATTGGCTTTGTTTTTTCAAAACCGCATTCTGAAAAACTTGTCTTAAGGACATCATTCCACACCCATTCGGCTTGCTTCGACTCTCCAGCAAAAGACCGGAATTTGGCTTTGATTGGCTTTGTTTTCCGGGCTCTTACAGAGCAACAAAACTTCGTATACCTTTGTAAATATTGTGTTTGCATCATTTTCAGCCCCCGGCAAATTGGCTTTGTTTTTTCAAATCGACTATTAGCCACAAAACCACGAAACCACAAAGTTTCATAAGAAATAAGGCAAAAGAAAAAAGTTAAAAGGTAAAATTGTTCATTCTTAATTCCAAATTCATTATACGATATATGAATTCGTTAAGTATTATACGAATCAGCACATAAAATGTCTGAAGAATTCTAAAAGAATCTCCATGACTCATCACTGGATAGAGGTTCGTATTGTAGATAGCACAGAAAGTATGAGAATTCTGATAAACCGTTGTTGACTAAAGGGATGGGGTAATGATTGATATATTGACAGTTACTGGCCGCGAGATAAAATCAGGGCTCAATTTCAAAAAGGGGTAGGCAACCAAACGCACTGCCATCGGTCTGGGCCTTCATAAGAGTTTTCATAAGGGCTTCCATATATTCTTTGATCGTCATCCATCTGCCGATCTTCCCACAAGGACAATGCTCGGTTATCTGAATTCGAACATCCCATCAACATCGCTATTAAAAAAAGCAGTAGAATCATCGAAATCTTCATCATATCTCCAATCCGGGATTTTCTATTATTTTCAGAGACAATGCTAAACCAACAATAAGGATTTGTCAATACTATCTATTAGAGTACGATATTTCACACTATTTGGATATTACAACATGATTTGGGGCGATTTTATCGCTCTCTACCACGTTTTATCCTCCGATAAAATGTTAGCAAATCGTTAAACGACTACAATAAAATCCCTGGCGCCGACCTCTGAGATACGGAATCCCTTCTCAACAAGTAATCTGACCCAGTTCATTCTCTCGCACATGATATTGCCACCGCAACTTGATTTTCCATGATTTTTCGAATTGACAATGAGCCAAAAGGATCAAAGAAGCTGAATCTGGGATTGCATAAAGCTTAATCGGTTATCGTGGATAAGAACTTAATCAAGAAGTCAGTCTCTTTTGTACAGAGATCGGGGGACGTGCTGATTTCATTTGGTGGGGGATACCTGGCAGGCAGACATGGCTTTACATGTGCCTTAATCGAACCATTCATCTTGGGGGTCGAAGGGGGGGATGCAGACGTTTATTATTTTTATTTTTCCGACGGCCCGGTGGCGGCAGCCGGGCTTGATGAAGATCCGCCTCTTTGAATAAGGGTAGTCGGGTATTTGAATAACAAAGAAATCCATGCCCACCAGACTTAATTAAGGCATTAGGTATATTGCTCACCGAGGGCTTCAATGTCTGAGGCGTCCTTTTTTCTGCCGGTCGCCTTCTTATTAGTAATGAAATCCTCTCGGCCAATAAAACAAGCCGGAATCCGGCCATATTGGCCGGGGACTTTACCCATGTCGGCCTTTTCCCACGAAAGGCCGCTGATGCTTGTTATGATGTCAATACGTATGGGAGGAACGCCAAGCTGGATGACTTTACCCGGCGTGGTGAAATCATTCTCAGACAGATCCAGCGAACCGAAGCCAAACTCGTTCAGAGCAGTAAGAATACGCCTAGCGTTTTCGAGAACCGGTCTGACAAACAGGTCCATATCGCCGGTAAAACGCGGGGCGCCGTGAAAGGCCAAGGCGTAACCGCCGACGATGAGGTATTCAACTTTGTGCTTGTTGAACAACACGAGCAACTCTTTGAAGTCGTTGCGAATCTCCATAATATTCACGTCTGAGGGCATCGACCGCCGCAAGGCGCTCTTCGGGGGTCCGTCTGAGCCAATACTGAAGGTTCTGCCTGATCTCCGAGAAATTACCCATATCCTGTTTTTGTACAGTCTTGCGAATCATATTCTTATTATACCACAGTGGAACGTTTATTGCTAATCAAACCACTCGTCTTTTATATCAAACGACGGGATGCAGACGTTAACTATTCTCATTTTTCCTACGGCCCGGTGGCGGCAGCCGGGCTTGATGAAGATGGCGGTGAAAGGTTCGACCGGCACACTTTGGCCGTCGAGCTCCATTCGGCCGGAGCCTTCTAAGACGAGGTAGATTTCGGTCAGCTTTTTATGGTAATGCACCCGCGAGTCCTCCTGAATATCGACGATGTGCATGGTAGCGGTGGAATTGTCCGGCACGGCAAACGCCCTTTTGGCAAAGCCGCACGGACATCTAACCGCGTCAATCTCATCAAAACGTGCTATCATGTAATTTGCCATACGTTAATCCTTAAGAGTTTCGCCCCGGCCGTTCGCGAGCTTAAAAACTGTTGAATTCTAAATCGGCTCGTTGTATATTCTGCCTCAAGTGTGTGATTTAATCAAGATTTGAATGAACTTGTTTTGAGGAAGTATATTTAAGCAAGAAGGAAGGTATAATGAGCGATTTATTCGACTTAAAAGACAAGACAATCGTGATTACCGGGGGCGGCGGCGTGCTCTGCAGCGCAATGGCTGTGGCGCTGGCCAAGGCGGGGGCGAGAATCGCCATTCTTGACCTGGCTGAAGTCGCCGCAACCGAAGTTGTGGAAGAAATCAAATCCAGTGGAGGCCTGGGCATTGCGGTCAAGTGCGATGTCCTGAACAAAGAGAGCCTGGAATCAGCGAAAGAGGAAATTAATTCCGTGTTCGGCAAAATCGACATCCTGATCAACGGGGCCGGCGGAAATAAAAAAGACGCCACCACGTCGCCGGACCTGCCATTTTTCGACCTGCCGAGCGAGGCTTTGCAGTTTGTTTTCAACCTGAATTTCATCGGGACCCTTTTGCCGTGCCAGGTCTTCGGCAAAGAAATGGCCGAGAGCGGCGGCGGGATAATACTGAATATCTCCAGCATGTGTGCATTTAGCCCGCTGACCAAGATTCCCGGCTACTCGGCGGCCAAGGCGGCGGTAAGTAACTTCACGCAATGGCTGGCCGTGCACGTTTGCCAGAACTACTCCAAAGATATCCGCGTCAACGCCATAGCACCGGGATTCTTCCTGACAGAACAGAACCGGTTCCTATTGACCGACGAGAAGACCGGCGATTTAACCGCCCGCGGCAAGACAATTATCGACCACACGCCAATGGGCAGATTCGGCCAGCCGGAAGAACTGGTCGGAACCGTGATGTGGCTGCTGAGCGACGCGGCAAAATTCGTCACCGGCATAGTTGTCCCCATCGACGGCGGATTCTCGGCTTTCAGCGGAGTCTGAGAAAATGATTATTGATTAATGATGAATGATTATTTCAGAAGAGAAATTGATGGCCGATATTGACCCGGCAAGACCATTGAAGGAATTCAGACCTAAACACGAATTCTTCGTCGGCATAGATTCCGACGGCAGTGTTTTCGATACGATGGGGATCAAGCAGCGAGAATGTTTTTGCCCCTGGCTGATTGTGTACTTCGGCCTACAGCCGGTCGCCCAGGCGGCCCGCGAATGCAAGGAATTCGCGGATCTGTTTTCAAAAACGCGCGGGGCCAACCGGCACAAAACCACCAAGCGAATCATTGCCGAGCTGCTGCCGGACCATCCGATGACAAAGGCCAGAGGATTCGAAGTTCCCCAATACCCGCATTATTTCGCATGGGTCGACGATCCCAAAAGCCTGCTCAGTAACGACGGCCTCAAGCAGGCCATCGACAAGGCCGCCGACCCGGAGGCAAAACAGGAGCTTCAGCTCGCACTTGCCTGGAGCGAGCGCGTCAACTGGGCAATCGAGGAAACCGTCAAGGGCATGCCGCCTTTTCCGTTTGTGCGCCAGTCGCTGGAAAAAATCCAGCCCTTAGCGGATGTTATTGTCGTTTCGGGCACGCCCGATGAAGCTCTCAAACGCGAATGGCTGGAGCACGATATCGCAAAATATGCTGCGATTATAGCCGGCCAGGAGATGGGAACGAAAGCTCAGCATCTTGACTATGCTACAAAAGGCAGATACGAGAAAAACCACGTCCTGATGATCGGCGATGCGCCGGGTGACATGAAGGCCGCCAGGGCAAACGATGCCTTGTTCTATCCCATCAATCCCGGCTTCGAAATCGAATCGTGGAAGCGTTTCGGCGATGAAGCGTTCGATAAATTTGTAAATGGCGAATATGCCGGCCGGTACGAAGAAAAACTTATCGCGGAATTCGATTCTTACCTGCCGGAGCTACCGCCCTGGCAACAGTGTTAAGCGTAATGTGTAAATAGTAAAGCTTAAAGAGAAATACGAACGATGGTAATTGAGCGACAAAATAAAAAAGCCTGCGTCGAGAACGGGCAGGCGCGTGAAGCGGTTGGCGAGTTCTTCGCCCGGAACGACTACGCCGGCAAACGCATCTTGATGATAATCCCCGACAATACACGCTCGGGGCCTATCGGGGAGATATTCAAAATCATCTACGAGTTCCTGGGACCAAAGGCAAAGGCAGTCGATTGCCTGGTTGCTCTTGGGACTCATCAGCCGATGAGCAAAGAGCAGATTTGTGCCAGGCTCAGCATGACGCCGGACGAGCGTAAAAACAAATACGCGGCGGTTAAATTTTTCAACCACGAATGGGAAAATCCCCGGATGTTCACTTCCATCGGCAAAATCTCCGCCGATGAAATCGAGCAGATCAGCGACGGTTTGTTTGCCGAAGAAGTTGACGTGGCAATCAATAAGCGGCTCTTCGAGTACGATGAATTTTTCATCTTAGGCCCCGTGTTTCCGCACGAGGTCGTGGGCTTTTCCGGCGGGCACAAGTACATCTTCCCCGGTATCGCCGGCGACGATATCATCCACTTCTTCCACTGGCTGGGCGCCGTGATAACAAATCCAGTAATTAACGGCAACAAATGGACGCCGACGAGAGAGGTGGTGGAAAAAGCGGCTTCGTTTATTACGATGCCGCACAAGCTGTTCGCCATTGTCGCGATGGAAGATGTACTCAAGGGAATCTTCATCGGTGACGTGCTTGAAACATGGGAAAAGGCCGCGGATTTGTCCGAGCAGGTGCATATCACATACAAGGACAAGCCGTACAATACGATTCTCGGCATCGCCCCGGAAATGTACGACGATATCTGGACGGCGGGCAAGGTCATGTACAAACTCGAACCGATCCTCGCCGACGGCGGAACATTGATAATTTATGCCCCGCACATCACCGAGATTTCCTACACGCACGGCAAATGGCTCGACAAAATCGGGTACCATACCCGCGACTATTTCCTCAAACGCATGGATCAATTCGCCGGCGTTCCGAGGGGAATCATGGCCCACTCGACCCACGTCAAGGGCATCGGCACCTTCATCGACGGCGTAGAAAAACCGCGGGCCAACGTAGTGCTCGCCACGAGCATAAGTCAACATCGCTGCGAAAAAGTAAACCTTGACTATCTCAACCCAAACGATATAAATATAGCCGACTACGAGAATAGAGAAGATGAAGGAATTCTTGTCGTGCATCACGCCGGCGAAGTTCTGCACCGTTTGTCTAACGGCTATATTCCGACAATACCAAAACAATAATTACGTACCTCGTACAGCAAAATACGAGAAATAGAACGCGAAAGGAGTTTTAGAAAATGGCAAAAGCTGATATCGGCCTTATAGGCCTGGCGGTTATGGGTGAAAACCTCATCCTGAACATGGAAAGCAAGGGCTTCACAGTAGCCTGTTTTAACCGAACCGTATCGAAAGTGGACAAGTTCATCGAAGGCCGTGCAAAAGGCAAAAATATCATCGGCTGTCATAGCATCGAAGAGCTGGCCGAGAACCTTGAAAAACCCCGCAAGATTATGCTGATGGTCAAGGCCGGCGAAGCGGTCGATGCCTTCATCGATAAAGTGCTGCCCCACCTCGAAGACGGCGATATCATCATCGACGGCGGCAATTCCCACTTCCCCGACACGATGCGGCGCACCGAATACGTAGAGAGCAAGGGCAAGCTCTACATCGGCACCGGCGTCTCGGGCGGCGAAGAAGGCGCCCTGCTCGGCCCGTCGATTATGCCCGGCGGCTCACCGCCGGCATGGAAGCACGTCGGCCCCATCTTCCAGGCAGTTTGCGCCAAGACCGAAGACGGCGAACCATGCTGCGAATGGGTCGGCGAAAACGGCGCCGGACACTTCGTCAAAATGGTCCATAACGGCATCGAATACGGCGACATGCAGATGATCTGCGAGACCTACCAGATGATGAAAGAAGGCCTCGGCATGACCAACCAGGAAATGCACGAGTGCCTTACCGAGTGGAACAAGGGCGAGCTTGATTCTTACCTGATCGAAATCACGCGCGACATTCTCGGCTACAAGGACGAAGACGGCAACGAAGTCATCGACCTTATCCTCGACACCGCTGGCCAGAAGGGAACCGGCAAATGGACGGCCATCGAGGCGCTGAATCAGGGCCAGCCTTTGACGCTCATCGGCGAGGCCGTATTCGCACGCTGCCTGTCTGCACTGAAAGAAGAACGTCTCGCCGCGTCGAAGGTTCTCTCGGGCCCGAAACCAAAATTCACCGGCGACAAAAAGGCCTTCCTTGACGATTTACGGCAGGCTCTCTACGCCTCGAAAATTGTCAGCTACGCACAGGGCTATCAGTTGATGCGAGCCGCGGCTGCGGAATACAAATGGAACCTGAATTACGGTGGCATCGCCCTGATGTGGCGGGGCGGCTGCATCATCCGCTCGGTCTTCCTGGGTAAAATCAAGGATGCCTTCACCATGAATCCCAAACTGACCAATCTGCTGCTCGATCCGTTCTTCAAGGATGCAGTCGAAAAGGCCCAGGCCGCATGGCGGCGGGTTGCGACCACCGCGATTGAAATGGGTATTCCGTTACCGACGATCAGCTCTGCCCTGACATTCTATGACGGTTATCGCCACGACCGCCTGCCGGCCAATCTTTTGCAGGCCCAGCGGGATTATTTCGGCGCCCACACATACGAGCGGGTCGATAAACCGCGAGGCGAATTTTTCCACACGAACTGGACCGGCCGAGGCGGAAATACCGCAGCTTCGACCTATGTAGTCTGACGACAGGGGTCATAATCTATGTACGACAGTCTCCGGATGCAATCCGTGCAGTCGCCGATCATCCCAGTGGTCGGCGAGCTGATTCGCAGCAATCCCGGCACGATTTCGCTCGGCCAGGGCGTCGCTTATTATGGCCCGCCCCCACAGGCAATCGAGGCTATTGAGAAATTCCTTGCCGAGCCGGAGAACCATAAATACAAGCTCGTCCAGGGCATCCCGGAACTGCTGGAAGCAATCGGGCAAAAACTCGAAAAGGAAAACGACATCTCCCTGAACGGCAGCCGAATCGTCGTTACTGCCGGGGCGAACATGGGTTTTGTCAACGCCGTTCTCGCTATCACCGACCCGGGCGATGAGATAATTCTCCAACTGCCGTACTATTTTAACCATGAGATGGCAGTGGCGATTGCCGACTGCAAAGCCGTCTGCGTATCGACCGACGACGACTACCAGTTGCAGCCTGAGGCAATCGCCGCCGCGATCACGGACCGGACGAGGGCCGTCGTTACAATCTCACCGAACAATCCAACCGGCGCGGTATATCGCGAATCGGACTTACGAAAAGTCAACGAAATCTGCCGCCGAAACGGCATCTACCACATCAGCGACGAAGCCTACGAATACTTCACTTACGATGATGCCCGGCACTTTTCACCCGGCTCGATTGCCGGGGCCGCCGAGCACACGATTTCGCTGTTTTCTCTCTCGAAAGCGTACGGCTTCGCGAGCTGGCGGATCGGCTGGATGGTCATACCCGAGCGTCTTTTCATGCCGGTCCGCAAGATTCAGGATACAATCCTGATCTGTCCGCCGGTTATCTCGCAGTGGGCGGCGGTTGGTGCTATGAAGGCGGGCCGGTCGTACTGCCACCAAAAGCTAAAAATGACCACCGAAATCCGCAGGATATGCCTGGATGAGCTGGCCGGAATCGCTGATTTTCTCGCCGTTCCACCCGCAAACGGCGCTTTTTATTTCCTGTTGCGAGTCCACAAGAACCTGGACCCCATGGACCTCGTCCGGCAGCTAATCGAACAGCACAAAGTCGCCGTCATCCCCGGCATGACCTTCGGCATGGAAGATACGTGCTATCTCCGCATCGCCTACGGCGCCCTCCAGAAAGAAACCGCCGCCGAAGGCATCGGAAGACTCGTAAAAGGCCTGAAACAAATCGTTCGTCAATGAGTAAATGAGTCAATGCACTTTTAATATACTCATCGACCAATTCATCCATTTATATCCGGTTCTGTTGCCGGTTTCCCCACAGAATTGCTTTGGCTATAGAATTCCTGGACGCGAAAATCATCCTCTGTCAGATCCATACTGACGATTTGAGATGGCGACAAAGCCAGGAAATTATTGCCCTTATCCGCCCCGAAATCCCATAAATAATAACATCCCAGCTCACCTTCCGCACCTACGGCGGTGCCGGCCGGACTCTTGCCGTAATGCAATGGAGCACATAAACTTACGACATTACGGCGATGTTTCCTGCTGAAAAAGGTCAATTCGAGTCTTTTCTCCTGCTCAATTCCCTGAATAAAAACGTCATGGTTCCTATGCATAGAGACTACTCCTTATATTAGGCAACCGAAGGCACGTAAAGTTACTTTCACGCGCCCTCGGTGCCACCGCACCTAAAACTCCCTAAAACAATGCTAACAGTAAAAACCTCGAAATTAGCGCAAAGATTCTTCGCAAACTAACATAACTCTATACTGACAGCGTTTCTCGCAGGCTAAATGTAGATGACAAAATTGGAAATTTTTAAATATTTTTTTCACATCGGCCTTTAAAGGCTAAAAAGGCGGTTTATTAGCCATAAAATTTGCCCGAGATTCAAGGAGAAGCGGGAATTTGTTCCCGGATTTTCGATTTATGGTTGCCAATTTCGCATTTTCAGCTTAAAATCGCCAATCGCAATCTGGAATTTCAAATTGCTTTACCACCTTATTCCACATCATGCTTATTATTAAGGATTTTATAGCAAATGACAGTCATAAGGACTCCTAATGTTTTACGATCTCCCGAACGGGAGTCTGACAGCCGGATGGGCGTTATTTTCGATCTTGACGGCGTGCTGGTCGATACCGGCTGGGCACACAAACAATCGTGGTACGACCTGGCCGAAAAAGAAGGCTTTTCCATGACGGACGAGTTCTTTTACAGCACCTTCGGGATGCAAAATTACCAGATAATTCCTATGCTGCTGGGGCGGTATGCGTCTTCAGACGAGGTCGACGGCTTCTCCGATTGGAAAGAACGGCGATATCGCGAGATTATAGCGGAAAAACTGGCCCCAACGGAGGGAGCAAAATCGCTGCTTATCGATTTAAAGAGCAAAGATTTTCTGCTGGCGGTCGGTTCTTCGGCTCCGCGGGCGAACCTGGAGCTTGTTTTAGAGCGTACGGACCTGCAGGATTATTTCGATGCTTACGTTACCGGTCAGGATGTAACCAATGGCAAGCCGGCGCCGGATACGTTTCTCAAGGCCGCCGAAAAACTCTCACTCGGCGCCAAGAGTTGTGTAGTCGTCGAGGACGCGGTCCAGGGTGTAGAAGCCGGTAAGGCCGCGGGAATGCAGGTTGTGGCTGTAACGACCACCAGAATGCGGGCGGACCTGCATAGAGCTGATATAATCGTCGACAGCCTGGCGGAATTACAGGCCCGGCAATTCGTCGATCTGCTCGGAAACCGAAACGATTAACACCATGTCAAGTTCATTGTTAATCGACGAACAACGAACACAGCACAATGAACTACCCCTTATTGAAGATCAATCTTCAACTCGTGTATCGACCAGTGCCAACTGTCGGATGAGCCGGTCTGGAGGATCTTAATGAATCTGGTCCGCACAGGTTTGGCGAACTTGATTTCTGTGATTGGATTGGTGCCCTTGCCGGTAATGACAGGTTTGCCCCAGCTTCCGCCGTCGAAAGAGACATAGACTTCATATCCACGCGGGTAGTCATTGGACGAATTTCTGGTATCGAGAGTCAGACCCTTTATCGTGCTCTCGACGCCGAGGTCCAACACGAACCAGTCGCCGGGCTTCATCGGCCTGCCGGTGTCCCAGCGGCTTGAAAGCTCGCCGTCCATGGCACGATTCGCAGCGCCGTTGTTTCGTGAGGCTGTGGCTTTCAGACTCTTGTTCAGCAGGGCCTCTTTTATCTTCTTCGCAGCCAGGTCGGCTTCGGCGGCAAGGGCGCGGTCTTTCTTTGCATTTTCCGCCAGAGCCAGCCCATCTTCGCACGGATATTTGGGCAGGGCCGACAGCACGGCTTTTTTCTCCTCGGGCCGCTTTGCGACGTCCATCGCCTCGGCCAGCAATTTGACCGTCCCAGCCGCTCCGCGATTAGCGGGGATTCCCAGCAGTTTGATGTATCCTCGAAGCGCCAGGACCCGGCTGGTCGAATCGCGGTCGGTCTTCGCAATCTTCATCAAATCCGAAAGCGGTGCCGCATCGGGCCAGTCGGCCAGAGCACGAATCGCAGCGGTTTTGACCTGATTGTCCTTACTGGACACCTGCCCGCGAACGGAATCAAGTGCCTTTTGTCCGCCAATCCGTGAAAGCACAGCCAGCAAATGAGGCTTAGCGGCAGAGTCTGCTTTATCCAGACCATCCACAACCGGCTGAGCATCCGGCGATTCGAGCCGGGCGACAGTTGCTATCATAGCCCGCTCGATGTCGCTGCGGTCCGCGTTACTTTTAGCCGCAAGCAGCATTGATACCATCTGGTGCAAATCTTCCTGATTCGACAATACACCCAGAGCCTTATAAGCCGCCTGGCGAATCTCGCGATTATCGTCTTTAGCCAGAACGAACAAAACGTCGTTGGCTTCGGCTTCACGTCGATCGATAAGGACCTGAATCGCATTCGTGCGAACCGGCGTGCCGGCACGACTTTGCGCTACTGCAATCAGCGACTGGGCAACGCCCGGACCCGATAGCCGGCCCAGAGAGTCCATCGCCGCCCTGCCGGTTTTGTCGCCGGCGGCGGAAACCTCGGCAAGCAACTCGACGTTGGAAGCGTCGCCGAGAACGGCAAGCGCATCAATAGCGGCAAGACGAACGGCCTCGTTGCGATTGCCGACAGCTTTCGCGACATAAGGAGCAACGGTCTTATCGCCTCGCCCCTCGAGGGCGCTTAGAAGCACAACCTGAGCGTCTGAACTAAGCCCCCCAAGCTGCTCGGCAAGCGCCTTAGTAATGGCCGGGCCTGGCATTTCGGTAATGAATTTTCCCGCCGCTCGCTGTAAGTCGAGGTCATGATCCTTAAGCAGCGCCAAAATCAGAGGAACGGCCTTGCCCTTCTCAGCCCGGACCAAACCTTTGTAGGCGGCGATTCGAATCCATGTATTGTTAGCCGGGGCAATCATCTCGCGATAGATCTTCACGGCCTCACTTGCCTGCCCCTCGGCGAGCATCTGGTCGGCACACATCAAGTAGGCATTGTCTCGCGCAGGCTTAAGGCCCGCCGATACTTTAGCACGTGCCAGCACCCCGGCCGCCTCTGAGCCGCCGATTCTGCCAAGAGATTCTATAGAGGCACGGGCAATATCGGAATTGCCGCCGGCAATAAGCCCCGCGATCTGGGGCACGGCCTCGCAGTCGCCCCGCTGGCCGAGAGAACCAATTACGCCGATCTTAAGGTCGCCATCGAGTTTTGGCAGAGCCTCTCGTAAAGCGGCGCCGGCTTCGGGAGCGGCCATAAACTGAAACGCAAATCGCGCCATGTGCGACAGCTCCTTATCAGCGAGCATCTTCGCCAGAACCGGTACGGATTTGGCCGAGCCGACACGACGCAGCATCCGGCAGACAAACTGCCTGCCGGCAAAGGTTGTTTTGGGTGATTCCAGAGCATTGAGAAGTCTCGCCTCGATTTGCGGAAAAGATGAGGGCGGTACGTTGCGAATCTCTTCTTCAATAGTCGCAAGCGCCCGGCGTGATTTGCCAAAGTCGTATTCCTGAATAGCATCATAAGGAGCCGAAAGAATCGCACGCAGGCCGACTGTCTCGGCGGTTGGAAAATCATCGGGGACATCCACCTGCATGACTCGGCCCGTCGCGGCCCATTCAGTGCCTCGCTGCAAGGTGACTATAAATCCGATGCATCGCATCTGTTCGGGAGCGTGACCGAGGACCGTATGAAAAATGCGTCCCTTGCCGTAACGTACAGTAAAGAGCATCGGCTCGTGCTCGCCCGTGCCCTGCTTTGCCGGGTCGGCGTAGGCTGTCGCCAGAACCGTCATATTCTTCGCCGGTCCCCGCAGTTTGCTGTAAAGCTCGTCGCTCGCGTGCATCCACTTTTCGGGCAAGCCCGCGGTAATAGCGTGATTGCGATCTCTTATAACGACCTGGAATTCGTGCTGAGGGCCGTGTGTTCCGCCGGGTCCGGGGGAGTTATCAAAGACGACCTTGCCGTCACGGTAGCGCACCATCGGCCCGGATTTTTCGTTCCGGCCGCCCCATCCGCCGATACCGATCATCTCGTTCCACTCCTGCCACTTTGGAAATGCGTTGTCCGCCGCGTGGAAAATAACCAGGCCGCCGCCGTTGTTCATATACTCGACCAGCGCATTCTGGGTCTCTTTGGGCCAATCGTCACCGGTATAGTTCGAGACGATGACGTCGTAATTGGCGAATTTAGGCTTGAAAGCATCCATTGGCTGACCGGCCTTTGGCGAAGTCGCCACTTCGACCGTGAACAGACCGGTTTCCTCAAGCAGGCTTTTTAGAACGGGCGTCGTGGCTTTCCAGTCATGGTTATTTTGTCCGTCAACGATCAGGGCCTTCAGCGGGCCTTTATTTTCCTTACGCGTCAGGTCCTGGATGCGGATATTGCGCCATTTGATTTTGTTGCCGGCTTGATTAGAGCTATGGACCTGCAGGGCGATGAATCCGGTGGAGGTCATGTCGTCCTTCAAGTCGGCGGCGGGCACGCCATTGACCCACGTTCGTACGCGATCACCGACAGCCTCGATACGATAATGATTCCACTGGTTCTGCTTGAAAGCTTTACGAGCAACCGGATTCTTAGTTAGATCATTGATCCAGCCCCGGCGGGCCTCGTCGTAGATGCCGCCCGACCAGCATCGCGGGGCCGTCGGCGGGGCAGGGCTGCCATTGGCCATAAGATTCTTCGGATTCTTGTTATAAGGCCCTGTCCCTGTATCGATCTCGACCTGATAGCCGTGAACGCGGTAATCTTTGTAGTGCTTGAAACTGTGGCTGCGAATCTGAATACCGGAATTCATACCTTGCTCGACGAGAAAATCCAGTTCCATGATAAAGTCGGTGTAGTTCTTCTCTGTGCAGAGGAAGCTGTTGGGCGTGTTCAGGACGGTGGTTCCGACAATCATTCCATCCTCGACGGTGTACTTTGCCTTTCCGTTCCGTAGAATCCAGCCGTTCAGGGTTTTACCGTCAAAGAGATTCTCCCAGTTTTCAGCGGCGAAGGACATCTCCGGCAGGGAAATACCCGACAGGACGAATGTAAGTAAAAGCACGATGTATCGTCTCATTATTGTACTCCTTTTGTAGGGTGTGCACAGCACACCATTTTCAAAGTTGGTGGGCGATGCCCACCCTGAATATCACTCACAGAATCCACGGCTCCCGATAGGACCTGCCGAGCAGCGCGCTTGCTTCGGGATCACCGATGATCTTTTCGTTTTCGGGGTCCCATTTGATTTTGTGCCCTGTGAGCATGGCGATTTCGCCGAGCAGGCCCACGCTGATAGAGCGATGGCCGACCTCCACGGGGCAAATCGTAAGCTCCCGGCTCCTGACACAATCGAGGAAGTTCTGCTTATGGTCCCTGCTCTCGTAGAGCCTGATTTCGTTGGGGCCTATTTCTTCTCTCAGAATCTTTTCGTCGGAAGCGGTCAATCCGCCTCGGTTGACGTGTATCCAACCGGTCTGGCCATACCACTTGGCGCCCTGGGTGATCTGCTGATTGTTGGCAACGGTCATGACTGTCCCGTCGGCGTACGTGCAGGCGAACTTGTACTGGGTGGCCACGTTATAGAGCCCTTCGGTCGGATAGTTACCTCTTCCCTCGATTTCCACCGGCCCTGTATAATCCCAGCCCATGCCCCAGTGTGCGATATCGATATGATGCCCGGCCCAGTCGGTTAGCTGGCCGCCTGAGTAATCCATGATCCAGCGCCAGTCCCAGTGCGAGACCCCGCGGTACGGAACATAAGGTGCCGGCCCGAGCCAAAGGTTCCAGTCGAGCCCTTCGGGGACAGGCATTACAGGTTTGACGTCCGTGCCGCCGCCCGTCGGCAGGCCGACTTCAACCTTCAGGATTTTGCCGATCCGGCCGTTACGCACGAGTTCGCACGCCCGGCGGAACTTATAATCGGATCGCTGCTGACTTCCCGTCTGCCAGACCCGGCCATAGCGATGGACCGCGTCGCACATGGCGCGTCCCTCGCAAATGGAGCGGGCCAGCGGTTTTTGCCCGTGAATATCCAGGCCCGCCCTGGCCGCGGCGATAGCGGGAATCGCATGCCAGTGGTCGGGAACCGCCAACTGAACGGCATCGAGGTCGCCCCGGCCGATCAGCTCGCGAAAGTCATGATAGGCTGTGCAATCCTTGTTGCCGTACCTGTTGTCCACGATTTTTTTAGCATTGTCGCGATGGCCCTTGTCGATATCGCAGATGGCCACCATCTGCACTTCCGGCTTGCCCAAAAATCCCTGCATATCGCCTGTTCCCTGCGAGCCGACGCCGATCGCTCCCATAACGATTCGGCTGCTCGGCGCATTGGCGCCAAAAACCGATGCCGGAACGATTGTCGGGATAGCAATAGTCGCTCCTGCGGCGGCAGTGCCCTTCAGGAAGCTCCTTCGAGTGATTTGCCTTTTATTTTTCATAATGCTCTCCTAAATAGTATTCGCCGGGACCCTTCGACTCCGCTCAGGGTGAAGCTTCTTCATGCCGAGCGAAGACGAGGCATCGCAATATAGTAGCAAATTTCTCAGATTTTGCAATACTCTATAAATCAGGGGTGGTTTAAAACTATCAGCTCGTAGTACGTTCCTACTATTTCGAAACCTAATTTCTCGTACAGTGCAATTGCTGGAATATTATCCGCTTTTACATTCAAGCCAATGTTGTCAACATGCTCGGACAGCGATTGGCATAATCCTGCTGTGACTGCTTTTCCGAAACCTTTGCCCCGACAGTCCGGGTGTGTGACGATATTTCCCAACGCCGCGACCTTGTATTTTTCGGAATAAACGTGAACGCCCGCGACGCTGAGAAGGCGATTCTTTAGCCGCAGGCCAAAATATTGCTTCGTCTGGAGCATCCTCGCATTGAACCAGTTCCGCCGATAGCCTTCTTCGTAAAGGCCGAGCATATCTTCGAGGTCGTTTTCCGTCAAACGAACGACCTGCGAACAGTCGATATCATACAGGAGCGATGCGTTTTTCAATCCCATCTTGTAATGTTTACCATAGGACTTAATTTTACATTGCTCTTCAACAGCCTCGGCGACTCCGGGGCTTGTATGGGCATAGAACCGTTCCGGCAGGATATGAAATATCGACCGGACAAGCTCCCCCATAACGTCCTGATGCTCAGAGAGTGCCAACAAAGTAGGATCGGTAGATGCCGTATATAACAAAGCGACAGCCTGAATTTCGCCCCCTTGTTCCCAGCCGTACCAAGCGGTATCCGGCCAGAAGAAATCATCCAGATCCCCTATGCTGTAAATATGGAGATACACGTTCTTTCGAAGAAAAGCTTCTATCCGACTTTTATCATGCAGGTAAATTGCGCCCATGCCCTTCTCGCTCCATATACGGCTTGACAGCGAACCGCCAACACCGGCCGATTCCACCCTTCGTCTCCGCTCACCCTTCGTCTCCGCTCAGGGTGAAGGGCTTCTTCATGCCGAGCGAAGACGAGGCATCAATCCGAAATATTTATGCCAAGCTCTTTAAATTGTGCGGCGGCGTTGAGGAAATGCGCAGTAATCCAGAACACGGTCCATTCTTCCACGTAATTTCCCCGCAGACCGTCCAGGTCGTTCGATTTGAGGCGCTGGGTGTATTTTGAGTGCTGCCCGTAATTGGTATGATAGGGCTGCTCACCCTGGCTTCCGTATGGGTCGATGAGCTGGCCGCAACTGCGATACATCAGGATAGCAATTTTTTTCAGCTCATCGGAGTTCAAATACTGTCCCAGCCGATAGATGTCCGGCGTTATCAGCACGGCGAAGACGTCGATGTGCTGGTTTTGGACAGAGACGGCCGTCCAGCCCCGGGTCTTGAAACCGTGGTCGCGAAGCCGGCCGGGCGGCATGTCGATATCCCAGACAACCATATACGTCAGGACAACATCGCAGGCATGCTCGGCCCATTTGAGATACTTGGGCTCCCGCGTCAATTCATAGAGCGCCATAAATCCCTGAAGAGCGGCAAAAGCGCCTTCCTTGTCTTCGCAACTGGCGTCTAACGTGCCGCCCCAGTAAGGCTCATCCATGCTCAGATGCCTCGAAGCGTAAACGCTGCCCGCTTTTACCGCTGCCCGGCGATAAATCTCCGTGCCGAAAAGCTTGTAAGCACTGCACAACGGAGCAATAAAGAAGGCCTGATTGGTGGACAGCGGTTTCCAATCGTCCTTTAAGATTCTTTTAGCATGAAAATCACATGCCCGGCGAAGAAAACGTTCCCAGCGGAAGACGTCCAATCCTTTTGCCCTGCCGGTGCGAATTGCATTGGCAAAATTCAGCATGGCCTGGCCCTGGGAAAGCAGTTCAGGACGCCTGCCGCCCTGCTGCCATTTTTTCTGTTTGAAATCGTACCAAGTATAGAAACCCTCATCGTAGAATTCCGCCGTCGAAAGAAAATCAAGGGACCTAATGGCCATCTTCAAGGCGTCCGGGTCATGCAGATCGTCGGCCAGAACCTGTAATGCGTAGCCTAATGCGGCGGCTTGCCCGCACCAGCCAAATACGAAATAATTGCGGTCGGGATATTTCTTAAAACCCGCTATGTCACCGTCCTGATACCACCGCGTCTTCGCGTAGCGGTATTTGTCCTCTATTATCCGGCCAAACGCAGGCATCTCTTCAAGGGACCAGGGACGGAAAATCTCCAAAGACGTTCGTGTCGCCTGCTGGAATCCGGAACCTTCGCCGGGAACCTTGTAAGCTTGCAGGTAAAACGTTTTTTCGATAATCGCGCCCGGCGGGACATTGATATAAGCGTTATCGTACGTGACAAAACTGCGCTGAAGGGCTTTGACGACGCTTCGCTTTCCATTCGAGGCGCATGGCCCGGAAAGAAGCACCAACTCCGTGCCCTGCTCCTTAGCAATCAGTCCCAGCGACCACCATTGATCGAACCTGTTGCCGAATGGAACCGGCGAGGGCAGCGAATGCAGAGCCACACCTTGCAGATTGCCGCTGGCAGACCATTCCAGGCTGGCGTAGGGCATCGGAAAGCGGTGCTCCTCATAGATGGCTTCCTGGCCCGGCTCGCCTGAGTAAACCGGCACCCTGCCGCTCCTTGCGCCGGACGGGTTGCCATGATAGATTATGCCGGGAAGTACGGCCTTCGAGCCCCGGCCCCGGCATTGAAAACGGATCGAAAGTGTCACGCACTTGGCGGTATCAGCCCCGTCCCAGATGAACCGCCTGATACACTTGATGACGTTGCCCTCAGGCCGATACGAATCGGACAGCCGCCATGAGCCTGCCGGAGTTTCAAGTTTACCCCGCAGAATCGTCCAGTCACCCACGTGCTCAATTTCCGTCGGCCCGGCATGAATCCAGCCGGAGGGCCAGCTTTTTTTCCATTCCGTGGCGATAGACCAGAGACCTTCCGGCGGCGAATTCAGAATATCTTCACCGTCCAGCACGATCTTTACCTGATAGTCCGTGCCGTCATGTTCCTCCACAGGACACCTTACGGTGGTGCGAAGGTCGAAGGGCCGGCCGTACGAATGCAAGCAAAATATGCCGGACGTTACAAGAATGATGGCCGTTAGGCTCATCACAAAGTGGTGTTTCATGCTACAACTCCTGTCAGAAGAAATGGTATCGGTTATCCTTTGGTTATGGCACGCCCGTTTCGGAAGATTCTTCTTCCCGCTGTTTGCGTGCATCTTCCAACGCCGCCGCTATCTCGGGTATATTCTGAAGTGTCGAGAACTCGCCGTTGAGAATAGTCCCGTTGACATAATCGGCAAGCTCCTGGTCGTTCATATTTGCCATAACGCCGCCAAAGGCCTGAACCATAATATCAATCGTTTCGGATCTGTCGCCGACGGCCTGCAATTGAGAATCGACTTCCGCTGTTTTCGTAATGTCACCCAAAGCCTCGTATAACTGTTTTGCACTTTCCAGAGCAGATATCTGCAAAGCCATACCGGTGCGGTCGCTGACGATAAATCGGCCGGACGAAGAAAGAGTTCCGCCAAGCTTCGAGACTTCTGTTACAATCTGCAGGGCATCCTCGTATCGGCCGGCCGCATAGAGCTTGTCGGCCTGTCCCATAGAATATTCCCCTATCTCCCTGAGCATGCCCATATGCGATAAGGGTAAATCGAATGCCGAAAGTCCGAGTGCGACCGAATCGGTGCAGCCTTCGCTGAGAAAATAATCATTTCGTGACATCAACAAGTCTATGCTGTCGTCGGAAAATCTGTCTTTTACACTTGCCTGTGACAGAGACTGAAGCGCCCCTTCAATGTCCCCATTGTTAAACTGACAATATGCGGCGTAACAGTCGGCAAGCGCATTCGTCGGATCGATCTTTTTCATCTGATCGATATAAGCCATAGTCGATTCATCGATCCGCTCGGTTGTGATATGGGCCTCAACTAACGATGTAAGAGCCATCGATGAATCCGGGAACAGTTCGGCGGCCTGCTCGAGATATTCCAGGGACGCCTCCGGGTCCTGTGCCAGAGACGCAGCGGCAACCCAATGGGCCGGGTTCTCACTGTGCTGCTGCAAAGTCGAACCGATCCCTTCAGAGGTGACAATCCGGCGAATAGCTTCTTCAAGACCACCGGCTGACGATATCATCTCCCGCACCATATCAGCATCATATTTTACAACTTCTTCTTCGGCGTCTTCGACGTTCTGTTGCTGTTTCTGTTCAATGGGCTTCTGGTCCCTGGCGTCCTGCCTAACCTGGGCGGGTTTATTCTGCTTCAGCGATCGCCGCAGATTTTCAATCTCTTGCAGCTCTGCTTTTCGCTGTTCGAGTAGAGATGAAATCTCCTGCTCCAGCCGGCCGACCTTCTGATTCGCCAGGTCCCTTTCTGAATTTGCCTTTTTGTTTTGCCCATCGAGGTCGGCAAGCATCTTTTTATACTGCTCCAATTCAATTGTGGCAGACGATAATCTTCTGACAGACCTTATATTAAGAGTAATAAAACAAACGCATATTACAGTGATAAGCGATATAAAAATGATGTACGCCCATTGCTTCATGGCCTGTCCCCTAACTTAAGAAGTTTTAAGTTTTAAGCTTCCAGTCCGCTATTTATCCCAAATCCTACGCCGGAATAATTAAAATATCAAGTATTTTAGGGTCGCACAACTTTTTTTAGGGCTGCTTCACGTCATAACAGAACAGCGTATCGTGATAGCGAAGGTAAAGCCGGCCGTCATGCAGGACCGGATGCGTCCAGGCATCGCGTACCTTGCCAGCCACCAGAGCAAAGCGTCCGGCGATCTCAAGTCGGTCGGGGCCGGGTTTGAGAAGGCCTACGGAGCCTTTCTCGTCGAGGCAATAAAGCCGGCCGTCGGCGTAAATCGCTGCGCCGGTTGTGAAGTCTTTAAGCTCGTACTTCGTTTCGCCGGTTAGCCAGTCAACTGCGAACCACCATTTCGACTCCCGGTAGCCAGCGGCAAAAAGCGTCCCGTTACCTGTGGCAGAGCCAACGAGCACGGCCGCGCCGGTTACCGTGTCCAGGCCAGACGTCCAGATGTGCTCGGCGTTTACGGCTTGCCCGTCCGTAACGAGACGGTAGGCTCTGCCCATCTCGGCATAGGGCGTCACGTAGTAAACGTTGCCGGAACCGTAAATCGGCGTGCTGGCATTTACTCCGTGCGGGTTCTTCAGCGGTACCGTCCAGAGGAGTTTGCCGGTATCGGCATCGACGCCGAAACCGTGCGCCGAAGAACAGCTCGTAATCAGCCGGCGTCCGGCATATCGCAGCAGAATCGGCGAGCTGTGCGAGGTTCGGTCATCGCCGAGCGGCTCAGTGGTCCATACTGTTCGCCCGGTCTGCTTATCCAGTGCGGCCATGAGCGCCTTTTTCCCGCCGGGCGTAACAATCAGATTCCGGCCATCGACAAGCAGGCATTCGCTCAATGCCCACGTGATATTCTTAGCGTCGAACCGCTCCAGAATATTAACAGCCCACAGCTCCTTGCCCGACGCAGCATCCAGGCAGACCACTCGTCCGTGCGCGTTCATATTATACAACCGGCCTTCGGAAAAAACGCAGCACGCTCGTGCCCCGGGGTAGGGATTCTTCCAGGACCGGCCGTTCATAACCTTCCACTGAACTTCTCCGCTGCGGTTAAGAGCAAATATCACCAGATCGTTGCCTACGTCGCCTGTAATGTACAGCCGCTGGCCAACGATAATCGGGCACGACCATCCTTTTCCCAGACCGTCAATCTTCCATAGCAGCTTCGGCCCGCCTTCAGGCCAGCTTGATAGCAGACCCTTCTCATCCGAAATACCATCGCGTCGCGGCCCCCGCCACTGAGGCCAGTCCGGCTCCGGCGACGAAATCAGCCCGTCGGCCGGCGATGAGGTCACAGTTAGCGGAGATAATGATGTGATAGCCCCGCTATATAATGGCTTGTCTGCAGCAAATACTATAGCTACAAAAAGCAATAGAACTACGAAAAGTCTTTCTTTCAGCATAACACTCAGATGACTCTTCATGAATCGTATACCCTTTCAGTCTACAGAAATTACAGATTCTTTTATGTTCACCTCAGTCTTATGGTCCGGTTTTTACCCTATCCGAACTCTCGCTCGGCAGCTTTGACAATTGAATCCACTTCCTTCGCCAAGTCCGCTTCCAGCGGTTCCGGCTCATGGCTGCTCAGAATCTGCTTTACTTGTTCTTTTATGCGGTCGGCCATCGATAATTTTCCGCTGTCGGCCCAACCATCCCAGCTCTGCCTGGTCCATGCCGGACCTGCCAGCCAAAGCTCCTTGCGGAAGTGCCGTACCGTATGCTCCTCGGCCAGGAAATTGCCGCCGGGGCCGACCTTGCTCACAACGTCGGCAGCTACCTTCCCGGCATCAACTTCAAAACCGCGAGCGATCCGCTTGACATATTCCATTATCTCATGATCGAGAGCAAGCCACACTAATGAGCCGGCGTGGTCCGTTCCGCAAATACCGCAATGCCCGAAAGTATCGGCACCGGCAAGAGCCGCTAAGAGCAGGCTCGTGCCCTTCTCGGCGCCCGCCTGAGCGTCCGGAACTTTCGCATCCGTCAGGCATACATTCACATATACCGGAAAGCCATAATATTTCGCCATCTGCACCATCGCCACGGCCATCAGGCCCTGCTCCGGCGAGCCGAACGAACAGATACTCGTTCGCGGGTCCATGATATGAGGAATGCCGCCGTACGTGATCGGGGTACCCGGCGCGAATAGCTGTGTCACTACCACGCCGGCGAGAATCTCGGCGTTTTCCTGCGCGAGCGTTGCCGCTAAAGTTGCAGGAGCAGTGCCGCTTGTCATCGCCATCGGGCCGATGCTCACCGGCTGACCGGCACGGGCAAACTCGCGCACGATGTCCAACCCATCCTTCGGCAGCCGCAGCGGGCTGATCGGTTCGAGGAATGCCTCGACCATCGGCTTTTCCCGCAGGGCCTTAGAGCCGCCTGCGATGGCACGATAAATTTCAAGAACGTACCCGGCCGTCTTTTCGTTCTTAACCCAGCATCGGGTCGGCTTGCCGGTGCCCCTGACCAGTTCGCCGGTAAGATAAACATCGCGCCAGGCTTCGGATATCTCCTGGGGCTGCGCCATCGAACCAACGATTGTGATATTGCCGAGGGCGTCACCGAGTTTTATCGCTTCGCCCGTATCGCTAATGGTGGCCGGCCGGCGCTGGCCGCTGTTGGTATCGATCCAGCTATACTGCCCCGGGCTGCTCATCAGCACAAAATCGCCATAACCGAACCGCGCGATCCGCTCGGGATTTCGGCCGTAAAGAATGTACTTTTTGCCCGCCCGCTCGATGCTACCGGCGATAAGCCGTTCGGGCAGCCGGGCGATCTTTGTATCCTGCTGCACTTCGGCGCCTGCCTGCCTGAGCAATTCCAGGGCTTCTTCGTGATGCACCATAATACCGGTATCTCGCAGTATCTGCATCGTGCCGGCGTGAATCGCCTCGATTTCCTTCTCGGATAGAATCTCTACATGGATTTTTGCCATTAGCCTTTTCCCTCATGTGAATTGCCAAGACAGTGCGGATCGATATTAGCCTGTCGGCTCACCCTTTAGCCACAGGTCGATTGGCGCCCGAACGCCCTTAGGCCGGTACGGCAGCTCCACTTTCTGTCCCGTTGCCGCCGAGTGATAGCCGGCGTAAAGAACCTCCTGCACGACCCGGCCGTCCTCGCCGGTCGCCTGGGGCTCTTCCTTGCCACGAACGCACCTTGCGAAATGCCTCATTTCCTGCGGAAAACCGTAATTCCACAGCTCCTCGAAAACAGGCCATGTCCAGCCCTTTGTAGAGGGTGCCTTCTCGACCGCGTAGCCGTAGCCGGTCTCGCTGTAAGTCGGAAGCGCATTGCCCATGTGCAGGTCGGCGTAGGTGACGCCGCCGTCGCCGTAAACCTCTATTCTGTCCTCCATTCCGCCGCGGCGTGCCCAGCTATCTTCGACGAGCCCTACGGCATTGTTCTCGAACTCGATAATGCAGATCGAGTTATCCTCGCCTTTGGTCTTGTCCGCATGGGCATAAATCCCCATCTGGCAAAAGACGTTTTTGATTTTGGGCCTGCCTAAGAACCAGTAACAGAACGCGATGCCGTGACATCCCATATCCATGAAAACACCGCCGCCCGATTTATCCACATCCCAGAACCACGACGCGTGCGGGCCGAAATGCTTTTCCGCTTGTTTCACCATGTACAGCTTACCGAACGCACCCTGGTCGGCCATCTCTTTGGCCTTGACGTATTTCGGCGTGAAAAACAGCTCTTCGGCATACATCAACAGCACGCCCTTTTGCCTGCACGTTTCGATCATCAGGTCGGCCTCTTCCAGCGTCATGCAAAGGGGTTTTTCACAGACCACGTGCTTGCCCGCTTCGGCGATATCAACGGTCATCTGCGCGTGCAGACTATTCGGCGCCGCTATTGTCACCATCTCGATATCTTTCTCGGCAAGCATCTTCTTATAGTCTGTAAAGACCCGGGCGATGCCATACCTGTCGGCCAGCTTCCTGGCGTTACCCGGCGTGGGCGAAGCGACGGCGACAACTTCCGCCTCATCCGGAATCATTCCCAAAGACGCGGCATGAATGTCCGCTTCAAACTGCGAACCGATAATCCCAACTTTGACCCTTCCCTTGCTCGTCATAATCAAATGACCTCCTTATGATGTTCTATCTTACAATGTCCACCCTGAACGATATCCATAGTGCAGATACTTGTTGGCTTCCGGCAGGTTCGTGATTTTGAAATTCTTGCTGTCCCAGTCTAATTTTCTGCCGCCCATTCGGACAGAAACTGTTCCCAGCAAAACCGCTTCGGTCAGCGGACCTGCGAAGCCGAAATTGGAGCGCGTTTCGCTGCCGGTCTTGCAGGCCGCAATCCATTCATTATGATGCCCGATCGAGCGGGGCAGCGTTTTGGGGGGCCGTTCGTACGCTTTCATTTTCGCTTCCGGAATCAGTCGGGGACTGTTGCCGCCCCAGCCTTCGACGTACATCGTGCCCTTATCGCCGACGAAGATCAGGCCATCTTCGCGGGACAGCTCTCGCGTATCTTCCAGATCATCGGGACGCGCCGGCAACATACCTCCATCGTACCAGTGCAGCTTGACCGGCGGCATATCTCCGCGTGCACCGAATTGATAATGAACCGTCGAGGCCAGCGGCAGGCTCTCTTTATATACGAGCGTCGAGCTGGAATGTACGCTTTGAGGCGCGCCAAGCTTCAGAGCGGAAAAGACCGGCGCCAGATTATGAATCCCCATGTCACTCAGTCCGCCCGAACCGAAATCCCACCAGCCGCGCCATGCGAAAGGTACATACGCGGGATTATAAGGTCGATAGGGTGACGGCCCAAGCCACAAATCCCAGTCCAAAGTCGATGGAACGGGAGGCGTGTCCTTCGGCCGGTCAACGCCCTGTGCCCAGAAAAGCTCGCCGTTATGCGACGGCCTGTCCGACCAGGCGTGCACCTCACGAACCGGGCCAATTGCACCGTCCCAGATCCACTCGTTAATCAGCCGGTTGCCCTCGAAGGCCATGCCCTGGTTGCCCATCTGAGTAGCGACGCCCGCCTGCTGTGCCGCCTTTGCGATTGCCCGCGCCTCGTGGACCGTCCGGGTCAGCGGTTTCTCGCAATAGACATGCTTTCCCATTTTTATCGCCGTCATCGTAGCGACGGCGTGTACATGATCCGGCGTGGCAACCACTACGGCGTCGATTCGGTTTTCCTTCTCCAGCATCACGCGAAAGTCGCGGTACTTTTTCGCCTTTGGATAACGTTTGAAAGTATCCGCCGCGCGAGCCCAGTCCACATCACACAATGCAACAATATTCTGGCTGCTGACATTCTCCAGGTCCCATTGGCCCTGGCCGCCCACACCGATCCCGGCGATGTTGAGCTTCTCGCTCGGCGCCGTTCGGCCCCGACCGCCCAGGACGGACGCCGGCACGATTGTCATCGCCGCAGCCGCGGCAGAACCGCCAATGAAGGCACGCCGGGAGATCGCCGGACTGCTTTTAATTGTGTTTCTCTTGCGTTTTTCCATAATACTATCCTCGCGAAAAACCTATCAAACCTTAGATAAGGAAAACCCTGTCGCACTATCGGCGTAAACAAGAATGTCTATTCATCCAGGCCATAATACCGTAATAAATTTTCAAATTCCAGCAGGTTTTATCATCACATCGGGCTAATGAGCATTTATATAAGATAAAACCCTTTAGTTTGAGAGTAATTCTTCTTGACCGGCAGGCGGCTTATCTGGTATAAATAGGGTAAGGTATAGGCCATGGATTTGAGGTCATCCGGGCAGAATTCTGCTTGTCTTTAGGGCTATATAAGGATGGAGGCAGTTACCAACAAAATGGACCTATCATCATCAGATACGGATAGAACACAATTAAGAGCGAATACCATCGTGGTTCGCTTTTTATTAATCTTTTTTAAAAGGAGGACTGTTATGTCTAAGAATTTTCTTTGTCTAATCCTCTTTGCCGTGATGGTTATGGCAGCCCCCGTTGGGGCAGACACACTCAGCGGCCTGGCGGATGTTACCGTGGTTGACGGTGCGATTGTCAGCTTTCGGTATGAGGGGACCGAATATGTTGTTGCTGATGAGGATCTGGCACTGGGTACGACGACGCGGTGGTATATCGATGCCGGCGTTGAAACGCTCTGGGCCGAAGGCGATCCGACTCCAGATGCAACGGTAAGCGGAACGTCGACCGTTAAGGCCGGCGACGTGGGCTCGAATGCCGACAACTTCATGTTTGCTGTCCCTGGGGATGCCGACAATATATCATCGATCGACGGGATTGACTTCCAGGAAACGATTTTTCCCTTCCTGACGAAGACTTTCTTCCATTTCGAGCGAGGCGGCAACGACTCGGGGACGTGGCAGGCGGTTCTTGCGGACGGTTCGCTCGGAGCGCCGGTTGCGTTCAGCGGCGCGACTGCTTATGCCGATACGGGAGTTAACGTCAATGGTCAGAATGCTTTCGGTGTGGTTTTCACGACGGACGTGCCGGTGATAGGCGTGCGAATCACGGCGTCTGGACACGATACGCTTAGTATTTCGGCACTGAAGGTGATACCTGATTTCGCCACCAGGCCAAGTCCTGCGAACGGGAGCCTGCATGAGCAGACGTGGGTCACCCTCAGCTGGTCGCCGGGGCTAAATGCGGTCTCGCACGACGTGTATATGGGCGACAATTTTGACGATGTCAATGATGATGACGGCACCGGCGCTACGTTTCGGGGTAACGAGGCTTCGACAACGTTCCTTGCCGGATTTGCCGGATATGCTTATCCGGATGGCCTTGTTCCCGGCACGACCTATTACTGGCGAATAGATGAGATCAATGACGCCGACCCGAATAGTCCATGGAAAGGCAACGTCTGGAGCTTCTCGATTCCTTCTAAGACTGCGTATTATCCCGACCCGGTTGACGGAGCCGAATTTGTCAACCTGAATGCGCAGCTTAACTGGACGGCAGGTTTCGGTACAAAGTTGCACTATATATTCTTCGGCGAAGATTTCGACGAGGTGAGCAACGCTGTTGTGGGTGTTCCTAACGGTACTGTGAATTACAGCCCCGGCCCGCTTGATCTGGCAAAAACTTATTACTGGCGTGTTGACGAGTACGATGGCATAGAAATGCATAAAGGAGACGTTTGGAGTTTCACGACTCTGGGCGCCGTCAGCGGCCCGAATCCGGCTGATGATGCTGTGGACGTAAAGCCGACGGTGGTTCTTAGCTGGGATGCGGGAGCCGTTGCCGCTTCGCACGAGGCGTATTTCGGCACGGATGCAGACGCCGTAAAGAATGCTACGACAACCTCGCCCGAATATAAGGGACCAAAAGCCCTTGGCGAAGAGAGCTACGATCCCGGCATACTCACGTTAAATACGGCGTATTACTGGCGGATCGATGAAGTCAACGCTACCAATCCCGATAGTCCGTGGGCAGGCAACGTCTGGAGCTTTACGACCGGCGATTTCTTTGTCTTGGATGACTTCGAGGATTACGATGTTGGCAATAACGAGATATGGTGGGCATGGAAAGATGGGCTTGGTTACGTTGCTCATGGTAATGAACCGGCCTACCCCGGCAACGGAACTGGTTCGGCCGTGGGCGACGAGACTACTGCTTCTTACACTGAAGAAACCATCGTCCACGGGAGTAATCAATCGATGCCGTTCTTCTATGACAACAACAAACAGGGTTACGCAAACTATTCAGAAGCAGAGAAAACGTTGAGCGATACTCGTGACTGGAGCGAGCAAGGCGTTGCGGAATTGTCACTGTGGTTCAGAGGCAATCCAGCGTCCGTCGGCAGTTTCGTCGAAGGCCCGTCCGGCACCTATACGATGACCGCCTCCGGCGCGGATATCTGGGCGGTTAACGGCGTAGAGGCTGATGAGTTCCACTTTGCCTACAAAATGCTCACCGGCGCCGGCTCGATGGTCGCGAAAGTCGACAGCGTCGAAAACACAAACGTCTGGGCAAAGGCCGGCGTGATGATTCGTGAGACGCTCGATCCGGACTCTGCGCACGCGATGATGGTTGTGACGCCCGGTTCGGGTGTTTCCTTCCAGCGGCGTCCCGGCACGGGCCAGACCAGCCTCGACACGACGACCGCCTCGATAACTGCACCGTACTGGGTGAAATTGGAGCGTAGCATTTCCGGCAGCTTTACAGCGTCTCATTCAGCCAACGGATCTACCTGGACCATGCAGGGCACAGAGAGCATCCCGATGGGTTCGAATGTCCACATCGGTTTGGCGCTAACCAGCCATGACGCTGCTTTAACGTGTCAGGCCGTATTGACTAACGTAACGTTCACCGGTAATGTCGGCCCACAGTGGGCGAACCAGGATATCGGCATACTCAGCAACGATGCCGAGCCGCTTTATGTAGCTCTCTCAAATAGTGCAGGAGCGCCTGCGGTGGTAATTCACGATGATCCGGCTGCGGCACAGATCGACACCTGGACCGAGTGGATTATCCCGCTGTCAGCTTTTGCCGATCAGGGCGTGAACCTGACCAACGTCGACAGGATAGCGATTGGCCTGGGCACCATAGACAATATGACGATTCCCGGCGGTTCGGGCAAGATGTACTTCGATGATATCCGGCTGAATCGCCCGAAAGAAGCCGCTGCAGAATAATTACAGCCGTGTTAAAGGGATATAAAAATTAGCATTAATTCGAGGCCTATATCGATCACCTCGGTATAGGCCTCTTGTAAATTACCAGATACAGAAGCATATTGAAATTAGCGTTTTTTTGCTCTTTGCGTAAGTTCATACACCCAGTCTTCGAAGAACAGCGGGTAGAGGTGCATTTTTTCGCTTGCCAATCTGATTCCTTTTTTAGACAGCCACGCTTTCAATTGATCTTTATGGTTGGGGAATTGCTCGGCTATTCTTTTTTTATACAGGCTTCTCAACCTTTTGAGCCTTTTTTTACGAATATCATCAGGCTTGCCGATTGCTCTGAAATATCGCCTTATTTTATCCACTCTAATACTCTGGTCCTTCTTGAAATACGGAACAAACCTTCTCGGGATTTTGTCCGGAAGCACAAATTTATCATCCATTGCACCACGCACGATCTCGCCCTTTTCATAGTGCAGGAAAGGATCGTAGAAGAAAACGGCAGGATGAAAATCCACTCGATGCTCGGAGAGATAAGGGACAAAAACGTCCAATGTTTTTCCTGCCCAGAACAGGTTCCACGGACCGTCGCCTATCAGTATTGTAAAGCAAAATCTGTTGAGATCTCTGCGATTATAACCGACAATTTTATTATACGCCGTCCGAAGTTTGGGCAGCGCTTCTTTGCGCACGTCAATGATAAGCAATCGCGACAATACTGTATCCCGTGCCATAGCCTCAATTTCTTCGGCAGTATCCCGTATTTCTGTTTTTCGAGGCCTATGCAATCGATAGTTTCTCATTCTCGGATCGTTATGTATCCTTTCGTAAACATCGTTCGCAAGAATAGGATCCAAGCTGAGGATATGTATCCAGTCCGCTCTTTTAGAGTGACTTAATATGTCCCGCTCCGTGTCCTGGATATGGTACCTGCCGTCCAACGTCTTCGGCCTCCCATTACTTTGCTTTTTTAATGTTGTTAAAATCAGCCCATAAAAAAAGGGAGACACGGGCAGTTCACTAAGCTCTTCTTTACCCCGTCTCCCTGTTGCTTTGTGCCTAGAGTTTGCTTATTGCAGCAGAACTATATGTCTACACTCGCAACAGGTATATTTTAAAGAACACAGCAGCTTAAATCAATCAAATTTCTGCTTTAATACATGGAAATTTTTGCCGTAATTGATCAGATCCGCTGAATGAATTTTATCGGGTAGCTCCGAGAACCGGACAGAAAGCTTGAATTACCGGAAAAAACCTGATATTCTCCTTCAAATCATGTTCCGCGGCGTAGCTGGGCAGGTATTAATGGGAAATTCAAATTTACTCAACCGATTGAAAGGATCCGGCAGTGTCCAACACCGAGCAGCAAACTTTACCGTCAGAGCGCATAGTCTCGATAGACGCTCTTCGTGGATTTGACATGTTCTGGATTATCGGGGGCGGCACGGCTCTTGGCAGCTTTCTTGAAGTATGGAAGAACCCTGTTACCGAGTTAATTCACAAGCAGCTCGAGCACGTCGAGTGGCAGGGCTTTCATTTCGAGGATTTGATATTTCCGCTGTTCCTGTTCATCATGGGAGCGGTGCTGCCGTTTGCGATTTCCCGCCGGCGAGAGCGTGGACAAAGCCTGCCTGTTCTCTACCTGCACATTATCAAGCGAAGTTTTGTGCTAATATTGCTGGGTTTGATATTCAACAATTTGCAGAACTTCGAGTTCTCCGAAATGCGCTGGCTCGGCGTGCTGCAGCGGATCGGGCTATGTTACTTTTTCGCCGCTATTATCGTCCTCAATACAAAATGGCGGGCTCAGGCGATATTTATCGCTGCGGTCCTTATCCTGTACTGGCTTGCCGCGGCGTTGATTCCCGTGCCGGGCTTTGGAGCAGGCGTGATGACGGCCGAGGGTTGTCTGTCTTCGTTTATTGACCAGCAGTTAGTTCCGGGAGAACTTTACTACGGCTTCGGCGACAATGAAGGCCTCATCTCTACCCTCCCGGCGATTTGTACGGTCTTGATGGGCTCGCTGGCAGGGCTCTGGCTCCGCAGCAACCGGCCCGGCAACAAAAAGGCGGCCGGCCTGGCTTTGGCCGGACTTGCATGTGTCATGATTGGTTATTTGTGGGGATTCGTATTTCCGATTATCAAGATTATCTGGACCAGTTCATACACTCTTTTCTCCGGCGGCTTCTGCCTGATGCTGCTTGCCTTGTTCTATTGGATAATCGACGTCAAGGGATACCGCAAGTGGACCATATTCTTTGTCGTGATCGGCGTCAATCCCATAACGATATACTTCCTGCAAAGATTCGTAGACTTCGGTTCAATTACAGAGTTTTTCCTATCGGGTCTCGTTGCACACGCGGGACTGGTTGCGCCGCTGATTCTGCCTGTTGGTGTTCTGGCCATCAAGTGGCTGCTGCTGTGGTTCCTGTACCGGCACAAAATATTCTTCAAGGTCTAAAATAAATGACGGGACATGGAGCAGGCCGTCGAATTGCTCTGTGGTTATTACTCATCCGACGAAACAGCAGGGACGACTTTATCCGCCAATTGCCTCAGTTGCCCGGACTGCTCGATACTGCCTCCGACGTCGGGTATGGCGAATTTGATTGTTGTCTCGCCGACAGAAACGGTAATATCCTGCGCCCGGCCCCAGCGAATCATGGTCGCCTCATCCACAGATGCAACATCACTGCCGGCGGCCGTCAAAACGTGCAGGAAATAATCGCATGTCCCCGGCTCGGAAGGCGAGATCTCGATCCGGCACTCGGGAGCGGGTCCGGTATCACGTGAGGGCGGATAGTCGCGGCCGCCGTAGCTGTAAAGTTCCGGGCCGGATACGAGCCTGACCTGCGAATGTTCCGGCAGCAGCGTCTGGACAAACAGCCAGCCTTTGCCGTTGGTAATGATTAGGTGTTTGTTCGTCTGTGTGGGGACCTTAATCGCCTGCAGCAGCCAGGTTTTTTTGAAACCTGCGTCTTTGGAGCAGACCCGGTCGAAGATGACAAACGTGTTCGGGCGGAGAAAGATAATCTGACGTGTGAATGATTCCATTTTGTCGCTGGAATAGGCCCGCGTGCAGTCGCCTGCGACATATACATAAGCCCCCCGGTCTTCGAAGGCGAGAATATCCGCGATGTCGTACAAGTCACGCCCGGCGTGCCACTGTTCCGGGTCGGTGACGGCCCCGTTGTGGTGAGGCCAATTATGAGCCTGGCCGCCGTCGTTGCCGGTGACATTACCAGCGCGGATGCCGGGCCATTTCTCCGCCGGGTCGTAAAGCAAAATTGTGCTGTGCGCGATTGTGCGCAGGTGGTAGTTAACGTCGTGGCTCGATCCGAACGAATCGTAATGGCCGCCGTCGCCGGCCAGCTCCTCGTATTTGTAGATCAGAAAATGTCCCACGTCCAGATGCTGATGAGCGGTGAACCGGTCGCCGCACTTGAAAAAGAAATACGTCGCATCGTCGTTCCATGAACTTCGAGCATAAACATAGCCCGGGCCTTGACTGATATGGGACAGCTTAAAATCTTCCAGGCTGCCCGCTTTGATGTTTCGTCTTCGCTCGGCATGAAGGCTTTCTTCACCCTGAGCGGAGACGAAGGGCGTATCGCGCCAGAGAAAATCCTTATACGCATATACGCCCACGCTCGAACGCGGCGTCTGCTCGTTGAACGCATGCACTGCCTGATTAGCCGGATCATCAACATAGCGGCTAACGAGAATACGCCTGGCCGACAGAACCTTGTCACGGTCCCCGCCAAAGATACGGCCGCCGCTGTCACCCATGGGGATCGGCCTTCGAGAATTGTATGTGCTTATACCCGGATAGGCCTCGAACATGCCTGCCACAGCACGATTCTCGAAGAACTTCGGCGCCTCGGCGTAGTGGTCGAGGCCCTCGCAGCGCCGAGCGACCTCGCAGAAGAACAGCCATTCATAGAGCCAGTAGTTGATATAGTAGCCCTCGGCCCAGCCGCCTCCGTCGCCTGCCAACTCGAGCGCCGGAGCGGCCCGCGTACGCCAGTCGGCCTCCAATCCATCCAGAATACCAGCCGCCCGGTCATTTTCATAATACGCAGCGTAACAAGCCAGGCCGATACCCCAGTGCTTGTAGCCGTACCAGCCGTTGTGAAAGACGTGAGTCTCGGAGCGAACGTTAGCGTCAACGGTAGCATTCATATACTCGTGAAATTGTTCTCGCTGCTGCTGTGTCCAGGACTCATAACACAAATCGTAAACAATCGCGCATCGCGCCAGGTCATGCGCAAAAGTAACATGTCCCTTCCTGATGGGCCCGGTGACATATTTCATCGCCAACTGTACAGCGTCCCTTCCGAGCGACTCATCGTTCTCGATTGCACAGACCAGCGCCATCGATATCATTTTGGCGTGGTCGTCGGCATTCTGTTGCCGTGCCACGGCTACGACGCGTTTGTAAGCATCGGGCCGGCTTGCTGCCAGCGACTGCAAATACTCGCGAGAGCCCAGCAACCGGGGGTGTTCGGCCGGCACGGCACGCCCTTGCCCTGCTACGGATTGAATGCCGCTTACGGAAAGAATCATACATACGAAAATCCCAAACGTCCGAAGCCGCTTGTATCTAAGCTTACTGACTGGCATCTTAATCGGTTCCTTAAGCAAAAGACACTCCGATTTTCTTACCGACGCCGCGTACGTACTCGGCAGCCAGGCGATATTCTTCGGCGTTCGGCAGGTGTTCGAGCATCAGCGTGACATCGGGCCTCTTGCTCAATTCCTTGAGGAACGTTTCGTAATCCAGCCCGCCGAGTCCGGGTCGAACCTCGTCGAGATGTGTCGTCAGCTTGAGCTGCAAAAGAATATCCTTGCCGTGACAGCTTTTGATGTACGGCCCGAGCTTGGCGAAGCACTCGCGGATCAGATCGCCGTTTCCGAAGTACCGCTGTGGGCTGCACACGATGTTCACCGGATCCAGATGCACGGCGAACTGCCTGCGGTCGATGGCCTTGAACAGGCTCAGGTACGAATCGGCCGAATCGGGATACGCCCACGGCATCGTCTCCAATGTAAAATAAGTCCTGCTCGGCTTGACATCGTCGATAATCGCACGCGTCGTCTCGACTATCATATCGAACGTTTCGTCGGTAAAATTCTTCGCCGACGGCCCGTCCCATTGTTCGCCGCGCGAGCCGGTAATATTCACGCAGCACCGTGCCCCGATGCGGTCCGCCAGATGCAACTGCCGGCGGCATTTTTCCTGCGCTTCTTTGCGAGTCTTCTCATCCGGACTTATCGGATTGCTCCACGCTCCCACCTCGGCAATGATTATGTTCGCATCTTTGGCCGCCCGTTCATACGCTTTGACGACGTCGTCTCCGGCATCGGCACCGACCGGGCAATAGGCTGCGTTGTAGCCGAGCTTTTTCAGCGCCGCTACCCAGCCGGCGGGATCCTGGAATTTTTCGAATGTCGGGCCGCCCAGCCGGACCGGTGCTTTCTTCACCTTTGTCACTGCCCTACCGGCCGAAGCCGAAGTTAGTATGGTCGCCGCGGCCAGCGATTTTTTCATCATCTGACGTCTGGATATTGGTTCGTTTTTCTGCATCATTTTTCATTGCTCCTTGTATGTCTATTTTGTTATTTCGATTTCGCTAAGCGGATACCAGCCGTCCTGCGTCCTGCCTTTTATACCGAGCTGTACAACAGGCTCGGGCGTCTGCTCACCGACGATACCTATCGACAGCTTATACAGACCCGCAGGGACATCGCCCGGTACGACAACGCGGTCGACCACATCGGCAACCGGCCCCGGCGGAAGCTCCGGCGGGTTCTTGATAAATTCCTCGCTAAAGGTCTCGACGTGCCCCGGCATCCATTTCTCTACGGTGACATTCCCCACGAGTATTTTTTCGCCGGCGGTCTCGCTCGTCAGGCGGTACGCCACCCGATACGGCCTGTAGCACGGTGCCGAGCCGTTGTTCTGCCATTTCATCGCCAGCGTCAACTGCCCGCCGACTTTAATGCTTGCGGGGTGTTCGAACTGCCTTAGCACAAGGCGGTATCCGAGCCGGCGGAGAAAACGCTCGATTTCGGCGCGGACATTCTCACCCTCCGGCAGCGGCGCCGATTTGTTATTCAAATACGAGCCGTGCATGGCCAGGGCGTAATTGAAAATATATCGCAACGACCAGTCCTCCTTCACCCATCGCCGCATCTCCCAGCAGCTCTCCCAGGCGACCGGCGCCGTCTTCCAGGCATCCTGCACTCCGGCGGCCGGGATCAGTTTAGGATAGGCGTCGCACATGTGGCACCAGTTCTCCGAGAATCCGCCCATGTCACCGAGGCAGTCCGCTCTCCAGCCGGCGCCCAAATCCACGGCGTAGCTCAGGCATTCGCCGCCCCCTATCAGCATCAGTAAAGGCGTCCTGCGGAACGCGGCAAAGTAGGCGTCGATGATTTTTTCGCGATTGGCCATTGTCGGCATTTTGCCGGCCTTTGAGCCGCTCATGTGCCACTCGCCCCACCAGCCGACCGTGCCGAGGTCCACGTGATCGATGTCCGGGTGCCCGTCGTACCTCTCGCCGAGTCGTTTGATGAAGTCCAGATGCATTTCGAGCACGACCGGATCGTCAAGGTCCGGCACGAGCAGTCCTTCGGTTCCCGAGTAATCACACGTCAGGATTTTGCCGCCGACGTCTGCGAGCCATTCAGGATGATAAGGCCTGCCCCGATTTGTCGAACAGCACATTACGCGAAACGCCAGCTTCTGGCCCGAGGCGCGTGTCTCGTCAAGAACTCCATCCAGAAACGCATAATCTATCTTACCCGGCTCCGGTTCCAATACCCCCCAGCCCCAGCGGGAATAGTGGATCGTCGAGGCAATCCAGTCCGGCAGGTTTTTGTCCTTATCCGCGGCCCGGCCGAACGTCTCCCAGCCCATCCCCGGATTCGCCAGCACCGCATCAGTTTCTTCCGGCACGATCCTTACGCTCTCATTAAGCGGAGCCGACTTTTGACCCGCCGCCACAAATCCGGACAGCAACAGCATGCATCCAAGCGTTGCAAATAGATATTCGTTTACTCTCAATGTCTTCATGGCGGTCTCCTTAAAGCCGGCTGCCCTATCGTTCCATTCGTATTCACCCATAACGGCTGGGAACTACGATTGCCCATATCGTACCAGCACAACATAATTTTGCAATCCATAATCGGACATATAAAAAGGTGCATTTAGCCCATCAAATGCATTTGTGATCCCATATATCGCCGGAGAAAATCAGAAGATGACTGTATCCATAGGATCGATAGTTATAAAAGCTGATAGCGAGAATCAACACTTGCAGGCGGAATTTTTCTTGTAATTTCATATTTTTTGATAATTCAAGAGGCTTAATTTGACGAAAATAATTACGCGAGAGTTTCGGGGGGTAAGTCCCGCAGGTGCATCGGAGCGCCGGAAATTTTTCGTCGTTGTGTTAGCCAAGGACTTGGAGCGGGCCAGAGGATATAGAACTCTGCCGGGGGCCAACGATATCCATACAATGATAAGTGAGCACAATAAACATACACTTTGCACGAAAGAAAATGACGAAAGGAAATAATGAGCCATGGAAAAGAAAACAGTATTATTTGTGGATGATGAGGAAAAGATACTGACATCCCTAAAACGAGGCCTTCTTGATGAGTCATATAATACTCTTTTTGCAAATAGCGGGAAAGAGGCACTTGAAATCCTCCAGCAGAACCAGGTGCATGTAATCGTAACCGATATGCGTATGCCCGAGATGGGCGGGCTTGAGCTTCTCAAGGCCGTCAAAAAAGATTATCCAAACGTCATCAGGATGGTTCTATCGGGATACACACAGGTAAGCACCCTGCTCACAGCGATAAACCAGGGAGAGATTTTCAGATTCATCACCAAGCCGTGGAAACTTGAGGAAGAGTTCAAACCGGCCGTCCGGGAGGCGGTAGAGTATTACGACTTTCAGAATCAACACAACGAACCGGCAGAGGAAACGGAGCAGCATAAGACCGAACACGCAGAGAAAGTGCTGGAAAAAAGCTAACAGCTCTTCTGGTGGGTAGAGTAGTCAGATCGGATTACAAAAGCCAGGCTGGCTAAATGGAATAAAAAGAAGGTCAAATGGCCCTGCAGGTTCCAAAGTTAGCATATTGGGCCAGCGCCAATTGGCAAAAAGATCACCATTTGCAGAACGGGGCTGGTCAGAATTAGAAAAAATGCAAGTGAAAGAAAAGCTCATGGCAAATAGAAAGCAGTGTGGCGATTCAATTAAAACGGAGGTAATGGACTGTCGCTCCAATCGTTTGATAAGCTCCCGCTTCGTTTGGTTGAAAGTTAAGGACGTGATGACCAAAGAAACGATTACGATTGCTTCCAATGAAACTGGGAGCTCAGCCGCGAAGGTGATGTCTGAGAATGAAGTGACCTGTATCCTTGTTGTAGACAACGGCAACGTTGTTGGCATCGTTACGGTAAAAGACTTCCTCACAAAGATTGTAAACAAGGATTGGGGTTGGGATCAGATGGCGGTGGCGGAGATGATGTCTCGTCCTGTTGAGTGCATATCCCCTGATTCGTCTGTCTTTGATGCCATCGCAATTATGGAGGCCAAAAACATCAAGCGACTGCCAGTCGTAACTGGGAAGCGCCTGCTCGGAATTGTAACTCAAACCGACCTGATTCGATCCCTTACAACCTACTGTATATGGAAAGACGTTGCACAGATAATGAATAGTACTGTGGCCGTGGTACAAACCAAAGCGACTGTTGCAGAAGCAGTGCAAATTATGAGCTCCCGCGATATCTCTTGTACCGTAGTTCTGGAGGGAGATGAGATAAAGGGTATTATTACGGAAAAAGATATTCTCAAAAGAGTTATTGGACCTCAAAAGGATCCTGCTCACATTAACGTAGAAGAGGTAATGTCTTCTCCAGTTACGACGATACCCTCCCACCATTCCGTCTTCAGCGCCTACAAGACTATGGATGAGATGCATGTCCACAGGCTGGTTATTACGGACAATGAGCAGTTGTGTGGGATCGTAACTCAAACAGACATCTTGAGAACAGCGAAAAAGAAGCTGCAAGAGGAAATGGAAGAAGATTTTCAGTTGCTGGGATGTTCTAAAAGCAACATCTATGCTCTCGACTCAGATGGAAAGATAACCTATGTTAATCCGGCATTTATGAAACTATTAGAGATTTCTGACCCCGCAGAATTGATTAACGAACCTTTTTTGCCGGAGAAGTATTGTGGTAACCAGGAAGAGAGAACCTCGTGTTTAATAGAACTAATGAAAGGGAATGTTGAAATCGAGGAGTTAGCCCTCAGAACGTGCAATGGCAGGGAGATATATGTCTCTATCCTTTCCACTTTTACCATGGACATTCACGGTCAGGTCAACGGTACCCGAGGAGTACTTTATGACATCACTAATCGCAAAAAGGCGGAGAAAGCACTGCGGGAGAGCGAAGCAAGGTATAGGACTCTTTATGAATCCTCGCGGGACGCAATTATGATGCTTGCCCCTCCGACGTGGAAGTTTGTTGCCGGAAACAAAGCGACCCTTGAGTTGTTTGGAGCCCGGAACGAAGAAGAATTTATAACCAAGGGGCCCTGGGATGTATCTCCGGAATATCAGCCTGATGGACAACTTTCCTCCGAAAAAGCCAAAGATATGATAGAAAAGGCGATGAAGGAAGGCAGCAATTTCTTCGAGTGGCAGCATATGAAATTGGATGGGAAGGAATTTCATGCTACTATACTGCTGACCCGGGTTGACCTGGAAGGCAGAGAATTGCTGCAGGCAACAGTAAGAGATATCACCAATCGCAAGCGGGCGGAGGAGACCATAACAACCGCCTATGAACAACTCGAACGGTCTCACAGGGAACTGAAAGAAATGCAGTGTCAACTGGTGCAAAATGAGAAACTGGCTTCCATCGGCCAGCTCGCCGCAGGCGTCGCACACGAGATGAACACTCCCGTGGGCTTCGTCGCCAGCAATTTCCAGACGCTCCAAAGCTACGTGAAGAAGATCCGGGATTTGATCATAACGTACGACGAGCTCACTGGACAAATTGAAACACTGGGGAAAACAGAACTACGAAGCAAGATAGAAGGTATTGGCCAATTCCGGGACGATCTGAAAATTGACTTTATTCTCGAAGATATCCAGGGATTGTTCGATGATTCGAGAGAAGGACTGGATAGGGTCACCAGCATTGTCCAGAACTTAAGGGACTTCTCAAGAGTTGACCAGCCGGGAAGCCGTGACGAATACAATATCAATAAGGGTATCGAGTCCACTCTTATTGTGGCGAAAAATGAGATCAAATATGATGCCGATATCAAGACCGACTTTTCCGAAGTGCCCATGATATTCTGCCACTCCGGCCAGATAAACCAGGTATTTCTAAATATCCTCGTTAACGCGGCCCAGGCAATCAAGTCTCAGGAAAGAGACAGCAATGGGACTATCACAATCAGGACATACGCGACAGAGACGGAGATGGTCTGTGAAATCGCAGATGATGGGCCGGGAATTCCTCCCGACAAACTTTCGAAGATTTTCGAACCCTTTTTTACGACCAAGCCTGCCGGCAAAGGCACGGGGCTCGGTTTGAGTGTCTCACATGACATTATCGTAAACAAGCACAATGGCAAGTTATTCGTCGAGAGCACTGTTGGTGAGGGCACAAAATTCACAATAAAGCTTCCAATTGGCACGAAAGAAAATGACAAACAGGAGATAATGAGCGATGGAAAAGAGAACAGTATTATTTGTGGACGATGAAGAAAAAGTGCTGACGTCTCTAAAAAGGGGCCTTCTTGATGAGCCGTATGAAATTCTCTTTGCCAGTAGTGGGAAAGAGGCGCTTGAACTCCTCGAGCAGAGCCAGGTGCAAGTCATCGTAACCGACATGCGTATGCCGGAAATGGGCGGACTTGAGCTTCTCAAGGCTGTCAAAAAGGAGTATCCTCACATCATCAGGATGGTCCTCTCGGGGTATGCTGACACAGATACGCTGCTGGCGGCGATCAACCATGGAGAAATTTTCAGATTCATTGCAAAGCCGTGGAAATCGAATGAAGAGCTCAAGACGATTATTCGGCAGGCGATAGAGTATTACGACCTGCATATTGAACGTGAAATACTGATGCGCTTCGTTGAACAAATAGTAAGTGGAACGGAGCCTGAAAAAATAAATGTGCGGCTTATCCGAGCGTTAATAGAGACGCGAAAAAAGCATTTATACGAGTGGGATAATAAATGTGATTTAGTCCCAATCAACTCGCAATAAAATCTTCGATTAGCAAGCAAAAAAGGTAAAAAGGATTTAATAAAGGTAGCAATGCCCGATCTGGACCTGGGCGAGTCCATCATCGCCGAAGCCGGCGCAATGAATTACATGCACGATGGAATAACTTTCGATATCTTCATGGCAGCCTCCCTTAAACCGGTTGACTATTGCCCCTTGCATAAGGGCCCGTATGGACGGGATACACGATAGGCAATATCGTAATAACACTGCATAATTTTTACAATCGACAATTGGTCGTTTTTAAACAGGCTCACCAGACCCAAAGAAAACATTAGATTGCGTTTTCCGGGAGGATTCGGTAGTATAGCGATGTATTGAAAACTATAGCGGTCTTTTGGACGATCATGTTCGGAGGTATTCAGGACAGATGAGAACTATGAATCAAACGGCTGTTTTTTTGCTGTGCTGGTTAACGGCATTTTCCACGGTTGGTCCTCAAACATCAGTGGCAGAGAACTGGCCGGGCTTTCGCGGGCCCGGCAGGCAGGGAATCTCGAATGAGAAAAACCTGCCCACACAGTGGAGCGCAACGGCGAACATTGTCTGGAAGACACCAATCGATGGTATCGGCTGGTCGAGCCCGGTTGTCTTCGGCGATCGCACCTTCGTAACCACGGCCACCGACGAAGGCGCATCGTTTCGTCTACTGTGCCTCGACCGAAAGACCGGGACCGTCCTCTGGGACAGGCAGGTGCTCCGGCAAAAACCGGGACATAAGCAGGCGCTCAATTCGTACGCAACCTCCACGCCGGTCACCGACGGCAAAAACGTCTACGTAGTTGCCTATGACGGCAGCATCGCGGCGGTCTCTATGGAAGGTGAAACGGTATGGATAAACAGCGACTTCGAGTATTTCAGCGAGCACGGATTGGGAGTCTCGCCGATTCTGTACAAAGAGCTTGTAATCGTCGCCTTCGATCCGAGCAGCTCCGGGGCGGATTCGAAGCTCGGCTGGCAGAAGCCCTGGGACAAGGCTGTAATTCTCGCTCTCGACAAAAATACGGGCAAGGTCCGCTGGGAAGGTAAGCGAGGCCTGTCGCAAATCGCTCACGTCAGCCCGCAAATCCTCAGCGTCAACGGCAAAGACCAGCTCGTCAGCTCGGCGGGTAACGTAATACAGGGCTTCGACCCGGCCACCGGCGAAAGAATCTGGACGGTATCGAGCCCGGGCGAAGGGGTGGTCCCTTCGGTAGTCGTAGGCGAGGGCCTGATTTTTACCGCGTCCGGATTCGGAGACTCGGCGATCCGCGTGGTCCGCACCGGCGGTAAAGGCGATGTCACCAAAACGCACATAGCATGGGAGTCGGCCGATGATGTGCCGAAGATACCGTCGATGCTCTACGTCAGGCCGTACCTCTATCTGGTAACCGAGGCCAGCGTCGCAAAGTGTCTCAAAGCGGCAACCGGCGAAGTTCTCTGGCGACAGCGGCTGGGTGACAGATTCTCGGCTTCGCCGGTCTGGGCTGACGGCAAAATTTATTTCCTCTCGGACAAAGGAACCACAACGGTGATACAAGAGGGAGCCGAATTCAAGGTGCTCGCAAAGAACAAGCTTAGCTCTGCCACAGGTAATGAAAAATGCAAAGCAAGCCCGGCCATCTCGCAGCGGAATATTTTTATACGGTCGGAGAAGCATCTATACTGCATCGGCAGCGAATGAGTGGATTAGTGCATCAGAAGCTTAAAAATACGCATGCACGCATACTTTGCTCCTAAAGAAGCATTGATAAAGAACCGATAACTATTATTATGGAAACAGATTTAACCACATTCGATTGTGCAGTCCCAGGGACTCCTAACGGAGAACAGGCATTAATGGAGCAGAACGAGCCCATCGTGGAAGATACGGCCGATATGAAGAAATGTCCTTTTTGTGCCGAGCAGATTCAGGCCGAGGCAATCAAGTGCCGGTACTGCGGCGAGTTTCTCGATGGAACCGGACGTCAGGTACGAAAGCCTCGACCGAAAAAGTGGTACTTCGCCACCGGGACCATTGTTCTTGCGCTGCTGTGCCTCGGGCCGATGGCACTTCCGCTCGTCTGGATAAATCCACGTTTCAAAATTTTGACCAGGGCGATTATCACCGTAATCGTTATAGTTGTCACGATCCTTTGCCTGTACGTAACGGTGTATGCCTATCAGAATTTGATCAACCAGATCACCGCGCTGGGGATGTGAGACATATCTTTCAAGCGATTACTCGCCGTAGCCGTCGGGCAGGTAACCTCATTCGCCGGACTTAAAGCCAAAAGCGCGAATCAGCCCCTGCGTCGTCTCTAACCACCATGAGTAACCGGGCGACTTGCTGGCCTCTTCCGTGCCGCCGTAGGCGCCCATATTAATTCTGCCGCCGTTAGGATCGGGCTCATCGCCAATAGGGCTATTCGGATCACCCGCATCAATACATGGGCTGGTTACATAATCTACTACCCAGCTTTGACTATTCGGGTCCCATCTACCGGCTTCCGATTTTAGATGATAGTTGCCCTCAATCCAAGTCCGCTCAGTCGGCTGACGAGGACTTGGCTGAGTCCAGTATCCCGCCAGTACAAAATCCGGATTGACATCAATATTCCCCTCGCCCCAAACCACGGCATTGCTAGGATCATGAATTGAACTGGCGCCTCCTAATAAATCGGTATAATTGATTATAATTTGTGAGCCATCCGGATTGTGTATTTCACTGCCATCATTGTCGATAATACAATTCGATATGATAGTAGTATCCATGTCTTCACTATCGTGCGACCTGCAGTGAAGTGTTCGCCCGATGGGAGCAGAATTACCTCTGAAGGTACAGTTGTTCAACGTAAGAATAAACTCAAGAAGCAGCGGATCACCCCATACATTTGATACCTCGCTACCAACAGCATATATTGAGGCCCCACTGTCAAAAGCCGAATTGCCTGAGAAAATGCAGTGGTCAAGATTCGTAATATTCAATGAAGTTGATATAGCCCCACCTCTACTCAGAGCAGAATTCTCAAGGAACATGCAGTGCTCGATGTCAAGTGTCGATATGCCCTGGTTTATTGCACCACCCTGTCTGGCGCGGTTATGGATAAAAGTACAGCCAGTCATCAGAGTTTTTTCATCTCGGTTCAGTGGGAGCAATGCCGAGCCGGGATAACCGAAAAGTATACCGCCGCCTGTGCTTGCAATATTATCGACAAACAAACAGTTTTTGATCTGGTAATCAGTTCCAGTGGGATTACAGATACCTCCTCCGTATCCAACGTCAGCCCAGTAAAGTCCACTCGCCACGTTGTGTGTAAAGGTGCAATCCTCCAGATATAGACTATCATCGCGTAGAAGGCCACCAACGAGATACTGACCACCATTGAAATATAATCCTCCACCATTCCAGGCCCAATTGTCTTCGAAGGTACATCTGATAATACTGGCACTACCATAATCGATGCATATTCCACCACCACCCATCCGCAATGGAGCAGTGTTATTCCTGAAGATGCAGTCTTCAATAGTCGAATTAGACACTCCACTCCCAAAAATTCCGGAGGCAGCGTTTTTTGTGAATTCGCAGTTCCTTATGGTGATATTAGGGTCACCACTGATGTATAGTCCGGCACTAATGTAATCATACTCTCCGGGATAGTAATCGTAAGCTCCCAAAACAACAAACCCTTCCAATGATGTGTTGGTAACCGCTACTGTCGCTGTTACAACACAAAGGCTGTTATCGGTTCTGTTTGGGTCATCGTACAAAAAGTCTGAATTTTCGGATAGAAAAAGAGGATCATCTATAGGCACATCATTATCAGCCAAATCACCATTAAGTATCGTCTTATACAATTCAAAGTCACGAGCATCGGGATTTGTCTGACCAAAACCAGCATAGCCGCCTTTGAGTGCGATGTCGTTGATGAGTTGGAAAGTAGCTTCTCTGTCACCAAGATTCTGATTCATCCCATGATCTGGTTTGTAAATTCCCTGAGCGACTCTAATCTCACAGAGAGTTGGAACCAATCTGGCAATGAATAGCGCGTCTTGTAAACTTACAAATGCATTCTGCCAGTTCGTGCCGTCATCAGTACCTGTTGCACTGTCATCAACGTACAAAACAGCCGGGCTTTGTGGATCCGATACGGTCACATTGATATTAATGGTAATGAATCCAGTTCCGGAAAGTTCTATTAGTACTTGTCCCGGTATATAATCCGAGTCTTGGCCGGCTGATAGGGTAACATGCTGAGGAATTAGGAAATTCGAGGAGTCAAAAACAAGTTTTGCTCCTGATATGATTGCAACTTCAGGCTTACTTTCAACAACAACCACTTCAATTTCGACCGTTTCGCACGGATCCTTCGCTAATAGAACTGAAAAGCTTGACTGAGACGATTCCGGGACATCAATGTTTGTGTTTGTGACAACAATGCCCTGATTGTATCCCTCATAAGCTCCGATATCGACGCTGCCCCCAACAATACGCGGATTACCCTCTATATCCGTAAGTATCGATTCTGTAACGGCATTATTATCTCCGGCGTCGACACAGGGGGAAACTGCAAGCAATCGAAAATCATCGTCATCGGTTCCCGGCAAATTGTCCTGGCCATCAAAATCCACGAACATTGGGTATTGTCCGGTTACCGCTGTACCTTCTATATTTCCCGTCCATCCCTGCACGCAACAATGGTTTAAATATGAACTTCCGCCAAGATTTGATTGTATTTGTGATGATTCTCCTATACCTGATACATCACTGTTACTCCAGAGGATACAGTTGTTCAGCGTAGTTCCAGCCGCACTGCTAAGGACACCTCCAGTATGGTCTGCGTTATTGTTTGTAAATACACAGTTGGTTAGGGTAGATCTACCACGATTGTATATCCCCCCTCCAAAGCCACTTCTGTTATTGTTAAATATACAGTTAAAGCATGTATAAGATGCGAAATTACATATAGCACCTCCGGTGTCTCTTGTGTTATTGTTTGCAAAGATGCAGTTGGTCAGCAAGATATCGCCCCATCTATTATATATAGCTCCTCCGTCTTCGGAGCCGTTTCTCTTAAAAATGCATTCTGATAATACAAGATGACCCTTCCAAGAATCATTATACACGACACCTCCTCGTGTTGCGCTATTGCCAATGAACTTACATCGCATGACTTGTGGACTCGAATCAGAGATATATAATCCAGCCCCACGACCATGAATATCATCATATCTGCCGTTGGCGTTACCGGCTGTTATCATAAATCCTTCGATAGAGGCTGAATAATCACATTGAACGGCAAATATGATATGGTAACTGTTATCGAGACGAGAGGATTCTTGTAAAAGTTCCTTGATGTCACTCAGAGTAAAGTCCATATTAACATCGTTATCATTTAGATCCCCACTCAGGATTGTCAGGTACAGATCGAAATCTCTGGCATTAGGATCCACTTCACCCAGCCCGGCGTAACCACCTTTAAGGGAGACACTGTTGATAAACTGGAAAGTTGCATCCCGGTCACCAGCCGTTTGATCCGCGCCTTGATCCGGTTTGTAGATGCCCTGTGCAACGCGGATTTCGATTGGTTTTTCGGCAGAATTTGCATCGGCCAGGGCATCCTGTAAATAGACATAAGCATTTTCCCAGCTTTTGCCGTCATTGGCCCCTGCGGCATCGTCGTCAACGTAGATGATTTTGCTATAGGCAAGTGAACATAACAATGCTACGATTAGAAATATGAGCACCGTTTGAAATGTTCGTGAGTTTCCGGCCTCAAACATTGTCCGACCTCCGCCCCCCATTTTTTCGGATAAAATGATTCTCACTCGGATTATATCACCGATATGTAGTATAACAAATTTCGCCTGCCGAAGTCAAGCTTAGATCTGACTTTCCATACTTAGCTCAAATATGTGCACCTGGTCATAATCTTTTCCCATAGCAAGACCAATCCGGCCCGTGCTCAGATTATATACTATCGACCAGGTTGTGCTTTGCTGTGACGTGCCTTGCAGAATGTTCATCGCCTGGCCATCGGTTATGTTCCCCTGCTCCTTGGCCAGTGACTCGGATGCCTTGTTATATCTCCAGCAATCGGGCTGCAGTGGTTCGGAAAACAAATAGTTCGTCGAGACCTGCCAGTTTTTTTCGTTGCGGACGATAGAGATTCCGCCGTCCAAGTATTCCACAATGGCGGATTTGCCGGATATGTCAGCGATATGAAAGTGTACGCAGACGTCTGCAAAATCGATGTTGTACTGCCGGATAAGAGTCAGGGCCTCATCCAAATCCTTGGCATGATCGAGCACGAGGCGAACTATCTGGCTGTTGAGAAGCGTTGGCTTGTTTGGGTCCTTAGGGAATTTTCTGCGAGGTACGGCGTTTTGTGCGATGGCAACGCCGCACTCATTCATTCCGTCGATGGTTGCATACGGTGTGGCCAGAAGAATGAAGCGTTTAGACCAGGGAATTTCCTGCATTCCCTCAAGCCCAAGATAATATAAATCCACCATAGACACAGAAGCGTATCCATTCGGAGGATCGGTAAACAATAGTAAGGATGACCGGTGCGTCCAATCGAAGTTCCTGCCGAACACTGCCTGGCCTTCGGGATTAAGTGCCGCCAGAGACGTGCAAGCATCCGGATTCGCCGCCTTGTAGACTTTTTGATAAACGCTCCAGTCAGTGCCTAACTCGGCAAAGAGGTCGAAAAAGTATCTGCTGTGATACTTCATTACATAGAGCGGAAAGTCGTCCACCTTCTCTAAAGATGCCATAGTTCTAAACGGGGCATATAACAGAACAACCAGAGCGACTATTACTACTGCCAGCAAGAGCAACAGAATTTTCAACACTCGTTTGATAAATTTATGCTGCTTTTTCTTTTCCGGTTTTGCTTTTTCTCCAAGTTTATTTTGCTGCATTTTTTCCCTCACAGATTGCAGTTTATTGCCTAATCCTTTACGAAGATTTATATTCAACCAGAATTATGTTAGCAATCGTCAGAAATAGTAAGAGAAAAATATACAAGAGCATAAGAATATAACCTGCCGGCATGAATTCTTGAATTTACAGTGAGTACGGTTATGATACATTATATTCGATTAACTGCCTAAAATATTTGGATTTTACGGAATTAGCTATGAAACAGAACGCCTCAAATTCAAAAGTGTTACATCTTGGTATTCTTTTTTTATTATTTTGTCTCGGGATTTGCCGGTCGAATGAAAAAGCCTCGCTGATTATTCACGCCAGCGAAAAATCTCCGTATCCCATACCTCGCAATATTACCGGGAAATTCTGCGAGCATCTTTTTTTCAATATCACAAACGGCATGGATGCCCAAATCCTGCGGAATCCGACCTTTTCAGATTACCCGTTCCGGACCGGGCAGGAATCGCCGGATGGTGTAGCAACATTTCATTTTGACCGCAAGCAAATCGAAAGCAACATCCGAAACAGCGCCGGACGCTGGGGCTGGCCGAACTCCGAAATCGATGCACTGATCAAATCCCGTAATGAGGCAATGGCTTGCTTCTGGAGTACGGGCGGTTCGCGAACCGCCCCTACGGCACCCGTCGAAGCCAGCCCGGATACGGGGCCTTATGGCGGACGTGCTCAACGTGTTCGAACTCATGCCGCCGGTCAGGGCATCGCACAATGGACGTGGCTGCCTCTGCATCGAATAAGGGATTACGAATTCGAAATGTGGGTCCGTTCGCCGGACCTCGATACGCTAAAGGTAACTTTCTTCGGGCCCGACGGCACGGAAGTTTGTGCCGAGCAACAAATTTCCGGAGTCACCGCAAACTGGCAAAAGCTCGAAGGCCGTCTAAAGATTCCTGATAACCTGCCGGCAGACAAGGCGTACAAATTTGCTGTGCTCGCAGAAAAGCCCGGGCAGTTTGTAATTGAACGGATTTTATTGTGCCCCGCCGATCACATCAACGGCGCCGATCCGGACGTCATTCGCTTTTTAAGGGAATCCCAACTGCCGATTCTCCGCTGGCCTGGTGGTAATTTCGTAAGCAGCTACCACTGGCGTCACGGCGTCGGCCCTGTCGAAAAACGCCCAACCCTGCCGAACTACGCATGGGGACAACAGGAAAATAATTTCTTCGGAACCGATGAGTTCATAGCTTTTTGCCGGGCGGTCGGCTGCGAACCGATGATTTGTCTCAATGCCGGCAGCGGCACAGTTTCGGAGGCGGCCCAATGGCTCGAATATTGCAACGGCAGCATCGATACGCCGATGGGAAAGCTGCGCGCAGCAAACGGCCACCCGGAGCCTTATAACGTCAAACACTGGGAGATCGGAAACGAATTATGGGGACGATGGCAGTACCACTGGACGACCGCCGAAGGTTACGTCGACAGGTATCGTCAATTTGTCAAAGCCGTACTCGAAGTCGATCCCGGCGTTACAATTTATGCATGCGGCGCACCCGTGATGTGGGGCAAGAACTGGAACGACACACTCATCGCCGGGGCCAGCGATATATTGCGTGTCACTACCGACCATCCTCTTGTCGGCGGCCCGGTCCCCGCCGATACCGATCCGCTGGATGTGTTCCGGGATTTCATGGCGGTGCCGCAAGTGCTCGAACAAAAATGGGCCGCCCTCGAAAGGGACATGAAAAACGCCGGCATAAGCGACCCCCGGCTGGCGGTTACGGAGCTGCAAATGTTCGCACGTATCGGTCGACCGTCTTCCGCTGATGCCCCGAGGCGACTTTCAAATGGCAGGCTCGTAAGTCCGGCGACTCATGCCGAGGCATTGTATGACGTTCTGATTTATCATTCATCGGTACGGTTGGCTCCTTTTGTCGAGATGGTCACTCATTCGGCCACCGTCAATCATGGCGGAGGATTGCGAAAGAACCGCGAGCGCGTATATGCAAATCCGTGCCATTACGCACAAGCAATGTTCGCCGCCTTCGCCGAAACCGTACCGGTAAAAATCGAGCTGACCTGCTCAACTCAAGCAACTCCTCTGGTTCTGCCCGACCTTAAAAACGCCACTTCCGCCTGCTCGTATAATACAATCGACGCCCTGGCGGCAAAGTCTCAGAATGGAAACCTGCTGATCTCGGTCGTGCACAGAGGAACATCAGAGCCCATCGACCTGGAAATTATCATGAAAGACTTCGACTCAACGGCGGAAGTGGAAATCCAAACGCTTTCCGCTGATGTGCCCTGGGCGACGAATACGCTTGAAAAGCCTGAAGCGATAACACCCGTGAGCACAGCAGGAAAAATTGAAAACGGCAAGATGCTGATTACCATCAAGCCCTTTACAGTATTAAGGATAACAGCATCGCGACAGAGCTGAGCCCGCAAGCCGAACATACATTATATCGGCCACTTATTGTATCATACGATTTCTGATTAGTAACTGCGCTTGCTTGGGTCATCTCGAGCGAAGCGCAGCGGAGTCGAGAGATCTGGTTACTGTACATGGATTGGTTTCGTATACCAGATTTCTCCGCTTCTGGCCACTTCTTGGCCCTCCGGTCGAAATGACAAAAGTGCACAATTTAATCGTATTTGGTATCATTCCGGATTTGTTTAGCCATTTCGATGCTTGTTATATATGTGACTTGCCGGCTCCTTAGTTTTGGGCTTTCTGCGCCGGAAGCGAAGCACCTTCCGTGGAAGCTGAACCGGCAAACTCAGCGAACACAAAGCCACGATTGACGTCCTTAAAGACTGGTTTCGGGAGCAGTGGGCTATATTCCTCATATCGTTCGGTTTTGAGGATCAGAATGATAGATCCTTTGCCTGAACTTTTCGTGACCAACTCTTTGAACCGGTCGACATCAAGCAATCGCTGCTTCGAGTCGTCATATTCCAGTCCGTACGTAAGTTCACCGCTGGAGCGTAGTAGATAAACGTCGCTGCGCTTGTAGCACCAGCAAATGGAAGATGTCAGATCGTTGTCAGAGACAAGCACTGTATCGGGATGGACTCTGTAGCGGTTATGTTGCAGGAACTCACCCGGTGCCTTTGCGTCTCTCAACTGGTTGGGCATTGAAAAGTGTCCACAGAACATCAAGACTGTGGGACCAATGGCAAAAAAGGCCAGCTTCTTTCGGAAATCCGCTGCCCTGGCGGCACAAAACAGAAGCAGGATATATGCCAGAAAACCGATAGCCATAAGCACTACTTTCATCGTTTCCTGCTGCTCATAAACTCTGAAGGAAGTAGGTATTGTCTGAGTCAAAATTAAAGCAATCATAATCGCTACCATTATCACCAGGAGAATCTTCACGGCAACCGTGAATGCCTTCTTCTTTCCCGCGTCAAAATACTGCAGTAGAGCCATACTCATGATAACGGCAAGAGGCGGAAAGCACGGCAGGATATAGGTAATGAGTTTGCCGCTTGAAGCGGAGAGTAACAGAAATGGCAGCAGAAGCCAGCATATGGCATACCGGAAAAGAGGATCTTTAAAACGCGTGCCTTTCAGGCCGGAGAGCGCAGCCGGCAACAGAAATGTCCAGGGAAATGCGCCCCCTAAAATACAGGGAATGAAAAACCAGAACGGTTCAGGGTGCTGTCCACCATCGCCGGACAAAAGCCGATGGATGTGTTCGGTCCAGAAAAAATAATACCAAAAGCCCTTCTCCCGGGCGTGGATCATCAGGCACCATGGCAGAGCTACCAGGATCGCCGTTACCAAAGGTATCCATAAAATCCTGAATATCTCTTTTGCCCGTCGCTGCCAGATCAGGAATGGTATTACGGCCACGGCGGGTATTGCAAAGGCAAGGAAACCTTTCGTGAGAAACGCAAGACCACAAGAGATACCTGAAAGCACAAGCAGGCATATCCTTTTTCGGGGCACGTCCTCCATATGTGCGAAAAAGAACAATGCCATCGCCGCAGTTAGAAACATGGAAAACATGCTGTCGAGAACGCTAATAGTCCCGACGGAAAATACTTCTGAAGAGGTAAGGAACACCACCACGGCAAAAATGCCCATACGATATCCACCGGCGTATTTCCTCGCGAGAAAGAAGAGAATAACCGCAGAAATACCGGCAGCCAAAGCAGAAAAGAAACGTATGGCAAAAGCATTTTCGCCGAACATGGCGATACCTATTGCATTGAGCCAGTATCCAAGCACAGGTTTCTCGAAATACCGCAGACCGTCGAGATGCGGGACGACCCAATCCCCTGTTTCCAGCATTTCTCTGGGTATTTCAGCATATCGGAATTCGTCGGGAATAACCATTGGGCGTACGCCAAGCGGAATAATATATAGCAAAACGAATAGTCCGACGCATGTTATTATCGCAATTTTGTATTTCATACCTTTTCCATAAGCAGGAACGATGCTAACGCAAAAAACAAACGACATATAAAATGATTATTCATCCCTTTATGATTACTCCAGAGTAAATACCACCGAGTCTCTGTGCCCAATTCTGCCATTGATACACAGTTTGATTTGTTTTTTCAAGTCATCCGGCAGATTATCAAAGCTTTGCTTCATTGTTATGAAATACGAGTTTGTCGTGCACTGAAGAAGTTCGTCCGGAGAATTGATAAATATGGGCGTGATCGGTTTATTATAATTTACCATAAATTTGATGTCATCGGTGTCAGGACCTACCTGGTAGAACACTATGTCCCCGGGCCGCTCCTTTTCCAGCAATTTAACTTGTTCCACAAATGGCCTGGCACTCTCCAGAATCTCGTTAACAGGCTGGGCTACACCTATATTAACTATAATAAACGCTGAGACTCCAATAGCTGCAGCAACCATATCCTGGTTGGGACGGCCTCTTAATCTCTTGTCTAAGGTCCTGGCGATTATAATCAAACCTATCAATAATACCAGAGCGAATAGAAAATGAGCGTTGACGGAAAGGCCGAAATATTTACCGAATAAAATAATACTTAAAGTTGCAACAGCCCCTATCAGAGGCAGAGAAGAACAAATGGACAGACAGATCTTCTTCGCCTCAAACAGAATTCTTTTTGGTGTCGTATCGATCAACATATAAGAGGCGGCCAGGGAAAGTGCCGGCACAATGGGCAGAATATATCGCGCCTTCTTGACTGACGGAATCGACATGCCTACGAGCACAATCAATATCCAGCAGGCCAGGCTGCCAAGCAAAATGTCATCGTCATTCTTCCTGCCCAGGATATCCTTGAAACGAGAAACGACGACAATAATTGCCAAAGGATAAGCCGGGGCATAAGAGGTAAAACCTTTGAGCCAATAATAGGTATAACCCGGACCTCTGTCATTCATACGACTCGTCATCTGAGCGCTGAGCACGCTTTGCACTAAGGATTCTCCGCCCTGGAGTTTTGCGGCGAGAAATAGACTGGCAAAGCCAAGGGCCAGCACGACAGCAGCGACCATACCCGCGAGTATGAATCGTTTATACTTTGCCAACCATAAATAATAGCTGCACACGACGGCGGCAGGGATGACCAGGCCTATAGGGCCGCGAAAGGCAAAACTGAGGAACCATATCGCTGGAAGCAAGGTCAGTCGTTTATCTCGACCATAGAAAGTGGCTGAATAAACGAGATAGAAGGACAGAACCGTTGCCAGGCTCGTATATTGATCCAGAGCAATGCTGCGGGACTCATTGAAGAACTTGGTTGTGAACAGGGCCAACAAAACAGCAGCGAGTCCCCACCGGCGGGATCGAATCGCCCCGATTCGATATGTGAGAACCAAAATTAGCGCCGATGTTACGGCTGTAGGCAGAATGGCTGAGAACGGCGTAACTTGCCCGAGAAGTTTCGACACGAGGTAGATCAGAAAAGTTGAGGTGCCCGGATAGTCGGGATATGGGCTTTGGTATGTTGTGGGAAAAAAGCTGGGCCCGAAGCGGAACATCTCCTGGGCGAACAAGCCGAAACGGGCCTGGAAACCTATGAATTCAGGATTCAGGCCGACCATAAACAGCAGAAGGGACCCTGTGAATATCAGCAGCGAATCTCTTGTTCGTCTCCTGGATTCATCGGTGAGATATACCGATGTCACTTGTTCCGGGATCATCCATTTCCCTCATGATACGATTTTGAGGTTTTCTGCCTTGCGATCCATCCTTCACGTCCGGAGATAGTGCCCTGAACAACGCGGGATGATCCCATAGCAGGGCAGTCGTCGAGTAAAGCACCAAGGGCAACGAACGACACGCCTTGTGCTTCGGCTGCCTTCAGGAATCTATCGAACATATCAAAGCACGCTATGCCTTCGGCCTCGGCATGGATGGTCAAAACATTAAGCCTGTCCTCAGAACACTTAGCAAGCAGGCGGTCATTGTAGTTACTTTCCGTCACGCCTTGGCGACCGATCATTTCGTCGTAGGTGGGGAGTGTGACAGGAATCTGAGGCTGGACCAATTGCTCGTCATCGACCAGGGGAAGAAATATGCTGTCTCCCCTGCAATCGCTGTTATAGCGAAAAGCAAAGCGGCTTTTCTCCTTCAATACGAGATCGTTGCACTTCCAACCGGGAACGGCCGAACACGTCGGCGGCCGGCCGAGGATTTGCGTAAGCAGATCTACGCCCCGGCTTAGCGATTGGTGAACGGCCGCTGCGTCCATTGTATCAACATGAGCCTGCCATGCGTGATGATCCCATGCATGCAGTCCGACCTCGTGACCGGCCTCGGCAGCAGAACTTATCACAGACCTGAGTTTTTTCCCAATCACCGGCCCGGGCCATAAAGTGCCCTTGAAAAGAATGTCCCATCCATATAGGCGAGTAGCCTTCGTTCTGAGCATCTTGAACAGGAACTTCGGGCGAAGAAGCCGCCAGAGATGACGACCCATGTTGTCGGGGCCCACGGAAAAAAAGAACGACGCATTTATCCCATGATCGGCAAAAAGCCTGCACAGATTGGGGACGCCAAGTCTCGTTCCCCTAAAAGTATCGACATCAACTCTCAGGCCTATTCTCATGTGACATTCTGCTTTTTAACCTTTTTGCCGGGGGAGGGCACGGAGACTATAGGCGTCACTTTCCCGCCCGCAGGCTGCTTCGGCTTGAGTATTTCTGTCGCGACCGCGTCGGTGAGATCACCTTTGATCTCTACTACGCCGTGCCGGATAGCTTCCCGAAGGAAGAAATCCAGAGTCTGCTCAACGGACTCTTCTAATTCTATTGTCGGGTTCCAGTTGAGGAGCTTCCTGGCATTCCTGATGCTTGGTTTCCTGTGTTGGACATCTTGATAACCGGATCCGTAATAGGACCGACTTTCAATCTCACGGAATCCCGCGAAAGTCGGAAACTTGGACCGAAGGGGATGCCGATCGAACTTCTCCAGGAGCATTTCCGCCAGGTCCCGGATGCTGGCCTCGTTATCCGGATTGCCGATATTAATAATCCGGCTGTTGCACACGCCATCTTTGTTTTCGATTATTCTGTAAAGACACTCGATGCCGTCCGAGACATCGGTGAAACAGCGTTTTTGGCTGCCGCCGTCGATCAGCAGAATCGGCGTACCTTCGACAAGATTGAGAATTAACTGGGTGATGGCGCGCGAGCTGCCGATCCTCGCGGAAGTCAGGCTGTCAAGTTTCGGCCCGATCCAGTTGAACGGCCTGAACAGAGTGAACTCGAGTCCCTCTTTCTGCCCGTAGGCCCAGATGACCCTGTCGAGCAATTGCTTGCAGCAGGAATATATCCAACGTTGCATCCGGATCGGCCCCAGAATCAGCCTGGACTTGTCTTCGTCAAATTCTTCCTCGTCACACATGCCGTACACTTCCGAGGTTGACGGGAAAATAATCCGCTTTCCATATTTGACGCAATACCGGACCACTCGCAGGTTCTCTTCAAAATCCAGCTCAAATACCCCTATCGGATTGCGCGTATATTCGATCGGCGTTGCAATCGCTACCAGGGGAATCACTGTATCGCATTTTTTGACATGGTATTCGGTCCATTCGCGATGGATGGAAATGTCACCTTCTTCATAATGGAACGCAGGCCTGCCGATAAGGTGCTGGATGTAATTCGATCTAATGTCCATCCCGTGCACTTCATATTTGTCGCTCCGAAGCAGTCTTTCGCTCAACGCGTTGCCGATAAAGCCGTTAACTCCGAGGATCAGAACGTGCTCTTTCCTCATGGTCTCGATCCGACGGTCTGCACTCGGACCGAATCTCATGCCCTCGAACAAATTAAGCTCACGAGCGAGCTGAGTGCCGGTCATGTAGAGGCCGTTATCAGGCTGGCCGTAATCCACTCGCACCGCACCTTCGCCGCATATGACAACGAGGGGATCTGTGGACACGATGGTGCCGGGACTCAATTCCTCTCCGGAGTAAGGTTCTTCGGAAACCGCCCAAAACACACATTTCTGGTTCACTATATAGCTCGAAGCGCCCGGGTAAGGCTGGGTTACGGCACGGACCAGATTCCTTACCTGCCCGGCGCCGACTGTCCAGTCAATTTCACCGTCTTCCGGCCGGCGTCCCCCGAAGTATGTCGCAGTGGAATGGTCCTGAGGTTCACGGCCGGCAGTGCCATCCTTTATTTGCGGCAATACTTCGTCGAGCATAGTTGACGCCGCCTGAGCTGCTTTTTCATGCAGTGACCTGGCGGTATCGTCGTCTGTTATTGCGATTTTCTTCCGGCATACAATGTCACCGTCATCGGGTTTGGGTGTCATGTAATGCAGCGTAACTCCCGTCTCCTTCTCACCGTTGACAAGCACCCAGTTAATGGGGCATCGCCCTCGATACATGGGAAGAAGCGAGCCGTGCAGATTAAGACATCCCCGCGGCGGAATATCCAGGATAGGCCGTTTGATGATATTTCTATAATAGAATGAGAAAATAATTTCCGGCTTATATTCCTCGATCTTCTTGACCCATAGCGGATGATTGATGTTCTCGGGGGCAAAGACCGGAATGTTTTTCGACGCGGCCAGCTCTGCTACGGAATTGAACCAGACATTTTCGCTCTGGTCGTCTTTATGCGTAAAAACGGCGGCAATCTCAAAACCGTTTCGCAGCAGGGCATTGATGCCTTCACAGCCAATGTTGTGATAAGCCAAGACTACTACTTTCATAATGCAACCTCTGAAGTTTCAATAAAATTTATAATTTATTCTTTTTCTGTTTTTCGCCCGACAACCCGGTGAACAAAGTACCGGGGTCTTGCCCTGACATCATCATAGATACGGCCGATGTACTCCCCAAGCAATCCCATAGCGATGAACTGGGCACCAATAAAGATGAAGAGAATGGCAAATAGCGTAAAGATGCCCTCTGCCGCCCAATCGGGTCCATAGACCAATCTCATAATCAACAAGAAGATACCGAATCCCACTCCCGCAGCAGATATCACGCCGCCCAACACGCTTAAAACACGTAGTGGAAACGTTGTCATACTGGTCAGCAGATCAAACTGAAGATTGATCAGCTTCCATAGCCCGTACTTTGAGTCTCCCTCGGTTCGCTCGGCATGGCCGACCTCGATTTCCGTCGCTTTACGGGCAAAGCTGTTAGCCAGGATAGGGATAAAAGTGCTTCGTTCGTGACACTGGAGCATTGCATCGACAACGTGCCGCCTGTAAGCCCGCAACATACAGCCGTAATCATGCATTTTCACGCCGGTAGCCTTCTGTGCCACTTTGTTAACGACGTGAGAGGCCACCTTTCGGAAAAGTGTATCATGCCTTGGGACCCGCATTGTTCCGACAACGTCGAAACCTTCCTCCATAGTACGAACCAATTTTAAAACTTCCTCAGGCGGATTCTGCAAGTCCGCGTCAAGGGTAACGATCATATCCCCTCTGGATTCGGCGAATCCGGCCATTACAGCGGCATGCTGGCCATAGTTGCGGTTTAGCAGAACTCCCAGGACCTTTCCTTCGTTTTGTTCGACGGCTTCGTTAATGACTTTCGATGAACTATCGGAGCTGCCGTCATCCACAAGAATGATTTCAAAAGATTTCCCCATTTCATTGCAGGTTTTCAGACAACGACCGATGAGTTCTCCAAGGTTTTTCTCTTCATTAAAGACCGGGATAACAAGTGAAACCGACAGAATATCTTCCGCCTTCTCCGATATGCCGTTATCCGGAACTGGTTCGAGACCATCTTTCTTCTGCGCAACCGATCCAACAACTTCTACCGAGTATGCGCCGGACCGGGACGATTTAGCAGTAGTCCTGGGATGAACCAGACCTACTTCCGTTCGCTTTGTATCATCCATGCTTCGTATTTGTCCATCTTTTCCCATGGATAGATTTTCTCCTTTAAAGTCGGCTGCTCAGGCACCCATTCCGGAAAGGCAGCCAGCAATTCCTTATTATAATCGCTATGTGAGATCAATAATTTGGTTTTGGCCTCGGAACTCAAAAAATCATTCAACTGCTCAGTACTTTCAATTAGAAGTGCCGGTTCGGGCAAATCCATATAAAATAGAATCTCACCTGCATATTTGCGAAAAAAAGCAATATTAGCAGGCTTAAGGTCTCCAATTTTAGCTTTTAACTCCATACTAAAGGGTTTAATTGAACGGTATTTATCAATAATCTTCTCCTGCCAGTCCAAATAACCGCCCATGATTATAACAGACATTATGATTAAAGGCGCCAATTTTTTCTCAGAACCGGTAACGCGGCTTAGCAAGCCGGGGCGGATACGTTGCAGAACCAGAGGCACCAGGGCTATAAAACCCAGAAATACGGTGACAAATATAAGCTCCTTAGACGCCTCAAAACCCGTGCTGGCTTTAACCAGCGGCCAAATTGCCGGACTTAGAATCTCAACCGCCACGACAATCCCGAGCAGCACAGTCTGAATCCCCAGCACCTGACGGTGACATTTCTCCTCTTTCTCCCAGTCAAAATAAAGCGAAGCCATAAGGGCACAAAAAGGAAGCATCGGGAGAATATAGTACGACCTCCGCGAACCGGACATGGTAAAGAACAGAAAAATAAGTGTCGCCGAGATTGTGAGCCATTTACTCGGCCAGTCGAGTTTTTTGAAATGGGCATAGGCCGCCCAAAAGGCCGCTATGAGCAATGGAATCCAGGGGAAAAACAACTGAGGCAGATAGCGGAAATAGACATAAAAAGGCTCTTTGTGATCGAAAGGCTTAAAGTAGCGTACGATATTTTCTCTAAAAGCCAGTCCCAGACCGCTGGATTTATATCCGGATTTTGTTACTTCCGAATACATAAGAGGCCCTAAATACAGCGAAAATCCAGCAATCAGAGCAAGAAAGTGAGAGACAGACAGATAAGACTTCCAGCGTTTTTCCCTCATCAAATCGGGCAATACGACAAGGATGGGCACCACTATTGCGGTCAATCCTTTCGTTTGGGCTCCTATAAAACAGATCGCGTAGAAGACGAAGTAACTGAGAAAGCCGGGTTTTTGCCGCCGGGCCCAATACCAGGCGACCGCCAGAATAATAGCGGCCATGTTCTCCATGTCAGCCTCGCCGGTTCTCGACCAGAATATAAAACCGTATGTACTAAGAAGAATCCAGCCGGCGGTTCTTGCCCGCTGGTCCGACCAGAGCCTCCGGCCCAGGTTCATTGTAGCCCACAAACCTAACAGGCCCGCAATCGCACTCGGCAATCTTACTGTCCACTCATCAAGCCGGCCGGTAACGGCGGCCACCAAAGCAATAAACCAGTAACTCAGCAGGGGCTTATCGAAGTAGGGCTTGCCATTGATACAAGGATGGAAATAGTCTCCCGTCAGGCGCATCTCCCTGACAATCTCGGCCCATCTGTTTTCGGCGCCCCAAAGTCCTCTTGCTCCGATGTACCAGAACAAAATGAAGGCTGCCACAGACCAGAAAATGATAACTGGAATGTTATCGCGAATAGTTCTCATACTTATCGATACCATAGAGGCCGACTACAAGTGGGCACTTAAGTCCGGAGTCTGCTCCCACGCGTTACTTTCTCTTTTGCAAGACCCTCTTTATCGCGTTTACCACGTCGTCGATATCATCCGCCGTCATATCAGGGAAAAGCGGAAGCGAACAAATCCGGTCCGAATTCCACTCCGTGTTCGGCAGCATACCTCGGTGCATACCCATCGACTCTCTATAATATTTTTGGAGGTGCACGGCACGAAAGTGAAGCCCCGTTCCAATATTTCTTTTTTTCAACTGCTGCATAAAATCATAACACGTTAATCCCGCCTTGTCGATATCCAAACGCACTATAAACAGATGCCACGCATGCCTGATCGAATACGTCGGGTCGCAAAGCGGCATAATCTCATCGATTTCCGCCAGCCGCTCGCGATATATACCGGCCAGCTCGGTTCGCTTGCCGTTGAACTGCTCCACGCGGGCCAACTGCTTTATCCCCAAAACAGCTGATATATCCGTCATGTTGTATTTGTAGCCCGGCTCCAGCACCTCGGCCTGCGGTGACCTGCCATGCGTTTGCCTGTCATAAGCATCTACACCAAGACCGTGAAACTTCAGCGTTCGAATACGGCTGACCAGCTCCGGATCATCCGAGCAAAACATGCCCCCTTCACCGGTTGTTATGTTCTTGATGGGATGAAAAGAAAAAATCGAAGTCCCCCTGCAGCCGATACGTTCGCCTTTATATTCTGTGCCCAGAGCGTGGGCGGCATCCTCGGCAAGAAAGATATTCCCCGCCGCTGCCAGCTTGCGAAGAGGCTCCATGTCTGCCGGCGCCCCGGCAAAGTGTACCGGAATGATAAGACGCGTCTTGCCGGACAGAGAAGCTTCCACGGATTCGGGGCTAACCATCAGCGTATCCTTCTCTACATCGGCGAATACAGGAGTTGCGCCGGCAAGGACAATTAAATTCGCGGTGGAAACCCACGTCATCGAAGGCGTGATGACCTCGTCGCCGGGGCCAATGTCCAGGGCCTTGAGTACAAGGTGCATTCCGGCTGTTGCCGAAGACAACGCTACCGCCTCGGAACAGCCCACGTACTCGCAGAATCTCTGCTCGAACTCAGCAGCCTTCGGACCTGTGGTAATCCACCCCGAGCGTAAAACCTCGCTGACCGCGGCAATATCCGCCTCTGTTATCGACGGCCTTGAAAATGGCAGAAATTCATTTCTCATTATCTATTCCCTGCTTGCTCAAAATCATCAGAATTGTTTTTTTATATGCCACATACTAAAAAGAGTCACCACAATTGTCAAGACTGGATGTTTTCTCAAGACAGGCCGCCGCTCGGATCACGAACCACGCTATCCGCTAAAAGCTTTTTTGCCATCAAAGTGTGGCTGTTTTTGGTTTATCGAGCCGGTGTAGCTCTCTTAGATAAAGACAAACCGCACAAGACGATTGTTCGCTCGCGAAACTGGATTTTTCAGGCCGAAGCACCCTACGAACTGTCCGGATTAACGCCAAACGTGGTATTTCCCACGGGACTCTTGCTTCGAGGCGATGAGCTGTGGATGTATTATGGTGCGGCCGGCATTTGCACCTGTCTAACCACGGCAAAACTTGACGAAGTTCTGGCCTTACTGGTTGATTGACAGCTCAGGAATGTCTCCATTCAGGGTTAAATAGATGGGTGCCGATTTCGTGTATTGAAGTTCTTGTTCTTCTGTTTCTATACGTCTTTGGCTTCCTTTTTCTTCTTCCAACTGAACAGTTAATATTTAAGATGTGACTCATGTTTTCCTATTTTTCTTTTGGTGGCCTCACCCGACCAGTCCGGCCCTCATGTCGAAGCCCTTGCAGAGATAGCAAAATTAGCCTGCTCAAACGCTTTTTGTAAGGCCCTGATACGTTCTGAAAATGCTCAGGAAGTGGTTGAATTGATGAAAGGTGAATGACAATATAGTCTGCTATTAGTGATTATACTGCCTCAAATACGGCTTGGTTGCCGATTCCGGGTATTGAAGATCTTCTACTTTTGTTTATTTGCAGTCCGTTGCACAAGTCACGGGTCTCACTTGATCCCCTATCCGCAATACGCTATACGCCATACGCTATACTCTATACGAGTTCATTTACGTCTTTAGAATCCTTTTTCGCCTTCAACCTCATGAATCGGTAAATGTGGGACTTTTTCAACAGCTCCGCTGTCCCTAGTTTCTTGCTCTCCTGAAGGATGTTGGTAACACCTAAATTAAAAAGCCTGATCCCTTTTCCCTCCCTTATAATATACAGCGTTTCTCAACTCCAAAATGTTGATGCCTTTTTTGCTATTTTTTTGATAAATGTGCAGATATTTTTCAGACCCCCCCCTTTTTTTCGCCAAGAATGAGGGTTGGCCCTTCAAAATTACGTAGTCACCACAATAGACAACGTGGCCGAGAAAGTGCTAATATAGAGGTGTAACTCATACGTCACGGAGGAGCTTAGTAACATTCTGAACGGATGTATTCTAATCGTGCTTCAGTTCTGTGCTGCAGAACACAACTTTTTAAGGAGGTAGAATAATGAGAGGTAAATCAATTCTCGTGTTAGTTTTAGTTCTTCTGATTCAATCTGCCCACGCAGCGCTAATAGATGACCTTCAGTTACACGCTCCATTTGACGGCAATGCGGATGACATGAGCGGCAACGGGAACAACGGGATTGTTTACGGCGCGGTTCTTACAGCGGACTGTAACGGAAATCCCAATTCTGCCTATCAATTCAACGGAGAAGATAGTTATATCGATTTCGGTACATCTGATCTGGGTTTAACTGGAAGCAGTGAAATAACTTTTTGTGCCTGGGTCAAGCCAGATCAGCCCACAACATATCACAGCCAAGTATTATCATCAGAACAAGTTTACAGACCGTACATGATAAGAACCCGCGGCCTGGGTTCAGCTGTATCAGCCCAATGTATGATAAGAACTGTAGATGGAGGAACTTATATTGATGCTGACATTGGTGGAATTATAGTTGGAAATTGGTATAATATC
>Ga0307433_1000045_pt1 | contig 111023 bp, 103 predicted proteins | sample SalMarWE160210MG_FD_202166 | JGI IMG/M metagenome (GOLD analysis project Ga0307433, IMG submission 202166) | Salt marsh sediment microbial communities from the Plum Island Ecosystem LTER, Massachusetts, United States - WE1603-210 | ecosystem: Environmental > Aquatic > Marine > Intertidal zone...
CATGGGGCACACTCCTTTGAAAACAGTCTGAATCCATACCACAATTATCGGACAAAAACCGGGAACCTCTTGAATTTATGACAGTATACTACGCGAGCACCCTTTAAAATCTTCATAAACCATTAGCAGTATTGACTTAACGTCATTTTGCCCATTCGAAAATTGGCTTTGTTTTTTCAAATTAGCGACGAATTAATCCCAATCGCCTACACAAAATTGGCTTTTTTTGCATATTTTAGTTCAATTTTTGCTTCTTTTTCCCCTGATATCACCCTGTTTTTTCATTAACCGCAGATTTACCCTGTGAGATGCCGGCTGAGCCTGTCTTATGGGGTGAACGCGGATGCTCAATGCTCGAAATTCTCTAACCCTCCAATTCTAAACACGACATACAACATACGAATTCGTTATGTATTATACGAAAATATTATTAAAAATCAACCAAATTCCAGAAAAAATCTCCGTGAGACGGAACTCGATACACGATTCTCGACGCCGGATTTTGTCTCCTGTCTCCAGCCCAAAAAGTACCGGACACGCATGGCGGTTTCTTAAGCTGTATATAGGTCTTTTTCGTAATTATTGGATGTTTTAGGCGCCGATTGACGAAATTACTTCTAAATGCAGTTCTTGTTCTTTTTTGCGGCAAGAGCAGTATCTTTCAATTCATACGCACCCTTTTGCCGATGCGGTGGTTTTTTATGCATCAATCCCTTGAGGAACCGTCATTCGTGCTAATTCTCCCCCCACGCGATTGTCAGCTCCTTCTTTCCCTATAGCGCTGTGACCCGTTTCAGAAAATCGACGGATTTGCCTTTATCAATCGTTGAGTCTGGTGTGACTATCAGGTCGTTGATCGTCTTGCCTTCAAACTGCGTTACCCCCCGTGAATTTCGGCCAGACCAATGACGAAGCAAAATTGTGGAGCGAAGCAAGTCTCTCTGGAACATTGAGACCAGTACGGTGTTGACGATCTTTCCGGGATCGACGCCGACAAAGTAAAACATGAATACTGACCGATCTTCGGCGAGAAACTCAAGCATTTTGTCAAGGTTGTATGCTTTGGGATTTGAATTCAGGATCATGATTTTCGTTTTTACGTCCGTTTCGGTATCGAATGCATCGAAATGTCTGTGGTAGTCGCCCAGCGTGTTGTCCGTCTTGAACTGGGGAATGCCTCTGTTCCCAACCTTCAAGGCGGAGATGAGCTGCTGACGCAGTGATTCATCCTCTCCGGCAATGAGATACTCGATAATCCGACCGCGAACATTGACATTGTCAATGAGTGCGGCCAACAGAATCTCTGTCTTGAACTTGTCAACCTGCTTATCTAACTCTGCCTTGAGTACGGAACAATCGTCGGCATCAACAAAGCGTATCGCTCGATGTGGAGCGTTGAGAATTGTGGCTGCTGCTGTTTCGCTCACGTGATACTTGGTCCCCGATGGGATAATGTTGTTCGTCGCTTCCACTAGCCGGGTCAGGTTACCCTCAAATCCAATCCCTGCATGAATTTCATAAAGCCTGCCAATGTTCTCAGCACTGTTAGAGATTCCCTCAAACTCCCGGACAATGTCAGACCCGTTGAAACTTCCTCTGATATTGTTTTCTCTGAGTTCTTGCGAACTGTGGCTTATTTTCCTCAGGAATGTTGTATTCGCGATCAGGCAGTAATTCTGTGATGGGGTTACGAGACACACGATGAACGGACGGTCGTCGTACTTATGAAGGTTCGATAGGGGCAAGATAGTGTTCCCGAAATTGCGACCAGCCGACGAACTGAACCGCAAGGCGTAGTCGGTACAGTAGTAGACTGAACGGTCTTTGGTAAGATGGAATGCATCTGCCAAGATGCGTGCCAAGCGCGTCTTGTCGTTGATTCCGTCATTCTCTTTGATTACTTTCAACAGTCGGTGCAGGGCGTCAGGCATTAAATAACTCCAAGGTTTTGCCTTGGGATATCTCGGCCTCTTTCCGTGGCTTCTGGTCATTCAGGCTGTTTCGCTCCCAGAACACGCTGTCTGCGTATCCTTGGATGCTCGTGTCACTTTCTGCCTGTCTCAAGCGTTTTGCTGTCCAGCAGCAGTACTCTCGGTTAAGTTCAATTCCACAGAATCGTCGGTTGAGTTTGTGTGCAACAACGGCCGTTGTACCACTCCCAAGGAACGGGTCGAGTACGAAATCGCCAGAGTTCGAGCTTGCGAGAACGAGTTTCGCAATCAGCTTCTCGGGTTTCTGAGTGGGATGGTCTGTGTTTTCCGGCATGGACCAGAAAGGGATTGTTATATCAGACCAGAGGTTTGACGGGTGCGTAAGCCTGTAGTTTCCATTCTGCGATTCTTCCCAGTCTTTGGGTTTTCCATCGTCAGATCGGTAAGGTGCAATGACACGCCTCTTAAGCTTAACGTCGTCAACATTGAAACAGTAGTTGTCCCCGACTGTGCAGAACCAAATATCTTCGGTGTTGTTCTTCCAGTTAGTCTTTGCTCCGCGTCCCTTTTCTCTCTCCCAAGTTATTCTGTTGCGAACATGGAGGTGCTTGTCCAGCACAGGAAAGACGAGATTGGAGGTCTGCCAGTCGCTGCAGACGTAAAGGGACGCTTTGGGTCGCAACAGAGGGAGGAGAGATGAGAGCATTCGACCAAACCAGGCAATGTAGTCCTCTGCTTCACGGGAGCGGAAAACATGGCCGTTGTAGTTCTTTGTTAGATTGTAAGGGGGATCTAAAATCAGGAGGTCCACGAATCCGGTCGGTAGAAACGGAATTGCGCGGTCGAGGTCTTGGTTGATAATACGATTAGTCAACAATTCTGGGCTTGCTGGCTCCGTGAGGCGCAGCAAATCCGTCGAGAGCGATGCCAACTCCGCCTCCGTGCAGGTCAGCGTTCTATTTCGTGGCGCACGTTTCTTCATCTTTTCTTCTTGGTCTAACATAATGTTATGTGGTTTTCCTGATAATACCTAACATGCTACTGCAAAAACAAATGTTGACAACAAAAATGTCGTAAAAAACACTTTTGCCTATCTCGATAATACCAGAATTTGAATATTATCAGTAAAACTTGATACTACTCAGATGCTGAAAGTATCCTCAGATATATTGAAAAGTTTCAGTGCAAAATCAGTGGACATCTTAATTACTTCTCCCTTTCACTGATGTCTTTCGTATCTCGGATAGGGCTCTCCAAACGGATGCGTCAATCCTTCGACTCCACTCAGAGCCTGCCCTGAGCACGTCGAAGGGACGGCATCCATAAATTTTAGATTATCACATTTTGGTCCTTTTGTAATCAAATTTTCTTTGTTTTTTGCCACAACATGTAGCGGTTCGGATTGCGTTACATTATCAGCAATTGTATAGTACTTTCTGCTCGAACCCGGATTCCTCCACTACGTCCCGATACTATTGGGACTCCGGTCGGAATGACGGCGCGGCTTGAAGTCAGTTCGATTGGCCCCTCACTCGCGCATATTGAGAATCATAATCTTGCTGAACAGTAAAACTCGACTATAAAAGAAAAGTGCCGTAATTTCTTTCTATTTGATGAACGAGTCGAAAACCCGGACGCTCTTCCAGTTATCTTCGTTCTGTTCGATGAATTTGAAGTGGTCGGGGGCTTTCTGGTACTGGTCGTGGTAGTCTTTGCCATTGAACACGATGTGCAGGCTGACTTGCCAGTCGCGAACATTTACATCCCGTTGGTGTGCCTCGACCACCTCGCCGGCAGCGAAGAAAACGATGCCGGGATGGTTGCTCAGGTATTTATAGCAGTCGTCGACGAGTTTTGACCTGGCGGCTTCGGAGTCATCGTTCAAAGTAAAGTAGACGTCGTGGATGAGATGGTGTGGTTTCTGTCGCTTTATAACCAGCCCGCTTGTGCAGCCGGAGATGCCTGCGACTACCGCAACGGCAATGAGCAATGCAAAGTTTCTCACAATACTATCTCCAAAAGAATTTTCCGGCAATGATACCGACTAAGGCCGCTTGTGTCAAGTGTAGTCGTGGGCATAACCAATCCGGCGGCTGCTTCGACTTGTGCTCAGGTGCGAAAGTTGCCCTACATTCATGCTCTGGGGGAGATCCGAGTTTGGCGGGCATATAAATTTCTTGCTTTATCGGTAGTTTGCCGTTAATATGTTGCGGAAACGGGAATTTTGGCCGGATCTCGGGCTCTCCCAGGAAATTCAAGGTATAAGATAATTAGATTGCTAATTTCTTTAGCACAGACAAGGAGAATGAAGTTATGGCAGTAAAGATACATTACGAAAATGATGCTCCTATCGATGCCTTAGAGGGCAAGAAGGTGGCGGTTGTCGGCTACGGCAGCCAGGGCCATGCGCATAGTCAGAATCTGCGCGATAGCGGCGTCGAAGTTGCGGTCGCCGAGCTGGAAGGGACGGACAATTACAAGCTTGCAATCGAGCATGGCTTTAAGCCAACCGATATAAAAACAGCTATGGACGGTGCTGCTCTGATCATTGTGACGCTCCCGGATGAAGTCCAGGCGAAAATCTACGCTGACCATATCGGGCCCAACCTGGTAGCGGGCCAGACGCTCGGTTTCTGTCACGGTTTCAATATTCATTTCAAGTATATTGTGCCGCCTCAGGATGTGAACGTTGTGATGATCGCTCCGAAGGGGCCGGGACATCTGGTTCGCAGCGAGTATGAAAAAGGCGGCGGCGTGCCGTGCTTAGTGGCGGTCCAGCAGGATGCGACCGGCGATGCGAAGCAGATTGCCCTTGCATGGGGCAACGGTATCGGCGGCGCCCGGGCGGGTATCATCGAAACGACGTACAAAGAAGAGACGGAGACGGACCTGTTCGGTGAGCAATGCGTTCTTTGCGGCGGGCTGACAGCGCTGATCAAAGCCGGTTTCGAGACGCTGGTCGAAGCAGGATACCAGCCTGAAATCGCCTACTTCGAATGTATGCACGAGGTCAAGCTGATCGTGGATTTGATGTATCAGGGCGGGATGAGCTATATGAGATACAGCATCTCCAACACCGCCGAGTATGGTGACCTGACCCGCGGGCCGAGAATTGTCCCGCCGCAGACCAAGGCCGAGATGAAGAAGATCCTGGCGGAGATTACGTCCGGCCAATTCGCCAAAGAATGGGTCAACGAGTATAAATCGGGACTGAAGAACTTCAACGAACTATACGACAAGGACCACGACAGCAAGCTGGAAAACGTTGGAAGAGAACTGCGAAAAATGATGAAGTGGATCGATTCTAAAGAAGTCTAACGATTGACTTACAGAAGGAGGATTGCAATGCGGCCCAAGATGCCTGTAGGGTGTGCAACTTGTTGCACACGCGTAATCCTAAAACGCTACGAGGCTGCGAATTTCAGGATTGGGAATCGCAGATTGACTATTGCTGTGTGCTGTTATGCCGGGTTGCTTTTCGGTATTCTGCTTGCGGGTTGTTCCGCCGTATCCTCACCGGCCGGAGCGCAGGGTAAGAAGCTTTTCGAGCAGCAGGAGCTTTCGGCACCATACGAGCAGATCACGCTGAAAAAGAGCCTCACTCTCGATGCGCTGCCGAAGATTCGAAGGTCCCGAAGCGAGTCCGGTTCGCTCCTGGCGGAAACTGAGATGGTCAGTCACAGCGATCGCGTTGTTGCCTCGCTGGGACAGAGCCCGGATGACTCCAGGACCTGGTTCAATATGGTGACATTTCACAAGTACCGGCTCAACGTTATCCGGAAGTACTTCTTTGCCGTCGACGACAGGGCCGGGAGTTTGCGAACCCGGTCCAGGCGAGGTCTTCGCTTTGATTGCGAAATTGTACTGGGAAAAGAAGTGCTCGGCGAATCTTACACATCTGAAAACGCAAGGCAAATCGCGATACTCAGATACGTCCTGGATTCCATTCGCAAGGACATAAAAGAGCTTGGCGATGATGTCGATGTGCCCGGGCAGTACAATCAGAAACTGGACGTCTGCGGGATGCTCATCAATCAGATGTTCGAGACGGTGCTGGTAAAACTCGAAGCGTCACCCGTGCTGGCGATGAGACTGAGCCAGGCCGGCGGGGCCGAGTTCGATCACATCAACTTTAACAAGGGCACGCTCCGGATGGTTGTCGCGGATGACGCTGTCGCGGTCAAGGCCCGCTTCGGCGCGTTCGCACACGGCGAGAAATAATCATTGTTCTATTAAAAAGAGTGGGTCTGTAAGCCGAGTTTTGTATCCCGCCTATAAGACGGGCGGCGACCATTTATCTTGACCAACCGTTGCCGGTTGGCTCTGCCTTGCGGCAAGCGACCTACCCGCCGGCAGAGCGGCTATTAACCGCTCGTACTCGAGCCGAGTTTCCGGCTGCTTGGTCTTGCAGGCGGTGGGGTTTACCCTGCCGGCACCGTCACCGGCGCCGCGGTGCGCTCTTACCGCACCATTTCACCATTACCTGTCCCCGTGGGGACATCGGCTGTGTATTTTCTGCGGCACTTTCCCGCGGGTCACCCCGGGTGGCCGTTAGCCACCACCGTGCCCTGCCCTGCTCGGACTTTCCTCCGGCTTCCAAAGAAACCGGCGACCGCCCGACCCACTCTCTTTAATAGACTCTGTATTGCTTACAATTACTACATTATTGTAACAAAGGTTTGTCTTATTTTCAAAAGGTAATTATGGTAAATATCAAGGAAACAGTTAAGTTCGCTGCGATATGCTTGCTCCGGCATCGTTGTTGGTTTTGCCGGATGAGTCTTATTTTACCCGGTCCTCTCTTGAGATTTCGATGTGCTTCTTGAAGTTCTTATCGTCGGTTTCGGGGAAATCCCTTCTGTAGTGGACTCCCCGGCTTTCCCGGCGTTGTTGCGCGGATTGGGCTATAAGCAGAGCGGCGGTGAGCATGTCTTGGCATTCCCAGCCGGCCGGCGAGTCGAAGATTTTATCCATCACGTACCTTTGCCAGAATCTTATAATTTCCTGGACCTCTGTGAGAGGCTGGTCCAGGCGGGTGATTCCGACGTTTCGCCACATAAGGGCTCGGAGCGAGTTCCTGACATCGTCGGCGTCCAGGCGTGTACGGTCCGAATGGGGGATCTGATATTTTATCAGGGGGTGCTTGAGATGGGCGGCGGTTGCTTTTTTCTTTTGCGAAATCTCTTGCCCGGCGATTTTCCCAAACACCAGTCCTTCGAGCAGTGAGTTGCTGCCGAGCCGGTTTGCTCCGTGCAGCCCGGTAGAGGCAATTTCACCGCAGGCGTAAAGACCCTCGATGTTTGTTTTGGCCGCCAGGTCGGTTTTCACGCCGCCGATCATATAATGGGCGCTCGGCCGGACCGGGATCAGGTCGTTAGTGATGTCGATATCGAAACTTTCGAGCAGCTCGTTAATCCAGGGAAATCTTTTTGCGAAAAATGCTTTTTCGATGTGCCGGACGTCCAGATAGACATGCGTCGATTCGGTTTTTCGCATCTGGGACAGGATTGCCCGGCTGACGATATCGCGCGGAGCAAGCTCGGCGGCTTCGTGGTAGTCATTCATAAAACGCCGGCCTTTGCTGTCCAGCAGGATTGCTCCTTCGCCGCGAACCGTCTCGCTAATCAGGGCTCGCGTGGCACCTGCGATGTAGAGAGTCGTCGGATGGAACTGGACCATTTCCAAATCCCGTAAAACGGCGCCGGCCCGATAAGCCAAAGCGATACCGTCGCCGGTGGCGGCTTCCGGGTTCGTAGTTTCACGATAGAGCCGGCCTGCGCCGCCGGTAGCCAGAATCGTATTTGCCGCCCAGATGATTTGCGGGCCTCTCTTACGTTCGTAGCCGATGATTCCCACGCACATGTTGTCGTCGTTGGTGAGCAAATCAATCGTGAAGAAATTCTCCAGGATCCTTATATTTGGATTCCGCCTGGCTCGTTCAATCAATGCCTCGGCAATCGCCCGTCCAGTTTCATCGCCGTGAGCGTGAGCGACACGAGGGTAGCTGTGACCGCCTTCGAGCGTAGCGGCAATATGGTTTTCTCTCAGATCGAATTCCGTGCCCCATTTGAGCAGTTGCTTTACAAGTTCAGGTCCCCGGCGAACGACCAGGTCAACAACGCCTTCGTCACAAATTCCGCAGCCGGTTTTGAGCGTATCGGCGATATGTGATTCGAATGTATCTGCTTTATCCAGCACCGAGGCGATGCCGCCCTGGGCTTTAAAGGTGTTGCTTTCTTCGGCTTTACCCTTGCAGACGATTATTACGCTGTGGCGTTCGGCTGCTTCGAGTGCGGCACGAAGACCTGCAATACCGGCCCCTATCACGAGGCAATCTGTAAAAAGCTGGTGCGCGGAGATAGAGTCGACATTTACCAGATAGCGTCTGAATTCCGATTTCTCAGCCATAATTTTAATACTCGATAAACCTTAGGGCGTTTCGGTTTTGGGCTCCTTGCGGCTCAGGGTGACCTGATCGGTGAATAGTCTCTCGTCGTCGGCATACTTGAGAACGAATGCCTGAAGTTTTTTTGTCGATCCCGTAATGACAGGCCTGTCGCCGACAAACGTATGTTCCACTGCACTCGGATTTTCTTTGAGCAGCTCTTCCATTTTGGTTTCTAAAGTTAATCGTAATTTCAACTTGGGTTCTATAGAGTCTATCTTCACAAACGTATGAGCAGGTATCAGGAATAGAGTATTATATGGCCAGTCGATTTTGTTCGGGTCTTCAGGCTCCCAGGGCAATTCGCTTGGAAAAATGTCCAGGAAAAGCTTGTTATGCAGTTTCACCAGGTGCGCCACAAACGAGCCTTTCATTCCCTCCTCATCGGAGAAAATCAATTTGTATGCGTTTTTTGGTTCGTCGATACACTTGAATTCCCAGGTGGTTTCGGGGTTGTTTGCGTCGTCCACCCACGTGCCGTACAGTTTTTTATCCACCACGATGTCTTTTTCCGTGTAAAGCGGGTGCAGCGATATTACAGGCACACAGCCGCCTAAAATGACAGCGAGCGTGTAAAAGAGAATCTTTTTTGTCTTCATTTTTAGTCTTCTTTGAATATCTACTGTTTTCATTCTCGATTATCGATTATCAATTGTCAATTGCAAAGCCAGGCCAAAACCGATAAAGTGCGGCCGTTAAACTTAAATAAATAACTCAAACTGACTGATTCGCTCTGTTATCCTCCGGAGGACGCCTTACGGTGCTGCGAAAGCAGGGATCCAGGAACGTAACGGTTTTAGTGGATTCCCGCCTTCGCGGGAATGACAGATTGTGCTATGTTATTATCATTGAATGATTTGCTGTAGCATTCGACTTGAAAACGGTCAGTTTGAGTAAATAATCGGAAGACTTTAATAAAGGATGATGTGCATTGGAATTGGACTTATTTGGCTGGATTGTAGTTGCTTTTTGTGCTGTGATGGTCGGAACGACCAAAACCGGGATGCCCGGGCTTGGAATCCTCATAGTGCCTTTAATGGCGCTGGTTCTTCCGACGCGTCAGTCGACCGGGATATTGCTGGGCATCCTGATTCTCGCGGATTTGTTTGCGATCACGTACCACAGGCGTAATGCCAGGTGGGGGCACGTGCTGCGTTTGCTTCCGGCGGCTTTTGCCGGGATTGTGGCGGGATATTTCGGTTTAAAGTTCGTCAACGACCAGCAGCTCAAGCCGATTATCGGTGGAATCGTTCTGGTAATGTTGGGCGTCAATTACTGGCGGACCAGGGTCAAAGGCGAAGATGCGCCGGTTCCGACGCAGTGGTGGTTCGCCGTCGTGCTGGGTTTTATGGCGGGGGTTACGACGATGATGGCCAACGCTGCCGGGCCGGTCATGATTATTTATCTGCTGGCGATGCGGCTGCCCAAGGTCGAATTTGTCGGAACCGGAGCGTGGTTCTTTTTTGTTGTCAACTGGCTTAAGGTGCCGTTCAGCGCGAATCTCCAGTTGATGACGGCCGAATCAGTTAAACTCAATTTAATGATGCTGTCGTTCATCGCTATCGGGGCGGTTGCGGGAATATTCCTGCTAAAACGAATCCCGCAGAAGGCATTTAACGTTATCGTGCAGATCCTGGCTGCCGCGGCAGCTATCAAACTTCTGTTTTAATTGAAAACCCTCATGATTGGCGAAACAGAATTGCTTTGCAAAACCACGCTTAAAAAGCGATGATTGAAATAGCGGAACTTTGAGGAGTGAATGAATTAGCTTTTGATACATGTAAGCTTATTGATATTAAAGTTAGTGGGGATCATCAGATGAACCTTGTATATATCGACGAGTCAGGAAACACGGGACTTAATCTGAAGGATTCTCAGCAACCTGTGTTTCTTTTGGCTGCGATGATTTTACCGGAATCAAAGTGGTTTTCCCTGGAGGAGCGTTTTCTCAATATAGTTAAGGAGTATTTCGGATATCCGCTGCCCAGTCCGTTTGAGATCCAGGCGAAAGACCTTAAGAGCAGACGTGGTATATTTGAGAAGTTGACTTTTGCACAGCAGTTATCTTTTCGTGACCGAATGTTGCAGTTGCTCCTGGACAACGAAATTGCCGTTGTTTACAGGCGAATTATCAAAAGCAAATTTGCTATTTTCTGCGAGGAGCATTACGGGCCGGGTATAAGGGTGAATCCGTATATTATGGCACTGCCTTTCGTATGTATGGAAGTGGACCATTATCTCCGTCAGAAAGGGACTGATCAGTTAGGTATGTTTATTTTTGACGAACAAAAGGAGACCTTAGACGATGCAGAGCGTTCGCTACGGACCCTTAGGTTGGATTCCACATCAATTCTTAAAACCACCAATATCATAGAAAAAGGTTTTTTTATTGATTCGTCCAAGAGCTTTGCTTTGCAATTGGTGGATTTAGCTGCATATTACATTCGTAAATACGAAGAAAATGAATTAGGCTTGCGAGTGAGCCCGGTTGATAAGCAGACTTTTTTCAGAATCAAAGACCTTGTCTCAATGGGCGTCGGTTCAAGTATTGTGGATGTTCTTGAATGGGTGAAAGACCATTATATAAAATAAAAAGAGCGGCTGCCCCCTAAGGGAGGGTCGCCGAAAAGGCGGCCACTTACAGTCGCTATATAAATTATCGCTTAAGAACGATCTTAAGTCAACTAAAAAATTATCTTTTTTGAGATTGTTTTAGACACCGTAATGGAGCAAAGGTTTGCCAAGGCCAGGGAAAGAATGCTCAGGTGGGACCTGAGGGGGCGTGATATTACCGATCCTCGCGTATTGGCTGTGATGACGGAGGTTCCGAGGGAAGAGTTCATACCGCAGTCGCACCGGTCACAGGCCTACGGTGACGGCCCGCTGCCCATTGGAAAGGATCAGACCATTTCCCAGCCGTATATTGTCGCCCTTATGACCCATGAATTGTGGGTCGATCCGGAATACGAGGTTCTGGAGATCGGCACAGGCAGCGGATACCAGACGGCTGTTTTGAGTAAGCTGGTAAAAAAAGTCTATACGATAGAACGATTCAGCGAGCTGGCTGATTCGGCTCAGGCGGTTTTGAGCAGACTGGGCATTAGCAACGTTGAGTTTTTTATTGGTGACGGCAGTAACGGCTGGCCGGCGTCACGATTACCTGCTTCGGGATATTTCGACAGGATCATGATTACCGCCGGAGTGCCGAAGATACCGGAGCCCCTTGTCGGGCAGCTTGTCGACGGCGGCCTGATTGTTGCCCCTGTGGGAGGCAGATCGGTGCAGGGACTCGTGGCCTGTGAAAAGAAAGCAGACAACCTAATAAGCCGAGCGATTTGTGACGTCCGGTTTGTCAGGCTAATCGGTAAACACGGATTCGAGCAATGACAGGTTGTAGTATTGTCATTCCTGCGAAAGCAGGAATCCAGAAGTTAAGAAATGAGACAGTATTATGTCTATATATTGGCAAGCAAGAAAAACGGAACTCTTTATATTGGCGTTACGAATAATTTACTAAAAAGAGTGTATGAGCACAAGAATAATTTGGTTGAAGGTTTTACTCAAAAGTACTGTGTCCATAACCTCGTATATTACGAGGTATACAGTGGCATCATCGATGCTATAACCAGAGAAAAAGGAATGAAAAAATGGAAGAGGCAATGGAAGATTGAGTTAATAGAGAAGTCCAATCCACAGTGGAAGGACTTGTATTCTGATATTATGAACTAACTGGATTCCCGCTTTCGCGGGAATGACAAATTAGGCTATTGTTGCTTCCACGAGAAGACGTGAGTGGGATTAATTTCGTGCAACATGGATTCTTGCCTGGTATCTTGATACTTGGTGGGGACTAAGAAATGGATAGTAATATTCAAGATAGATGATAGCTGCTAAATTGAGCAATAAACAGAAGAATCGGCCTGACTTGTCGATGCCGGTCCAATTCCTCAAAGGTGTCGGGCCGGCCAGGGCGAAGATCTTCGCGCAAGTGGGGGTCGAGACGGTGGCCGATTTGCTGGAGTATTTTCCGCGTAACTGGAATTTTGTGCCGGAGCCGACCAGGATAGGCCAAATGCAGCCGAACCAATCGGTTGCCGTAATTGGTCTGGTCGAGTCGATTGACTACCAGAGTTATCGCAGGCAGCCGCTTTTCGAGGCCATGATCAGTGACGATTCCGGGGTGTGCAGACTTGTCTGGTTCCACGGCGGTTATCTTCGCGGCCAACTGGAACCGGGTCAAATCATCATGGTTTCGGGTAAAGTGACACTGTACAAACATCAGTTGCAAATGACCAATCCGAAGTTTTTTGTGCTCGAAGAAGACAATCCGCCGTCGGCGGAGTCTTTCAGCGGCGGAATTTACCCTGCGTGCAAAGGACTAACCAGCAGGCAAATCAAGCGAGTCATCGCTCCGGTACTTGAGCATTTAAGTGATCTTGTTTCGGAATTTTACGACAAAGGATTTCTGAAAGAAGCGAGCTTGATATCCAGGAAGGATGCTTTTGCCTGGATCCATTTGCCGCCGGACGAGAAAAAACTTTCGCAGGCAAAACGCAGGTTAAAGTATGACGAGCTGTTTCTGATGCAATTGGGGTTGGCGCTTCGCCGGTACAAGGTCCAGCATTTTTCAAAGGCGGTGCCGTGCGGCTGCTCCGACAAGATCGACAGCAGAATCCGCAGGAGATTTCCGTTTCTGCTCACCGAGGACCAGAACGCGTGTATTTCTGAAATTGCTGCTGATATGAGCAAATCGGAGCCGATGAATCGGCTGTTGCAGGGTGACGTGGGCTCGGGCAAGACGGTCGTGGCACTTTATGCCGCTTTGCTGGCGGTTGCCAATAAGATGCAGGTGGCGATAATGGCGCCGACGGAGATTCTGGCCGGCCAGCATTTTCTCAGCATTGAAAGATACCTGAAGAACAGCAGCGTAAACCGGATTTTGATAATGGGGGGACTGACCGGCAAAAAGAGGAGCCAGGTCATAAGCCCAATCGGTTCCGGCGAGATTGACATTGTTGTTGGGACGGTGGCGCTGCTGCAGGCCGATATCGAATTTCAGAATCTGGGCCTGGTTGTGATCGATGAGCAGCACAAGTTCGGCGTTGCGCAGAGGGCGCTGCTCCGCAAGCAAACGACGCCGCACTGCCTGGTAATGACAGCCACGCCGATCCCTCGCACGCTGGCGATGACCGCGTTTGGCGATCTGGATGTTTCTGTGATAAAGCACTCGCCGCCGGGCCGGGGGGCAGTAATCACACGCTGGGTGAGCCGGCACAACAGGCAGAAAGCATACGAATTTATCCGCGAACGTCTCAAAGCGAAGAAACAGGCCTATTTTGTCTATCCTCGCATTACCGCCGCTGAGCAGGCTGATGATGTCAAGGCGGCGACCGATGAGGCCGAGCAGCTTTCGAAGAAAGTTTTTCCTGAATTTAACGTTGAGCTTCTGCACGGCCGGATGCCTTCTGCGAAGAAGCAGCAGGTAATGTTGGAATTTCGAAAGGGTAAAATTGACGTGCTGGTCTCGACGATTGTCGTTGAGGTCGGCGTCGATGTCCCGAACGCGACAATTATGGTGATAGAGGGAGCAGATCGATTCGGTTTGGCCCAGCTCCATCAACTCAGAGGGCGCATCGGGCGGTCGGATGCAAAATCGTTTTGCTTTTTGTTCGCTGAGACCGATAATGAAACGGCGAAGAGCCGGCTTGAAATCATGACCCGGAGCAATGACGGCTTTAAGATTGCCGAGCACGATTTACGGTTGCGCGGCCCGGGGGAGATGTTCAGTACGAGGCAGCACGGCCTGCCTGATTTGAAAATCGCTAACATCATGGACGATTTCGATCTGCTTGTAATGGCACGGAAAAATGCGTTCGAGATGGTTTCGCAAGATCCGATGTTGACACGTGCCGAGCACAAGAATATTCGACGGGCGCTGCTGGCCAAATTCGGCGATGCGATCGGCCTTGTGGATGTCGCCTGAAGGATTTTAAGGTTTTCGGTTTACCATTTCCTGTTTCAGACTTACAATTGTCAAAAAGAAACTCGGCTGAGCGAAAATTGACTTATGCAGATAATTTATAAAAACAAGTCGCTGGAGAGGATTTTAATCGGCGCCAATGCCCTGGCTGCGGCGGTGGTTGTGGCGTCTTTCGTATTGTTGTTCGGTTTCCACGAGCCTTTGCTTCGGGCCTGGATTTTATACACGATTCAGGTGGCTTTGCTCTGTGTATTAATTGCCGATAAAATCATCCGGATGTTCAATGCCGTCTCGAAGGCCGAATTCTGGTGGGCTAACTGGTTTGAAATTCCGCTTTTGCTTCTTCTTGGATTCACCGTTTTAGGAGCCGGACGCTGGTTCGCCCCAACAAAAGCGGAATCGGCGGAAGTCCGACATTTCGCCGTCGGTCTTTATCTTATTGTGCAGGTTGTCGCAAAACTTTGCAAGACCAGCGTCAACATGGCGGCGTCTGGCAAAAATCCGACGCAAACTTTGATTGCGAGTTTTCTCGTTCTGATATTTTCCGGGGCAGGACTGCTGATTTTGCCTGCGGCATCTGCCGAGGGCAAAGAGAGCCTGAGTTTTGTCGATGCCTTGTTTACTGCTACCAGCGGCACCTGTGTCACAGGGCTGATTGTCAAAGATACCGGTCAGGATTTCAGTATGATGGGACAGATGGTGATCCTGGCGCTGATTCAGCTCGGCGGCCTGGGGATAGTAGCGTTCGGGGCGGTCTTTGCGCTGCTTTTGGGTCAGGCATTGAACGTGCGAGAACAGGTAGCGATGCAGGACCTGCTTAGCGCCAAGACGCTTAGCAGGATCGGCAACATGATTACTTTCATCTTTTTCGGTACGATTATCATCGAAACTATTGGCGCTATTGGTCTATTCGGCATGTGGTCGTCCGACATGCAGAACATTTGGTTCTGCAGCTTCTTTCATTCCATTAGCGCCTTCTGCAATGCTGGTTTCAGCCTGCAACGCGACAGTTTCATCGCATATAACCGGAGTTGGCAGATCTACGCGGTGATTTGTCCCTTGATAATCCTGGGCGGGCTTGGCTTCGGTGTTCTCTACGACCTGGTCAATATCATGACCGACCGGATCAAACGCTTCTTCAAAAAGTGGTTCAACAAGCAATACAGGTTCTCGATGGAAACACCGAAACGGATGCGGCTTCAGACCAAGATCGTTCTTAGCGTCAGTGCCTCTTTGATTGTGCTGGGGACCCTGGCGATCCTTTTATTCGAGCGTTACGCGGCCGGCGCGGGCAGTCAAACCGAAAACACGATTACCAATGCCCTGTTTCAGTCGATTACGGCCAGGACGGCGGGTTTCAATACTGTCGATATCTCCGCGATGTCGCCGTCCGGCAGGTTTGTTTTGATTCTCCTGATGTTCATCGGGGGTTCGCCAGGTTCGACCGCAGGCGGAATCAAGACGGTTACACTGGCGGTTATTGTCATGGCGGCGATCGCAGCCCTGCGAAAACGCCAGGAAGTCGAGATGTTCAGGCGCTCCGTTCGGGTGGTTGTCGTCGGTAGGGCGGTTACGGTGACGCTTCTTTTTGCTGTTGTTCTGTTCAGCGGCACCCTGGCACTGAGTATCACGGAGAATTCGAATTGTTTTACGATGTCGGATATTATGTTCGAGGCGGCTTCCGCTCTTGGGACGGTCGGCTTGACAACGGGAATCACGTCTCTTTTGACAACGGCCGGGAAATTGATTATTATTGCGATGATGCTGATCGGCCGACTGGGGCCGTTGACGTTGTTGGCAGCGCTAACATTTAACTTAAAGACGGCCCGTTACAATTACCCGCAAGAGGCGGTTATTGTCGGATAATTTCGTCGTGCGTATCGCGCAAAATTAGAACACAATACGCAATACGCAATACGATATACGCAATACGATATACGAGGAACGAATTATGAGACGGTTTGCGGTAATAGGACTGGGGCGATTCGGCAAGAAACTGGCCATCGCGCTGGCGATGAGCGGTGCCGAGGTGATCGCTATTGACAAAAACCGGGATGAGATCGAGCTGATTACAGACCAGGTCAGTCACGCAGTCAGGCTCGACAGCACCGATGAAGAGGCCCTCAAGTCCCAGGGTGTGGACAAGATGGATGTCGCGATTATCGGCATCGGACAGGGAGCCGGTGGTTTTGAGTCGGCCATTCTGACGGTCGTGAACCTCCGGCAAATGGGTATCAAACAAATCTACGCCAGAGCGGAGGATTTGATTGCCGGCGAGGTCTTTTCCAAGGTGGGGGCTACCGAGGTAATTTACCCCGAAATCGAATCTGCCGAGCGATGGGCCTTTAAGCTGATCGCGCCACAAATAGGGGAGAAGATAGACTTCGCGGAAGGCTATAGCCTGGCCCGGATAAAAGCACCAGCGAGTTTCAACGGCAGGACAGTCATGGATTTACAGCTCCGGCAAAAACACAATGTCAATCTGGTCTTAATCAAGCGCGGTGAAAACAGCAAACAAACGAAGGCCGAGAAGGGCAAGATTATCAATGTCCCGATGCCCAGCACAGTGATTTATCAGGATGATATTTTAATGGTCGCCGGCTCCGACGCCGACCTCGCAAAACTACCTCAGGAATAGAATCTCCTGATTAGCCAGTTGGGGACTACGAAGATGATTAGGATAGGGCACATTGCAGCGGCTTTATGCGCAGTAATTTTCCTTTTGTTGCCGGGCTGTCAAAGGAAAGACCGCCAGAGCAGGCCAACAGAGACCGGTGACGAGATTGTCTGCCCTATGCTTTATCAGGAAAGCGAGTCTTTCGTTGATGCGCTGGAGTTTATCGAGGTTCCCGAAGAAAGAATGGAGACTTCATTATCTTTTGTTAGAAATAGGGGAGAACCGGCGAGCCAAAGCCAATTGTTATTTGCCAATAAGCTCTTTAGTCTTCGCGAGAGTGGGAATGTGGATATGTTTGTTTCTATGCTCAGCGAAGGCACCAAAAAGCAGCTCAATAACGACAACAATAAAAGAATGCTGCACCATTATATAAGAGAGATTAAAGATAAAACGTTTCTTTACGGTGAGTATGATTTTAAGTTCTTTGCCGCTTTTCGCGAATTCACGCAGGAAGACGGGGAGATACTTAAAAAGCACGTAAGTTTTTCCGACACCCCGTCTGACATCATTCAGTATTTCCACTTCCATAAGCCTAAATACATGCTGATAGGTTCGAGCTTTTACCTTATGGAGGATAACGGTTCATACAAGATTGTTACACAGACATTGTTGCATGGTGAGCTTGCTGCCCCTGCTAAGAACCAGATGGCTTCAGGCCGGAAAGAGTACGGCATTATCTCATTTGAACAGATCGACGATGCCTACACGAAGACAAATATTTGGAAATATGACTGGAAGATCGATTTAGGCCTTGACCAGAGCCGGAACAATACATTTGAGTTGTTAAAGCTTACGGAGATTATCTCCGCCCAGAATCATGCTGACATTCACCCGGAAAGTGCAAAACAGGTTCTCCTGGAAAAAAATGTATTTGAAAAGTATAGGTATAAGCAATTTGAATTCAGATTCCGAATAGGCAACCGGGGCCCTGTGGATAATTTATTTAAGTACGGCCAACGGTTTTCAAGCTGGGATTATAGTATTTCCATCGGTGGATTGGGAACATCATCATTAATGTTCTTTCCTGGAATAGACATTGCAAATGTCCGGTTAAATAAACAAGGCGGTTTCGATGACTCCGATCTGGAATTTATATCCTTTGAAACTACGAGGGAAGGCATCAAATATAAAAATCGAGTCATTTTAAGGAAAGAGCAGATCAGCTCTACAGATGAGCTGGAAAGGCTGCAACCTTAAGAAGAGAATTAAGAATGAAGAAGTGAACTCATAGAATCCTAAGTTTTACACTCTACATTCTTCATTCCACTGGATATCATGATATTCCAGAATTTGCAGATCAACTTGAACAAGTCCCAATCTTCGGTAACGTGATAGAAAGACTTGAGAAATGTTACATCTTCGTCCGGTAATTCTTGAAGGCGAAGGTAAAACGCCTCTTCGGTTTTAGGCGTATTCTCGAACCATTTTAGCGTGGCCCAAGAGCGCCTGTGGCGTTCAAATTGGGGTTGTTCGATCTGGGCTTCAAATCTCATTTTATCTGACAGGTCTGTTTCATGATGTGTTTTCATTGGTTTGTCGTCTTCCATTCCCATACAGCTTTTCATTTCCTTACAATACTATCCTCCTGAAGTCTACTGCTCAAGGCCGCCTTTTTTGCCGTCACCTTGAACGATCTGTGACAAAATGAACATCGGCCAGTACCGGGCATCACTTTAGTGTAATCAGGAGCAGTCGCAGCAATGTTGTCTAAAGGGGATGAAGGAAGATGTTTGTGCATGTCAGATTGTTCGGTATTTTCTGAGTTCGTCGAGGAGGTTTTGCATATCTTGCGGCAGTGGTGCTTCGAATTTCATCATTTCGTTTTTTGCCGGGTGCGTGAATTCCAGGCTAAAAGCGTGCAATGCGACCCGGTTTATTACCGGTTCGGTCACGGCGGGCTCCGCATCGGCCAACTGCCACTGATAGACGAGCTTGCCGCCGTACATATCATCGGCGACAATCGGGTGCTTTATGTATGTAAGGTGGACGCGGATCTGGTGGGTTCTGCCGGTCTTTGGAGTCAGCTTCAGCAGAGAAAAGCCTCGAAAAGGTTCGAGCACTTCATAGAACGTTACGGCTTCTTTTCCGGATTCGGGGCGAACGGCATATTTTTCCCTGAACCTCGGGTGGATGCCCAGCGGGACGTTGATACAGTCGGCGGTCAGCTCCGGAGTCCCGTGAACGATCGCCAGATATGTTTTGTTTATCTGCCGGTGTTCGAATTGTTTGGCGATTTTCCACTGGGCAGTGTCGTTTTTTGTAACGACCATAACGCCAGTAGTATTTTTGTCGAGCCGGTGGACGATGCCGGGGCGAAATTCGCCCAGACCGGTTGATAGTTCATCTGAATAGAACACCAGGGCGTTTACAAGGGTTCCGTGCCTGTTTCCTCGCGCCGGGTGCACGATCATCCCGGGCTGCTTGTTGATAATGATCAGCTCTTCGTCTTCATATATTATATCCAGCGGTATATCTTCGGGCAGAATATCTTTGCTGGGCGGCTCGGGCGGGGTAAAGTCAACTATGTCGCCCGGGCTGAGCTTTTGGCTTTGTTTGGTGATTTTGCCGTTAACCTTGACAGTTCCCTGCTTGATTGCATTCTGGATGAAACTCCGGCTCAGATTGCTGAACCGGCCGTGGAGATATTTATCGAGCCTGCGTTCTCTGATTGAGTGGCCAACGTGCAGTTGTTCGGCCGCGTTGGCGGACTCGGATTTCTCATCTGGCATCGGACGTTCTGAATCACTGACCGGGCACATTAGCATCGACGGGAAGTTTAGCCTCATCCGATTCGTTAGACTCAGGGAGCATATCGAACTCAAGGGGCCGGTAAATATTAAAGGGCGGGATGATATTTGGCAGTTGACCAGTACCGGTTGGTATTGTCTGTGTCATGGATTCAGGAATTTTTGGTGCTGGCTTGAAGACAATATTCTGCTGATAATCAGCCATTGTTTCAAGTCGGTGTTTTGCCTGGACGGCTGCCAGGGTGCTTTCGAAATCGGAATTTCCTGCGATATCCTGATACATCTGCCGGGCCTGCCCGAAGTTGCCGAGTTCTTCCTCGCAAAGACCCAGACCGAATTTGGCTGCTGCTGCCAAAGAAGGGATTGTCGGGCATTTTTCGAGCGCTTCGGTGTAACTTGCTTTTGCCAGATTGGTCTGGTTTGCTAAATACTGCTCTTCGACAGATCCGTAGTGCAGCTCTGCTCGCAGGGCTTCTGCTCGTTTAATAAGCGCCATAGCCGCCATTCGCTTGTGACTTGTTTTTTTGGCGAAGGTCTGGAGGTTGTTGGCCGGCTGAAGAAGTAAAAACGACCAGTCTCTCCCCTGTGATTCCTGGCCCTGGAGGATTTGCATTTTACCGCCTGATATCTGGTTGAGCAGGTTCGTAAACTCGGTCTCTTCTCGCACCAGCAGCACATTTCTGCTGTATAGCCTCCAACCGTAAAGGGCACCGGCCACAACTACGACTACTACTATAGCGATGATTGTTACAAGATTTTCTTTTGTCCATTCCGGCAGATTGCCCAGCCATTCGGCCAATTCGTTAGTTTTCAGTTCATGCCGATGATCGGATTTCATTTCTTTCTCCGTTATCGAAGTATATCGTATTACGCAAACCGTATTGCGTTGTTGTTTTGCGCCATATCAGTCGCGCAAAACCCGGCACCCAATACGCACGACGAACCAGAGGGGCATTGTAACAGGAATTGTTTTGTCTTGCAATAGTCATATCTTTCGATTAGAATTTTCGTCGGTAACGATTCGAAAGGGCTTCAATGTTCAAAATGTTTTGTTTCTGTATCGCCGTGGTTTTGGCCGGTTCTGTATATACGGTAGCCGAGGCCGGTCTTTCAGGCGGCAATCAAGCCGAGGCGCCAGACGTTCCGGGAGGCCTGTGGGATCCGGCGAAATATATCAGCCTGGACGAAATTAAGCCGGGGATGGAGGCATACTGCCTGACGGAGTACGGCGTTGCCGGGATTGAGAAGTTCGGCATGGAAGTGGTAGATGTCGTGCGTAACATAAATCCCAGCTCCAGTCCCGGCAGTAGAGATGCGATTCTGGTCAAAGGGACCAATGACCGTTTTATACATACCGGGCCGGTCGCCGGATGCAGCGGCTCGCCGGTCTATATTGACGGACGATTGGCCGGGGCGCTGGCTTTCACATGGACTTATACGAAGGATCCGCTCTACGGGGCGACACCCATCGCGGAGATGCTTGCCGTTGGCCGGGGAGGTGATTCTCAGAAAAGTGGCGGGCAGGGGGGCTTAGTGTTTGATTACACTGCTGCCATTAATTTCGCTGAGATTGACAGGCAGTTCAAAAACAGTCTTCTCAAAGCAAATCAAGGTCTGAGAGGTACTAATCGTTTGCCGAGTCCTCTGATTACTTCCGGCTTGCCCGCCGGGGTTTGTGAGCAGCTCAGTGAGGCGGTTGAGCCGTTCGGATTTGTGGTTGTAGCCGGTGCCGCTTCAACCGGTGCCGATGTCGAAGCAAGCGAGAAGGCCCAATTGGTGCCGGGCAGCTATATTGCGGTGCCGTTCGTTTCCGGCGATATCTCCATGAGCATATCTGGGACCGTTACGGAAGTTATAGGCGATAAGGTCTACGCCTTCGGTCACTTTCTGCTCGGTTACGGGCAGATAGATTTGCCGCTGGCCAGAGCGAAAGTGCATACGGTCGTATCAAGCATTGCCAGCTCGTTTAAACTGGCCAGTGTCCTGGAGACGGTTGGTGCGATAACGACCGATGAGGCGGCCGGGGTAATCGGACAGCTTGGTGCCGAGGCCAAAACGATCCCGCTGACGATACGAGTAGACCGCTACAACGATACTGAAAAACGCCGGTACAACTGCCGGCTCGCGAATAATCGGACGCTGTCGCCGTTTTATCTTCGTATGGCCGTGGCGGGAGCGGCGTCTCAGCTCGGTGATTTGCCGCCTGAGCATTTGGTCGAGTATAAAGTGGATATCGGCGTCAAGGATGCCGAATCGGTGACCTTCGAGAACGTCTCCAGCGGTATGGGCCTGAACGAGTTGGTAATGGAGTGTTACAGCTCCGTCGGGCTTCTTATGAATAATCCGTACCAGGAAGTTGACATCGAATCGATAGATATCGACATTCGCATTACGCCCAGAAGTGTTGTCTCACATATCTGGTCGGTCGATTTGTCCGATTCGAAAGTCAAAGCCGGCCGGAGCATCGAGATAAACGCTGTTCTGGAATCTGTTTGGCTCCCCAAGAAGCAATATCAGTGGACCCTGGAAATACCTGAAGATCTGGCACCGGGAAAGTATCAGTTGACTGTGAGCGGCTATCGTGATTATGAGCAGTTCCTTGTCAAGGCGGCCCCACACAGATTCATTGCCCAAAGCCTGCCGGGTCTGATTGAGGCGCTAAATAATTCCCTGCAAATCAGCAGAGATAAATTGTATTGCCTTCTGGCTTTGCCGTCGGGCGGGGTCATAATTGAAAAGGCCGAGCTGCCCGACCTGCCGGCAACAAAGGCGTTGCTCCTGCAGGACACGAAAAGGGTGCTGAGAGTCCGTCCATATTCGCACTGGATCGAACGAAACCTCGAAACAGGCACGATTGTAATCGATAAGAAAGTCTTGCAAATAACGGTTGAAAAATAAAAGGACAATAAGGAATATATCCAGCGATTTTAATTTTCGCTTTTCTATTTTGGGAGTAGCTATGAGAGATAAACTCGGCCCTAATAAAAAATTAATCCCTTCGACTGCGCTCAGGGCATGCCTTGCGGCTTTGCTATGCCTGTTTTTAAGCTCCGCCTCTTTTGCAGTCAGCAGCAAGGTTACTCGTCATACCAGCAGCTCGGATTTACTGAAGGGCCGGAACGAAAAGGTTGTGATTGGCTCACGCGGGACGATTCAATTAGGGCGGGCGGCAGAATCGCTGATCAAGGAGTTTAAGAGCTTTGACGATGTCTGGTCGATCAACAGTATCGTAGTTAGCGGCGGAACCGTCTATTTCGGCACAAGCCCCAACGGCGGCATATACAAATACAACCTTACCAAGCTGAAGAAGATTTATCCGCTGAACGCGGACCGGGCTCAATCGGAAAAAAAACAGGATGATCCGGAAAAGGCCGAGGCCGGAGATATCGAAGCCGAGGAGTACCTGTCGAACGAGCATATTTTCGCCATAGCAACGGATGTGTCTGGCAGACTCTTAGCAGGCATTAGCGGCAAAGGATGTAGGCTGTGCCGGCTCGAAGGCGAGAAGATGGAGACAATCTTTGAACCGGAAGATGCCAAATATATCTTCGCGCTGGCTCTTGACGACGGCGGTAACATTTATCTGGGAACCGGGCCGGAAGGCAAGATTTATCAACTCAATTCCCTCGGCAAAAAGCCTCAGCTTATTTATGACAGTCGCGACAAAAACATACTCTCACTTGCTATTGGCCTGGACGGCTATATTTATGCCGGAAGCGACACCCGGGGCCTGGTTTATAAGATACACCCCCAAACCAAAAAAGTGACAGTTTTATATGACAGCGACCAGCCGGAAATAACGGCATTATTGACTGTGGGCCCTTCGGCTCCGCTCAGGGTGAAGGAAGACGACCTTCATGCCGAGCGAAGACGAGGCACAGAATCAGATTTTAGTCTATACGCAGCGGCAACTTCGGCGAAAATCGTCCGGACACAAACTCAATTCGCCTCTTCCACTTTTAGCGGAACCTCGCCCGGCCGGCCTGAGGCCCAGGACAAAAGCGCCGAAAGTGCCGACGAAAATAAGGGCGACCGAAAGCTTGAAATTGCAAACACAAAAGTAACGAGCAAAGCGAAACCTTCCGCGGGACCGCCGCCGGTTCGCAAGGGAACCAAGCCTTCTGGGGCCAGCCACATTTACAAGATCACGCAGGACGGTTTCGTGACGGATGTATTCGGCGAGGCGGCGGTTTTCTTCTGCCTGGCAGAGAAGGACGGCAAGCTGCTCATTGGAACCGGTAACAACGCCAGTCTGTTCAGCGTCGATCCGGCTATGGAACAGCAGGCGGTGATTTACGAGGACGAGCAGGCGGCACAAATTACTGCGATTGCCCTGGCGGGTGATACGGTGTATCTCGGCACGGCAAATCCGGCAAAGTTGATCACGCTTGGCTCCGGATTCGCTTCCGAGGGGACCTACACGTCCGACCTGATCGATGCCGGTCAGCCGGCCACGTGGGGCAAACTGCAGCTTGAAGCGAGTATTCCGCAGGGATGCAAGGTTCTTCTGGCCGCTCGCAGCGGCAATGTCAAGGATGTGAATGACCCGACTTTCTCCGAATGGTCCGAGCCGGCCGAAATAACCGCCCCCGTTCAACTGCAATGTCCCCTGGGCAGGTTCTGTCAGTACAAACTCATCCTGCAAAGCCAATACGGCATTGACAGCCCGCTGATAAGGGAAATTGCCGTGGCTTGTACTGTGCCGAATCTGGCGCCGCGGGTCGAATCGGTTACTGTCAGTCGAATAAAGAGTGCCGGCAAGCAGGGAGTCTTCAAAATCAGCCATGTGACCAAAGACGACAACGGCGACAAGCTGGTTTATAAAATCGATTTTAGAAAGCTCGGCAGGACAAACTGGATCGAGCTGAAGGATGAGCTTGAAGCTGCGAGCTTCGAATGGAACGGCAAAACAGTCGAAGACGGCCGGTATGAAGTCAGGGTCACCGCGAGTGACGCCAGAAGCAATACGACTTTGACCAAACTGGCCGGAAGCAGGGTCAGCGAGCCGGTCATAGTCGATAACACCGGGCCGGTTGTAAAGAACATGAAGATTACATCGTCCCTCAAAGACAACGGGCAGTATCGGGTTTTGGGGATCGAAATTGCCGATCAGCTCAGTGCGATTGGCAAGCTCGAATATACGGTTGATAGTAACGCTCGCTGGATCAGTACCGTGCCGGACGATTTGGTCTATGATACGACAGACGAGAATTTCACGATTAGAATAGACGCCCAAGAAGATTTGCCGAAAGGCGATCATGTCATTACGATCAGAGTCAGCGATGCGGTTGGCAATACAACGTATAAGACTCTCGAAGTCAATGTCGATTAGTGAATAATTCGAAGGTTATCGTGCGTTATATTGAATTTGAAAAAATTGTCGAGACGGTTGAATCGCTTTGTATATCAGCCGGCTATGAACTGCCCGAGGATGTTTTAACTGCTCTTAAGAAGGCGGCACGGAAGGAATCCAATCCGAAGGCGGCAAAAATTCTGAATCAGCTTATCGAAAATGCCCGTATAGCGAAAGATGAAAGAATCCCGTTATGCCAGGATACGGGGCTTGCGGTAGTCTTTGCCGAGCAGGGCTCGCAAGTGGCCGTCAAATCCTCTGCCGGCGATGAGCGGGGCACGCTTTTCGATGCCATCAATGCCGGAGTTGCGGCCGGTTTCGAAAATGGTTATCTTCGCAAAAGCGTTGTCGCCGATCCTCTGAATCAGCGTCGGAGTACCGGCACGAATACACCGGCGATTATTCATCAGGCGATTGTGCCGGGCGAAAAACTTAAGCTGATCGTAATGACCAAAGGCGGCGGCTGCGAGAACAAAAGCCAATTCAGAATGTTCAGACCCACCGCAGAGAAAGAGCAGATTATTGACTGGATTGTTGATGTTGTCGGCTCAGCCGGCGCCGATGCCTGCCCGCCGTTCGTTGTGGGTGTGGGGATTGGGGGCAATTTTGAACTGAGCTGTCTGCTGAGTAAAAAAGCCCTATGCCGGGATATGAGCGAGAAACATAGCGAGCCGTTTTACGCTGAGCTTGAGGCCGAATTACTTTCGAGAATCAACGCGCTCGGTATCGGTCCGCAGGGTCTTGGCGGCGATACCACTGCTTTGGCTTGCCTGATCGAGACGGCTGCATGCCATATCGCTTCGCTGCCGGTAGCGGTAAATATCGAATGTCACAGCCACAGGCACAAAACAGCGATTATATAAGCAAACAGGGCCGTTAGTAAACCGGACCTGCGATTGATACAAGCAACTCTATGAATCACTATGGTTAGTAGCCGACCTTGCCCCAAACGGCCTTCTGGAATTCCTCCAATTCCTCGATGCCTTCCGGTGTTGTGGGATTAAAGCCGCCGCCGCCATAGTAATCCCTATGATCCCTGGCCCATTTGATAGTCTCGGCCGCTTTCCACTTCAGATGGGATACGTGGCCGTCCGCCCACGTTACCGTCGTGCCGTCTCCGTGCCGAGAGGGCGGGTCGTCCCACCAGGGGCCCCTTTGGTTGTAATGCACAGCGAAGCTGTCCGGTGTCATTGCGCCTTCGTCGATGTAAACCATTCGCTGGGCCGGGGCCGGACTGCTTATCTCTGTCCTTCGCTTGATCCAGAGTACTGTCCTACCGTTTCTGGCGCCCGTGGCAGTTACATGATCGCTTCCGTTATAAGTACCGGTCCGGTATAAGCCGTTCATTGCGTCCACGACCGCATAAGTGACCCACTCACCACGCCTTCCCGTAGGACACTTGTAGATACCATAGTCTTTGGCATACTCCCACAAAGCCCCATCTTCGATTTCCTGTTTCAGTTGCCTATCAGTAAGCGTCATAGGCGCACTTGCGTTGCCATAATTGTCTTTCCAAGCCTTGCCTACCCAGGGCGTCTCCGTACGGCTGCCGCTACTGAAAGGGATTCCGCCGGCGCCGTTTACGATTTTATCGTCATTGTCATCAGCGTACATAATCCAGCAAAGCTGCAGGCTCTTGAGATTGTTCTCACACACTATCCGCTTGCCTTGCTCCCGGACGCGATTTAATGCCGGCATCAATATTGCCATCAAAATCGCAATGATGGCGATCACTACTAACAGCTCGATTAGTGTGAAGCCTCTTTTATGCTCTCTCATCATGATACTCCTTCAATATATTCTGTTTACTTTGCTTTTTAGAATCCAATATAAATGAATTCGCTGAGAAAGTGCTTATTTATTCACTTTTAATAAACTGCAAATGCCAGATGGACAAAAGCTTCCATGAAAATCATTTGTCCACAAACAAACCGGCATACCTGTTATCCGTATAGCCTGATATAGCTATCGACGCTGCGCGTCTTTGCCCCACATAGCCAAGGCGGCCCATTTAAGATCCTCATTGCCCGGCTGGGCACCAGAGAAAGCCGTCGGCGGCACCCGTTTGCCGAACTCGAGTGTGCGCGGGTCTTTCCACTTATGATAGTCGCTGTGCCCGTCTGCAAAAGAAAAGTTCGTTCCGTCACCATGTCGAACCGGCGGCGGATCCCACCACTGTTCCTCCGTTACATAGACCGTCCAGCCGCCCAGGGCAGAGGGATTTGTACCGCCGTCATCAACAAAGACTATCCTGTAGGCCGGGTTGGGAATTTTTATTCTTTGCTTAATCATCTTGGCATTCATATCGGGCCAGTCCTTACAGTTCATCGAATCGGCCACGGAGTACGTCCGAAATATTTCTTCCTGCGCGCCTGAGCGAACGATCTTATTGACTGTCGGGCATTTGTAAAGTCTCAACTCCTTGGTGTAGGGCCACAACGCACCTTTTTTGATCGCATCTATCTTCTGGCGATCTGTCATCCCGGCCCCCCAATCGGAGAGCACCCAGGGAGTCTCGTTCTGATGTATAGCACCCGTGTACTCACCTGAATCGCCGTTAACGAGGTTGTCATCGTTTTCATCGGCGTACATAATCCAGGCCAGATTTAACTGCTTGAGATTGCTCAGGCAAGTCGCCCGTTTGCCCTGCTCCTTGACCCGACTTAGAGCGGGCATTAATATAGCCATTAAAATCGCAATAATAGCGATTACCACCAGAAGCTCTATCAGTGTAAATCCTTCTTTTTTAGCCATAACAATCTCTTTGCGCTCCTACTTTTGAAACATTGCCTTATTCAAAAATTCTATTCGACAAGAAAGTCCGGGCTGCAAAGCACGAGGCATTTCCCTGCGATAATCTGTTTTTAGTAATCTTTGAAACGTCTCATCCAGTCCGGCCACTCGCTCGCCTGCATTCCACCGGCTTTTGTGTAATGACCTGATGTATTGAATTGTCTATGCCACTTCAGCGTCCACAACTCTTTAATGCCGACCTTTCTCGCCGACCAATCCATAAAGGAAGCATTCACAAATCCCTGGTGGCGGTTGATGGCGCAACGGGCCATATTGTTGGCGGACCAGGCCTCAAACTCATTGGCGGCAGGTGCATGAGTTTCTAATGGCCAAAGGTCAAAACGCAGAGCCTCAACGAACCATGGTACATTGCTTGAACCACGTCCGCCGGCGGTCTTCCACCCGTTTTCGGCGGATACACCACCCTCAAAAGGAGGACTTTTTGGTATAAGACAGTAGCCATTGATGCCGTAGCTGCCGGCTATGCCATCGCGGCACAGGCCTGAGTGGTTCGATCGTGTGAAAATGCCCCAGGCGTTGAAGATGTTGAACGTGTCTATAGCAGTGCCACTCTCAGTGATTACGGGCTTCGTGGCGCTCGGGCAGAACCACAACTTGTTTTTAATACGACTTTGATAGCGCTCTTCCATATACGCTATAAACCAATAGCCAGGGGTACCATCGTCAGAATCCCAGAATTTGCCGTCATTTTCCTCCGTATGCATTGACGCAATGAGATTCCACTGCCTGAGATTTCCCAGGCAAGTTATCATTTTGCCTTGTTCTTTAACGCGACGTAGTGCCGGCATCAAAATGGCCATCAATATTGCTATAATGGCAATTACAACCAGAAGTTCGATCAAAGTAAATCCTCTTTTGTTGTTCATATTCATACTCCTCTACATTATGTCGATTGCTTTTGCTTGTTAAGATGCGCCTCACGATTCTCCTGTTCTGCCAATTTAACATTTTTGCATTATTAAGGCATAAACCAGCATATTATAACCTACATTTGTATTTCTTTCAATATAAAAATAGGGAATTTCCGACATAATTTGAGATGGCAATATAGTCTTCGGGGCTGAGTGTTTCAGGGCGTTTTGTTGTGTAAATTGAACATTGCTCGAATATTTTCGGCCAGTCAGCAATTTCTGCAAGTCTGCCGCGGGCCAGTTTGCTGCAGGCCGAAAGAGTTTTGCGGCGATGGCCCATGAAAAGATGCACAATCTCGCTGAACAGCTCCATATTCTCAATGCGGTCGGACTTTGCCCGGTTTCGTATAAAGCTGACCATTGCCGAATCGACTTGCGGCTGAGGCCAAAATACCGCCGGTTTCAGAGTCCTAATCGTTTTCACATCCCCGGCAGCGGCAAGGAAGATGCTTAATATGCCGTAGTCAATTGACGCCGGAGCGGCTGTCATTCGGTCGGCAACTTCTTTTTGAACCGTCACATACATGCCATTCGCTATTGTAGGACCTGTGATAAGATTCATAATCACCGGTGAAGCAGCGCTGTAAGGCAGGTTTGCTATTAACAGCATCCGGCCCGGGTATTTCCTGCCGGCAAGGTCCAATGCTTTTGTGACGGTTTGGTTGAGTGTATTTTTACTTTCGAGTATATCGGTGTTTATAATTTCGACATTTTCGGACTTTACGAGCTGCTTTTCTGCAATTTCACTAAGATTCCGATCAAGCTCGACAGCGATTACCCTGCCGGCTTTCTCGGCTAAAGCCTCGGTCATAGAACCTGTGCCACAGCCGACTTCGAGCACCACATCATCCTTCTGAATATTCGCAGAATCGACAAGCAGCCGCATCAGATTCAAGTCGATGAGAAAATGCTGGCCGAGCCGTTTATTTGGAAAAACGCCCGCTGACGATAGCAGGTCCCGGATTTGTCGCTTAGTCTGCATTGGAACTTAGAATTTAGAATGTAGAATTAAGAATTAAGAATTTTTAGGATCATAAATCTTGCCGGATTAGATTTAGTTGGAAAACCGAGCATTCTTCACTATTGTTGTAAGGATAGCAACGAGTTCGTTTGATTCTTCGATTAACTCGCTTAATCTTTCGGGAGGTACGACTTTAGTTTCTTTGAAGAGTCGAAGCCAATAATGTGTCTCTCGGGCTTCTTTAAGAGCGATATTGCATTTTGAGACAAAATCGGCTTTGCTTTGCCCTGCTGCGGCCTCTTCCAAGTTTGCTCCGATTGATGTGCCTGGTCGCACAACCTGCCTGCCCAAAACTTCTCCGACACCTTTCTGGTTTGCTAAAAATCGATAGAAATTAATGATTCGACAGGCAAATAAAAAAGCTCTTTTCTGGATATCTTTTTCTTTAATTTCGCCTTCGTTATCGTTCATTATCTATTAAGAATTCTCAATTCTCAATTCTACATTCTAAATTCTTTTTCGTTTTTGCCATTTGTATTGCCGTTGTGATAGCGGATTTCATACTGGCCGGATTGGCGCGATTTTGGCCGGCAATGTCGAACGCCGTCCCGTGAGCGGGTGACGTCCTGATGATCGGTATGCCGATCGTTATATTGACAGCATGCTCGAAGTCGAGCAGTTTTACGGGAATCATCCCCTGGTCGTGATACATTGCGACCACGCCGTCGAATTCTCCCTGGACGGCCCGTAAAAACAGCGTGTCGGCACTGATCGGGCCGATGCAGTTGATACCGTGTTCCTGTGCCAATAACATGGCGGGTGAGATAATCCGCTGCTCCTCGTCGCCGAATTGACCGTCCTCGCTGGCGTGCGGATTCAGAGCGGCTACCCCGATCCTGGGATTCTCGATATCAAAGTACTGCTTTAAGGCGTCGTTCAACAGGTCGATAGGCTCAAAGACACAGCCGATTGTAAACTTGTTCCTGACATCGAACAGCGCCTCGTGAATTGTCGCCAGCGCTACCTTCAACGGCCCGGCGATAAACATCATTACCTTTCGCGGGGACTTGCAGCGTTCGGCGAGCATTTCGGTATGGCCCGGCCAATCGGCGCCGGCCAGCTTCCAGCTTTTCTTGCTGATCGGTGCCGTAACGACCGCATCGATAATTTCATCGCGAGCGGCGTCAATCGCATCAATACAGAACCTCATCGATGCTTCGCCGGCCATTTTGCTGGGTCCCTTGACCCAAGATGGCACGGAATACTCGTCATAATCGGCCACAACAACCTTATAAGGATATTCGCGACTGATTTTTTCATGCTGATGCCGGCCCCAGAACGGTTCGATCTCAGCGGCGTCGGCGGCGTAGCAGAGTTGCTCGTTCAATCCGAAAACGACGAATTTCGCCGCTCTTCGAATCGCCGGGTCAGCCAGGGCTTTGACAATAATCTCCGGCCCGATACCGGCCGGGTCGCCCATCGTTATGCCGATAACCGGCTGCTCTGTGATCGAATTATTGCCGTTAGTTCTCATTATACCGTTCAACGCCACACTTTCAGCGATCTTTTATACACTATTTAATATCCTAATTGTCTTAGTTTTTCGGCTGTTAGCCCCTCTTTCTTTGGCAGAATCTCATCGAGCTGTCTTTTTATCGTTTTTACAATGATATCAGTCTCAATATTGACACAATCGCCGATTTTTGCTTTGCCTAATGTTGTTCTTTTAAGCGTTTCAGGGATTACCGAGACGCCGAAGCTCTTAAGATCTACGGTGGCAATCGTCAGTGAGATTCCATCGACGGCGACTGAGCCTTTTACGACTATCGCACCGAGTAGTTCGGTCTTAGCTGTGAATTTAATATTTGCGAACTCGCCCGACTTGTCTATTGCATCTACCGTTGCCGTTCCGTCAACGTGGCCCAGGACGAAATGTCCGCCGAACCGGTCGCTTGCCTTCAAAGACCGCTCGACGTTAACTTCCGAAGAGGGTTTTAGTTTACCTAATGTCGATTTTGCAAGAGTTTCAGCGCTGACGTCAAAGCTTGCAAGGCTGCCCTGAAGCCTGGCGATAGTCAGGCAGGCCCCGTTTATAGCTATACTGTCGCCAGTTTTGCTCTCATCGGCCAGAACGCCCAAATCGATAGTAAGTACCATTGACTCGGCGCTTCGGCGAACGGACTTTACCGTACAAATTGTCTCTATAAGCCCTGTGAACATTTGCGATTGACTATTTATTATGGACCGTTTAATATTGTAAAGATCAAGCTAAGCACTAAGATATTATAAATAGTCAATAGTCATTATTCAATAATCAATATCAGAAAGGGGTGGGATAATTATGGATACGATTTGGCTGAAAATTGTGGGATTCGCCGTTCTCGTTGTGGTCGCGATTGTCCTGATCGGTTTTTTGACATCGGGGACGAAAGAGCCGGAGAAGACGATTTACGATCAGTGGGAGCAGGATGACAAGGAATTGTTGGCCGAGCCGGAATATAAAGAGCCGCCGGCGCCGACGCCTGTGCAGCAACCTGCGCCGGCTCCCTCTGTCCAGCCATCCAGCCAGATTGCGCAAGCCCCGCCGGCCGAGCAGCCGAAGCCTCAGTTTAAAGAGCTCGAGATGGAGGATGAGATTGAGGCACAGAAACTCTGGATTTGGGTCGAGAACCAGCGCAAGATGGGCAGGCTGCCGGTAATGGGATACGGGCAGATGGTCAAAAGTTGCCGGGACATTATTCAGAGGTGGCCGGAAAGTAAGTATGCCTTCTTCGCTAAAAGAGCACTTGCCGATTTGCCGGAGCGTTACCGAAAAATGTACAATATAACCAAAGAAGAAATAGACCTTGGTAATTTGAAATAGGAATAAGAAGAAAGATTTGTAAAGGAATGCGTAGATGAAAACCGCTGTATCTGTTGCTAATATCCCTGTGATTTCGATAACTGCCGATTCTCTGCCTGAGGCGTGGGAAAAAGCTGTTCTGGCCGTATGGGACAAGGGCTTCGATGTCAAAACTCAATACGATAAGCCGCAAGACCCGCCGAGCAAAGACGCTACGGTAATGATTACTGTCAGCAACCCGTTCTCCGAACCCCGGATTCATAAGAATTTCCCCGGCGGGCCCGAGGAGCTTGAATCGTACCGGCAGGAAGTGGTTAACGGGATTCACGACCATTGGATCGACCCTGCCGCCGGCAAGTGGACCTATACTTATCACGAACGGCTCTTCTCGTATTGTCCGGTTGAAGATATCCGGAACCCCGATTCGCCCAAGCCTTTCAGGAAAATAGACCAGATTCAGTACATTATCGATTATCTCTCGCAGGCGGGGCACAGCCGAAGGGCTCAGGCCATAACCTGGATGCCGACGGCGGATCCGCCTACGGACGACCCGCCCTGCCTTCAGAGGGTATGGTGCCGGCTGCTGGCCAACGAAGCAGGCGAACTGTCACTCAATATGAATACGCACTGGCGAAGCAGGGACCTTTACAAGGCGTGGTTCATGAATGTTTATGCCCTGACCGACCTTCAAAAGAAAATAGCCGACGGAATAGCAGAGAAAAGAGGCGAGTCGGTGAATGTTGGCAGGTATGTCGATATCAGTGATTCGCTGCACATTTACGGCAGCTACTTCAACGAGGTCGAGCCCGAGATAGAAAAGATGCGTCAAAGCCAGTTTACAGAGCGGTCGTGGCAGAGTACTCACCCTGCTTTTGAGATGATGACAAACGAGGCAAGGGAAAAGCTCGCACAGGACCCGGATTGGTACGCGAAAGCTAAAGGCGGTTAGATCGAATTTTTATTAATGGAAACTTTTTTAAGCACGATACGCGATACGAAAGGCGAAATATGGCATTGATTGTGAATGGTGAAAAGATTGAGGATTCGGCAATACAACAGGAAGTTGAGCGGCTGAGACCGGATTATGAACGGGTGTTTACCGACCAGGACAACGAAGAGCGAGAGGCCCAACTGCTCGACTGGTCCAGAGAAAATGTGATCGAAAAGATCTTAATCAATCAGGAGGCGGAAAAGAACGGTGACAAAATACCGCCCGATCAGGTTCAGGCCGCCCTGGCGAAGCTCAAGGAACAATACGAGCAGCCGGAGCAGCTCTACAAAGATTTCAACGCCGAAAACGCCGAACAAATAAAGAAAGATATCGCCAAGCAGATGAGAATCGAACAAAGGATCGGCCAGGTCTGCAAAAATCTGCCGAAGCCGTCTCAGGCTGCTATCCAGAAATATTACGAGGAAAATCAGGAGCAGTTCAAATCGGGTGAGCGGGCCAGGGTGGCTCATATCGTTAAATATGTAAACTGGCAGACGGATGAACAGACTGCTTATGAGGTGATAAGCCAGGCATACGAAGAATTGAAAAGCGGCGTGGCTTTTGAAGCGGTCGTTGATAAACATACCGATTGTGCCGACAGCGGCGGTGACCTGGGCTTCGTTATGAAAGGACAAATGGTAGAGGAGTTTGAGGATGTAGTTTTCAATTTAGGTGACGGCCAGGTCAGCGACATTTTTCGTACCCGTTTCGGCTTTCATATCGCAAAGGTATATGCAAGAGAGCCGGCGGCTGTGGCAAGCCTTGAAGATGTAAAAGACCAGATCGCGGAATTACTCAAAGGACAGATGCGGTCGGAAGCGATTGATAAATTTATAGATGGATTGAAAAGCGAAGCCAAAATCGAAGAGGTATAAAGCCGGACGGAACAAGACGAAAAGCAGGCATATAACGCATGGGGGAGCGTTCGTTTTATCGGGCCGTAAAAAAAAGTAGACATACTATGTGTCTCGATTTGGCTTTCGATGATTTTTATAGTAAACTTTAAGTGTAGCACGAAGGAAGGAGTTGGCGGATTAGAAACGACGCTTTCACAGGATGTGAAAGCTTAGTAACAGACCTGAGGGGGGGTTGTATAAGTTTCTTTCCGAGTTGGCCTCTGCGTTCTCTGCGCAGAGGCTTTTTTTATGCAAAATCTTTTTCCTGCGTTTTTTTCTTCGCTCGAATTGAAGGATTCTGTATGCCATGACTGCTGAAGACGGAATTCTTGCTTTTACTGCGTATCCCGATTTCTGTTACCAATTCTTGCAAGAATAAGCTTTCAGAAGGATTAGCATACTGAGATATGTTTCCATTGGGACGGCACTTATGTCCAGGTTCACCTTAAAACGGCACGTCCAAGTTCTTCAGGGCTCATCAGACCCAAAAATTGAGGCTGGTAAAAAATTTGGCAATCAGCGTAAAATTTTTTTGACATACTATATATTGGTGTTAGAATACTTATGATGTTCTATATGTAGTATTAGATTGATGAGCTTTGAGGAGTGGATTGCCTGTGGCTGACAAGGGATCTGAGTAAAAGGATCCGGATGAAAAGCGTTGACTAATAAATGTATCTCGAGCGCAAGATGTAATACGAGATGCGAGAGACGAAATGAAATGTCCCTTTTGTAAGGAAGACCGGGATAAGGTTATTGATTCGCGTTCGAGCGATGGCGGTAGGGTAATTAGACGTCGTCGGCAGTGCATTGTATGCAGGAGACGTTTTACTACCTACGAGAAGATCGGTGAGGGCTTTAAACTCTATGTCGTAAAGAAGGATAACTCCCGGATTCCTTATGGCAGGGACAAGGTCGTCGCCGGTTTGCAGAAGGCCTGTTACAAAAGACCTGTTTCGGCCGAGCAGATTCAGCGAATCGCCGACAAGGTCGAGGAGAATATTTTTCGGAATTTCGATAAGGAAGTTTCATCGGCTTTTGTCGGCGAAAGCGTGATGAAACAATTACGCAGAGTTGACAAGGTGGCATATATTCGCTTTGCAAGTGTCTATCGTGACTTCAGGGATGCGGGCGAATTGATTAAGGAAGTCAGCAAAGCGATTACTGAAGCTGAGTCGGTTGCTCAGCCGACGCTCTTTGATTAATATTTGGATTTGACTATATTAAGATTGGGTGGATTTTGCAGGGAGGCATACAGAAGGTGATACAGACACAACTCAAAGTTATAAAAGCCGACGGCAGTATTGAAGAATATCTGCACACTAAGGTCATGGGAACTATCAATAATGCACTCGGCGAGGTCGACCAGGCAAATATAGATATTGCGGAACAGTTTGCCGAGGTGGTGACGTTTTTTCTGTACAATCAATACAACCGCCGCACCGTCACCAGCGGTGATATTTTTTCCATGATTAAGGTGGTTCTGGCGGCTACCGGTTATGAGGATGCCGCCGTATCGCTGAACGAGCATTATTTCGAGCGTAAGCTTAAGCGTTCCAGAATCGAAGTTGTCCCTATCGATGTTCAGGATCTGACCGATGCTGAGCTTCTTACCGGGGCCGAGGAGTCTATCGGCAGATCACGGTGGGACAAATCCAGAATCGTTGGGGACCTGATTGCCGGGCACGGTGTTTGCCGACAGACGGCACGTATGATCGCAGCGATGGTTGAAGAAAAAGTTTTCAAAGTGGGAATGACACTGGTCCCGTCCAGTCTGATAAAGCAGCTTGTTCTCGGCGATACCGCCACCGTCCTGCGGGCCCAGCGACAATTGCAGGCCGTCTAAGCGATAATGTCGCCCAGCAGTCTCTTCGTTCGGTCGAGGATTTGATCCGGTGTTTCATCTTCGGCAATATCGAGCCAGTGAACGTTTTGGAAGGTTTTGAACCAGGTTCGCTGGCCTTTGGCCAATCGACGGCTGTTTATCTTTATCGACTCTATAGCATCTTCCAGACTCGTCTGTCCGCTTAGATATTCTATTATCTCTGCGTAGCCGATAGCACAACGGGCCTGTTTGCCCAGGGGTTTCTCCTCGTCCAGCAGGGATTTGACTTCATCGGCAAGGCCGGCATCAATCATTTTTTTCACTCTTCTGTTTATTCGGCTGCTTGCATCGACTTTTTCTCTTCGCAGGCCAATGATCGTCCAGTCGTTCTTTATTTGGTGCTGCTCCCACTGCTTCTGGAAGCTCGATATGGGTTTGCCGGTAAGCTGGTAAACCTCCAGGGCCCGGACGATGCGTTTGGCATCGTTGGGATTGATACGCTCAGCGGCGGCAGGATCGATTTTCGTTAACTCGCGATGCAGTTTCGCCAGGCCCTCTGCTTCGGCCCGTGCCCGCAATTCGGTCCGGATCTGCTCATCGGTTCCGGCACCATCGAAAAGGCCGTAAAGCAGAGACTTAATGTACAGGGCGGTTCCGCCGACTCCGACGATTTTTCTGTTGCGGCTCTTTATCTGCTCCATAGCATCCGAGGCGGCGTCGATAAATGCCCCCACGTTGAAAGAATCGCTCGGCTCAACTACATCGATTAAATGATATTTAACGCGTTGCCGGGCTTCTTTGGGCGGCTTGGCGGTGCCGATGTCCATCCGACGATAGACCTTCATCGAATCGATACTGATTATTTCAGCATCGAGATATTCGGCCAAATCGAAGGCCAGCCGACCTTTGCCGGATGCGGTAACACCAAGAATAAGAATCATTTTGCTTCTTTACTATTTGCTCCTTATTGTTTACTATGATTCTTCAATAATCGAGGATCAACGCCTGGTTGTCAAGGGTGAGCAGTTGGGGCCGAATTGAATATGGCAAATAGTATTTCAACAACGGATTTCAATACTCGACTACGCAGGAAAGCACAGTCGGTTAATTATTCTCTGCAGCGGATATTGGACTCCCGGCAAATAAACAGCGAATTGAAAGAAGCGCTCAAATACACACTCGGGGCCCCGGGCAAACGAATCCGGCCGGTGCTCGTTCTCTGGTGCTGCGAGCTTGTCGGCGGCCAGGTGAATAGCTATGCCGAGATCGCCTCGTGCGCAATCGAAATGGTGCATACGTATTCGCTGATCCATGATGATTTGCCGGCGATGGATGATGACGATCTGAGGCGGGGCCAGCCGACGTGCCATAAGGCCTTTGACGAGGCGACGGCAATCCTGACGGGCGATGCTCTTTTGACGCTTGCGTTCGAGATCCTGGCAGAAGGTATTGACCAGCCGGTTGTCGCCGTAAGGCTCATCAGTCAATTGGCTCAGGACGCCGGGGCTGGCGGGATGATCGCAGGACAAATGGCGGACCTGAGAGCTGAAAAAAGTGTCGGTACCAAAAAGATGCTGGAATACATCCATATCAACAAGACGGCCAAGATGTTCCGATGTGCCGCAGCCATGGGAGCTATCTGCGGTGGTGCGACACAAAAGCAGTTCGAGTATCTGTGTGAATATGGCTTGCATGTCGGTTTGGCGTTCCAGATTGCCGACGATATTCTCGATGAAACGGCATCGAGCGAGCAGTTGGGCAAAACGGCCGGAAAGGACCTAAAAGCCGCAAAGTGCACGTATCCCGCGATAGTAGGCTTAGAGAAGGCAAGGGAAGTTCAGGAGAAGCTAACATCGGAGGCTATGGGAATGCTCAAGCCGTTCGGACAAAAAGCCGACACCCTCCGCCAATTCGCCACGGCCCTGATGGAAAGAACAAAATAGCAGCTTATCAAAACAATTTATAGATACTGGCGAAAAGCCAGTCCATTCCGCGACAATTATATTTTCATGCCGAACAAGAACCGGGTGGCTTTGGTTCGTTTTACCAACAATTCGTAGCTTCCGAGTGTTACGGCAAAGGTCATAACGCTGAGGACTACGAACTCGGCTGTAAGTTGCAGACGCCACTGCACAACGTAATAACCGATGACGAGCATCAGGACGAAGTGCAGGATATAAAACGGGTACGAGGCCCGGCCGGCGTACTTCAGGAAACGATTCGTGCCGGAGAGAAATTTCCTTGCCAGGGCCAGCAGGGCAAGGATCCAGCACCACGTATGCAGGCCCAGAAAGACCGAGTATAGCATATATCGCGGCGTGTAGGCCGGGCGCGAAAACGCCGGCATCTCGAAACGCATTGTGAGGACAAAGACTGTGCTGACAATTGCCAGCAGCAGCGAGATTCGCAAGTGCCGATCGACTGCCTTCCAGAGCCCCTCATGCAGGCAGATAACGTAGCCGTAGATAAACACCGTCAAATCGTAACAGAAATATGTCCAATCATCGTACAGGTTCAGTTGGGCCATCGGCCATTTCGGCGCCAAGGCTATGTTGATTGCTATTAATGGAACGGCCAGGAAAAGTAGCATACCTTTCCTCGATAGAAAGCCGACGTATTTACCGGCCAGGCCACTATCGCCCTGCCTTCTGAGGCAGATTAATAACGGCAGACTTATCAGCGAGAAAATCAGCAGATACGCGACGAACCACAGATGGGCCCATCCGGGCATCGGGATCCGTCCCGGCATCCGGCTGTGATGAATTGTTGCCAGGCAGTGCGGCCAGAAACGGACGATGTAGTCCGTGAGACTCTTGTTATCGCTGACGCCCGGCCAGAAGTACAGCAGAACCGGATAGCAGACCAGCATGAAAAACATCAGCGGTACGAACAGTCGCCTGGCCCGTTCCCTGACAAAGGCTCCCGGAGAACGATGGTTCAGTGACAGGCATGCACTCGCTCCGGCGATGAAAAACAGCAGCGGGATCTGCCAGCGAAGGGAAAAGCCCGTGTAGTACCGCAGGATAGTGATGCCCAGGCCCTCACGAGTGGAATCTGAAGATCCCGTCACATACGCCATGAGCCAGGCCGCGTGCCACGGGACCAGGTTGAGAATGACCAACACCCTGAGCCAGTCGAGATCGTAACGGCGTCCGGGTCTGCCCGTCAATTCCGTCGCCGGTATGGTTCTGTTTTCCTCTTGAAAGTCACTCCTGTGCATGTTCGCTGCCTCGCGTCCCTGCCCGTTCTCATCCTTTCAATACAAATCTTCTCGCTGCAAACTCTTGGACTCTTACCATGATGAAGTCGGCAGAATATACCGCAGTTCCGGGATACAGTCGAGAAAAATTGAGCAGACTGAATAATTTCTAAAAGGTACGTCTCGAAAAAAGCTGCACTTTGGTATTGATAACGCCGGGGTGCAAATTCGGATGATGAGAACTCGTGGCGATCCAGTATAGCATGTGTATTTTTCACACTAGTATCGGCCTTTCCGGTCTAGTTGCTATCTTTTTCCTGGTTTTACGATAAACCAGTTCAAAGCGCCGATTTGGCTAAGGAATAAATTGTGGTTCGGTCGATACAAATACCGATAGATAGTCTTTTAAGAGCCGCGTAATGAAAATACATAGATATCAAATCGAAGTGATGTGGTTAATTCTTGCCGTATTGGGTAATTGGGCGTACGCCGACAAATTGGGCGTATTGATCCATCATCTGATAATGCAAGAGAGTCTGCAAAAGAAGCCCCCTTTCGCCAATCAAATCCGGCCGCCGCCTTTGCTTGGCTGGAGTTTTCAATAATATCTTCCTTTAAAAAAAATCATAATACGAACCAGTGGCCATAAGAACAAAGCTTATGGCCTTTTTTATAAACGGACAGTTACTATCCCGGCGTTAATTCCGATAGAAGGCTATATTTCAGATACTTCTTATGTAATCAATGGAGAATTGTTGTTATCAGTCGGAATAAGCCAGTTCCTTCGCCAGGTCCTTGTATCCGGCGATTTGTAATATTGTCAACTCATGATACAATCTCAAGCTGGTCAGCCTGGCCGAATAGATTTCTTTTTGGGCGGCCGCATCTTTAATTTCACTGTCAATTATTGCCTGATGGGCGGCGGCATTGCTGTTTTGAAACATCTTCCTTGTTCGGGATTTGTTTGCGTGGAACATGGTTTTTACCGCTCTCAATGCCAGCCTGTCATTCAGGATCCGTTTATATCCTTTTGTATCCAGATAGTCCATTAATGATGAAATATCCTTTTTAGCATTTGTCACATATTTCCGCACGCGGTCAATGTCCTTCCGGCGATAACCGAATGTTTGAAGATCGCCGATAATATTATTCTTAATGGTAGTCCCCTGATCTTCACTGACATAATCCAGGCTGCCGTCACAATACTCGGGATCGTATCTCAGCCTAAGGTCGGTAGCAAATTCAAAGCAGGGCAGCAACATTCTGTCCAACGTAATCGCGGCATTTTCATAATTATCACCCAGGGCCCCTCTGATGATTGATTTTCTTAATTCCAGGACTTTTTCTTTTGCTTCCTGGAAGTCATCCATCCATTCCGCATTTTCCTCGCCCGGCCAAAGCAGCACCTGGGAATTGAACATGTTTGTGCCGTAGCACTCGTTCAGGTCCCTGACGGCCTTTCCCACTCCGGTCGCAATCTTCCTCGTGATAAGGTAAAACCAGAACCGCCACGAAGCTTTCCTGGCAATTTGTCTTGTTGCGTCAAGTCTGCCGAAGCCAACTTCACTTTTGATATTCGTCAAGGCTGTATTTCCAATGTATTGCTCAAATAGCTTGACGTCGCTCTCGTCGAAATAAGCGCCGTCGCACGCATCTTCGTACAGATTTAGACAGAAGCCAATTTGTTTCGCCTGGCTCGATTGCGGCAGGGCGTGCCTCAAGGCGTAAATAGATGAAATGATATACCCTTCTCGTGACATTTCTATCTTGTCACTAAGCGGCTTCTCGGTCATGATTGCCGTGACAATATCGTCGAAATCTTTTTCGCTTCCTGCCCCCAGACTCTGAAGCACGTCTTTGTCCCATCCGGAAATCTTTTCCCTGAGATATTTCTTATCCGCGATAATCCGGTCACGCTCCACCAGCCTCTGGTCATGAGTGTACCTTGTATCCGACTCGTACCAAAATACCTTATCCCAAAGTACATTAAGATGCTCAATTACCTGCGACTTCCTGTAGTCTTCCATCAGATTCAGATCGTTCGCTTCCGCAATAGTCGCTAATTTTTTGGAAATCGTTCTGGGAATATATTTGATTCCGGCGCCGATGCCGAGCATCCCTCCGCCCACGATGAACGGCGCAGCGATGGCCTGCAGTCCCGTAAAACCGGGAAGCCCAAGGTAGCTTGACAGGTAGCCGGATGAGGTAATGCCGGCGGTCCAAATCGTTGTTTTGGGGCTCTTTCGCATCATTACCGTGCCGGCCCTGCTCAGAAGGTCCTGGGGACTAATCAGTCTCCAGAAATCTTTGAATGGCTTAGCGACTGGATTTTTCTGCTTTTTCATGCCCGAGACCTTTTGCGAAACTTAACGATCAGTAAAAACATGTTTCAGGAAGAACCTTTGGAGACCCCGCCTGAGACGATAAAGGCCATTGCCTGCGAGCTTTCGATGCTCAAGGGCTTGACCGCCTCTTTTGGAAAGAGCACAACGTTGCCGGCAAAGTTATAGGACTGAGGGACGTACACAGCAACGTAGTCTGAAAGCCCAAGGTTTTCCAGACTCTCTTGTGTCACAAAGCCGATTATTTTTGCCGCTCCTCCAGGCACAAATGTGGCAATGACGGGCTTGTCGAAACTTTTTTTCTCGCCAGCGAATGCCTCAATCATATCCTTCACGGCCGAATAGAGCAGCTTTATTAATGGGAGCCCTGTAAAAACCTTTTCAATCAGGGCGAATAATCTCCTGCCAAGGAAGTTCGACGCGATAAAACCAATCACGACGATCAATGCAATCGTTAGCAGTAGCCCCACGCCGGGTATCTCGATTCTAAATAGGGTACGAAAGCCCGCATCCAGGCTGCTAAACGCCCAAATCAGCAGAAAAACGGTTAGTGCCATAGGGACGAAAATCACCATACCTTTGATGAAATATTCTATAAGTTTCTTCATTTCATAACTCCAAAAAAATTCGTTTAAGCGATAAATCGAAAGTCAAAGCCGGTCATGTTCCCTGCTGGATTTTTACATATATCCGGCGTAAAAATTTATTCTCATCTGAGATTTCCTTTCCGTCAGGCCTCCATTGCCTTTATCGGAGTTGCCGGACTGATATCAAATATATATGACTTATACAACATTTTTGAACCGTTTCACAGGACGGTTGTTCTGTCGCGGCGGCGGGAGAATTCTTTTAGTATTTGCTTAGATCGGGATTGAGCAAGTCATGGATTTCCGGCTTCTCGATGTTTTCTTTTGTTACCAGTGTGGATCCCGTATCGATTCGCCGAGGCGTTTGCTGGCCCCGGATGTGCCCGACCAAAGTTTTCACACCGAGATAGCCGATCCTCATGGGATTCTGCACGACAAAACCGCTCAGCTCGCCCGCACGCAGGGCGGCAATCATTTTGTGGGAACTGTCAAAGCCGATGAATTTGACCTTGCCGGCAAAGCCCGCATTCTGCAATGCACGCAGAATCCCCAGGGCGGTCGGCTCGGTTGCGCAAAAGATGCCGTCGATGCCTAAGCTTGCCTCGGTGCCGCCGAATCGAGCGAGCAGATTCTCCGCCGCCTGTAACGCGCTTTCCGTAGTTACTCCGGCGTACCGGTTGGAAGTGACAATCTCGATACCCGCAAAGGCCTGCATCGCATCGAGAAAACCGTTCTCACGTTTGGTTGTACTGTCGGAGCCTTCCGCGTATCGCAGCACCGCGACGTTGCCTTTGCCTTCGAGCAGTTTCGCCATGTATCCGCCTGCGAGCCGGCCCGCTTTGAAGTTGTCCGTTGCTACGTAGCTGACGTAATTGTCCCCCTTCATACCCGAATCGAAGATCACTACAGGTATCCCGCTGCTCATCGCCTCATCGACCGGCCGGCGCAATGCTGCATCGTCGAGCGGTGCCAGCACGATTCCATCGGCCCCTCGTGTGATAATATTTTCCACTACGGAAATCTGGGCCTCGCGGTCGTCCTCCTTGAGCGAGCCCTTCCACAGGATATCAACATCCAGTTCCCGACCGGCCATATCGGCTCCGGCGTGAACCGTTTTCCAGAATTCGTGAATGGTGCCTTTCGGAATGACCGCGATTGTCAAACGCTGTTTTTCGTCCGGGGCCTCTTTCTTGCATCCCGTCATACAGATACCGATTGTGAAAGCCAGCAATAGAATTGCTTTTGCTCGTATCATATTCAATCCCTTTAAGGCTCGATATGAATTCTGGCGTATCTCAGATTCGGATTGTCATTAGCAATGCCAAAGACATCGATAATGTCGGATGGTTTTGATCCGCCGCGAGGGGTGTTCGTAAAGAAATTGCCGAACGGATGCTTCATCTCGATACGCTCGAACTTCGGCTTGTTTTTGCCTGCCGGTATTCGGCCCAGAACATTGCCGTATGTGCGTTGTCCTTTTTCGATGCTGACGCCGGCTGCGATTACATAAAGCTCTCCGGCGTCGCTGATATGGAAGCGGCCGAAGGAAGGCTCGAAGCCATCCGTGCCGGCCGGCCTTTCAGCCAGCGTCCGGCGTGAGAGAACTTTGCCGTCTTTGACCACGACATATTCCAGGTAGACCTTCATCGTCTCGCCCGGGAAATACTTATCGCGGATGAAATCGTGCTGATACGGCTGCTTTGTATACAGCAGGTGGGCGGCACCGGTATCGTCGATGTAAAGATCGAGATTTCGAATATGCCCGCACGTCTTTTCGACAGTATCGATTTCTATCGGAGCACTAAAACCGGCCGATCGGATATTGTCGGTGTATGTATAAAACAATCGCCGGAAGACATAGTCCCAGTTGCTTTTTAGTTTTTCGTATTTGAGTTTCTTCCATTCTTCAACAGGTTCTACGATATCGCCGATCGCCATCACGTGGGCCGAGCCATCCCGCAGGGCGACCTGGGGATAGCAGGACCTTACAGGAAATGTGATTGTTCCTTTTTCATGCCATTGGCCGTTGCTGTCGCGGTATGAAACGAATTGCTCGCTGGTCCTGGCGTTAATGTTCAGGAGCAAAAGCTCGCCGTTAGTTCCATCTGCTGCAAAACCTCTGTAGGAATGGTCGGTAAAATACGTCCCATCGACCCATGCCGGCGTATGTGTTTTCGCCGGACCGGCTGGATTTGCCGGATCGAACTCAAGCACCAGCGGCTTGCACGGCCCGTATTTCGTGCCGGCAGGCTTGGTGGAAGGATTGACCGACAGAAAAACATGTCCTCCCTGAAATACCGCCAATGGGCATGGCTCGCGCTGCCGATATTCCTTTTCGCTTTGTGCAAGCTTCCAGCCGTCAGACGAACGATGCCACAACTGCCATCGCGTATTGCAGAGCAGCGGAACATCCTCGCCGGTCTCGATAACCGAAAGAAAAACGTCGCCGCCTTGCCGTGCGATAACCGTCGAGCCATAGCACCACAAGGGCCCCGCCCCATTATTCGCTGGCGTATACCTGGTGACAACCTCCTCGGCCTCAACCTTGCAGCGAAAGCCTTGCTCTCTGCCGTCTGCATCCACAGCGGATATTGTAAAAAAACAATAAAGGCAGCAAACAATCACCCATGGACAACTTCGAATTCTTAACCGGTATTTCATAAGTTCCTTACTAAAAATTTTTCATAAACTTTTGCTTAGTCAACGCGTCGAATCCAAACACGGCCCCTTGCGGGCATAGGTATGTTTAAAGCCACCCGATTCCCGGAACCGGTTGCATGAACACCGATAGGCTTTTCTGAAAAAGCATCAACGAATTTGTTGGATTTATCCTTTTCAACATTGAAGGTGACGGTGACATTGACCACCTTGTCGTTGAAGTTCTGGATGACACAACTGCCGGAGCCGGCCGGCCCGAGCGGATGATACGTGACACAAGCGGGGCCTTTGAAAGCTGTGCCTCCGAAGGCCTTGCGAAGAGCTGAAAGTGCCGGACCATTAATTCCGAGCAGGCCGAGTGGCCGGGGGCAAAGTAGGACTTCACCTACGGCGTCGAAGTCGGCCTGGCTGTAAGTGTGCGTGTTGAGCAGGGCGATTCGGCCGCGAGGCGTTTCGCTGACGGTAAGAAGGGCGAGCTGTTTATCGCCGGAGGTGCATACGATATTTCCCGGCACGGCTTTGCATTCAATAGGCGATTCCAGGTCGATGTTGATATTTGCTTTCCCGGACTCCTGAATTAGTCTGGCACGCGTCGGCTTTGATTGTATATCCGGCCCGACTCCAACCATGCGGGTGAGTTCGTCGCCGTCCGGAGAAGCGATTAGCAGATTTGTTGTAAAGATAATGTTAGCGCCTCTTGAGCGTGCCTTGTTAATATGGTCCAGTAGGTCAGGATCGGCGGCCGCCTGGGCCGGCAGAAAGATAACCGGGGCGTCTGTGGGGAACTTGTGCACCGGTACTATGGGGATGCCGAGCATGCCGAGGAAGTCCATTATGTACATATCGCCGGCAGGGTCGCTGTTGGGCGGTTTGTAGGCTGGAACACCTGTTACGGGATGTTTGTGGACGAAGGCGGCCAGATCGGCAAGCCGGTCGAATTGGCCAACGATTTTATCGTGGTCCAGGTGGCCTGCCATGACATTGCCGAAGTTGAAAAACACAAGCTCCGCCGCGCCGGCCAGGACGCTCGTGTAGGCCTGGTCGATGAAGTCGTGCTCTGCGCAGTCGCCGTGGTCGAACCATGCTCCGCCGATTTTGTCGCCGGCGATGCCAGCGAGCCAGCGGTAGTTGACGAATCCCTCGTAAGGCTGAACGAATCCGAAGCGCTGAGTATTCCGGCCGCGGGTCTCCGTGCCGACCCAGACTTTATCGAACAGTTCCGGCAACGTTTTCGTGTCGTAGCCGAACAAATGAAACCGGTCATACCACTGGGGGTATTTGACGATTATGGTAATGTCGGGATTGACTTCTTTAGCCGGGTTTATGAAGACTGATTGTGCCAGCTCGGTAAGCAACTCCCGGCGGTATTGGCCCCAGGAACGGTCGCCTTTGGCTGCTTTCGATTCGTCGCTGATGTCACCCGTGCAGAAAAAGTCGTCTATGATAAAGGTCTCGAAGATACCAGCGGCCATACGGATGACTTTTTCGAGGTCTCGCCGGGTTTTTTCGTTCTGCCAGTTGAACCAGCCGAGCGGGCCTTTTTGCCGGACGCCGAAATCGCCGCCGGGAACGGTTGCTATGCCGCCGACGATCTCGATTTCATATCCTTCCAGCCAGTCGCGAGCGAAGATTAAATGTTCGGGCGAGACGACGTGGCCGCCTCGGTAAACCTCAAGATAGAGCTTTGTGATGCCCATGCGCCGGATGGTCTCCAGGGCTTTAGTGCGAACGACCGGGTCGGTCGCGAGCTGCTCGACCTGGCGTGAGGTGACATAGGACGCCAGACGCAAATCGTTAACGTGTGCGATGGCTTTATCCTGTTGAGTCTGAGCGGCGGAATGTCCTGGCCAGACCATTGCTGTCAGTGCGATTGTGCAAATCAATAAGGCGTGTTTCATAAGCTTACCCTTCAGGCGGGCTTCTGGTCAGCATGTCTGTTTTTCCCGCTATCAAATCGGCGATGGCACGTGTGTAGCCGAATCTTTGCAGAAGTATCTTTACGACGCCCGTTATCGGGACGGCCAGGAACATCCCGATGATCCCCCAGATTGTCCCGAAGAAAATCAAAGACAACAGCACAACAACCGGATGCAGATCGAGAGACTCGCCCATCATCTTTGGTTGGAGAAGATTTCCGATGACAAACTGGATGCCGCCTGGAATTACCAGGACCAGTATCTTCGAAACCATGCCGAGCTGCGGGTCAATCAGAGCCACGGGCAGGGGCAGTAACGTCGCGATGACCGAGCCGATGCTGGGAATGAAATTTAAAAGGAACGCCAGAAAACCGAACATCCAGCCGAACTTGACTTTCAGCACTGTCAGCACGAGTCCCACGAGAACGCCTGTAACTCCGGAGGTCAGCATCATCGTCAGGACGTACCTCTTGATGCGTGACTCGACCTCCCACCACAAGCTGCCCGGCGGGGCCTTGAACGTGCCCTGTCCGGCGACCATGAAGATCATGAAAATCACAACCAGCAGGCCGTTGGAGATAACGCCCATGACGCCGCTGGCGATACCGGTGAGCACCCTTCTTATCGTATTGGTCGGAACACGAATCAGCGGTTCGCCGGGACCGTGAATCGGCTCATTGGGATCGAAGGCTGCATCGTTAGGATCGAGCGACGGCTCGTTGGGATCCATATACCAGTCGGGGGGCAGCAGCCCGCGAGTCCGGACAAGTACCTGCTGGAACTGGTCTTCATAATCGTCCTTACTTTGCACGATCTGATCCGCCGCCGCTGTTACGATCAATGTTCCCAGGATAAGAATCGCGCAACCGAGCGCGAGCGTAGTGAAGATCGCCGTATGACGCGGGATACGAAGCCACTGCATCTGAAGGTCGATGACCGGCGTCAAACAGAGTGTGAAAAAAATGGCGAGCACAAACGGAATCAGCACGGAGGCAAAGAAATATAACGCCCCAGTGATGCCCAGCGCCGTCAGAAACAACAGGCATATCGTTTGGACGCGTTGTTCGTAATTTTCACGGTCTTTTGCCATTTTCGCCTTGACCCAAAGATTCAGCGAAACAGTGCAAGCCATAAAGTATGCAATGCACACCGGAATAAAGCTTCGCAGCGATATCTTAATAATCCCAAAGAATACCGGAGTCTTCGCCGCATTGCAACAATTTGAAAATGGTTTTTCAAAGATCATGCCGCCAAAGCAAGCTTAACTCTACGATGCCCATAGTCCTTTTGATTCGTTGAAAGGACTACGAGCTTTGATTCGATGAGAAGGGCTTTGATTTCGGCTTATTGTGTGCTGCTGTCTCGATTTCAACTCAAATTCAAAGCCAAGCTAAGTCTCGTCTTTGGTGTATGCGATGGTTTGTCCGGATTTCTTGCCTGCGTCTTTGGAATCGGCGGGGCGGTATGAGGCCTTTTCTCGCAGCCGGGATATTGCTTTGGTTTTTGGATGACAAATGAGATGGATTTTGGTATTATGTTTATGGGCGATCTTAACGAAAGCCCGGCGGTGTTTTTATTGCTGTTGCAAAAAGTGTGCCGGCCATAACATAGTAATACTTGGAATCGTATCAATTAGGAGAGTTCGTGATGAGGAGAGTCCAATTTGTCGTGAGGACCAGCCTGGTGTTGTTGTTCTGTTTGACGCGTGCCGTCTTTGCCGCTGATGACTTTGGAGAAAATACCACAGGTGGAGAAGGAGGAATCACTGCTGTCGTCGATAACGCTGCAGATTTCAAAGAACTTGTCGAGACGGTGGATATGCCTTATATCGTGTGGATCTCAGGTGCGATCGACCTCGGTTCGGTAGGCGGAAGGGTCAACATTCGGTCGAACAAGACTATTCAGGGCGTGGACCCGAACGCGACAATTACGGGTCAGCTCAGTTTCAAAAGTGGCTCTTCCAACATAATCATCGAGCGGCTGAATATCACCAATCCCGGCATCTACGGCGAAGGTGACGGCATCAGCCTGAAGGAGGACATAAGCGACGTCTTTATCACAAAGTGCACTTTCTACGACTGCGAGGACGGCTGTCTTGATATAACCAGGAGGTCCGACCGGATTACCGTATCCTGGTGTAAGTTCTATTTCACCGCCTCGAACAGCAAACAATCGCGAGTAAGCCTCGTCGGCAGCAGCGACAGCGCCACTGACGACCTCGGCAAGCTCCACATCACCTTCCATCATAATTGGTTCGGCCCGCTTTGCTGGCAGCGGATACCTTCGGTGCGTTACGGCCGGGTGCACATCTACAATAACTATTACAATTGCCCGGGCAATCTTTACTGCGTTCGCTCACGAATTCAGGCTGAGTGCCTTATCGAAAACAATTACTTCGACAGCGTCAAAGATCCTTACTACATTTACGTCCATGACCCCGGCGAAATAAAAGGGAAGATAAGAGCTTCCGGCAATGTCTTTATTAACTGCACCGGGCGCATCGATGACGGCGATGACGATGTCTTTGTTCCGCCGTATTCCTATACGATGGATAATGTGCTGGATGTTCCTACTATGGTTCGATTAGGTGCAGGAGCGGGCGGCGTAGATTTCTTTCCTCACTGGCTCTTCGGTCTTTACGGCGATTTTGACCGTAACGGTTCAGTGGATGCTGCTGACCTTTCACAGTTTGTCGATTATTGGCTCCGAGACGAAATTGCCGATGCCGATTACAATCAGGACGGCATAGTCAACGGCTTCGAATTCGCAATCTTTGCTGGCAATTGGCTGCAAACCATAGCTAAGTAGCGGTGTAATTCATCCGGCAGCATGTTGCCAATGCCAGCAATTCCCGATTCGGATACGGACAAACAAAAAGCCCCCGCTTTCCGCGAAGCTGAAAACGAAAAGCGGGAACTCTGTAAAACTGGAAATGTTAGATTCCCAGTCCTTTTTCAAACATAAATTCCTACAATACTCTTATATTGCTCTGCGTCTTCGCAGCCAGCCGACAAGACTTACACCAATGCTGCCTAATAGAATAGCACCCGGAGCCGGGATGGGCTCGAAGTCGATTCGACCAACAGCAATCAAGCCAGTTCCATCATGAAAAGAAATCTTTTTTGTGATTCCTGAGACACTCCATATGCCATAGCCGGTAGTAGAAACCCCAGCGGTTGGATTGCCGTAAATGTCGTAGGCAGTTCCTTCCAGGGTGACACCTTCGAGAGTTCCATAATAAGCCTCAAAATAAGATACAGGCTGAGTGAAGACTACTGTCATCACGTTGTCAGGTCCGTTTGTTGTTGTGATACCTCGGTCGTCGGCACCTGCGCTAGTTAATCGACTATCAATTACATAGTAAGTCGTATCCTCAAAACTAAGACCATATGCGTCAAAGTGCGTAGTTCCGTCAAGCAGCGTAAGATTGGGAAGATCGACCTCGCTGAATTCGACGGTTATTCCTGCATTAGATGCAGGCGCGCCAAGAGTAATTATCAAAGCCACTATGACACAAATTGTACTGAATCTCGTCATAGCACTCCTCCTCTGTATATAGTTACTCGAACATTTTCCAACATAAAGGGCCTTGCGCATTGACCCTCTGTGTTGCACGTTCATGTAAGGTTATCAATAGGCAAAGTTGGGTAGACTACAAGCGCTGTTACAATCTTGGTGATAAGCAACCGGCAAACCCGGCTCAGTTAGCCGATTTCTCCGTCGCCTGACACCTCTCGTCCGTTCTCTTGCCGCATTACCTTACTCCAGCTTTGTTCCAAACCTGATAACGCATCAGGCTTTTGCCCAGGAACCGTGGACACGCAATACGACACAAAACTACTAAACCAGCATGTTTAATAGTCATGCTTGCCTATTTTTACCATACACCCTATATCGCCGTCAAGAAAAATTTGTCGTTTTCGTGATATTTTTGTCACTTTCTTATTTGCGAGAAGACATGTCGAAGGTAACTCCAATTTATGCGCTAAATCTGAGGAATCGTGTCCTGCTATACCTGTGTGTGCAAATCTCCTGCTGTGGGGCTAAAGTCGAGGGCAAATATTCTCCGTCCTCTGTGACATAATATAATACTCCTTCTATTCTGAGTTAATCGCTTATGCTTTCATAGCTGCGCCGAGCTGGCGGGTTTGGGAGACTGATTGCCGTTAGGTTATTTTTTGGGTTTTCGAATTGAGAAGCATTGCTGAGGGTAATTGATTGTAAGAACAAAGTCTTTTAGAAAATTCGCCGCTCCAAGTAGAAAATCATCGCATCCTCTGATGAAATCAATAAGCGTATCATTGATAGTATATAATACTTTATCTCCGTGTAGACCATCCGCTCGCATTTCTAAAACTTCAACTCGTGATGTATGTGCGAAGGATTCTGTCGACCCGCTTGCTGTAAAGACTGTTTTCGGTGGTACAGATTCTAAATTGTGTCCAAGTTGTTCAGCAACTTCTGCGGGAAAAGCACAACTATCTGCACCTGTATCTACTATACCCTGTATAACAACAGCTAATTGTGTGTGTGGGTTAACTACGCGTATCCATAACATAGGACGTGAGTGATTTTCTGTGATAGGTGTAAAAGGATAATCCTTTATCGGCATCAGTCTTAATAAATGTAAGCTGCGTTATGCTTAGGTACGAAAACAATGGTGGGGACACTTATGCCCATTCTCCTGACTTTGTCAATTAGCCTCCCTGGATTCCGCCCTGATGCTACGATCTTCTTTCCTGCAGAGGCATCGAATGCTACATACTTGCCTTCGTATTTTTTCTCGGTAACGAGCACTTGTTTATTTTTGGCATTTCGATTAACCATGATGTATTACCCCTGTAATCCTACCTATTTAAAGGCATATAAAATCCCTCTTATTTTTGGAGGGGTTGTCCTTTCTTCATCTTTCTACGAACTTAGATACTTATACTATAATATATTTCGTACGATGTCAACGCAAAAATCAAAGAAAAATCAAAAATATCTTAAAAATGCTATAATTCTCTGTTTATAAAGCATTTATTGCCTTTTTTCGGCCCTTTATATACGGTTTATATAGGCGGTTGTTCATGATTTACCCTTATAACCCGAATTGAACTCTCTGTATTATGTTTTGGTTACCGAGTATGTCAAGTTTTTTTAGAGCATTTTCAAAGAAAATACCCCCATTCTGCTGATAATGCTTTACCCTATAGTTCCAACCCAATGGAAGTTGTTGCATCGAGATAAATAACGTTTATGTTCTTAATGTGTTTACCGAGCTTCTTAGTAATATGCTTACAAAAACGTCAGAGCGCTTTAGTTAAGCCTAGCATTGTGCGGCCACCGTTTATTACAACATTAACTTTCTAGATTTCTGTGTTGCACAAAGGTTTTTTGAGGAAATTGAGGAATTCCTCTACAACGCTTACTTATATAACTATATAACTATCTGCTATACACCATTTTTCATTTGGACGACGAGCTGGCGGGTTTGGGGCGATTGGTTTTGGTGGGCCTGCTTGAAGGCGGGAGTTTGGGTCTGGTTCTGCTTTTTGAATTGCTCGTTGCCGGCGATGATTTCGTGCAGGGCGTTGGATTTTCCTCTGGCTTGCCTTAAGAAACCAACGGCTCGCGTGCCGTAGACGCCGCCCAGCAGCCCGCAGATTCCGATACCCATCTCCAGCATTGAATCGGCCACCTGCCATGGGTCCGGCCGCTCGGTACTTTCCTGCAACGCCGTGCCGGCAAGCTGGAAGTTCGATTCGACGAGAATATCCTCAGCGGTCTCGGCCGGCGGAAACTGCTTCGGCAGCCCACAGTAAGAACTGAACGCCCGGCTCTGCACTTCGCCGAGCTGCGTCAGGGCTTGCAGGCTCGGTGATGTATCTTCGGCCCTGGCTGTCTCGGCGGTGATAATTGCCGTGCGGTTATGCAGCCAGGCGTTTTGCTTCTGAGATTCGCTCGGTGCAAATCGAAGGCTATCGCATCCTGCCAATAAAAGGCACATACATGCAGAGATGAAAACTACGGTTTTTGGCGACTTTGATTTCTTATATTTTTCTTTCATTGTTTCTCTCCTTGGTTTCTGGTTGACCTTAATGGATTTCCGCTATAATACTGAGTACGAGACGTAATGAATTCCGTGGTCGGGATAAATATTCAATGAAGGACACAGCCAGAACATTCAAACCGAAAACAATACTGTTGTGGCAGCAGGTGGCGGAGGATCCTGAGGCCCGGCGGATATTGAAACTGTTCCCATCCGCTCAGGTCCGGCTGATAGAGCGGCAACGTGTGGCTTTTTCGCCGGGGATGTCACCGTCCCAGGCGATGCTTGCCGGCAAGAGGACTCTGATGATCGGCCGGACGTCGTCTTTTGTAGGGTGTTTCGACGGCAAGCTTGGCCAGAACGTCCGCTGTTGTCCCTATTACAAGCTTGTTCCGCTCTCAAATGGTTGTCCTTACTTGTGCACATATTGTTATCTGGCGTTTGTCTATCGCAACTATGCTCCGTTCATCAAAATCAACATCAATTACGACACAATGTTCAAGCAGATCAGAAAGGCCCTCGCCGGTGCCGGCGGCAAAGTCAGCTTCAATATGGGCGAGATGCTTGACAGCCTTGCGCTCGACCACATCACGAATCTTACAACAATGCTGGTCCCATTTTTTGCCGGATTATCATGCGGTTTTCTGATGCTGCTGACCAAGAGCAGCAATATCGAAAACCTGCTTGCCGTCGAGCCAAACAACCATACGGTTGTATCTTGGAGTCTGAACAGTCGGCGGATGATCGATCAACATGAACTGGGCACAGCCGGCCTTGCCGAGCGTATCGAAGCAGCCATGAAATGCCAACAGCATGGTTATCGAATACGGTTTCGCATTGACCCAGGCATTCTCCATCCGGACTGGCGGGCGGATTATGCCGACTTGATTGAGAAAACATTAACTGTCGTTAGACCTGAAAATATTACGCTCGGCATGTTGCGGCTGCTGCCTGGCCATTTCCATCTGGCCGTCGGTGCTTATGGCAATCGAGCTCGAAAACTCTTGGATCATAACTTTGTCCGAGGAGCCTCTGACCACAAGCTCCGCTATCCTCCAAAACAACGCATTGAATTCTACACTCATCTAATCGATGTAATTCGCAGCTTCGACAAGGGTGTCTCTATCAGCCTGTGCAGGGAAACGCCTGAAATATGGAGCGTCTTCAAAGACTGCTGCAAAGCAGGAAAATGCAACTGCGTGAACTGGTGAAAATTATGCAGCAGAGATTTGACGAACCATTCCTTTCTTTGCAGGCGAATATATACAGCAATAATACGAATAAGTATAAGTCTCATTTGTATTTCTCTTGGGATAGACTTCTTGTGTTGACTCTTCTTTCTGTCGCGATATGCCGAGGGCTCTGCTTATCTGTCTCATTATTACTGGTTGAAATTTGTCCTGCAAAATCAGAATTCTTCCATTAGGGCTAAAAAGACTCTCGATTCTCAACATGCCATTTATGAGATCCTTGAAACTTGTGTCTTCATTCAAGGGTGATACAACGTAAGATAATGTTGCAATGTCATAAGAGCCCAATTTATCCTTTATTCGTTGAAGCTGATTCATATTTTTTGGGAAAGCCTTTTCGATTCTGAATATCTGACCAGACTTGAATTGGCCACTTTGTCTTGCAGAAATCCGATAGTAATCGGTCAGCATACGCTGACCGGTACCCAGACAGAAACCGGAGATATCATTTAGAGTGTAATCTACTGTTACCTTGTTTCCTGACCAATCTCCTTCATCTCTAAGATGTCTAAGAACGCAGGCAAGCATATCTGTGATTGCCAAAGTAGTTACTGCTGGACCTGAACCAATGTCGAGGATTCGTAAGTGTCTATCCCTAATAGTCTCTATAAAGTCTTGAGAAATCATGTAGTTCAATAGGCAGTTTTGGGTTTGAAGATAGTGTCTGACGAAAAATTTCACTAAGAAAGCTCTCATGCTCGCAGGACTTTGCGGATAGCGTGTTTCATCCTCTGAGACTTTTCTGTTCGGTAAGCGGGATATATGATATCTCAAAACTGATTTCATAACATCGGTCATTTGCCATATTCCATCCGGGCAAAGATCTTTTAGCACAAGGTTCTTTAGTAATCTGTTCATGAGAAATATTAGCTCCGGAATTATGCTTTTGCCTTTTTATGCAGTGAAAGATGATGTGTTTGTGGACTTTTTTTCAAGCTTAAAAGGTATCATCTGCTATGTTAGTTTTACTTCTCGACTTTTCAATGGTTTGCAGGCGGTATTCGTAGGAGATGCTTTTGGTCCAGAGCGATTCGAGTTTCTGCTCGATACTGTTTTGCGATTGCAGCAGCATGCTCACGTCCCTCTGTAATATATCGAGCTGTCGCTGCAGATTGACCCAACTGCCGACTATAAGCGAAGCCAGCAGTATGAGCTGGACGATTACCGAGAGATTGATCTGCCGGTTCAATCGCCATGATTTGGAATTTGTTGGAGTCATAATTTACCCCGATCTCGATAGCATGGGCCTTATAGTGTCAGTTAAGGTTTTACATGGAAGACGTTTTTGTCGCCTACTCTGACCATCACGGCGTATGTCCCGGCTGGCAATGTTCCGGTTTGTGTGAATGATTCGGCCAGGTTTACCGCCTTTGTCTGCTGGCCGATCTCGGTTGGCTCCGAGCCGGCACCGTTAATTACCACGGCCACGACGTTATAGACGTTATAGGAAGAATTGCTCTTGACCTTCACGGTCCATGCAACAGCTCGTGCTCCGGGCGAAGTGACAATGGCGATCTCGCCGGTTCCTTGAGAACCGGCCCGGCACAGCCGATCCAGCACCTGTTGACGATTGATAGTGTTTGCCGCGTTGCTCATATACATCAGCTCCTTTGTCGAACGATTTTCAAATTCGTGCACTGCTTTTCAAAATCCATCTGCACTCTTACAATCCGGCTTATACTGCGGTTGTCGCTTCGGCAGGCTAAAAGGTCCCGGCTTTCGGGGCTTGTGCTAACTATGTCACCGAGGCGGTAATCGAGCATCAGGTTCGGTGTCTGGATATTGAAGGTCTCGATTACCTCGGACGATGTCACCGCCGTCCGACGAACAAATTCATACAAAGCGACTGAATCATCCGCCTCATCGGGCTTGCCGAACATTTGACTGGTTGCTTCGGTGAGGATGCTCTGGTCCGAGACTTTGCGATACTTGAACTGCTTGGGCAGCGTTATGACATGCTCGACGACCGGAGCTGTTGAATTGACCGGACCATTGACGGCCACCGCGGTCAACCGCTCATCGCTTACGACCGAAGCGGTGATTCTGAATCTCAGGGATCCTTGCAGTGCCGCGGCCCAGGTCTCCATATCGAGCCGGTCACTGCTGAGCCACACGCCGCATTCGTCGAGCAAGATATTGAACGCATGGAGGTACTGCCACCAGCCCTGGCCGCCATTGTACGAGACCTGCAGAAAATAGCCGAGTGAATGTCCCTGAACATCGGTAGTCAGAGCCGGCCGGAAACGCCTTCGCCGATGAACGAAATTACCGCTTTGGAAGATTTGTGAAAAGTCAAACGCATCTGACTGATTGTAAGGAGGCCCACTGTATTGGCCCGCTTCGTTCAGGCACCATTTGCGATAGACGTCTTTGGTCATGCAGAAATTCGGATTTGTCGAGGGCGAGAAGTTGTCATAGTTGTTCTGTTCGAGGCCGGCGTCCCATGACTTGATTAGCTCGAAGGTCGCTTCATAGATTTTGAAGTCGCCCTGGCCGATATATTTGTGCGTGACCGGCCAGAATTTTTTCCTGCTGTGCATCTGTGCGATATTGCTCTTCGAGATGCTGAGCTGCTGACCGGGCGGCTGACAATTCAGCTCAACGACTCTGCCTGTTCCGGCTCTGTAGAATACAATCGCTTGGTCCGGCCCGTTGGTTGCCAGTCGCGGGACGAACTTGAACTTCAGGCCTATCCGTTCGCAGCAGCGGTGCAGGGCCTCTGCGAGATTCAGTCCCGTGACATCAAGGTCTCGGACGATTTGATTTTCCGTCAGGGCTTGCAATCGACTGAAGCTCGGCGTTTTTAGTTGCCCTGCCGGCGTGTATTCGCAGAGCAGATAATCAATCACTTCGGCATAAGTCCAGAGCCTGACTTGCATGGATTCGCCGCAAAAGACTGTGTAACTCTTGCCGTCGAGATCGATCGCTGTCTGATTGGCGTTACCTTTGCTGTCAGGATTAAATACTGTATCGAGACCGGCCAGGAATATGCTGGAACCGTCTGTTTTTGCAAGCCGCTGGCCATATACTGAAAGTCGCTTCAGATTCACGCTGAAGTCTCTGGCAATGATTTCCAGCTTCTCGCCACCGGTTGTTCGTTTTGTCTCGATGCTTTCTATCTGCCCGTTGAAGATCGGCAGGCCAAAGACCGCTGAGCCGCACAAATCGGCATTATAATATTGCCGGATGCAGACTGTCTTTCCTGCTGCAAATTCATTTACAAGATCTTCGGCGGCTTTTACATCGGCTCCGGTGTGTGCTGCAGGATTGTAGGCTAATTTAGCCAAGCCGAACTCCGGCCAGCCGCAGCGAATAATTTCAATCACTTCGAGAGTCGGACACAGTGTGCCGTCAATTAGGATAGAGACATACGCAACTGGTAGTGACAGTCGCTTTTGCTCTGATTGGAAAAAATCTATTCTGTTGGACATAGCTCATTTCTCGTTTTTGAGTCAATGTGTTAAACCGTCTCAACCTGCAGTATATTGATCGCATCCGGTCCGGTACCGTTAAGTTCGATGGCCATGTGGGCCGACGAACTGTTCTGGATGCCATCGGCATTTTCCGCCCTGATAGCGAACAGGTATCTGCCCGGTTCGAGCGGGTCACTTTCGTAGCTATAAAACTTCTGGCCCTTGTAGCTAATCTCAGCCAGAGGATTTTCATAGTCGATTTGCCCGGTCCTGCTGTCATGATAAATATTAAAACATGCTGACTGAGACTCTTGTTCGAGCGGGCAATAGAACCAGGTCAGCCGAACCTGATCGGCGCCCACTTGCTCGACCCTGGCAGCGAAAATTTTATTCGGCAGCGGCTTATCCAACTCGCCTTCGGCATCGAGTGATACCTTTGCCGCGGCAGCCAATGTAAGTTCCTGATAGCCGCAGTGATTGTATCGCCGAAAGACGTAGAAGTATGTCGAACTACTTGAGTGTAGAAGGTAATTGGGCGGTGAGATATCGCTGGCATTCTGTTCGGTGACAGTCAGGATGGTCGCAAAGTCTATCTGTTCCATGGCGCCGCCGCGATATAGCACCGAGCAGCCGGCAATGCGGGCCCAGAACCAACCAAGACCTAAGGTTGTTCCCAGCTTAAAAGCGTTGGCGGTCATTCCATTGAAAAGGGCATCTCTGAGCCAATTCAGCTCGATGTGCGGCGTGCTGCCCATTGAGGTCAAAGCCGCGAATCCCGCTGATGTTGCACTGACAGATCCAGCAACGGAAACAGTCGCTTCGGAGGCATGGATCGACGCCGGGCTGATTGGACTTGCGAACATTGCAAAAGGCTCGCGATAGAGCCATCTTACTTCTTCGGCACTCAACACACGATTGTAGATAAAGACGTACTCTATCTTGCCGTTCCAGCAGTAATAGTAATCGTCGTTTTCATAGGTCCCTCCGATACCCACGGGCTGAGAATCGTTGATAAGGTTCAGATTGCCAGAGCTTGTAGATTCGCTGGCTTCCTGGACACCATTGACATATAGCTTGCCGTTGCCTGCACGCCAGATGCCTGCAACGTGCACATATTCACTTCCATTTGTTGCATGAGAAGACGTTGAGTTGATGATACATTCTGTTCCGTCGGTATAAACCAGCCATTTGAACCTTCCACCGTTGTAGCCTGTAAGTTTGCAAGGTCTTACAAAAGCGCTGCGGGCGAAGATGGTATTTAGCTGGTTGGCACTTTGATTGACTGATGCTACGACACTTACTTCGTTGGTGGTGTCCAATCCAAATTTGTCGGTTCCGCAATCGATACATCGCTCGGTGCTGAATTCCAGGCATGAGCCGTGCTTAGCCGGTTTCCATGCCGGCGAGGCTGTGCTGTAATGGAAGCTGCCGTTATTGCGGCGGGGACCGCAATCGGCGACCATTTCGCCGGTCGCTTCATTCATCAGCCAGCATCCCGCTAATCCCCTGGCGAGCGGATGGGTCCAGTTTATTTGTATCGCCCTGATTGGTTTAAACAGTGGCATCTAATGTCACCCCGTAGAACTTGTAGGTAAAGTTGTATTTGTTGTTGTAGTCTGCCTTGGTGTTTTGCCAGTCAGCTCGAATCGCTTCGGCTATCTGGGCTTGTGTCTGGCTGGCGAGCACCACGATGCTTCGTGATACTTCAACCAGCGAGCCGGCAGCCAGGGCATCAATCTCGGCCTGCTGAAGCTGTGCCGCGATTGCGCTCTCGGGCGTCGGCACAATCCCGCCGACCGGCGTGTCGATGGGGATGTGATAGAACAGCTCGGCCTTGCCCTTGCCGGTTTCGGTCCTATTGATCCTTCCTATGTGTATATCGGCCATGTTTGCCTCCTTATGTTGACTGATAGTTCCAGCACTGGACGTACGCTCTGACGTTGTGGCTGTCGGTCGAGCCGGTCTGCTGGATGCCGATCCTGAAATGTGCCAGGTCTCGAACGACGAAACTCAACTGCTGCGGATCGACGCTTTTGTCGCCCTGCATTTCCCAGATCGGTGTGTCATCGTAATTTGAGCCGTCCAGCGATCCGTACAATTTGATCTTGACCTCATCCGTCGGTGTAGCATCGTAGTCGATCTCAACGGTGACGTGAGCGCCTTCGTATCCGTTTGTCTCCATATCGACGTTGGACGAATAAGACTCCGTCGTGCCGGACAGCGTGACGTAGCCGTCGCCTGTCCCGATGATCTGAGACTGAGAGGCCCAGTTTCTATTTATCGTTGTCATTCTAAACTCCTGTAATTAGCACTGGTTAATCTAAGCTTATATCCAGGTCACCCGCTTCGAATCTGGCCGTATCCGATTCGCCGATAGCTTTGGACTGACTCAATGCACCGTGAGCCAGCAAGTTGCCTGCCGTTGGTGCATCGAACAGAGCGAAGTGAGTGATCATCCCCCAGCTCCCGGTCGCCTGGGCGAATGTAATCTCGCCGGCATTGTCCAGAGAACCGTTCGACGCGGTGTTCCAGTCGGAAGCGGATGTTTGCACCCGTGCGTAGGCGTTGCCGCTCGGCTCGACTAATCCTGAACCGTCATCGGTCGGATCTGTGGTCGAGAGTCCTACGTAGATTGTCGGCGGCGTATAACTGCCTTTGCCAAAAATGTGGTCCAGAATCTTGTTTTCCCAATAATCTGAAAAGCCGCCCATATCAAGTCTCCTGAGTTCTCAAGTGTTCTTAACTTGGTGTTCTGGTGATCGCCGCCGCAGCGTCCGTCGGCGTATGGGTCAAAATGACCGTCTGCCCATCGTCATCGTAGTATTTGATTTCACCGCTGGATTTGTTCTGGATGGCTTTGTTGGCCAGCAATTTGTCAGCGGTCACTGCACCCGTCCCTGACCATACGATTTCATCGCTTCCCACAAGCGTGTCACCATTTGCAGGATTCGCCCCGGCCTGCAGAAAAATCTGAACAGAATATCTGCCGGCCTGTATATTCGTGTCAAAGCTGCCGACGTACCGGCTACCGCTCTTGTCCGTCAGGCTGATGTCGTAATCGTCTGCGGTCCGGCCGCCCGTCCCCCATGCCTCGAAGGCCTGCCCAGCGATGTACCATACGTTACCGGCGGCGTTACGAACAACGGCGTACAGTGTACTGCCTGATGCGTAGTTTACATGAATTTCGTTTGCCATATCTGATTCCTCCGCTGCGGATGCTTTTTATGCTTCTTCGCTCCAGGTTCCGTTTTTGGCGATGGTGGCCCAGTTGCCGGCCGATTCAGCGATAATCGTTAATGATGCCCCGATTGTGCCGGCTGATTTGTATTTGTCCGCCGTCTGGCCTGAGTCGTCACGAATTGCCGCCGTGCCCGGATCGATACGTAACTGCTGGGCTGCCTGCACGGCGAAACTAAACACCGTTCCCGGAGATGCCGAGGCGGGCAGGGTCAGCGTCACCGTCGCAGAAGCGCCAAGGTTTGTGTGCACGCTGCCTGATTCGGCCGCCGTCAGTGTGTCGTCGGCAGTATGGGCCTCGATGGTTTTCTTCAGCCCTCCGGCCCCGTAAGGTAGTGCGATGTTGTGCCCGGCCCGGCAGTCGGTGATTGAGTCGATGTCACCACCTGAAGTACAAACCTGGGCTAGGCGAATGTGCGGTATCGCTGCCATATCGGGGAAGCTGCTATATTCGTTGGTGACGAGTGTGCCGGACGAATCCAGGTAGATGTAAATATTTGCTTTATCGTCGGCCAGCGTATTACCCGTCGAGCCCGCGTAGCTGATCAGTACGGTGCCGAGCCAGAACTTGCCCGACTTGACTCCCACGTCCAGGCCGCCTTCGTTGTAGACTCTCAGGTCGTTCGCACGCCGGGCCGCCAGCAGCAGCCGGTACAGCAGCTTTCTAAAGTGCAGGTAATACGGTGCCGTCCCGGTCGGTATGTACTCGATGCCGGTCTCGCTTTCGGACTGCATATTGAGCAGTTCATTGTCTGATGGATAAACTTCAGCCATAATATTCCCCTTGTCCGTTAATATTTACCCTTTGGAAATCACGCGTTGTTTTCTATGTTCAGCACCAATTGATTCGTCTGTTTATCAAACGAACAAATACTCAATGCTCCTGCGGGTTTTGCCGCCGGTGTCACTGTGATCGGCCCGGTTTCGCTGCCGGTGCTTTGCCTGCCCGATGCATCCCTTATCTTTACGCCGAATTTGTAAGTTCCACTCGGCAGGGGCGGGCTTGTCCACTCGATTGTATCTACGTCGATGCCAAACTGACCGTAGCCGAAGCTGCCCTTGCCGAGGCCGATCGCTGCTGCCGAATCCCACCCGAAATCGCCAAGGCCGAATCGGCTCATGCCCAACCCGGCTTTATCCTGCCAGGCCGGCCAGATTCGGATCGGTGTATCGGTCATTGGGTTGTCGTAATCGATTTGGCCTGTGCCGTTGTCAAAGTAAATATCAGCAGAAGCACCCATCGGTAGATTCTGACTCCGTAACAGCATGATTGTGACACGTCCGCTGTCAACCAGTGGCCTGGTAAGCTCACTGCTGAAATCCGTATCGGCGTATTCTGCCTCGACGGCAAAAACCTCGATTCGAACAGGACACTCCGGAGACGTTGGGACCGGGACGATCAATTGTCTTTGCCCGCTGTCGAGCGTTGTCCCTGCGTATCGGCCGTTGACATACACCTGGTGGAATTTGTCGCTGAAGGTCGATCGCCATTTGACCAATGCGACACGGGGCTCCTTGACGTACAGGCCGTCCGGCCAAATACCGGCGGGTAAGTCAAATGCTCTGACCGAATCTATGCCGTTACTGTTGAGTGACATTCCTTCTGCGTCCTTTTCCGTAACCACCAGTTAAGGCTGGGGGCTAAATATGGCATGTGTTGCTAAACTAATTGCGTGTAAACGATTTCGTAGTCGACGACAATGCCGGTACCGTCTGCGTGTTCATTACCTGGCTTGAACGAATCCATGCGGAGATTTGCGAATTTCCGGTTGCTGCCGGTTATCAGTGTATGCGTATCGCCGTCCATGAATGCCACTACCTTGCTGATTCTCTCGTCAAGTTGCGCCCGGCTTTTTGCCCGCAGCGTACCGGTTTGTTTTATCTCCCTGCCGCGTCGTCCAAGGTCGATACTCAGCACGCCGTCCAGTCCGGGTACGGTCCTTTCGATCGAATCCCTGCTGAAGCTGCCGGTGCTAATCTCCAGTGCCTGCTCGTCAAACAACATCTGTGAATCTAATGTGACTTTCATTTGTCTTCTCTTTGTAAATTAATCCCGCACTAATCTTCCGGCCGCTCCGATCTTGGTGACATCGGCAATTCCATCTGTGCCGACATCGATACTGAGTCGGCATCGTCCCCTTGCTTTGGCGAAGAGCTTCTGGTAGTACAGGCTCTTGTTCCAGTAGTTCTGGTCCCTTGTTTTGCCTGCCAACATCGCGTATACGCTGGATATCACCGCGAAAACAGATGCCAGCCTCAGCACGCTCGTATCCAGAATATCATCTGCGTCGATGTCGCTTGCTGGATTGCCTGGTTTGATGCCGAAGTATTCTGTCAATTGAAAACCGACCTCGGCGGCTTGTGGTCCGAACGTACTTATGCGATAGGATATATCGGTCGCTGCCGGTGGAGCGACAGCAGTCTGCGTCGGATCGGCTCTGACTACCGATATGCTTAGCTGCGTCGCAGAGTCCACCGAGACGATCTCGTCCGCTCCATCCAGCGAACCGTCCGCCGATTGCAGGTAGACTACACCGCCTGCCCGGACCTGTGCGGCGATAAAATCCGCTCCGCCCGCCGTCAATGTAGTGCCGTTGAGGGCCGCTCCAGTTCCCGTCGCCAATACCTGCCACGGCAGATGTAATTCGCCGAACAGGATAGGTTCGTATTTCAAAATGTCGGCGTCGTTTGAAAAAGTAACCATTTCTTGTGTCTCCTGGCGAGAATGGAATCCCGCATATAAAGCGGGATTCCCATCCTCGTATGTCCACCCAATAAATTGGGTAAATGCTTAGCTGGTGCTTAGATCGCGAATCAAACCGTGTGCAGCTTCGTTTTTAAGCTCCACGGTATATTCGCCGATCAGTTCTCCGCACTCATAGTCACCGCTGCTTGCCAGTGGCTTAAAGTGAAAGCTTCGGCCGGCTAACGGCAGCACGTTGATGCGCGATGAATCCAGCAGCAGTGCAGCATCCTGCGGCATCCAGCGTGTCGTGACAATTTTGCAGATGCCGAAGTCACTTTCGTAGATGCCTATCATATCGGTGAAGGTGGTGTCGTTGGCTCCGTACGCCCGGCTGTCGGAACAAAACGCGTTGATCTTTCGCTTCTGGAAGCCGCCGACGACGATAAGGTCCACGTTGCCGCTGCTGCTGTCCCAGATTTTCCTGAGCACGTAGTTGATCATCGCCTCGTCGAGGGCGGTGCCGCTGGGAAAGCCGCTGTCGCCGGTGTGGAAGATGTTTGTCGAGAGGTGCTGGATAATACCCTTCATCGAGCGTCTGATTGAGCCGCTGCCTTCGGGATTACTCGCGGGCTGGCCGGCGTTGATGATGGTGTTTTCCAGATCGCGAACCAGCTCCCGTATGCGTGCCTGCTTTTGGTTGTCAAGTTCGTCGGCCAGACCTAACTGGCTGGCGGCCATGTCCGTGCCGCTTACTTCGACCGCGGCGGTGAATATCTGCGTGTAGTTGCCGCACCGGCTGCGGTTGGTGAACCTTGCGGCGGGCTTGTCGGCGCCTTCGAGAGCGGCGTTGCCGAGAATGTTGATCACCTGGTTGTCGGCGAGGTTCTCGGCCGTGGTGCCGGCGTAGCTGCGAACTATCGTAAGCGTGTTTGTGCTGATACCAGTGACCAGCATCAATTCCTCGCTGCCTTCGATCTGTATCTGATCGCCGACGCGGAACCGGCTGCCATTATCGACAACAAAGTCGGTGTCGGTGCTCGGGTCGGTAAACGTGCTGTCGTTGACGGCGTCCTTGTTGGGCAGAAGCTCGTCTTCAAGCCATTCGTGATGCGTGCTGGTTGCCTCGCGCATCGGGTCGCCCAGAGCGTTCAATAAAGGCGTTTCATAAGGCGAGACTATCCCGACTATGTCCGAGACATCCTCTGCCAGCTCCGGCAGAGTCGTACCAGCCGAATACGTTGCTTTTCCTGTAAATGCCATTTGTTATTCTCCTGTTCTGCACTCCGCGATAAATTGCGGAGCTAAGTATGCTTGCTTTTCATGAGTTATAGAAAGTTTCTTCGCAGTTTCAGATACTCGTGCAAATCTGTTCGGTTGCCGGTTGTTGCAGCTTTTTTCGCCGCCCTTTCGAGCAGTGTCTGATTGTTTGTCACCCGGTCCCTTGCACCGGCGGTTTTCGTTGGTGCTGCACCAGGGCTGCTGCCGGTGAACAGATATTGCTTTTCCTTCTTCAACTGTTCGATCACGCCGGTCACATCCGCATCGTCTTTGTCCTGCATTCTGGCTCTGGCAATCAGAACAGCCGTTTCCAGATCGACTGCCCCCGCGGCGGCTAATTGCCGCATCAGCTTCTGTTCGGTCTGAATGTCACTCAACTGCCCGGACAGCTCTGTCGTTTGCGATTTTGCCTGAGCCAACTGCTCGGTCAACGCTTCGATTTTCTTCTCGGCACTCTGTGCCCGCTTGCGATAACGGATGGATTCGGCCACCGGGACAAGCCTCGCATTGTCATTATCACTTGCCGGCGATATGTCTTCTGACAAAATATCCTGTGTCTCAATCGGACTCATAAACTCTCCTTTTCTGTTCTATGATTTCTCGTATCCTAATTCTCTGAGCACCTGCTCAGCAGGCACGCCCAGCTCTTTCTTGACCTGGGCCTCTTTTAATTTTTCCATCGTATTCTCCGGCAGCGGGCTGGGAAAAATTATCTCGACGTCCCGGTCCTTCTGGTCGGTTTTGTAGATGTTGGCGGTATCGAGTATTCCCAGGACCATCCGGCAGATTTTCCTTAGCCCTTCGCTGTAGGTGAATCGTTTGCGGTCGTTCTTCGAGAGCATCCCCATCAGCGTCAAGCGAAGGGCCACAGCGCTGGTCAGGTTGCCGAGCTTGTTCTTCAGCACGCCGGCGACGAGCGGCGTGACGGAACTGACCTTGTCCATCGCTTCGCGTATCTCAGCGATATGCAGTCCCTCGCTGGGCGTGGCGGTGTCGCCGCCGAACTCCTCGATCGACGCCTCCGGATTATCTGTGTACCACATCCTGCCGGGCGCCACGGGCTTGTCCTCGAAGCCCTCGATTCCTTTGCCGAGGTACATTTTGAACGACTGGAACGTGATTCTGCTGGCCCGGTCGCTCAGCCGCGTATTAAGCTCATCCTGCAGCGGGACAAGCGGCTCGACATCGCTTATACCTTCGTAGTAGTATGGCTGAGCGATGTTCTGGATATGGACGACCGGCAAGAAGCCCCACGGCATCCGGCCCTCGGCGACGAGCTGCTTGTCTTCGTACCGCTGCCAGGCATCTGCCGAGGTAATCTCGGTGACGGATACTACCCGGCGATTGTCGCCGGCCTGCGTGCCGCCCGAGAGGAGTCTTGCAAGAAACGAGTTCTTCCTGCTCAGGGCGTTTTTCTTCTGCCCGAAGTGCTGGATGTAATACCGGATCTTTTTGTAATCGTTTTCTTCCAGGACAGGCAGTGCTCTTGGCGCCTCGATCAGTTCAAGATCGATTGTCTGCGCGAACTGCAGCACATCATCGAGGGACCCCGCATAGCGTCGGTCCGCAGAGAGGGTTTGTGAGGAGGAGGAAGTGATGCGTTCGATGATTTTATCGCCAGGCCTGACGAAACAATCGACAAAGCCGTAGACACTTCCGAGCACTGCCATATCCTGGAAAAATCCGATCTCGCCGTTGGCCGCGAACAATGCCTTTAAGATGCATTCAATTTCTGCACTTTTTGGCTCATCCGGCGATTTGGAAACGAATGTAATGGGCTTGCCGAACAGGAAATCGACCGCCGCGTTGACTCGCCATGCGATGTCGTTCTCGATGACAACTTCTTTTCGCTGCACCTGGTTGACGGGTCTTGCTCCGAAGATTCCCGCCTGGCCGGTGTGCATAAGTCCGGTGATTCTTGCCGGCAGGCCGTATTCCTGAGCTTGCGTGTAGCACCGCCCGGATTCGTTTACCTTCCTGTCGGTTGTACCGGAACCGGTCGTCTCGACTTTCGGGTTGGCATAGTAATCCCACAACCGAACGAAATGTTTCTGGATATCGCCCGACTGCGTATCGACGAGCCACTCAAGGTAATCGCCTTCGAGTGACTTATCTTCAAATATATCAAGTTCAAATCCCATGCTTTACTCTCCCGTATCCAATTGTCATGCCGATCCGGCCACGGGGTGCTTCGGCTTGCCGTCGGCTTCGCCAGGCGATTAACATCGCCCCCCATAATTGGAGCTACCTGCGCGTTTGATGCGAAAATCTACAAAATTGTAGACGACGTTTTTGCTGTAAGTCCTTGTTTGGAATGGGATAAAAATTTTTTATAAATTTCCAATTTTAGTTTTCAACTACCATCGCTTTTGGTCGAAAATCTTGTTATTTCCGGCATCATTTTTCCGCCGCATCACTTGGCGGATTATCTCCGGATGCTCGAAGCTGCTTCCCTCGTCGGAAGAAAACTTCCTGTTTGACAAATGTAACCAACAGCCGTATATTACTTTTGATTAACTGCTTAGGCAGAAAGGGTGGTTTGCGAACCGGTTATTACTTTATCGCTCGCCTCTGTGGGCATCGGGCGTGCTAATCAAAATTGAAAGGTATAAGATGGGTCCGAATACAGAATACAGAATACAGAATACAGAAGACAGTCCTTCGATCTCCGTTTCGCATCTTCGGCCTTCGGTCTTCTTTGTCTTCACGGTTGTTCTGTTTCTGGTCATCGGAGTTTTTTCGCTGGCGGTTATAGGAGCCGAGCCGCTGCCCGGGCTGGCTATTCCCGACGGTTTCGGTGTCAACATCCACTTCACAGGCCTGCCGCGAGATCTTAAAATGATCGCCGACGCGGGATTCAAGTTTATTAGAATGGATCTTGTCTGGTCGCGCATCGAGAAGACCAAAGGAGTCTATGATTTCAAAGGATCGGGCTATGACTCTTTAACTCTCGGCTGCGAAGAACTCGGCATTCGTGTCCTGTACATTCTCGACTACAGCAACGAACTGTACGAATCGGACAGGTCTGTCCGCACAGAGGCCGGCCGTAAGGCGTTTGGAGACTTTGCCGAAGCCGCCGCTAAAAGATACGCCGGCAAAGGCATCCTGTGGGAAGTTTGGAATGAGGCGAACATCAAGCAGTTCTGGACCCCGCAGCCGAGCGTTGACGATTATTGCAAGCTCGTCGAAGCGGTTGCTCCACGTGTAAGAGAAGCTGATCCGAGCGGCCAGGTTGTTGCCGGAGCTACTTCGCAAATACCTTTGGGATGGTTTGAGGGTTGTTTCAAAAATGGGCTTCTTAATTGGATCGATGTTCTCAGCGTGCATCCATACCGGTCACAAAATCCGGAGACGGTAATTCAGGACTATGCAAAACTCCGCGGACTAATCGCGCGTTATGCACCGGCGTCAAAACAGATTCCCGTAATCTCCGGCGAGTGGGGATACTCGAATCTTAACTGGGACAAATCTCGCCTGACCGAACAGCAGCAGGCCGAGTACCTGGTCCGAATGTTCCTGATAAATTCCTATCAGAACATTCCGGTCAGCATCTGGTACGACTGGAAGAACGATGGTACAGATCCCAACGAGAGGGAGCATCAATTCGGAACGGTCAAACATGACCTTAGTCCCAAGGCGGCGTATCTTGCCGCTAAGGTTCTGTCGTCTACTCTCAAGGGCTATTCGATAAAGAAGAAATTCGATCTCGGCAATGAAAATGATTTCGCCTTCTTGCTGATCAGCGGCAATCGCCAGGCGGTTACTTTCTGGACCCTGGACGCCAAGCACAATGTCACTCTGCCGATAGATCCGACCGAGGTCACGCTCGTCGATATCTTTGGCGGCAAAGTCATAGTCAACTGGAAAACCGAACACCTGACTCTGCACGCAGAGCAAAGCCCCCAGTATCTGCTTATCAAACCAAAGAATTGACAGTGACGCACAGGCCGTGTGTAACTGTTAACCGATGTCTTCTTTCTGCAGTAGCTCTATAATATCGGCTTTTGTTGGCAGTGCTTCTATTGAGCCGAACTTCGTGCAGGCCAGTGCCCCGGCCGCCGAGGCAAACTTTACCGCTGCTCTAACATCGTTCTCGACGGCACAATAAGCCGCTAACGCTCCTGCAAAAGCATCGCCCCGGCCGGTGTGGTCAACCGGCTCGATTTCGAACGCCGGAATATGGTCGGCATTGTTTCTGTCGACTACCATGCAGCCTCGCCTGCCCATTGTGATGACGGCGGAATCCACGCCGCGAGCCACAAGGTCCGAGCCGATAAGCTTGGCGGTCCGAATGTTGGCCGCTGACTGCTCGGTAATATCGGCAGCCTCGTAGAGATTCGGAATCAAAATATCCGCTTTGAAATATTCGATGGGTAGATCACTGGTCGTCTGGCCCTGCCGTTCCAGCGGCCTGGCGGGATTGAGGATGACTTTGACGCCGTACAATTCGGCGCAGCGAAGGGCACTGACGATTGCTTCCTGAGGCAATTGGCCGTGAATCAGGCAGACATCGGCTTCGGAGATCATCTGCTCGGCTTCGGTAATATCCAGGGCTTGTAAAGCGCTGTTGGCGCCGGGATAATAACAGGAGGCGTTTTCGCCTTCAGCGTTAACCAATGTGACTACCAGTCCGGTGTTCATGGCTTCGGCGGTGTAGACAAAATCCGTATTAACGTTGTACTCTGCCAGGCTGTTCTTAGCCATTTGAGCGAAGGGATCGCCGCCGACTTTGCTTATCAGGTGCACCTCGCAGCCGCACAACGCAGCTTCCACGGCCTGATTGGGGCCCGGACCGGTGGTTGTGTATGAAAGGGCCGAACCGGCAACGCTCAGCCCGGGTGTTGGTATTTGGCCGCAGCGTATCGCCATATCCACGTATGTGCCGCCGATAACAACTACTTTAGGTTTGGGGTTCCTTCCCGGCATCGTATCCATTGTCTTAGTCTTTCACAGAACTTCTTCGTGCTAAATTTTACTAATCTTCATGAAAATCCAGTATAGGTGCCCGGTGGCTGAATGCAAAGGTTTTTTTCGGACAATATTCAGCGAAGTCATCCCCATCAGAGAGCTTGCCGCTGAACGTTCTGCCCGGCCAGCCAGCGTCTCAGAACCTCGACGATATAGTCTATCTGCTCCTGCGTGAGGGGCCTGCCCTTCGGAATGTGGTGCCATTTGGCCAGGCAGCCCCGGCAGCAGGTCCCGGTTGCGTGCTGGGCGATAAAAACCGGATGTTTCCGCATAGGCGTCTGTTTGCCGTCATTAGCCGGCTCGGCATCGCCCAGCCGTTTGGTTACAAAATCCCGAGCGTGCTGGAGGATTGTCGCCATACCCTTATCCCTGAAATATTGAGCTTCTTTGCCGGAAAGTCGAAACCGGCTGCGAAACTTCGACCGACCAAGTGCGGCAAATAGCTCATCCATATCACGCATTAGTCATTCCTTATACCTGTCCCGGAAATAGCCAAATGTAATAAAAATCTACGAAAAGGTCAATTTTACATCATAAAACAAAGCATTTTCCTGAAATAGCCGTATTTCCTATATAGGAAAATGCCTGAAATTGAGAAATTTGCTATTGCTTATTTCCTAAAAATACGATATATCCTATATAGGAAATAGTCCAATATCAGGAAAATAACAATGAGGCTTACAGAAGAACAAGTTATTCAATCTCTTAAAAGCATGGGTGAGCAGTATTCCCCATTGATGATAAATAGCCTTGCGGAGCAGGTTTCTATGCCGGATGGATCTCAAGTTGATGCGGTTATTGAGTTCTCAATTCAAAATGGCCCTTCCTTCAAGGCCGTGGCGGAGATTGCACCTGTATCCACTCCGCAGAATATTCTCAGGAGTGCCAGACAGCTTGCTGATTACGTTGGCAAAGAAACAAAATCGAATAGGGTGCCCTTGATGATAGCTCCCTATATAGGCGCAAAACAGGCTAAGATTCTTGCGGATAAAGGAATCTCCTGGATAGACCTGTGCGGGAATATGTCAATCAGGGTTTCAAACCGGATATATATCGAGCGTACCGGCAAGCCCAACCGCTTCCCGGACACCGCTCCAATCAAGAAGATCTTCCAGGGGACATCGTCTCTTGTCAGCAGGGCGCTGCTCTTGCAGCCGGAAGGCTTCGAATCTTTAACAAAGATTACTGACTTTATTACTCAGCGAAGTGGAAAAACCATAATGTTATCAACCGTTTCGAAGGTGCTGAAAAAGCTTGAAGACGAACTCTTGATAAACAGAAGCAAGTCTCTCATCACGGCGGCTAATCCGGAGAAGCTTTTAGAGAGACTCGCCGAAGGCTACAAGAATTCGATGGAACGAAAAAGACGGAACACATACAAATTCGTAATCGAGGGTATTGAACAACTGTCTGGTGGGATCACTGCTCTCAGTAAGGACTATATAGCGTGTGGATTCTATGCGGCGCAAATCAAAGGTATGGCTGTAACGGATCAGAAGGCGATATTTGTAAAAGATATAGAACAGTTTCGAAGAAAGGCTGAGATAAAGTTGGTTTCAGTCATTCCTGACGCAGAATATGGAAACTTCATCGTCACTGAGACTAATGACCCGGGTGTTTGGTTCAATGCTGATTGGCGAATAACCGATTCGGTTGTTGACGATATTGAATTGTATCTTGAGATGATGGTTGATACACCAAGAGGACCGAAGATTGCCGAGCAGCTCAAGCGGCGGATTTTGCAAAAGGCGGATATCAATGGACAAAAGGATAATTGAGCAATTAGCCGAACTGGCGGAATCATTCAACAGGATCGGGCTCAAACCGGTTATCTGTGGCGGTCTGGGTCTCTACCTGTGTTTTCATAAAGCTCAAGGACAAGCGCGGGAAATGATTCGAGTCACGAACGATATCGATTTGATGCTTACACCAACACAGGTCCTCGAACAGGCCGAACGGCGGGCTATCGCTGAAACAATAACCGAGGGTCTTGGATACTTTGTGCGTGAAGGTTGTGAGTATTTTCAATTTACAAAAGAGCCTGATCGGGAACTGGATATACTTTCGCCGCCAGTTGAGGGACTTGAGGTTGATAATTTCAGGGTCAAGATTGTAAAGTCAAAACTGCATGGCCATATTACACCAGAAGCACGTTTCATAGAAGAAGGTTTAAGAACTGTAGCTTTACGAGAATTCCTGCCCGACGATGAACGAGAGCTTAGTCTCGAAGTTCAGGTGCCGTCACCGACGAATCTATTGCTCCTGAAGCTATTTGCGTTTGACGATAGGGACAAAGGCCAAAGTCAGGATTCGGGGCGTGCTCAGGCTCATGCATGGGACATCTATATCACAATTACGTTGGCTACCAGTAGGGGCGATTATCTTGAGGGACAAGATTTTCTGGCGAGGCATAAAGATTCGAAGATAATACAAACCGCCCAATCAATTGTTGGAAGTAAGTTTTCATCTATCGAGCATTCCGGCTGGCACCGTGTGCTCGAATCATCAAATTTTTACCCTGATCTCAACAGGCGGGAAAAAGAAGCTAGGCTGGATAAGGCCAGGCGTCGTCTGCTCAGGTGGTTTGATATTAGCCGAGCCGGCAGTAAGCCTGAGATTATTTGAGTCATTAACATTACCATCACTGAGGCACGCCGGCCGCAGCCATGCAGATTGTGCTTTCTTTGGTGCCGTCGATGTTGATGATGGCGTTTACGTGGTCGTCGTAGAGGGCTCCGATTTCGCATGTGCCGAGGTTCAGGCTGACGGCTGCTAAGGCGAGGTTCTCGGCGATGTGGCCGGCGTCGAGATAGATATATCGGTATGCCCGCTGGCCGTACTTCCATTTGCAGCGTTCGAATACAGCGGTCCAGATAAAGACCGCCGCGGCTGTTGCGCACATGCTCTGGCCGAGTGCCGCGGCAGCGATTTGTTGCCGGAGGTCACGCTGCTCTAATTGTTCGAGGTGATGAGCCCGGATGGAGTAGTGATAGACGCCGGGCTCCAGGGCTTTGACGTTGTTGATGATCACATAGGTCTCTATCGGATACAAAGCCCCCGCTGAAGGTGCCGTGCGGAATTCATAGCCGTCCTCGACTCGTTGGATGCCGGTCGATGCCCATAAGAGATACGCGAGCTGGCCCTTGCTAATTGGCCTGTCCTGGTAATCGCGGATGCTCTTTCGTTGTTTGAGCGTCTTATCCAGGCTCATGGGCTGGCCCGGCTCGAACGCCGGCAGCTCGATCTTCTCGGCCTGTGGATACTCCTTATACAAATCTGGCTTTGCCTCCCAGTTGAGCCTGTGGCCCGGCATTTTTCCCGGATCGTACTTGGTTTCCTTCTGGAATATATCGCCTGTACCGCTCATCTGAACACCTTCGTTTCTTTCGTTAGTAAAACTGACTCTTATGGAGTCGAACGATATGTTAAATCGTTTGATGACAAAAACATGACATAATTTGTCATTCCCGCGAAAGCGGGAATCCACTAAATCCGTAATGTTTTTGGATCCCTGCTTTCGCAAGGATGACAGTTCGAATCCGTCTTTTTTAGTTCGTTAGCCGTCACTGACTCGCAGCACGAGTTTACCGAACTGCGACGAGATATTCATTTTCTCCAGCGTTTTATTGCCTTCGCTAAGGGCGAATACCTCATCGACGACCGGGCACTGAATCCCCGGGTACAGTCCCTGCGTAATCCAGTAATCGCGCCTGTTAAGTGCCGCCGCTTTGAGCTTGACGATGATCTGCTCCTTGCCGGCTTCTGGACTGGGCCGCTCCTGCAGAACGAGCGGCTGCTTGACTTCGTTCAAAACCAGTGCTTTCATGGCGTATCACTCCGAATCTGAATTCCTGAAATTCCATCCCCAATCATCCCATGAAAGCGTGGAAACTCAAGCAAAAAAAGTGCCCTTATTGGGAGCCAAAACGCCATTTGGTGAAAAATTATTAAATTTTTGTAAAAATATAACAAAATAATTTGACATTATTATTTATTAAGGTAATATTGTAATTATGTGTGATATTTACAAAACTAATTTTATTGACAAAGCACGCTCAAAGGCGGATTGGCAGGCAGGGCAAGGGGGGCGAAGATGAAACGAATTCATGAAAACATCGCACAGCAGATAAATAACAACAGTCGCGGGCATCGAGGCGGGATAGAGGTGCTCCGCAGCAGGCTGAATCTGCTTAGCGGCACGGATAAGCTGCTGATGACTATGTATATCGAGCACGGCAACAGCATCAGGCAGATCGCCCGCATCCGCGGTGTCAGCGAGTCGAGCGTCGCCCGGAGGATACGGGCAATTACAAAACGGCTCACGGACGGCCCGTACATCGACTGCCTGAGGAACCGTGACAGACTGACTTGCCGCCAGCTCGCCATCGCGAAGGATTACTACCTGATGGGCCTGTCGATGAGACAGATCGCGGCAAAGAGATGCCGGAGCTATTACCATGTTCGCGACATCCTCATCGAAATCCGAAGCATCGTAACCGCTCCGGAACGCCGGACTGGGTAGCGTTGAGTTTCTTAGCAATATTCATAATAAGAAGGAGAAGCTATGGCAACGTACAGCATTTCAAAGACTTTCAAATGGCGTGGCACTGTCACCGACAAAGTCGCCTCGGTCTGCCGGATGTTTGGCCTTTCGCTCGACAGGCTCGCCGGGCAGCGCTTCAAACACTCGTGCCGGCTCGAAATTGATGCCGGTGACATCGTCTACCTCACCGGCCCATCCGGTGCCGGCAAGAGCGTCCTGCTGGGCGAACTTCAGAAGGTCGTCCCCGTCGGCGAGAGGATTAACCTTGCCGAGATTCCGCTGCCGGACGATAAGACGCTTATCGACTGTATTGACGCTGATCTGACCGAGAGCCTGCGATTTCTCAGTCTCGCCGGCCTGAACGACTGCTTCTGCATTCTCAATCAACCGGTCAATCTCAGTGTCGGCCAGCAGTACCGCTTCCGGTTGGCGATGGCTCTGACCGCGGGAAAGAAGTTCGTCTTTGCCGACGAGTTCTGCTCGGGGCTGGACAGCGTGACCGCGGCGGTGATTTCTTATCGCCTGCAAAAGCACGCGAAACTCACCGGCACGACTTTCATCCTTGCCTCCAGCCGTGACGACATACTGCTCGACCTGTCGCCCGATGTCCTGGTGGTCAAAGAATTATCCGGCCCCGCCGATGTTATCTACAAGAGTGAAAGGAGGAAATAAAATGACAAGCTGTTCTGTTAGTAAGAGTCTGCAAATCGTACCGGGCTGTCTCGACGACTACAAGCGGCTCGTCCACTATCACTACCGCGGCAGTCACCCGGGACCCGCTTCGGCGATCTTCACACTGAGCCGGGCCGGCTGCAAAACGCCGGTCGGCGTCATCGTCTATTCGACCGCGCCGGCCGTGCTGGAGCTGCGAAACATCGCGACCGGTCACGTCTTTGCCGGCTTCGACAGGAGCACGCAATTGGCGCTGATAAACGCCAATATCCGCCGGATCAGCAGGGTGGTTATCGAGCCTCGGTTCCGCGGCCTTGGCCTGGCGTGCCGGCTGGTCAGAGAAACGATGCCGCTGGTTGATGTCCCAATCGTCGAGGCACTGGCCGTGATGGGATTGGTCAATCCGTTCTTTGAAAGAGCCGGCATGAAGGCCTACAAAGCAAAGCCGTCCGCGGCCAGCGTGCAATTCGTAGAGTCGCTCAGCATCATTGGCATCGAACAGGCCGGGCTGATCGACCCGGAGCAGGTGCAGCAAAAACTCGATCGGCTCGGCGACTGCGAAGCCCGATTCATCGAACGTCAAATCCGGCACTTTCTCAAAAGCCACGGCAGACGCAGAGACATGCCGCCCGGCTTAGAACGAACGCGATACATCCTGAAAAAACTAACGGCACGCCCCGTCTATTACATCTGGTTCAATCCAAAACTCACAGATACCGGAGACAACAATCTTTAGGAGGAACAGTAATGCGAGAAACCACAATCCAGAATCGAGTATCGAGTATTCCAATCGACAAGCTCACCGCACATCCCGGCAATCCCAACCGGATGAGCAAGAGGAACTTCTCCCGGCTTGTTCGCAATATCGAGCGAACCGGCCGTTATGAGCCGCTCGTGGTCAGACGGCAGGGCGACGGCTTCCAGATCATCAACGGCCATCATCGCTGCCGGGCTTTGCGGGAGTTGGGCTATAATTCTGCCGATGCTGTCGTCTGGGACGTGGACGACGCCGAGGCTGATATTTTGCTTTCCACGCTCAATCGCCTGGGCGGCTCGGACGTGCTGGAGAAAAAGCTTGCTCTTTTGGAGAGGCTCAATCGCAAAATGCACGCCCGCGAGATGGCGAAGCTTCTGCCGTTCACGCGCTCGCAGATCGAGCGGCTGAAAAACCTGAAAGTCCCGTCCGCACCGGCCAATATCTCCGTTAAAAGCTTTGCCGTTCCGATGGTGTTTTTCCTGAGCGATGACCAGCAAAAGATTGTCGCTAATGCGTTGGCTTCTGTACGAGAGAGCCAAAACGAAAAAACAAAGGCTGCAGGAAACGCCGCGGCCCTTACTTACATTGCCCAACGTTTCATCGAAGGCCCCGGATAATGCCCTGTTACATTCTAAACGAACGGCTTTTATTGAGAGACCAACAAAAGACCATTGAAAGACTATCGAAGCTAATTTTTTTAGGTTGGATTTGAAGATGAAGATTAAATATGTCCAGTTAGAGTCTGATGCGTTTTTGACGGATATCGACTTCGTTCAGTTCACGCCGGCCGAGAGGGGCTTGTATTGCAGCCTGATTCTGCTGCTTACCTCTAACGACGGCAAATGCACGTTCGATCCGCAGGCATTGAGTCGGATGTGCAATTGCCAGAGCGTCGAAGAGTTCGAAATAATCTGGCAGAGAATCTCAAAAAAGTTCCAGCTCCGCAACGGCACAATCCGGCATAAACGCGTCACGCGGGAGCTCGGCAGAGCAAAGAAACTCCTGCAAGCCAAGCGTAGAGGCGGACTTAGCGCGGCAAGGAAAAGGCAGCAGAGCACCAGCATAGCTGATAGCACTGCTATCGCTAAGGAAAGGGAAGGTAACGTAAAGGTAAGTAAAGATCTTACGAATACGAATACGGCTGATCACTCAGCTTGTACTTCGGATTCGCTTCGCACTGGCTCGACCACAGGCCAGCAGCTTAGCGCGCTTCGTTTTAACGATGCGCTCAGCCGGATTATTCCGCCCCGGTCGCGGTCGGACCGCACGTGCTTTCGCAATGTCACCAACTGGCTTGTCGAAGGTTGTGCGGGCGGGCGGTTCAATACCGAGATTTTCGATCGCGTGCTGGACTACGCCAAGCAGGCCCGGCAGGGTAAAAAGCCCGCCGCTGTCTTTATGGCAATACTCAAAGAAGAGCTGGAATACGAGAAGAAAGGAAAAAGTTGAAAGGAGAACGCGGAAAATGAATGCTGATGTTATGATTGAGGATGTTGAGCCGGCTCGCTGTCGGACGATGCGGGCCGAAGCCGAGATCAAGCGCGACAGTTTCGCCCAGCAGCGGGCGGCGTGGGAATGCCTGAAGTTTTTCGAGCAGACGCCGGCCACCGAGGCGGATTTCAGTATGAAGTTCGCGGGCATGCCTGCCGACGATGTCACGCTACTGAAGGCCTTCTACGGTATTCAAATCGACGCCGAGCTGCTAACCATGATCTGCCGCTTCTGGAACGTATAAGTTGCATACACACCCCAAAGCGGGCGAATCATCCAGCTTGCTGTCACATGTGTCGGATTAGGGTACTACTACTTGAATGGAAAAGGTTTTCAAAGGCTCAACATCTTCCCACGATCTGTGATAGACAAGTTCGAGGGTCGTTTGCCCGGCATTTACAGCTTTGAAGCGGAAGATTTCCCAGCCGCCGGCGCCTACCATTCGTGGATTGGAAGTCTCGGACGGCTTGAACTCTGCCTGGCCGAACTGCTTCAGGATAGATTCGTTGTTTTCGATAAGCTCCCATCTGTAGCCGGTGGATGGATTCGATTCGAGTGTAACGACAAGTAATTTGCCCAACTCAAGCTCGATCTGCCCGCCGTCATCAGCCTCATGGACATCTACAGTGTCTGCGGAAGGATATACCTCAAACAAATGCTCGGCGATGATAACCAAATCTTCAACATCTACAACGCCGTCGCCCCAAGGTATTGGGCCGACATCACACAATTTATTGTCCGTACTCCAGTTATCAACCACGATGCACATATCGGCAGCATCGACAATTCCGTCGGCATTGAGGTCGCAGATAGGCTCAATTGGTGCCTGCCATAGGTCCCAAGCACCATAGTTACCAATTCTGGCATAGGAAGCAAAGTAAAGTGCACATCCATCAGATGAGACGACTGGACTAACATCTGATATTATAGAAACGTTCACCGGTGGCCCAATATTGACCGGTTCGGTCCAGTCGTCATTTGTCGTTGCCCTGGTAGTCATATATATATCGACAACCCCGGAGCCTTTCGGCCGGTCGGACTGCAACAAAAGCATCAAACCGTCCGATGAAATCCACATCCTACGTTCGTTAGAAGAACTGTTTACAGTCGGCCCAAGGTTAACAGGCTCTGACCATTCGTCATTTGTTGTTGCTCTTGTTGTCATCCATAGATCGCGTAAACCTAAGCCACCGGGCCGTTCAGAACTAAAGTAGAGCGACAGGCCGTCGGCTGAAATGTGCGACATGTAATCCCCATCTGAAGAGTTGACGACTGATCCAAGATTTGATGGTACCCCCCAATCATCGGCTATCGTTTCTCGTGTGGCAACAAATAGGTCTACACCTCCGTAACCGCCCCGATTGGAGCTAAAGTAGAGCGATAGGCCGTCTGCTGAAATACTCGGGCTATTGTCTTGAGCCGAACCGTTCACAACTGAACCAAGATTAATAGGTGTACTCCAGTCGTCGTTTTTCGTTGCCCGAGTTGCAATCCATAGGTCGGCGTTTCCGTACCCGCCAGATCTATCGGATTCAAAGTAGATCGACAAACCGTCCGCCGAAATGCTCAAACCATTTCCCCCCTCACCTGAAGCGGTGTTGACATTCGGCCCGAGATTTGTTGGTTCCCCGAATGTGAAATCCGCCTTCGCAAGTTCCGTTGACAGGCCAATCGCCAAAACCATTGTCATTAAAATTGTCTTTTTCATTTTCTTTCTCCTTCAAAATTTATCCCTGTTTTAAGCCGAGAATGGTTAATATTTCACGTGCATTTTATGCGCACCTTTTCCGGCATTTTTTATTACGACCAGAAACCGCAGATTGTAAGCCACATGGAGTTTCTCATCTAAAACCTATTGTACGGTTAAAGAAAAGCCGATTTTATTATGAACAAATCAAATCATTTTGTCAAGGAAAATGAGGTATTTTTCCGGTCAATCAATTCACAGAGTGACGCATTAAAAGCACAAAATCACGTTAATCTGGGCAAAATTTCCATGAATTTTCGACCAAAAGCGATGGTAGCGCCGAACAAAAATAAAAAAGTTTAGAAAATTTTTTATTGCTGTTGGGGTAAGGGTTTAAGAGAAAAATACTGTCTACATTTTTGTAGATTTTCGCATCAAACGCGCAGGTACGTTCAATTATGGGGGGGGGCGGCTTTTTTTCGGCCGGGGCTGAGAAGTGTTTGCACGAAAAGTGAATATGGTGACTTAGAACCGGGATTGATACGGATGGTTTCGAATAATAGTGAAATTACGACCTGTCACGAGCAAGAGCTACAAGAGATGCTTGAGATCGGCCTGTATCTCGGTTCCGGGCCGCGATACCTGCTCTATTATTACGGGCAGCTTGCGATTACCAATGACGCCGGGCTGAATCGCTGGCCGGAAGGGCCGAAGGTGGTCGTCGCCGTTATCAAGGCTCAGGAATGTGCGGGCGGGCTCAGCCCGGCGAGAAAGGCGTATCTGCTGGCGAAGCTGCGTTCGCTGGAAGATGTCAGGAAAGTACAAAGCCGGCTCGCGAGCGAGGAAAGAGGCCGGCTCAGTTTGCAAAGGAGTTGAAATGTCAAAGAAGGATGTCACTATGCCGTTACGAGAGCTTCCGCAGTCGATAGCAGCCGAGGCGGCGGTGTTGGGCTCGATCATACTCGATCCGGCATGCCTTGCCGAGGCGGCCGAGCTTCTCTGCGTCGAGGCGTTTTATTATTACGAGAACCGTGCGATATACGAGGCGTTGCTGCGAATCTCCAACTGTGGTGACGGCGGATCCATCGATTGCGTGCTGCTACGGGATGAGCTGGTCACGATGGGCAAAATGGAGGAGGTCGGTATAGAACATCTCGTAAAGATAATGGATAGCGTTCCGTCGGCCGCCAACGCGATATATTACGCTAAGATAGTCAGAGAAAAATACCTGCTCCGCAAGCTGATTGCAGCCAGCAAGGACATCTGCGAGAAGGCGTACGAGCAGGGCGAGACGGTTGATGAGCTTATCGATATGGCCGAAGCGAGCATCTTCGCAATTGGCCGGCAGACTCAGGTTTCGACTATGCACACGCTGAGCGAGTTGCTGCCTTTGGCATTTGAAGCCATCGAGATGCGCGACCCGAACAGCCTGACGGGATTATCGACGGGTTTCTATCAGTTGGATGAGATAACATGTGGCCTACAGAAGGGCGATGTGATTGTGATGGCGGCTCGCCCGAGTATTGGCAAAACGTCGCTGGCACTGAACATTATCGAGAACCTGCTAATCGGCGAAGATGTGCCGGTCGCTTTGTTCAGTCTTGAGATGGGCGGCGTGCAGTTAGCCGAGCGGATGATGAGTTCCCTTAGCCGATTGGAAAATCAGAAGGTTAGGAAAAATCATCTGAACGACAAAGACTACGCCGAGCTGGCGGACGGTATGGGACGGCTTGTGGAAAGACGCCTCTGGATCGAAGAGGCCTCCGTGCTGACGCCGCTTAGCATTCGGTCGAGAGCCAGGCGTCTGAAGGCCGCTTACGATATACAATGCATCGTCATCGACTATTTGCAGCTTATCAGCACGCACGGCCGGCATGAAAATCGCCAGCAGGAAATCACGAGGATAAGCCGGTCAATCAAATCACTGGCGAAGGAGCTGGACGTTCCTGTCATATTGCTCAGCCAGCTCAACCGGGCGCCTGCCGGCCGCAGTAACTTTATGCCGAGGCTGACCGACTTGCGTGAGAGCGGCAGCATCGAGCAGGACGCCGATGTCGTTTTGCTGCTGCATCGGGAGGACTATTACCATAAGGGACAGGCCGATTACTGTAATACCAACGTGGCGGATATTATCATCGCCAAGCAGCGAAACGGCGCAATCGGAGCGATAAAACTGACGTTCCGCCCGGAATTGTCGAGATTCGAGAGCTATACGCCTCCGGAGCAATAAAAAACGAAAAATCTCTTGACAAATCACTCGGAAATGCCGATAATACTTATTAATAAGGTAGTGACAGGATGATTTCATCTCGAAATTTCTTCCTGAACAATCGGGGCGGCACGCCGCAAGAGAAGTGTAAGTCTTTTTGTTTTAGTACTTTGTGTTAGTAGTACTTGTTTCTAATAGGGGTCTTTTTTTTCATTTTTTTTGTGATGTGAACAATTGAGAATAATGAATGAGGTTGTGTAATGGCAAACAATGGTGAGAAAAATCTTATCAGTGGTCCGTGGTCGTGGACAGAGGATGATATAAAGCTGCTAAAACGGCTTTATCCTCGAGGAAATACCAGGATGATAGCCGCGAAGCTTTGCCGGCCCTTGACGGCGGTCAGGCAGAAGGCTTACGACATGGGTATGAAAACGGACATATACAGCTATTGGACCGAGGATGATTTGAAGCTGCTTGCAAAGCTTTATCCGGAGACAATAACAGACGAGCTTGCCGAGCGTTTTGGCAGGTCGGCAGGATCGGTAAAGACCAAAGCACGCCAATTGGGGTTAAGAAAAAGCGATAGCTATCTAAAAGCTATTAAATCCCGCCCTCGAAAACGGCGCAAGAAACAAGCCTGATTTTCGACGGCATTAAGTTGTAAATGTTTTAATCTTCAGTTTTGCTGGGGGCCATCTCTGGCAGTATGTATTTAATGCGCCATAAGCATAAGTATGTACGCCATCAGTAAATTCAGTCGCAACCGATTTTCATTTCAAGCCGGAATTTTGATAAGGGCAATAAGGAGGGTACAGCCATGACCAAAGCAAAAGCATTTAGCGTCAAACAGCTTGCCGTGATTGAGGATTTATTTGAAGGCCGGCTGGAAGAGCAGGCAATTCTGGAAAAACACAGTCTCAGCAGAAAGCTCTTCGACAAGTGGCTGGCCGATGAGGCCTTCACCAGCCACCTCGATTGGCGCACGGCCTGGGAATACCGCAGGAGCGAGTTTATGCTGGCCCACTACGCCCGGGTGGCTGTGTCAAATCTCGTGCAACTCACAGATCCTGTTCACAAACAACCGGAAACCGCCCGCAAGGCCTGCATCGACATAATCACAATACGAGCCAACCGTTTATCCGGCACCCAAACGACGCCGGGCGACAATCCAGCCCCGCCCCCCGAATCCCCGCCATTCTCACCAGAAACCGCCGGAAAAATCTTAGCCGTCTTAGCAGAAGAAAAAAGCGATTAGTACATCTTAATCAAAGACCAAATTTCTTGCCTTATTATACTTTTCGGGCCTAAAGTATAATAAGAATTCGCTTATTAAACGAAAGTATAATAAGATATGCTGAGCATGAAAATGCTATTTGCTGGTCGGAAGGTGGCATAAGGCATTAGGGTAAAGGAGTTTATGAGCATGATATGCAGCAGTGACTATACACGGCGGGGATTTTTAAAGACTATGGGGGCTGGGGCGGCCGTTCTGGCTTCGGCGGGGAATCTGATGGCTGGAGAGCGAAAGGCAGCGGGTAAGCCGAATATTTTGATGATTCTGGTTGATGATTTGGGCTATGGAGATTTGTCGAGCTATGGGGCGAAGGATTTGAAGACGCCTCATGTCGACAGGCTCATGGCGGCCGGGATGCGGTTCGATAATTTCTACGCCAACTGCCCGGTCTGCTCGCCGACGAGGGCGGCACTACTCAGCGGGCGCTATCCGGACATGGCCGGCGTGCCGGGAGTTATTCGCACGCATATTACCAATAGCTGGGGCTACCTGGCTCCGCATGCGGTGCTTTTGCCGAAACTGCTGAAGCCGGCCGGCTACCACACCGCCATCGTTGGCAAGTGGCATCTCGGCCTGGACTCGCCGAATACGCCGAACGAGCGCGGCTTCAATCACTTCCACGGCTTTCTCGGCGATATGATGGACGATTACTATAACCACCGGCGTCACGGCAATAATTACATGCGGCTGAACGGTAAAGAAATCGATCCCGAAGGTCACGCCACCGACCTTTTCACGCAGTGGTCGATCGACTACATCAACGACCGCGCCAAATCGGACAAATCCTTCTTTTTGTACCTGGCCTACAACGCTCCGCATACTCCGATTCAGCCGCCGGCCGACTGGCTCGACCGAGTCAAAAAACGCGAGTCGAATATCAGTGACAGACGAGCAAAACTCGTCGCTTTGATTGAGCATCTCGATGACAGTATCGGCAAAGTTATCGCGGCGTTAAAAGACGCCGGAGTAAGTGACAACACGCTGGTGATTTTCACATCCGACAACGGTGGACAGCTCGGTGTCGGAGCCAGCAACGGCCCCCTGAGGGCGGGCAAGCAGGACATGTACGAGGGCGGCATCCGCGAGCCTATGTGCGCCGTCTGGCCGGGCAGGATTCAGCCCGGCACGCGCAGCGACCGCGTCGCGCTTACGATGGATTTGTACCCGACCATCTGCGACGCGGCCGGGGCGAAGATTGCGCAGAAGATCGACGGGCGAAGCATTCTTCCAACGCTACTGGGTAAATCGCAGCCGGCCGAGGATCGCTTTTTATTCTGGGTACGTCGCGAGGGAGGCGGCTACGGCGGACGGGCATATTACGCCGCACGGTACGGCGAATACAAGCTCGTGCAAAACAATCCATTCGAGCCGATGGAGCTTTACAATCTCAAGGACGACCCGAAGGAGCAGAAACCGCTGGGCAAGAAGAACAAAATGTATCAGAAGCTATTTACCGCTCTACGCAATCATATAATCGAGGCCGGAGCAGTACCCTGGCAGAAATACCCGGTCCAATTTGATCGCCCTTAGGCATGGCAAAGTGAGTATCCCGAAAATCTGCCTATCCGCTCCGAAAAAAAACTTGAAAAATGCGGGCGAGTTATTATAATAATAGGACTGAGACGGGAAGCGGTACAATGAAACACATACCTATGTTCTCGCTGTTGTTTGTGTTGTTATTTTTGTCGGCTGCGTTTACCGGCGAAGAGACGGGCGAATCCCTACGCGAGGATAAGGAAAGTCAGGCCATGGAATTAGCACAAGAAGTCCTGGCCGGTAGAAAGGTATGTGTGCGGGTCTATTAATGATTGGATAAAGGCCCCGAGAACATACAAGCTCGTTGCGGTCGAGCTTGATGGGCTTTCGTTTCAATGTGATAGTGTTACAGAAGCTTTTGGCCCAATGTCCGAATCAGCCGCTATCGTAGTAGCCGGGCAAGACCAGACCGACGAAACGGTTGCAGCGATAATAGATAAATTTGTATATACTGAGCTTTACACGTACAAAAAGGGCGGAAGAATTTATATCTGGTCGGAAGGTGGCATAAGGCATTAGGGTAAAGGAGTTTATGAGCATGATATGCAGCAGTGACTACACACGGCGGGGATTTTTGAAGGCGATGGGGGCTGGGGCGGCGGTTCTGGCTTCGGCGGGGAATCTGATGGCTGGAGAGCAGAAGGCGCTGGATTGTCTATCTGATTTACAGTAGCTTAGCTCGCCGCACTCACCATTTTGCTAACACAAATACTGTTTTTGTCAATATCGAGTCCTAAAAAATGTCAAATATTAGGCCAAAGACACAATTTATAAAAAGTTTATCGGGCGTCAAAGTATTCAATGTCCGGGGCGTTAATATAACATGTGATTTATAAATTGCTTTACAAAAGCAATTTATAGAGCGTATACGTCGGATAGATATACTTTGGCCGAAGATATCTATGCTCTACCATATCGACGCTCTATTTCTATTGACATACGCAAATGATCCATTTACTATGTTGACTATCCGTTTGATTAAACGATTAAGCTAATGAAATGGCTGTTTGTCATTGTAAAAGAACGGGGCTTGTTGGTCGACACGATTTCGTACATATATGACTTCTGAGACAGCAATAACGAACGAAACCTAAGGAGCAATATTATGCATAAGTCACGAAGGATGTCATTTGTCGTTGGAGGAATTACTATCATTGCGCTACTGATTCCGCTCCTCTGGGCCCAAGGGCCTGTAAAAACCGTGAAACATCGGCACCTGACCGCAGAAGATGTCTCGCGTCAATACCTCTCGCGACATCCCAAGCCAAGAGATGAAGCGGAGAAAAACATAATCGCTGTTATGGAGGACATGTACACCAACCAGTCTCGGGGTATGGGGAATATTCTGCCCGAGGACGGCCGGCTGATGAGGATGTTCATTGAGACTCTCGGAGCCAAGAACGTCGTTGAAGTCGGAACGGCCAACGGATACTCGGCAATGTGGTTCTGCCTGGGGCTGCGCTCCACCGGTGGCAGACTAACGACCCACGAGATTGACCCGAAACGTATCGCTCTGGCGAAAAAGAATTTCAATCGAGCGGGTGTCGAAGATCTGGTGACGTTGGTTGAAGGGGATGCACACGAAACCATTGGGAGATTGACCGAACAGATCGATTTGCTGCTACTCGATGCCGAGAAAGAGGGTTTCACCGACTACCTGAAAAAGCTGCTTCCGCTCGTGCGCACCGGCGGCCTGATAATCGCTCACGATTCGTCGGGGCAGGCTTACATGATGGAAGACTATTTTCAGGCAATCGTTGGGAATCCCGACTTAGAGACTGTGTTTGTAGACGCATCACGCTGGGGAATGGCCATCACACGGAAGATGCGGTGAAAAAAAAAACGATCATGAAGATTGTACGGTTTTGCTTGTATATTGGCGTAATAGCTGTATGTGTGGTCGCTAATGATTTCCCTACTGGTGTCAATGCGAGTGACCCGGTTGAAGGCTTGGCAGTTAGCGGTTGTGACGAGTTTGGCTTATTCTTGGGACAGAAGGCTATTACTAACGAAAATGGCATCGTCATGCTGTATGTTCCACCACATTCGAAGGGGAGGTTTACGGTGACTTACTTCGACGAATCGACGAAGAAGACAATACAGAACGGCATATCATATTCTTCAAGTGATATCTCAACGAACTCAGACAGCATTCGGTTGGGATCGGACGGCCTCGAACCATTAAAACCTTGACATCGACGGTCTTTTGCCGATACAACACGGCAGATAATTACAGACATAGCCGACTGCTAACCATGAGAATTAGGGAGGCAACGCTGAAATGAGAAAGAAAATCCTGAGCGCATTTATATTTGTGTTTTTGTTATCGGTGCTGGTTTCTTGTAGCCGGGCACAGACCGTTCTTATCGAGGCCGAGAGCTTCGCGAACCGTGGCGGCTGGGTAATTGACCAGCAATTTATGGACCAGATGGGCTCGCCTTTCTTATTAGCACACGGCCTGGGCATACCGGTCGGCGACGCCGCGACGGCTGTATCGTTTCCGGCGGTGGGCACATACCGCGTCTGGGTTCGGACGCGCGACTGGGTTGCTCCGTGGAAGGCTCCGGGAGCGCCCGGCAGGTTCCAGCTAATTATCGACAATGAGCCGCTCGATGCCGTATTCGGCACAGAAGGCGCCCAGTGGCACTGGCAGAACGGCGGGATGGTCGAGATTAAGAAAAATCAAGTCGTGCTCAAACTGCACGATTTAACAGGTTTCGATGGTCGATGCGATGCGATTATCTTTTCCGCCGATACAAATTTTATCCCGCCGAACGAAGGCGAATCAATGGCGTCTTTTCGCCGGAGATTGCTCGGCCTGTCTGAAATGCCTCAGAACGCAGGCAATTTTGACCTGGTAGTAGTCGGTGGCGGGATTGCCGGCACCTGCACAGCGATCTCAGCGGCGAGACTTGGTATGCAGGTGGCGCTCATACAGAACCGTCCCGTGCTGGGCGGCAACAACAGTACGGAAGTCCGCGTCCACCTGAACGGCGAGGTAAATCTACCGCCTTACCCGGCACTTGGCGGCGTCGTTAACGAACTGGATACCGGGCTTAGAGGCAACGCCCAGCCGGCGGAGCATTATGACGACCAGCGGAAACTCAAAGTCGTCCAGGCGGAGGAGAATATCCACCTGTTCCTGAACATGCACGCTTTTAAGGTTGAAAAGCAAGGCGACCGGATTGTAGCTGTCGTCGCCCAGGATATTCAAAAAGGCACCATGTCGCGCTTTACAGCTCCGCTGTTTGCCGATTGCACCGGTGACGGAACGCTCGGATTTCTGGCCGGCGCCGAATACCGAATGGGACGTGAAAGCAAAGAACAGACCGGCGAACCTCTGGCGCCGAAAGAGTCCGACAAAATGACGATGGGCGCATCGGTTCAGTGGTACTCGACTGCAGGCGACAGGCCATCGAGGTTTCCTGATTGTCCCTGGGCTTTACAGTTTAACGAACAAAGCTGTCACTATCTGATCCGAGGTGACTGGGACTGGGAGACGGGAATGAACCGTGACCAGATAACCGAATTCGAGTTCATTCGCGACCACGCTCTTCGTGCTGTCTACGGCAACTGGTCGTATCTGAAGAACAGCAGCCGGGACAGGGCAAAATATGCGGACCGTCAGCTCGAGTGGGTTGCGTATATCGCCGGCAAGCGCGAATCACGCCGGCTACTCGGCGATGTAATATTGCAGCAGCAGGACATTCAGCGACGCAGGAGATTCCCCGATTCGTTTGTCACTTCCACCTGGTCCATCGATCTTCACTATCCGGACCCGAAAAACTCTCAATACTTTCCTGGCGAAGAATTCCGTTCGATTGCGAAGTATGCCCAGATAAAGCCCTACCCGATTCCCTACCGCAGCCTGTATTCCCGCAACATCAGCAATCTTATAATGGCCGGACGCTGCATCAGCGTGACACACGTAGCACTCGGAACCGTCCGCGTAATGCGAACCGGCGGAATGATGGGCGAGCTTATCGGAATGGCAGCGTCACTTTGCAGGAAACACAATACTACACCTCGTGGCGTCTATGAGAATCACCTGGCCGAGCTGAAACGGTTGGCCCGAAAAGGTGTCGGAAAGCCCGCTGAGATTGACAAAGATACCTTCCGACAGGCCGAAGAGAACGGACGTCTGGCCAATAAAGGATTTATCCACTGCCGGGACTTTGTCAAAGGCTGGCTTCGATATGCCGATAGGAAGACCGGGCTGATTCCCAGGAATCTTAGCCGGGACAAAGACATCTGGAACGCCCAGGACAGTGCCGCGGACAATTATCCGTTTATGGTGCTCACCGCGGCCATTATAGACCGCCCGCTTTTCGACGGCCGGATGCGAAATATGCTGCGCGCCGAAACCAGTCTTACATCCCGTATCGGAAGCCTGCCCGATACGTACTCTTTTACCAAGCAGAACTTCCATGATTCGAAAGAAAATCTGGGCCGAATAATCTTCGGCTCATCGGAATATGTCAAAGACGGGCTGTTGCCGCTTACCGAATGGCTCGGGCCGAGCCCATGGTCCGAACGCATGATAAACATTCTCGACGATTTGTGGCAGCGGGCGCCGGTTAAAACTCAATATGGACAAATCGTTTCGGAAAACCAGGAGATTAACGGCGAGATGCTCCAGACATTGTCCCGTGTTTACTGGATGACCGGCGATAGGAAATATTTGCAATGGGCTGTTCGTCTCGGCGATTATTATCTGCTCGACGGGCATCACCCCACACGCGATGAAGAAGCGCTCAGACTTCGCGACCACGGCTGCGAAATCGTCTCGGGCCTGTGCGAGCTGTACGCGACCGTTAATTTCGCCATGCCGGCTAAAAAAGGTGCTTATCAAACACCCATTCACGAAATGCTCGATAGCGTTCTCAAATTCGGGACCAACGAGCATGGTCTTTTTTACAACGGTATGTATAACAAAACCGGCCGGCACGACAGAGATCTGGCCGACACCTGGGGCTATAATCTCAACGGCTTTTATACCGTGTATCTGATAGACAAAACCGAGGCCTACCGTCAGGCCGTTCAGAAAGCGCTCGGCAACCTGAACGACTACTATAAAAACTATCAGTGGGAAGGCAGCAGTGCCGATGGTTACGCCGATTCAATCGAAGGCGCGATCAACCTCTACAATCGAGAGCCCGTTGATTCTACTGTGAAGTGGATGGACAGCGAAATCAAAGTGATGTGGGACATGCAACAATCCGACGGCACCATCGAGGGATGGCATGGCGACGGAAACTTCGCACGTACCACAATTATGTACTGCCTCTGGAAGACAAAAGGCCTGACCATCCGTCCCTGGCGGGATGATGTGGTTTTTGGAGCTATCCAGGAAGGAGATGGACTAAAAATAATCATAAGTGCCGACAGAAGATGGCAGGGAAAGCTGCTCTTTGATACGCCGCGTCATAAGACGATTATGAATATGCCACTCGACTGGCCGCGTATCAACCAGTTCCCCGAATGGTTCACCGTCAAGCAGAATAAACGCTACATGGTACGTGACCTGACTTCCAATACGAGGAAATCTTATACAGCACAGCAGTTGGCCGGCGGCATAACAATCAGCCTCCAGACCGGCGTTCCGCAGTATTTGATTGTGCAGTGATTATTCACAGGAGCGGTTCGCAGGTCATTAAAAAAATAAGTAGAGATCAGATGGACGAGTCAAAAAAAACCAAAATCTATGAATAGCTTGCAGATGCGCTCAACGCTCTTCCGAACGGTTTTCCGCGAACACCTTCGAATGTCGAAGTGCCGATGCTTCAGAAGATTTTCACGCCGGCCGAGGCATCGCTGGCCCGGCACCTGGGCTGTGAGCTGGAGCCTGTCGATGCAATTGCCAAGCGGGCCGGACTCGACCAGAGACGGGCCGGTGCCGGCCTTATGGCTCTGGCACAGCGACGCCTGATATGGTTCAACGGCCGGCCTGATAATCCGCGTTTCAGACTCTCTCCGTTCGTCGTCGGAATATACGAAATGCAGTTTGATAACATGGACTACGAGCTGGCTCATCTGATCGAGCACTATATGGCCGACGGCGGAGCGGCCGGAATCATGAGGCCCGACCCGGCCATCCACCGCGTTGTCCCGGCACAAAACGCCGTCAAGTCCGAGTGGGTGCTGCCCTACGACGATGTACGTGAAATCCTGCTGAATGCCAAAACGTTTCGTGTTAATGATTGTGTCTGCCGCAAGCAGCAGGACCAACTCGGCCGAAAGTGCGATTTCCCGCTTAGGACGTGCCTGGTCTATCATTCGGCTCAGCTTCCGCCTACACCTGATATGATCTCTCGTAATGAAGCTCTGGCGGTCCTCGACGAAGCGGAGGAAATCGGCCTGGTTCATACGATGAGCAACGTCAGGAACAAGTCGCTATTCATGGGTGATGTCGGCTATATCTGTAACTGCTGCGGCTGTTGCTGCGGCATACTTCGCGGAATCAACGACTGGGGCATCGAGAACTCCGTCGCTCAGGCAAATTACTACGCCGCCATCGACGCCGAGCAGTGTACCGCATGCGGTTTGTGCGAGCAGCGCTGCCAGGTCGGTGCTATCTCTGAGCAGGATGGTAGTTTTATTGTAGACACCAGGCGTTGCATCGGCTGCGGCCTGTGTGTCACCGGCTGCCCAAGCGGCGCTGCAACGCTACAGCCAAAACCCGATGCCGAGATCATCCCTCCGCCTCTGGACCTTGCGGACTGGGAGCAGCAGCGTATGCAAAACCGCAAGTAGGCGCTGCTATCCACTGCTACAGAAAATTTCTCAAACCGAAGGCGATATTCTTCGTCTTTGACTCAGAATGACATTCAATTAAGGGGGGTATCGTCATGACACAACTATCTTTTCCAGCATGTAGCGACATTGAAAGAGTGGCCGGGGTTTACACCGAGCTGCGGCAGATTCGGCCGCAGACGAGGCGGGACCTGAAGAATTATGTGAAGGTTTTTCTTGGTATCGACGTGCCGGACAAGAGAATTTGTCCGGAACATCAAAGCCCGATGGATTATCTCTGGCATACTTTTCGTGAATCTAAGCAGGAACCAAGGGTTGCAAATCACGATTCGATCGTTTGGGCGAATCGTGCCGGCGGTAAGACCGAGCTTGCAGCCGTCGCGACGCTTCTGGATTGCCTCTTTAAGCCGAACTGCCAGGTCAGGATTCTGAGCGGCTCGGGCGAGCAGGCCGGCAGGATGTATGAATATCTGACCGGCTTTCTGCATCACGGCTACGAGCAATCTCTTGCCGGGCCTGTCCGCAAGACTAAGTGTCACTTTATCAACGGTTCGGCGGTCGAGGTCCTGACGCAGTCTGCAACCAGCGTCCGGGGTCAGCACGTTCAAAAGCTTCGCTGCGATGAGTTGGAGCTGTTCGACGAGGATGTATTCGCAGCGGCAAAGTTTACCACGCAGAGCACGGCGGAAATTACCGCCGGCATGGAGTTGATAAGCACGATGCACCGGCCTTACGGCCTGATGCACGAGGTCGTGACATCGGCTCCGAAGTTCGGCACGCCGGTCTTCAAATGGTGCGTGTGGGAGACGATAGAAAAGTGCGTCGGAAGAAGCTGCTCGCAATGTCCCTTGTCGGAAGACTGCCGGGGCAAAGCGAAAGCGGCAACCGGCTATCTGAAAATCGACGACTGCATTACCCAGATGCGCCGGGCCAGCAGGGCGGGCTGGGAAGCCGAGATGCTCTGCACGCGGCCGTCACGGCAGAACGTTGTCTTCGACGAGTTCGACCCGGCCGTGCATGTTGGAGCTGTCGATTATGATACGAATCTTCCGCTGTACCGGGCGCTTGATTTCGGATTCGTTAATCCGTTTGTGTGCCTGTGGATTCAGGTTGACGATGCTGGCGTCGTGCGTGTGATCGATGAGTACGTTCGCAGCAGGGCGACCATCGACGTGCACGCGGTTGAAATGAAGAGCCGCACGCCGGTCGCGGAAGAAAAAGTAACGGCGACGTTTTGCGATCCCGCGGGTAAAGGTGTTAACGATGTCACCGGCACCAGCGCCGTCCGGGAACTGAGGGCGTTGGGAATTGCGGTGCGATTCAAGCGCAGCGGCATCCTGGAAGGCATCGAGTTGATCCGCCGGGCAATCCGTTCCGGCGATGGAAAAAGCAGTCTGATAGTTTCGCCGAGATGCCCCCGCCTTATTGAGGCAATGGAATGCTATCATTACCCGGAATCTGCCAACATCCCCCGCGAACTCCCGCAAAAAGACGGCCTATACGACCACCCCATCGACGCCCTGCGATATTTCTTTTTTAACCATAATCGCGGTGATGGCAAGATGGTTACACGACTTTATTGATAGCCATTTTCGAGCAGGATGCCGGACAATTTACAATATACGTATATTATTGTCGATATTTGCTGAAAATCACTTAAGACGGGAAAGCTTTTGTTCGATATTGCTAATAATTGAAGGAGGAAACTTGGAAGGGAAAACCCCAGCCGGAGTGAGCACATAAAAAGGAAACAGGGCTGAGGTGCGGAGGGAGAGGAAAAAGCGAGATATCCTCAGCCCTGTGAATGTGCTCATTCTATCTAACTACTAATATATCATAAAGCTCAACGTAAAGCAATACTATTTTTCAAAAAAAATGTTCGTTTCCAGAAAAAAAAACTCCACTACAAAATACTCTAAATCGCCTATTATCAAAAGTTTACAAAATCACTATAGCTTTGGTCTTGTATTTTGTCAATGAGATTATTAAAATTTTTTCCACAGTAGCAATGATATTTTAACACAAGTAAAAATTTGAGGACAACTATGCTCACAGATAACATTCTTGAACTGGTAGGAAATACCCCGCTTCTGCAATTGAAGGGTGAAAAGATTTTTGCCAAGGCGGAATTTCTCAATCCCGGCGGGAGTATTAAGGACCGCGTTGCCCTGGCGATGCTTGAAGCAGCGGAACGCGACGGCAAACTTAAAAAAGACTCCATTATCACCGAGCCCAGCAGCGGCAACACGGGTATCGGCCTGGCATTAGTCGGACATCTGATGGGTTATCGCGTCCGAATCGTTATGCCTGAGGGAATGAGTGAAGAGCGGAAGAAGCTCATTAAAGCCCTCGGCGGAGAGCTTGTTCTTATCCCCGATGAAGAAGGCCTGGCCGGTGCGGTTCGCACAGTCGAGCAAATGGCCGCTGAAGACCCGCGTGTTTATGTGCCGCAGCAGTTCGAGAATCCGGAAAATCCCCGCGTTCATTATGAGCAGACCGCGCGCGAGCTTTGGCGGCAGATGGGCGGCAATATCGATTGCTTTGTCGCCGGCGTCGGCAGTGGCGGAACGTTGCAGGGCGTAGGAAAATTCCTAAAGGAGCATAAAAAGGATGTAAAAATCATCGCTGTTGAGCCGGAGAACTGCTCGGCACTCTTAGGCCATGAACCGGGCCTGCACCAGATTCAGGGCATCGGCGACGGCTTCATTCCCGCCATACTCGATGTTTCAATGGTCGATGATGTGGTGGAGGTTTCCGACGATAATGCGATTCAAACCACCCGGCAACTGGGCACAGATTTTGGCCTGCTCGTCGGTATCAGCTCGGGCGCCAATGTATGGGCTGCACGCCGGTTGGCTGAGAAAATCCAGGGCAATATCGCAACCGTTCTGCCGGACAGGGCGGAACGCTATTTCAGCACTGCCTTGTTATGATTTTTGGGGAGGTGTTTAATTGTTGATTTTTGCCTTTGCCATTCTGAGCGGAGCGAAGCGTTTGTGTCAAAGAAGCAAAATCAAGAATCTTAACTTCGCTGCGCCCCATTCAGGATGCCAAAAACCCTATTAATGGATTCTTTTAAAAAAAAGAAAAGGGCTGAGGCAAGGAGGAAAGGAGGGTTTAAAAACCTCAGCCCGTAATCCATTACCTGCTAATACGCCGCGCTCCGATAAAAGTTCGCACCATTTATTGTCCAGAAAAATATTTAGCTTAAACCTGCAAATGCTTTCTGTTAACGGCGTATTTAGGGCGTTTTTTTTTGCCATCCCGGCCGCTAAAGCCTCTTTTAGAATCCATTAAAAGATTTTTTGCTGTATGGAACTTTTCCGTACAGAATCACCGGTTCTTGAAGATATGTTTGGCTTTAAGTCTTAAAAATAGGGATAAAAAAAAGGGGCTGAGGTCAGGAGGAGGGGAGTGAAGTTTAATACCTCAGCCCGTGGCTTTGTGTTGATTTATACGAGCCCATTTTACCGAAGTTCGTTTTCTCTGGAAAAACATTTATTTATTTTTAAAAAATATTTATAGGGTCGGTTTTTGCTTCAAAATTAGCCCAAAACCGGCAATAATAATGCAGAAAAATGCATTCCGGCAAAAATTTAGACACAAATAGAAACGGGGCATTGAGTCATGCTGTCTTTGGCAGTGTGATAAAGCGGGTATGTAAATTACGTTAGATAAGGAATTTTAATGAATTCGATAAGATTGGTTTATATGGCTCTGCTTTTGATGGTTGCGGGTCTTGGATGCCGGAAGAAAGAATCTGACTCGGAGAGCATAAGAATCAATCCATCTAAGGCCCGGGGTGAAGAATTCGGTCGGACGCTGTTGCACTTGGCGCCCAACGGGAAAATGGCCGAGCGGCTTATAAACGAAGGTGCCGATGTAAATACAAAAGACAACGAAGGCCGAACTCCTGTGGATTGTGCACAAGATGTAGGCCACACTGAAATCGTAGATTTGCTGAGTGAGCATGGAGCTAAAGAATGACAGAGAAATGCGAATTTCGATACGAGGAGAGATAGCATATGTCAGCGAGTGTTTTTGATGATAAAGCAACTTTGCCGGATGATAAGATGCTGGCTGGGGCGTTGGGTAAATCGAATCGGCTGTGGCTGCAGATTAAAAAGCATCTGAAGGCCGAGTATGGCGAATTGATTGAGGAGTGGAAATTCTATGGCCAGAAGTCCGGCTGGATACTCAAGACGCTGCGAAAGAAACGCAACTTGTTTTTCTTCATTCCTCTTGAGGGTTCTTTTCAGGTATCATTTGTTTTTGGTGAAAAGGCCGTTGCCGTGGTAGAAAAAAGTAACCTGCCGCAAGAGCTTATTAAAACGCTGAAGAACGCCAGAAAATACGCCGAAGGAAGGGGGCTGCGAATCGATGTCAAAAACTCTGCCGATGTCGAACATATCAAGAAGCTGGTGGAGATAAAGGTTAATAACTAATGAAAGGAATTTGAGATGTTTTATTATGACGGTAGAAATGTTTTGCGTTTGCCTGCTATTGTTGTCGTGATTTGTGTGCTTTGCCCCTTGACCTATGCAGGATTTCCGGAATTTGAGTATCACCAGATCGCGAAAGTGGGCCGGAGCATGGGCCAGACGTCGCTAGTCGATATCGACAAAGATGGCGATCTCGACTGGGTGGTCGGGGAGCGGGCCAGGACGTGGTGGTTCGAGTACGTCGGCCCGGAGAAATGGATTCAGCATGACGTGGGTCAGGGCGTCCGCACCGATGTCGGCGGTACGGCCTTCGATATCGACGGCGACGGATGGATCGATCAGTTCTGCGGCACTGGATGGTACCGCAACACCGGCAAACCTCGCACGGAGCCCTTCGAGGCATTCGACAGCGGCACCATCGTCTGTCATGACGACGTAGCGGCCGACATCAACGGCGACAGCAAGCTCGACATGGTCGCCTGCAGCGATCAGCAGAACCACAAAGTCACGGTCTGGTACGAGATCCCCGCAAATCCTCGCGAAAAGTGGATCGAGCACAAGATCGGCGGCGGCATTCACGGCGGCGTTGGCCCGGCAGGCGTCGGCGACCTCGACGGCGACGGGGATAACGACGTCGTTCGCGGCGACGTGTGGTTCGAGAACGCTGACGGCAAAGGGCTGAAGTGGACAGAGCATGCCGGCCTGATCCCGCCCGGTGGCAACCGGCCCGACCGCTACGGCCTGGCGATTAAGGTCTGGAACTGCGACCTGGATAAAGATGGCGATCTCGACGTCGTCGAGGCCGAGGCCGACACAGTGGATGGGCGAGTCTTCTGGTTCCAGAACGAGGGCAAGGGCGTGAGCTGGAAGTGTCACCTGATCTCCGCTAACCATACGAAGCAGGATTTTCACTCGCTGGCCGTGGCCGATTTCGATAATGATGGTGACCTCGACGTCTTCTCCGGCGGCGGGCCGCTCTCAGAGGATGAGGTTCACAAGTGTTTCATCTGGGAGAACGCCGATGGTCGGGCCGGCCAATGGAAAGAGCATGTGATCCTGAAAGGCAAGCGATGTCATGAGGCCAAGGCTGCCGACGTGGACCGCGATGGTGATATCGATATATGTACCAAACCCTGGAAAGGCGACGAGCACGTTTACCTTCGCAACATGCTCAAGGAAAATTCCTCGAAATAAAATCGTGCAATAAGAGGCAAATCTGATAGCATTAAAAGTTTAATTGAAACTTTGTAGGAGACGATCGGATGTCGCTGAAAGTTTTCCGGCTGTCAGTCAGGCCGTTCTGTTTTGTGCTAATCGGTGTCACTTTGCTTGCTGTGGGCCTTCCTCCTGCCAGCGGAGCCGAGTACTACGACAACAAATCTCTGGGCAGGCGTCTGTCATCCCTTGCCGAGGGAAATCCAAGCCTTGTGCGCGTCGACAGCATCGCCATGTCAATGCGCAAACGCAACGTTTGGCTTATCGAGCTTGGTAAAGGAACCAAACAGGATCGACAGATACGCCCGGCGATGCTTCTCGTCGCGGGAATCGAAGGCAACGACCTGATCGGATGCACAGCGGCGGTCACCTGGGTCGAGCGACTGATCGAGCAATACCAGGACGACGCCGAAATCGCCAAACTGCTTCAGACAACGACAATATATATCGTACCGAGACTTAATCCCGATGCCGCTGAGCATTATTTCGCCCGCCTTAAAATAGAAACTTCCTCAAACGAAAAGAGCGTCGATGGTGACCATGATGGTCTGTTAGATGAAGACGGACCCGAAGACCTTAACGATGACGGGCTTATTACATGGATGCGAATCGAGGACCCCCAGGGCGAATATATACTCGATCCGAAAGACGACCGACTGCTCTTGAAGGCCGATCATCTCAAGAGCGAAGTCGGCGCCTGGCGCTATCTTCGTGAGGGCGTCGATAACGACCACGATGAGCGATGGAACGAGGACGGCCTGGGCGGCGTCAACTTCAATCGCAACTTTCCGTATGGTTATAAATTCTTCGCCGAAGATGCCGGCGTCCACCAGGTCAGCGAGGTGGAGACTCGGGCGCTGGCGGATTTTGTGGTCGAGCGCCCGAATATCGCCATGGTGGTGACATACGGCTCGGCGGACAATCTCACGAAGGCTCCCGAAGGCTCGAAACCAGCCGGCCGGCGAGAGCCAATGACCAAGATTCATCAGGACGATGCGGGCTACTATCGCGTGATGGGCGAGTTGTATCGCGAAGCACTCGGCCTGGAAAAAGAGCTTGATGGCGCTTCGGTGCCAGGCGCGTTTAGCGACTGGATGTATTACCACCGGGGCCGGCTCTCGCTGGCGGCAAAGGCTTGGAGCCCTGTCGTAGCAGTTGAGCTTTCCAAAGCCGCCGACAAAAAGGATGAAGAACCGCAAGAAAAAGCAGAAGACCAGGAGCAGCAGGATTCCGAATCGGAGCCTGAGAAAAGTGACAAGGGTTCAGACAAGGATGCTAAGAAAGACGAAGATAAGCGTAACCAGCAGGAGCGTAAAGAACTCAAGTGGTTCGACGAACACGCGCCGGAGGCCTTCGTCGAATGGCAGCCGATCGAGCATCCCGATTTTCCCGGCCTGCGTGCCGAGGTTGGCGGGTATCGTCCTTTCGCCCTGACGAATCCTCCTTCTCAATTGGTTGGCGAGATTGCCGCCAAACATGCCGATTTCCTGACCAAAGCGGCGCAGCGACTGCCGCGCATCGGCGTGCGAAAGATTGAGTGCCGGCATCTGGGCCGGTCGGTCTATGAGGTGAAGGTTCAGGTGGAGAATACCGGATTTTTGCCGACTCTGCTGGGGCACGGGCGAACGACACGCGAGATCCATCCTACCCGGCTGTTGATGGAGCTGGACGATGAGTCATTTCTGTCAGGTAGCCGAATTACGAATCTGCCGGCAATCAGGGGAAGCGGCGGGATGGTCGAGATGCGATACATCGTCCGGGTACCGGAGCAGGAGAAAATCGATTTCGAGGTCATCTCGATGTTAGCCGGAAAGGTCAAAGGCTCAGTCGAATTGCCGAATGCCGAATGAATCGGCAAATAAAAATATTTCAGGATAGCAGAGGTTTTTTATGAAGCACCGAATCGAAATTAAATGCTGCATTGCCGTTTTGATTTTTTCATGCGTAATTTTAATGCTTGCCGGAATAGCCCTTGCCTCAGACGGTGCCCGCAAGCCAAGAGTCGGTAATCCCGCCAGGCATTCGTATCCTGCGTTAGGGGCAGGGAATCAGCGTAAGGTAAGGGTCGCGTGGAACCGGTACTACGATCACGCCGGGCTAACGGCCATTCTGGTTCGTCTGAATAGAGCCTTTCCAGATTTGACCCGGCTATATTCGATCGGCAAGTCAACCCAGGGCCGGGATATATGGTGCCTGGAAGTGACGGCACGGAATATCGGCGACCCGGACCGTAAGCCGGGAATGTATATTGACGGCAACATTCACGGCAATGAAGTCCAGGCGGGCGAGACGGTGGCCTACACAGCCTGGTATCTCTGCCATCAATACGGCCGGCTCGAAAAGGTGACGGAACTGCTCGACGAGCGGGTTTTCTATCTTGTACCGACCATCAATCCCGACGGGCGCGATTCATGGCTTAGTCTGGGCGGTCGTGCGCGATCCGGACTCGAACCTACGGATGACGACCGCGACGGCCTGGCCGATGAGGATGACAGCGAGGATCTCAACGGTGATGGCCAAATCACCATGATGCGAATCAAAGATCCTCACGGGCGTTTCAAGCTGCACCCTGATTTTCCCGAGCTGATGGTCAGGACCAAACCGGGCGAGGCCGGTGAATATAACTTGCTCGGCTGGGAGGGGATCGACAATGACAGCGATGGCGAGATCAACGAAGACGGCAGGGGCGGTTATGATCTCAATCGCAACTGGGCGTACGACTGGCAGCCGGCCTATGTCCAATACGGTGCTAAGGATTATCCGTTCAGCCAGCCGGAACCGCGTGCGGTAGCCGAGTTTGTGCTGGCCCATCCCAATATTGCAGGGGCCCAGTCGTATCACAATGCCGGCGGGATGATCCTGCGAAGTCCCGGCCGGGAGGGCGGCGAGATACAAGGCCGGGACGAACGAGTGCTCAGCCTGATCGCCGAGCGGGGAGAAAAAATTCTGCCCTATTATCGTTCGATGATCATCTGGAAAGACCTCTACACGGTCTGGGGCGGCGAGATAGACTGGTTCTACGGTGGCCGGGGCATTCTTACCTTTACGAACGAGCTTTGGACCTCTAGGAACCTGTACAAGAGTTCCGAATCGTTCTCGAATGAGCAGGAAGCTGAGTTTATAAAATATGTGCTGATGGGTGACGGTTTTGTGCCCTGGCAGCCATACGAGCATCCGACGTACGGCAAGATTGAAATCGGGGGCCAGAAAAAAGAGTGGGGCCGTATGCCGCCCTCTTTCTTGCTTGAAGAAGAGCTTCACCGCAATATGGCCTTTACGCTGTATCACGCCGATATGTTGCCGCTGCTGGAAATCAGCGAAGTGAAGGTCGAGCTGCTCGGCGAGAACTTGTTTAAGATTTGGGTCACTATTGAGAACAAGCGTCTGATCCCGACGAGGACCGGCCAGGATGTTGCTCACCATATAAGCCCGCCGGATATCGTTTCTATCGAAGGCGATGAGCTTAGCGTCCTCTCAAGCGGACGGATTACGGATCGATTCTTCAAGCGTGTTCAGGCCGTCGAGCGGCGCCCCGAGCGCGTGGAATTGGATACGATTGCCGGCATGAGCGTCGTCCGCGTCCAGTTCGTAGTCGATGGAAAAGGCGAGTTTACCATAACTGTCGATTCCGCCAAAGCCAGCCCGCTAAAGAGAAGCCAACTACTACCTTCGGCAAACTGAGCGGTTTTTCCTGCTGTGCTTTGTCGCATCTTATCTCGCCCGACTGGGTGTGGCAATCCGGCATCAAATATCAAAAAGCCGCTATTGACGAATCAGATTTGTTCGGCTATGCTGTCTGGGTGGTATTTCCGCGCGCGCGGGAATCCGGGATATCTTTTTATTTAGAGAGATTTAGTAATGCTCAAGAGAACACATAATTGCGGCCAGCTTCGACTGGATGATGCCGGCAAAAAAGTTGCGTTGGCGGGATGGGTCCACTCCTATCGCGACCACGGCAATCTGGTCTTCATCGACCTGCGGGACAGGGAAGGTCTGACGCAGATTGTTTTCGACCCTGAGTCCCAGCCGGAAATGCACAAACTGGCCAAGACGGCCCGCTGCGAATGGGTCATTGCAACCAAAGGCGAGGTTCAGCCCAGAAGCGAGGGGATGGCGAACCCGAAGCTGGCGACCGGTGAAATCGAGGTTGCCGCCGAGCGGCTGGAGATTCTCAATACATCGAAGACGCCGCCGTTTGAAATAGACAGTGCCGAGAAAACAGGCGAGGAGTTGCGCCTGGTCAACCGGTATCTTGATCTTCGCCGGCCCGAGATGCAGAAAAAGCTCCACACCCGGCACCGGGTGACGATGGTTGTGCGGGATTATTTCGACAAGCTTGGTTTCTGGGAGATTGAGACACCGATGCTGGCCAAGAGCACGCCGGAAGGGGCGAGAGATTTTCTCGTACCCAGCAGATTGTCCCAGAACTGCTTCTACGCGCTGCCGCAATCACCGCAGCTCTTCAAGCAGATTCTCATGGTTAGCAGCGTCGATAAATATTTCCAGATTGTGCGCTGCTTCCGCGATGAGGACCCGCGAGCCGATCGGCAGGCCGAGTTCACGCAGATCGATGTCGAGATGAGCTTCGTCGATGTGAACGATGTCATCAGCGTTCACCAGAACCTGGTGGCACGAATCTGGAAGCGGATTCTGGGTGTGGATGTCCCGATGCCGATGCGGCGAATGACTTATAAAGAAGCGATAGCCGATTACGGGACCGACAGGCCGGACCTGCGTTTCGATATGAAGCTCAAAGATATTTCCGACCTGGCCAAACAAACTTCGTTTAACGTTTTTACTTCGACCATTGAAAAAGGTGGAGTCGTCAAGGGCCTCTGCGTCCCGGGCGGCGATAAATATTCAAGAAGCGACATCGAAAAAACGCTTACGAGTTTCGTCGGCGACTACGGCGCCAGGGGTCTGGCTTGGTCCAGGGTCAAGGCTGAAGACGGCGAACTTTCACTGCTGGGCGGCACCGCCAAGTTCTTCGGCCCGGACTTGCAGAAGCAGCTATTCGAACGATTTGGGGCGAAGGATGGCGATTTGCTTTTGTTTGTCGCCGACAGTGAACAAGCCGCCAACAAGGCTCTTGCTCCGTTGCGGTGCAGGCTCGCCCGCGAATTGAAGCTCTACGACAAGGGCCGATTCGAATTCGTGTGGATTGTGGACTTTCCGCTGTTCGAGTGGAACGAGGACGAAAAGCGTTACGATTCACTTCACCATCCGTTTACTTCTCCTGTCGAAGAGGATTTGGACAAGCTTGAGACGGATCCTGCCAATATTTGTTCGCAGGCTTATGATATTGTTGTCAACGGCTCTGAAATCGGCGGCGGCAGTATTCGTATCCACGATCCTAAAGTGCAGCAGAAGGTCTTTGACCTGCTAAATATCTCAAGAGAACAGGCAAAGCAGCGTTTCGGTTTCTTTTTGAAGGCGCTGGAATACGGCGCTCCGCCTCACGGGGGAATCGCCTTCGGCCTCGATCGGATGGTCATGCTGCTGACCGACACAGAAAATATTCGGGATGTTATCGCTTTCCCAAAGACCCAGAAAGGTCAGTGTCTCTTAACCGATGCGCCGAGCGAGGTGGACCAAAAACAGCTCGACGAGCTTAACCTGCGAATGCAGAGACACTCGCGTATAGTCGGGCAGCAAATCGAAGAGCAGAAGCAGTAGGTGAGGGTCCCCATTTCATATAAAACAGTGAAATGGGAGCCCGACAGCAGGTTCTGAATTTATGCGTATAAATGTACGGCACATTTGGCAAAGGCTCTTGAAGTATTTGCGGTTCTGGCCTTTGCCGCTGGCGAAGAAGGTTCAAGTCACCTTTGGTGCCGCTGTGCTCCTGGTCCTGACACTGGCACTATCGATACCTTATATATGGATGGGCCAGCTTATAAGAAAAGACCTGCTCGATACCGGGCGGTCAAGGTCAATAGTGCTGCTCGACCGACATTTCCAGTCAAAAGAGCCCAGCCAGACTCTTCTGCCTCTGGATAGTATTGGTCAGGTCCGTGACCCTAACGATACCGACATATCCTGGATTCGCTTCACACAAGACGATGGAAACATACTCCTGGAATTGGATACAGACGTCAGAGACATGATCGAGACTCTGAAAGAAGATCCGGACCGGTATGAAGATATCCTGCTTGAGAAAAATGAAGGTTGTTTGGAGAGCCATTACGTACGAATATTCAGGGCGACAGGTCACTGTGTAAGCTGCCACAATCCGCAGGGTTCCGCCGGTCCCTTTGCGCTCAATAAGCTGATCGGTGCGGCGATTATTCGAAACCGGGACCTCGCCAGTGAAATCAATAAAACAGTCTTTATGAATCGTATCTGGATTATCGTGGCCGGCCTGATCGGCGGCGCCGGCGCGATAGTCGTTTTCTACATGATAACCCAGCGTCTGATCCTCCGGCCAATCCGGCAGTTGCGGGCGCTGGCAAACAACGTCGCCGAGGGAAATCTCGAAATAAGAAGCTCAATCGCAACAAGGGACGAATATGAAAAGCTGGCCAAAGCATTCAACCACATGCTCGATACCCTGCAGGCTATGCAGGAAAAATTGCGGCAGGCGAACAAGCAGCTCGACGCCAAAATCGCCGAGCTTTCGGGGCGGAATATCGAGTTGTTCAAGGCCAACAAGATCAAAGGGGAATTCCTGGCAAATATCTCACACGAATTCAGAACGCCGTTGAATGCGATTTTGGGATTCGCCCAGGTTTTGAAGGACAAACCTCTTTTATTAAAAAAGGAGAAAGCACAAAGATACGCTGAGAATATTATCACCAGCGGCAACAATCTTCTGAATATGATTAACGACCTGCTGGAACTGGCGAAAACCCAGGCTGGAAAAATGGAGCTGCATATAGGAGAAACTTCCGTAGCCGATTTACTTAAGAATCTCCTGTCTCAGTTTTCACTACTTACAAAGAAGAAGAAAATCAAAGTCAAGCTGATTGTCCAGCCGGATTTGCCGCTCGTTGTCACCGATGTCGGCAAGGTCCAGCAGATCCTTTATAATTTCCTGAGCAACGCGGCGAAGTTTACTCCTGCTCGTGGCAGGATCGAAATTGAAGCTCAATTCCCGTCGCCCGGAGCGCGGGGCACGGGCCCTGAGTCGCGAATGATACGAATTGCCGTAACCGATACCGGCTGCGGAATTGCCGAGTCTGACAGGGAAAAGATATTTGAGAAATTTCGCCAGGCTGACGGCTCGCTGACCCGCGAAACGACCGGCAGCGGGCTGGGGCTTGCCATCTGCACCGAATTGGCCGCCATGCTTGCCGGCAGTATTGGGATGGAAAGTCCGCCGAAGGGACGCAGCGAAGGCTCTACGTTCTGGCTCGATATCCCAATTACCCTTACAAAAGACGAAAATAAGACTGCTTCAAAATAAAATTTATCTAAAGCAACCCATAACTGTTTTATTTCGACAATGTCGGGTTAGGAGAAAATCATGTGTTTGAAATATTCATTTTTATTTCTTCTGTTTGTGCTGGCCGGTTCGGGTTTTGCAGCCGGTCTCGACCAGACTCATCCGTTTTCCATCCACGATATGCTGGCGATGGATCGGCTTTCCGACCCGCAGGTTTCGCCGGACGGTAAGTGGATTGTTTTCGTGCTGCGCAAGACGGACCTTGAAGAAAACAAAGGTCTGACCGACCTCTGGCTGGTTGGTGCCGACCGGACAGCTCTTCGCCGGTTGACATCTCACAAGGCATCGGATTCGAATCCTCGCTGGGCTCCGAATGGCAAATCGATCTGGTTTGTATCCGCACGATCCGACACTTCACAGGTGTGGCGCATTGCGATTGACGGCGGGGAAGCCGAGCAGGTGACCCAGCAGCCTCTTGATGTGGGTAATCTGATAGTTGCTCCTGATGGCCGGCACATCGCTTTTACGATGGAAGTTTTCCCGGACTGCAACACGCCGGCCAAGACGAAAGATAAGCTCGATGAAATCGAGAAAAGAAAAACGAGCGGGCGAATCTACGAGAGCATCTTCGTGAGGCACTGGGACACATGGAAGGATGGCCGGCGTTCGCATTTGTTCGTGATGCCCGTTGCGGGGGGCGAGGCAGCCGATGTGATGAGCGGTATGGACGCCGATACACCATCCAAGCCGTTCGGCGGCCCTGAGGAAATAACATTTACTCCCGACGGCAAGGGCGTAGTTTTCTCAGCTCGCGACGTGGGCGCCGAAGAACCCTGGTCAACGGACTTCGACCTGTTCCTGGCGCCCGTTGACGGCTCGGAGCCGCCGCAGTGTCTGACTGAGAAAAACGAGGCGTGGGATACGAATCCTGTTTTTTCGCCCGACGGCAAGACTTTGGCTTACCTGGCTATGGCCAGGCCTAGATACGAAGCCGACCGCTTTCGCATTATCCTGCGCCGCTGGCCGGGAAATCTGGAGCGGGTCTTAACCGAAGACTGGGACCGCAGCCCCTCGTCCATTTGCTTCTCGGCGGACGGAAATACCATTTATACCACGGCAGCCAATACCGGCCAGAGATCCCTGTTCGCCATTAACGTAAAAACCGGAGCAACCCGGACCATCGTCAAGGAGGGCCGAGCCGGCTCACCCGGTATCGCAGCCGATAGAATTATTTACGGCCTTTCTAATCTAAGCTCTCCGGTGGAATTGTATTCAGTAAATCGGGACGGCAGCGATGTGCGGCAAATCACCAGAATAAACTCGGAGAAAGTCGCCGCTGCTCGTACGGGGCAATATGAGCAGTTCACCTTCGCCGGCTGGAACGATGAGACGGTCTATTGCTACGTGGTCAAGCCCATAGATTTCGATCCCGATAAAAAATACCCGGTCGCTTTTCTGATTCACGGCGGCCCGCAGGGTTCGTTCGGCAACTCTTTTCACTATCGCTGGAATCCACAGGTTTATGCCGCTGCGGGCTATGCCGCTGTGATGGTCGATTTCCACGGCTCGACCGGTTACGGCCAGACCTTTTGCGATTCTATCCGGGGCGACTGGGGCGGAAAGCCTTTGGAGGATTTGCAGAAGGGGCTGGCTGCCGCTTTGAAACGTTATCCCTGGATGGACGGCGAAAGAGTGGGGGCCCTCGGAGCTTCGTTCGGCGGCTATATGATCAACTGGATCGCAGGCAACTGGCCCGACCGTTTCCGCTGCCTTGTCAACCACGATGGCAATCTCGATGAGCGAATGGCCTATTTCGATACCGAAGAGTTATGGTTCCCCGAGTGGGATCATCTCGGCACGCCGTGGGACAATCCTGAAAACTACGAAAAGCACAATCCTGTGAACTTCGTCAAGAACTGGAAGACCCCGATGCTCGTTATCCACGGGGCGCAGGACTTTCGCGTGGCCGATACCCAGGGACTGGGCACGTTTAACGCCCTGCAGCGGCGGGAAATTCCAAGCAAGCTGCTCTACTTTCCCGACGAAAACCACTGGGTCATGAAGCCGGCGAATTCCATCCTGTGGCACGAAACCGTAATAAACTGGCTGGACAAATGGCTAAATGGAATAAGCCATTGATTACGTTTAACAACCCGGTATTATAGTCTTGTAGCAATTGAGTCCAACAAGAGTTGCAATCCGGGAGTAAGTAAGCTTTTTTGCTGAAGAACAGCGTTGATTTCCGCAGCATTAACCGGCAAAATTGTTGTGCGGAAGGTTGAAGGAGGATTACCATAGAGTCTCTTAAGAGCCAAATGCCAGATGAGCCGAAAATATACCACATAACGCATATGGATAACCTGTTTGATATTATCAGAGAATGCAGGTTGTGGTCCGATGCGCAGAAGATAGCACAAGGATTTGTTAATGCCAATATTGGAATGAACGCAATCAAGCAGCGACGGTTAACGTTGCCCGTTGATTGCTGGACTGGAACTCACGTCGGAGAATATGTGCCTTTTTATTTCTGTCCTCGTTCTGTAATGCTCTATTTGCTTTACATGTCAAACCATCCTGATCTTACTTACCATGGCGGGCAAGGCCCAATCGTTCATCTGGTAGCAAGATTAAGAGATGTTGTCGAATGGACAAACAATAATGATGTGAAATGGGCGTTTACGGCTACTAACGCAGGAGCGCGTTACACAATTTTTTATAATGATTTATCCAGTCTTGACGAAATAGACTGGAGAGCCGTTGATGCGACAGATTTCAGAGATTCGGAGATAAAGGAAGGCAAGCAGGCTGAATTTCTCGTATTTGACTCTCTTCCGTGGGAACTGGTAACAGGAATTGGAGTGCAAAACAAGACCGTTTCTGATAAAGTTAAGGATATTCTTAATTCAGCAAGGCATCAGCCAATTGTAAGAGTTAAGAAAAATTGGTACTATTAGGACGACGGCAGGTACTTATGATTACAATAAAAGAAGGAAACATTTTGAGAGCTGATACGGAGGCTCTGGTTAACACGGTTAACTGTGTGGGTATCATGGGCCGAGGGATCGCCCTGCAGTTCAGGAAGGCCTACCCGGAGAATTTCGAAGCATATAGCAAAGTCTGCAAGGAAAAGAAACTTCATCCCGGAATTGTCTATACCTACCGGCTGCAGACCCTTGGCGGCCCCAGATATATTATCAACTTTCCAACGAAGCGCCACTGGAAGGGAAAGAGTAAGCTTGAAGATATAGAAGAAGGCCTGACGGCTTTAGTGGCAGAGGTAAAAAGACTCGATATCAGGTCTATCTCAATCCCGCCGCTTGGTTGTGGACTGGGAGGGCTCAGTTGGGAAACGGTACGTTCCATCATAGAAAACGCTTTCAGTGCCCTGCCAGAGATTGAAGTTGACCTCTACGAACCCAAGGGTGCTCCCCAGGCCGCCCAAATGGTGAATCGAACAGAAAAGCCAAAAATGACTGTTGGCCGTGCCTCTCTTGTTATCCTTATTCATAAATATCTGGAGGCCATGTTGGATGACTCCGTGACGCTTTTGGAAATCCACAAACTGATGTACTTTATGCAGGAGGCCGGTGAAAAACTACGTTTGAAGTATAAGGTGGCGCCTTATGGCCCGTATGCTGAAAATCTCCGGCACGTTTTAACTCGCATTGATGGGCATTTTATCGAAGGCTTCGGCGATGGGACGGAAGACCCTAAGAAAGAGATCTCTGTTATTACAAAGGCTTGTTCACTGGCAGAGTCCTACTTAAATGACCATCCTGCAACAAGAGAACGGTTGGAACGTGTAGAGCAGCTAATAGGAGGCTTCGAGACTCCCTACGGAATGGAGCTTCTCTCTACTGTTCATTGGGTCGAAATTCACAAAAAACCTAGGGAACTTAACCGTCTAATTGCTATTGTACATCAGTGGTCTGGTAGAAAAAGAACTATAATGAAAGACGAACACATCAAAATCGCGTTCGAAAGATTGAAGGTTTTGGGATGGATCGATGCCAATTGACCATACAGAAAGAGCCTTTGAAGAAACGATAGAAGAATTAGTGCAGGTGCGTACTAATGGCTAAGAAAAATGTAAGAGCGATTTTTCCGGGCTCGTTCGATCCGATTACTAACGGGCATCTTGATGTTATCAATCGGGGCATGAAGCTGTTCGACGAGCTTATCATCGCAGTAGGGCGAAGCCCGGTCAAAAACCAGCTTTTCACGCCTAAAGAGCGTGTGGAGATGATATCGGAGCTGATCGACAAACAAAAGATGCCGGGCGTCTCGGTGGAAAGTTTCGAAGGGCTGACGGTCGAATATGCCGCCGGTAAGAAAGCGGATGTAATTCTGCGCGGCCTGCGAAGCCTTACCGACGTTCAATATGAATTCCAGCTTGCCATGACCAACCGGGCCGTAGCCGGCATAGAAACGATCTTTATTATGACCAGCGAGCAGTACGGCTTCACCAGCTCGACCTTGATTCGCGAGATTGCAACGCTGGGCGGAGATCTGTCGAATTTGATTCCGAAAAGTATCCAGAAGCGTTTGAAACAGCGTCTTAAGAAGTAGAATCATGCGGGATATTCTTTATTCGGATTTGTACCTAAGATGTTTACAATCAGTGTAGAAAGACACTTTCAGGCTTCGCACCAGTTGATTTTGCCGGACGGCTCAAAGGAGCCCGTTCATCATCATGACTGGGTGGTAACCGCCAGCCTCAGCAGTGAAAGGCTGAATAATATGGGAGTTGTGATGGATTTCCAGGCACTTAAGGCAATGATAGATAAAACGGTTGCCGGCTTCGATAATACGGCGTTGGAGAGCATTGGCTATTTTCAGCAGAATAACCCATCTGCCGAGAACGTGGCGAAATATATCTATGAGAAACTCCTAATCGAGCTGCCAAAAGGCGTAAAGCTGCGAAATATCCGGGTTGTGGAGGAGCCGGGATGCTCGGCAAAGTTCCACGAATAAAAAATCGCTCTTGAGTGGCCCTCGGAATATGTCGATTATTTTTGTTGGATTCCGACGTTTTCATTTTGATACATATTGTGCTATATGCTTTTGTTGTTATAATAATGGATGGTGGCGATTGATCCGCTTAAGACGGACGCTTTCAACCGCATTCATGAAGAGGCAGATATTCAAGAGACAAAATAAGTTATGCTGTGTCAGATTTGTAACAAGAACGATGCGACGATTCACCTGACGGAGATCACCGATGGAGTGCGCACGGAGATGCATATTTGTGAGCAATGTGCCATCGAGCAGGACATCGCAGTTAAGAGTCATATCCCGATCAACGAGTTGCTCAGCAATTTGCTTGCCGTCCAGCCGTCGGATGATGAGCTTTTCGGCCCTTCGGAGCAGACGCTTACCTGTCCGAACTGCGGCTTTACTCTGGCACAATTTCGCAAGGAAGGAGCCCTTGGCTGTCCCCGCGATTACGAGGTTTTTGAGAAAACACTTCTCGCCCTTATCGAAAAAGCGCACGATGGCAAGACAACTCACTGCGGCAAAATACCTTTGAAGACACCACGGGACACGAAAAAGCAGATGGAACTGATGAACCTGCGTCAGCAACTGGAAGCTGCGGTCATAAGTGAAGATTACGAGCTGGCCGCCGAGTTGCGGGACAAAATAAAACAAAGCGAAAAATAATAACGCTAAAGACGATACGCAATACGAATATGAAACTGACCGATATAAGCAATGATATAAACGAGTGGTTTGACGGCTCCGGGCCGTTGGCGGATATCGTAATATCCTCGAGGATTCGCTTGGCGAGGAATCTGGACGGCTATAAGTTCCTCAGCCGTTGCTCGAACAGTGAAAAATCCGAAATACTCGATAAGCTAAGAGACGTGATTATGTCGCTCGATCTTGGCGATAAAGTCTCCTATGTCAGTGTGGATAAAGCCCCGACTCTGAACAAACATTTTCTCGTGGAACGCCATCTTATCAGCCGGCACCACGCCTTCGGCAAAGGCCCCAGAGGAGTCGTCATTGCCCAGCGGGAATTCTTCACGGCGATGATTAACGAAGAGGACCACCTGCGTATCCAGGTCTTAAAAGCGGGCTGCCAACTGTCTGACTGCGCCCGGCAGATAAATCGCATCGACGATATGATAGAAGCAAAAGTCGATTTCGCCTTCAGCCCCCGTTATGGGTACCTGACAGCCTGCCCGACGAACGTGGGTACAGGAATCAGGGTCTCGGTAATGCTTCATCTGCCGGCTTTGAAGATGACCGGGCAGATCGAAAAGTTCTTCAACGCCGCCAGAGATATGAATCTCGCCGTGCGCGGGCTTTTCGGCGAAGGGACCGAGGCGGCCAGCGACCTTTATCAATTATCCAACCAGGCGACGCTCGGCGTATCGGAGTCGGAAATCGTCTCGCGATTCGAGAAAACCATCATCCCGGAAATCATCGAATACGAAAATGCCGCCAGGTCACAATTGCTCAGCAAGCAGTCCGATGTCCTCGACGACAAAATCTCCCGTGCGATGGCCCTGCTCCAGAACGCCCATCTGATCAGTTCGCAGGAGGCATTGTTTCTGCTGAGCCACCTGCGATTGGGAATCAATATGCACGAACACATGGGAGCTTCGACTCCCGCAATAGAAAAGCTCCACGCGATCTGCGGCGCAGGCAACGATCCGCATAAGGCCTCTGCGCTTTCCATCGCGACGATCAATAGGCTGTTCATGCTGACGCTGCCGGCTCACTTGCAGCTAAACTACGGAAAGCCGCTCGATTCCACCCACCGGGACGCCCTGCGGGCACAAATCATCCGCTCGGCCCTGAACCAGGAAAACCCGCGAAAAAGCTGAGGTTGTGAAAAAAAAGACAAAGGCGAAAAACATACGCCGGATATGCAAGAGCCGATCTTTAATTTATTGGTTACGGCTGCGCGAAGCGAAGCCGTGCCACGTTTATCTGCCCTTAGAGTCGAGTTAATTTGTGTCCATCTGAAAAAACAAACCGTGCGCCAAGTTAAGCTGGTGCAATTCAGCAGGTTTGAATCCTGCCCGGCCAAAGTTAGCCGACCGGCCGGAATGTAAACGTGCGTATCAGGAGGTAACAAATGGTACGAAGC
>Ga0307433_1000047_pt1 | contig 110604 bp, 63 predicted proteins | sample SalMarWE160210MG_FD_202166 | JGI IMG/M metagenome (GOLD analysis project Ga0307433, IMG submission 202166) | Salt marsh sediment microbial communities from the Plum Island Ecosystem LTER, Massachusetts, United States - WE1603-210 | ecosystem: Environmental > Aquatic > Marine > Intertidal zone >...
TCGAACGCTAAAACAGCGTAATGCCAACCCTATTTCAACAATAGCAGAAGCATTAAGAAAATACATTCAAACCGGAAACATCCCCATGCTTCCTACAAGAAAACATGGCACTTGAGTGAGATGTTACAATTTTCTAAGACATTTTGCGACGGTAAACTGTACCCACCCATTGACCCGGCTGGTTCATTAGGGCTCTGGGGTTTTGAGGAGACGCCTCAGAAAATGACTGAGATCGGCAAAACGCTGTTTATAAACGTCGTTATCTGGACAGCAAACAAAGCCTGGGAGAGCGACATCTAAAGAATATCAAACATATTCCTTAGCGTTGCTCGAACCCAGGCTTTAGATAATTTTGTTACTCGAACTGAACGATTCTGAGCCGAATGCAACAACAAATCGTTCAATGATAACGAAATAGCACAACCTGTCATTCCCGCGAAAGCGGGAATCCACTAAAACCGTTACGTTCCTGGATCCCTGCTTTCGCAGGGATGACAGCGCTAATCGGTCAGTTCGAGTTTATCGTCCTGCTTATTGCTTTGCCTTGTTCAATACCGCCCTTCCACGTTTCACCACATTTCTGTTCTTCGTGGCCTTGAGGACTTTCTGCATGGCTTCGACAACCTCACGCGGCTTTTTGTTGGCGATTTTCTCGCCGATTGCCACGGCTGCGAAAGCCGCCTCGTCCTTAGTCGCCGGGTCATCAAGATGCCTCATCGCCATTGACAGTGCTTCTGCCGCCGGTACTGTTGAAAGTGCACCGAGCCAAAGCTTTTTCTCTTCGTCCCGCCGAGTAAGTGCGAATGCTTCCTTGCACATAGCAAGTTTCTTTTCAGTCGAGAGTTTTTTATCTCGAATAAGGTTAATATAGCCGCGTAAAGCTGCGGTCTTGCGAGACTGATTCGACGAGTTCTTCGCCAGCGCGAGCAGGTCGGGAGCAGCATCTGCGGTCTTCCACGAACAAAGCACGCGGATGGCGGTGTCACTGACTTGAACGTCGGAATCCTTTGCCGCCTCGCGTACGGCCTTTAAGGCGTTCGTTCCTCCAATGACACTGAGCACTCGCAGCAGGGCGCCCTTTTGTGCCGGTGTTGCCTTGGATAACTGGCTGGTGAGTCTCCATGTATATGACGCCGGATTGCTCGATTTGACACAGACAGCACTCAGGGCCTGCTCGGCGGCGTCGAGGTCCTGCCGGGCTTCGTATTGTATGAGCAGATCGAGCAGCGGCGAGAATTCGGCGGGACTGCCCAGCTCGCCCACTTTTTTCAGTGCGGCCGGACGGACTACCGCATCGGGACCTTCGGCGGCTTTAAGCAGCGAAGGTACGCTCTTAGTCATCCTCCGGCGTCCGATCAAATCGAGTGCCATAAGCCGCGGGGCGGTCTCGCCGCTATTGAGCATCGCCATGATAGCAGCGTCTGCTTCGTCACCCGGTATGGCTGCCAGTGCATCCTGTGCGGCTTTCGCAATCTCACCATCGGTATCGTCCAGCAAGTCAACCAGAGCAGGCACGGCAGCCGCGTCGCCGATCTGAGGCATGGCCTTGACCGCTGCGATGCAAACGGATTTATCGCCGGCCTTAGCAGCGGCCGAAAGCGCCGGAATCGCCGCCGCATCGCCCCGCTTGCCGAGAGTCCAGATAACCAGAATTTTATTGTCGGCAGGCAGTCCGTTCAGCCCGGAGGTCAGAGCCTTGGTCACTTCGGTGCCCGGCATTTCCAGAGCCGTCTGGCAAGCGGCTGAGAACATAATGTAGCTGTCGCTGCGCAGATACTCACGAATCAGCGCTGCACCCTCACTGCCGCGGGCCAGAATCGCCCCGCGCACCGCCCCGCCGCGAACCTGGTGTGGGTCGTCCAGCTTGCGTAATTTATCGTAAATATCGATAGCCTGCTGGTTGCGGCCTTCAGCGACGGCCGTCTCGGCACAACGGAACAAGCCTTCACATACGTGCAGCTTTTTCTGTCCCGAGGCATTGCCCAGCTCATTGCTAAGCGCTTCGGCGGCTGCGGAATTGCCGATACTGCCCAACGCCCTCGCTGCCGCCCGGGCCACAACTGCATCAGAATCTTTGAGCATCTTCGCCAACATATCGACCGCTTTAGCATCCCGGCGGACGCCGACGCTGCCGATGACGCCGACGAGCGGCATTCCTTTTAACTTGCCGAGTGCATCCCGAAAAGCCTCATCCACGGCCGGATCCTTAATCGGCTCCAGCGCATAGCGGGCCATGTGCGAGAGCTTCTCATCGCTTAGCAGCGCAACTAATGGCGCTATGGATTTCCCGGTGGCTATAAGTGCCAGTCCTCGACAGGCATCGACTTTTTCTTTATGTGTTGCATCGCTCGACTTTATCACGGCAATAAGTTTGCCTTCGTCGGCTTTCGGCGGGACCGTCTGTGCGGATAGCTGGATCGCGCCGGAAAGCAGTAATGCGATAATCAAAATTATGTGTATTCTTGACTTTAACATTGTTCGGTTTCCTTTCTAAGGTAGGGTGGGCACTGCCCACCAATCACGTTGCGGTGTGCAGTGCACACCCTACGGTATAGGCTTTCCTCATATAATCCACGGTTCACGCATCGCACGCGAACGGAACCGGTTGGCCTGCGGATCGTTAATGAATTCTTCTTTTTCCGGATCGAATTTCAGATCTCGCTTTAGCCACATGCAGATATTGGCCGCGTGCACAGTGGTCATCGTGCGGTGCATCATTACCGGATTGGCCACCGTCTGCCGGCGTGACTTCACACAATCGAGAAAATCACGCACGTGGCTCATCGGCCGTCCCGTGCGGGCCTGGTAGTCATAGACGAGCTTCCTGAAGTCATCCAGCATAGCCGGGTTGGAAACATCGGGTTTCGAGTAGCCGTCCCCCGCCGAAACCCAGCCCTCAGTCCCTTCATAGCGAACTGCGCAGGAGCCATGGAAGTATTTATTGTCCATATCTCGTTCCAGGATCATCTTTATGCCGTTGGCAAATTTAGTGACCATCTTGTCGCCAGACTCGTTGTTAACGTATTTGTATTCGATGGCTGAAGTTTCTCCGGCACCCATTCCCACCTGGCACTGTGCGAACGTGTGAGCGCCCCATTCGCCGATGCAGCTCGTGTGGAAATCGTAGAAGCCGCGCCATCCGCCGCGTGTATACGCCGAGTTATACGGCCGCCAGGGACACGGGCCGAGCCATGCGTCCCAGTCCACCTCGCTCTTCGGCGGCAAAGGTTCGGCGGGAAGCCAGTCGTGTCTCATTTCCGCAGCATCCCACGGGGCGATGTGTGCGCGTACCGTGTGGACCTCGCCGAGCCGGCCGGTGCGGAGCATTTCGTTGCAGAACGTAAAGTTCCCCTCGCTGAGCCGCTGCGTGCCGGTTTGATAAATACGGCGATAGCGTTTCGCGGTATCCACAACTCCCTGGCCTTCGGCGATGGTCATGCACGAAGGCTTTTCGGAATAAACATCTTTGCCCGCCCGCATCGCCAGAATGGAAGCCAGCGCATGCCACCGGTCGCCGGTGGTCACCAGCAGCGCATCAATGTCCGTGCGTTCAGCCAGAAACTGTCGCGTATCGTGGTATATGACGCAGTCTTTGTTGCCGTAGCGGGTGTCAACAAGTTGTTTGACCTTCTCGGCCCGCGCCTTCTGGGGGTCACAAGTTGCGACAAACTGGACGTCTGACTCCGGCAGCATCCAGCGCAGGTCGTGCGAGCCGCGGTTGCCGACGCCGAGGCCGCCGAGCACAATTCGCTCACTGGGCGGCACGGCTCCGTTGCGGCCGAATACCGTCGCCGGAACAATACACGGCACCGCCGCCAATGCTGCCGTGCGCTTCAGAAACGCACGCCGTGAAAGGTTCGATTTTTTCTTTTGCATGAGAAGTCTCCTAATTCATCTGGTCAGTTGTATTTATTAAAACCTGCCATCCGGAGCAAAAACAAGGCCCGGCCGGCTTATTGCTCCTCAATCCTCAAGGTTGTGGACCAATGTTAATCTAACCTATGAATTTTACCCTTTTAAGGATGCTGCGCCAATGCCATTAAAAAAGATTTCTCGACTCCGCTTCGCTACGCTCGAAATGACCCAAACAAGCGTATTTATTATGTACAATTAATATTATTCAGTAAAAAAGTGTAACGAATGTAGGAGGACATGGACTTTTAATATAGAGAATTATGAATAATACGAAATTGGAGGATACGACTATGTCTAAGGTAACGAACCGAACGGCCTGCCTGATGATGACGGTACTCTTACTGGCGAGTCTGTGCAATGCTGCTGCGGGAAAGATAATCTACGTTGATGATGATGCCACCGGTGTTAATAACGGCTCAAGCTGGGAAAATGCATATTTCTATTTACAGGATGCCCTGGCTGATGCCAATTCTGCCAAAAAGACGGTCGAAATCTGGGTTGCACAGGGCATATACATGCCGGACCAGGGAGCGATTCAAACACCCGGTGACCGCGAGGCAACTTTCCAGCTTATCAACGGTGTGACGCTCAAAGGAGGCTACGCAGGCCTTGGTGAGCCAGACCCTAGTACAAGAGACATCGAGCTGTACGAAACCATACTCAGCGGCGACTTAAACAGCGATGACATTCAAGTCGATGATCCTTTTGATTTGAACAACGAACCGACACGGGCCGAAAACAGCTACAATGTGGTGACTGGCGGCGGCGCGGATGAGACCACCGTTCTTGAGGGCTTTACGATCAGTGCTGGCAATGCCAATGTATTTGCCCACAATAACGGCGGAGGATTGTTCAATCAGTATGGTACACCAAGGATTAGCAACTGCGCTTTCAAAGGAAATTCCGCCTGGCATGGCGGCGGGATGGACAATATCGGGAACAGCAGCCCGATCCTCATGAACTGCATCTTCAGCGGGAATGAGGCCCATTATGGTGGCGGCATGCACAATGGCGGCATACATAGCAATCCTGTTCTAACAAATTGCACCTTCATTGGTAATGCGGCTGGTTATGGTGGCGGGATGTATAACTGGTATGGCAGTCCTAACCTCATCGACTGCACCTTCAGCGCCAACCAGTCCGGACTTGGCGGCGGGATGAGTAACGATCATGATGGCAATCCTGTCCTGATCAACTGTACCTTCTCTGAGAATTCAGCCAGATATGGCGGTGGGATGATGAATGAACGTAACAGCAACTCAAAGCTCGCCAACTGCACATTCAACGCCAATTTGGCAGAGTATGGCGGAGGAATGAGTAACTTCAACAGCTACCCAATACTGACCGGTTGCAGACTCACCGCGAACTCGGTAGACTTCTATGGCGGCGCCATGTACAACCATACCAGCAACCTCACCCTCGCAAACTGCATATTGGTTGGAAACACGGCACAGATTTACGGTGGCGTGCTGTCCAATAATCAGAGCAACTCGATACTCACTAACTGCACCTTCAGCGGGAACTCAGCACCTAGGGGAAGCGTTTTGGCTTGCAACTCGCGGGCACAGAAGGAACCGAGTACCATCATGATAATCAGCTGCATCCTTTGGAACGGGAGAGACGAAATTTGGAATAACGACAATTCTGAAATCGTGGTTGCCTATAGCGACGTTCAAGGTGGCTGGCCGGGCACAGGCAACATCGATTTGGATCCGCTTTTTGCAGACCCGGGTTATTGGATCGATATGAATGATCCGAACGTGGTTGTTGTTCTTGGGACTCCTTACGGAGAACCGAACGATCCGAATGCTGTGTGGGTGGAGGGTGATTATCATTTGAAATCCGAGGCGGGTCGCTGGAATCCGGTCAGCGAAAGCTGGGTGATCGATGATGTCACCAGCCCATGTATTGATGCCGGCGATCCATTGACACCAGTCATGTGTGAGCCGCATCCACGCGGATATTTTATTAATATGGGTGCTTATGGCGGGACTGAGCAAGCGAGCAAATCCCCTTTTAATTCTCCATATGAACTGGATAGTGAGTAGGTACACTATGGACAGCGGGGCTGTTGAATAAGTTCCTATTTTCTCAGAATAATAAGAGAAAGGCCGAAACGAGGAAGGTCGAACTGAAGCGATACTTGGTTGTCTGAAATGTCGATGACCCGTGTAGGCTCAAGTGTTTGCAGTTCCATGGCTGCTTTGAGCGCGGCGAGCATTTGGGCATCCGGATTCTGGGGGCTGTCTAATTCGAGCCACTTTGCGTAGGCGTTGCTGTGCGTCTCGTCAATTCGATAGTGGGTTACCCGGGCTTTCGAGCCGAAGTCCGGCGGCAATTTCACCTTTAGCTGAATCGGGGCGGATTCGGACGGAACGAGATAATCGTGATAGTTCCAGATAAGAATCTTCACGCTTTGACCATCCGCGACGGCCATTCCGTTTATGTCCGGCCGGGATCGAACGCTTGCTTTGAGTATCTCATCCAGGCCTACAGCGCCGCTACTTGTAAGAGACAGCTCGTTTCCTTTCAACCGGCCTAACATTTTAAAAGCGTTAAGAACCGGCTTGTGAATTCCGTTGGTCGCCAGTGTGCGATAGCCATCGAACCAGGGCATGCCGTCGAACATGAAGGCCCAAGTCAGCATGCCTTTGAGATTGACTTTCTCTGCCTCGGCCAGGTCCAGCGAGTACTTCATCATAGCCGCCACGTAAGCGCCGTAGGCGGGGACATTTCTGTATCCTCGTTCCGGAGACAGAGAAGCCGGCATACCCGCCGCCCCGTCCGGGTCGGCCTCGCCGATGATGATGGGCGTATTCCTGAATTCCGGGAAGCCCGCGACCATGGCAAATCCTCTCTGATGTTTTTGAAGCTGGCCTCGCATGCTCATCCGAACGTAGCCTTCTTTGAAATCTATGCCGCCCTTGGCGTGGAAGCCGATGTAGTCGAGACGCGTGCCGGTCTTTCCCGTTAAGGAGTTTTTCTCTCTGGCGCAATGTGTCAGGAACCTTCGCAGAAATTTGCCGACGCCGGCAACGTGTGGGCCGCCGAATACTGCCGCCGGCATGACTTCGTGCAGCGCCTGCTCGGTATATTCGAAGAGCTTTTCATAATCCTCGTACGTACCCTGGAAATAGAATATGTCCGGCTCGTTCCATAGCTCCCACAACCATATTTCTTCGGCGTTGTTATATCTGGCCTTTGTGTGGCGGGCCCATCGGCGAATCAGCTCTGCCCATTTTTCGTAATCTTTGGGAGGGAAGAACACGCCGACGCCCTCGTTCGGCCCGAACGGCTTGGGCGGCCTGTAAGGGTCGGGCCTTACGGACAGGTCTTTCGGCATCAGCCCGATTTCGACCAGCGGCCGGCAGCCCGACGCCGTGACAGCGTCCATGATTCCATCCATGATTCGCCAGTCATATACCGGGTTGCCGCTGCTGTCTTCGGTATAAACGTTTGTCGAACTCCATTTCGGAGTGGCAATGCCGTCGCCGCTGTTGAGCAGAAAATGCTGCCGGAGGTAAACCGGTTCGGGATTAATTTCTGCTACGGTTCTCATCAGGGCTTTGCAGTCGGGCGTTGTCGTGTAGTTGCACTCGTCGTAACCGTAGTACTGCCATACGTGTTTGAGCGGTTTGCCTGCCTGCGTGGCGTCAACCCGAACCGAAACGGTCGATGGTTGGGCACATATCCGGCCGGCAAAAACTACAACCACCATCAAAAAGCACTTTCTTACACCTATTGACATCATTCTCATTCTCCTGCTCTATGTTTATGGACTTATCACCCATGTCACATAGTGAGTTCTCTGCTATATCCTGCTCCGGATTAGTTCATTCGAGCGAGCATTGTTTTAGCTCCGAGATGGTCGGGGCCGGCCTCAAGAGCCTGATTAAATTCCCGCCGGGCATTGTCCTTTTCATTGAGTCCGAGGTAACCAAGTCCGGCCATATAATGCGCATCGGCCAGCCTGGATCGCTGGGACTGCTGCTCGCCGAACTTGGCGAAAAAGTCGATTTCCGAGGAAGTTCGCTCCAGCGCCTCGTTTCCGGATTTAATAAGGTCCCGAAAAATTCCTTCTACATCCTCATTCTTGCCGAGTTTACGAAGCGAAAGCGCCTGGTAATATCGCCGGGCGCTTCCGCCGCCCCGGCGGGGCCGTTCGGCCGATGACGATTCCGTCCAGAACTGCTCGGCCTTCTGCTTATCACCGAGCGCTTCATAAGCCGTCGCTATCCAGTAGGAAACCTCCGCATCCCGGCCGCTGCCTCTGCCTCTCGATGCCCGAAGGTTTTCGGGAAACTCGACGGACGCCTGGTAGTCGGCGAGAGCTTCTTTGTACCGGCCGGCGGCAAAGTGTTTATGGCCGCGCAGCAGGTAAGCGTCGGTCCAGCAATCATTGACGTTGAACCGGGCCCCGCCTTCCCAAATGTTAAATTTTCTTCCCCGCATCAGCTCGATAGCTTCATCGTATTTTCCCATATTCACTTTAAGCGAGATTTCACGGGACAGAGAGTCATCCCGGTCGATGACGGCAGCATGATTCTTTTCGAGGATAGCCAGCCGCTTGGCCGGAGCGGTTCCCGCCGACTCGTAAAGCTGGTCAAGCTCGAAGAAATGGATAGCATACTTGCTGTCGAACGAGACGGCTTTCTCCAGGCTCGCGATGGCTTTGTCGAGTGCAACGTCTTTCTCCTGGCGCGAATAAGCTATTGCCAGGTTACGGTACACAATCGGGAACGTAGCGCCGAGAGCGACGGACTTCTCCCACAATTTGACCGCCTCGGCGGGCTGCCAGTCGAACAGCAGATTTCCGAGATAGTAAGGTGCCAGAGCATCGTTCGGCCTTGCCTTCATCGCTTCCCGCAAGATTGCTATCGCTTCATGCTGGAATGGGAAAACATAGTCCGGCGACATTTTAACGGCAAGGCTATAGTATTCGGAAGCCTTACGTGCCTGCCCCATTTTCCGGGCGAAATAACCGAGGTAGTAATAGATCATAGGCGAGATTTTTGTTTTTTCCGGGGCTCTTTCAATCAATTGCGAAAGCACCTCGGCACCGTCCTGCCAAAGGCCGGCGTTGAAATACTCCGCAGCCGCTTCCTGGGCCGTCGCCGGGTGCTCATTCATTACCGTAGCCATAGCCTTCGCAATCATGGGACTCCTCATCAGCAGCCACTGTTCGGCCACAATTCGAACATCGAGCGGATCGGCCTTTCGCGAAGCTGATACCAATACACTGAGAGCATTGTGCGGTTTACCCATGTGGCGCAGCACCGCGGCTTTTAGATTCATCGCCCTGATGTTCAGCAAGTTGGCTTCGAGCGAGCGGTTCACAAAATCGAGAGCGGCGACCATGTCAGACCGCGAGCAGGCTATCTCGGCGAGCGAGTAATATCCCGCCGCCCGCCATGCCACGCTCCAGGTAGCCTTATAGAAATTGTCGAAGGCCTCATCATCCCTGCCCTGCGCTTTCAAAGCCACGCCGAGATAGTAAAAAGGCTCGCCGTTTTTCGGGCTTGTGTATTTTGCTGTGAGCCGCTCAAGCGCCTTGCGGAAAAGATTTTCAGCTTCCTCGAACCGTGCCCGTTTTAGGTAGTTGATGCCGAGAGCGGTGTTCACCCGCACATCGCCCGGGTCACGGCGAAGGGCCTCCAGCCAGTATGGGTCCGGATCGAGGGCAGGATTGTGGAACTGCTCGATCCGCAGGCCGGTAAGATATAATTCCTCGTTGGTCTTGATATCCTCCGGCGACAGCGGCGCTTTGACCGATTCGGGCATCGATTTAGGCTCCAGCTTTATCGGCGAGTAAGCGACCAGTTCCTTGCCTTCTACCGAGATCGACGCGCGGAGATTATGCTCATCCATGTCTGCCGGGATTGAAACCTGCTTCAGGTAAGACTTGCCGGGATTTATAGCCACTACCTCCCGGAGCAGAACTTTATCCGCCGCCTTGAGCACAACGGTAGCCGCTTCATGGGCCGAAGTAGTATAGAATCCCACATTGGCAATTCGGCCTTCGGTCACGTCGAGGTTCACGGCGGCGTCGATGTTGGCGTTCTTCACGCCGGCGATGTCACGGAACGGATACCAGTATTGTTTGAATGATTTGACTTCGTAGGGCTGCATCCAGCTATAGTCCGGCTGATTGTCCGAATAGGCACCTACCATCAACTCAACATAGGGGCCATCCTCATCGGTAAGTATGTCGTCCCACATCCGGCCGTTCGGACCGTTGCCCCAGGTCCAGAGTTTCTTGCCCGGCACGATATGGTGGTCGGCGACGCTCATCGTCCCGGCCTTTTTGCCGTGGTCGTAGCCGGCGAAAAAATCGTCCTCGTAGTTCCAGGCGAACATCGAGCATGAGGAGATATGGTTTTTGTACCAGCTCGCGTCCACACCGCCACGGAAGTCAGACCCGCTATATCTGCCGGTCGCTATCGGCCAGGTTGTAAACTGCCGCTTCGAATGATAGGTAACGTGCTGTGTGCTGGGAGGAAAAATGACCTGGTAATTCTCGTTTGCGTGAACCGCCACGTTGGCGAAACAAAGCAGGGAATTGACCACCGGCGTGCGATTAAGAATTCGAAGGGAAACCTCCAGATAGGACTTGCCCGGTCTGAGCGTATAGCCAACGGCCCACCTCATGCGGTGACGCAATTCCAGCTCCCCAACCCAGATAGTCTTGCTGCCGTCCTTATTCTCTTCAAGACGATACTGTATCGGGATAAACGTGCTGGCCCGATGGTGATGCGGGATGTTCCACTCGACGCCGCCGGAAATCCAGGCACCAATCAGGCCAATCAGTGCAGGCTTGATAACGTGCTGGCGGTAAAAAAAGTTGTAGCCGTTGGTTTTATCGACGGCTTCGAAGATCCGGCCGCCTATCTCCGGCATAATGCCGACCCTCACATACTCGTTCTCGATGTAGACCATTTTGTAAGTCTTGTCCTGCTTGTTGCCGGTAAGCTTGTCATAAAGAGGATAGGGATAGACCCTTCCCTCGGCCCCCTGGGAGGCGCTTCCGAAATAGAACATCGGATTGGGCTCGGGTGCTCCGGCCATGTATGTGGGAATTACGATGTCCTGCTCCCAGATCCTGACCGCCGAATCGCCGGCGGCATATATTGAAGATGAGGTGACGCCGAGCAGGGCGACAAGACACAGCAGTAAAAATAATTGTGATCTTTTGCGATTCATGACTTTCTTTCTCCAATAGTATTGCCGAACCATCGGCTTAGTTTATTCCCGGCACACCCTTCGACTCCGCTCACCCTTCGTCTCCGCTCAGGGTGAAGAAAGGAGCCTTCATGCCGAGCGGAGACGAGGCACCGCGACACGTAGGGTTTAAATAGTTTTACTGCTTCTTCTGGTACACTCTCACATAATCGATCAGGAACTTCTGGGGGAAGATACTTTCGTCAATTCCCTTTTGACCGCCCCAGGAACCTCCTATTGCAAGATTGAGAATCAGATAGTGCGGCTGGTCAAACGGCCAAACGTCCACACCTCCGTGCTCGTTGCTGAAAGAAAAATAATTGTGCTCATCAAAGAAAAAGTCCATTTTTTCGGGCGTCCATTCAACGGCGTACGTATGGTATGAGGCGTAAGGTTTGTCTGCTTTAATCTTCGAACCTTTTCCGGTGCCTTTGGTGTGATTGTATTTGGCCATATGGACATTGGCATAAACCGTGTTGGGATCGAAACCGACGTATTCCATGATATCGATCTCGCCGCATCTGGGCCAGCCAACTTCCCTGATGTTCGTACCCAGCATCCAAATGGCGGGCCACACACCTTTTCCAGCCGGCAGCTTTGCCTTGACCTCAATGCGCCCGTAAGTCCAGACCGCTTTACCCCTCGTGATAAGACTGGCGGAGGTATAGTCTGCTGCTTTACGCGACCGCTGCGGCCTCCTCGACGATGCATCGGCTCTATAATCCGGATTGGGCCAGTTTTCTTTCCTCGCCTCTATAACCAGATGGCCGTTCTCGACCCGGGCGTTCTCTTTTCGAGCCTTTGTGTAATACTGCAATTCCCGGTTGCGTACAAAGCCCTGCTCGTAATTCCATTTCGATTCATTCGGTAGCCCCGTATAATCAAACTCATCCGACCAGACAAGGGACCATTCGTTCGCCTGCACCAGGCAGGGCAACAGCAGAATAAAAATCAGGCCGTAAATCTGTTTCGTAAAGTCATGTAAGTTCGTTTTCATAATAGCTCCTTTCTATTGAAAGTTTAATCATCATTACCAACCAATACTATATCAGGACGGGGTGGTGCCGTCATGCCTTCACCGAAATAAAAACCGGGTTGAGTCGGCTGATTATACGCTACATTCTGCCAGGCCACGCTCAGCCTGTAGACAGGGTCATGCATAAAAGTATAGAACCGGTGGTCGGCGGGTATTGTCGTGGTAAAAATCCGCAGCTCCGTGTTATCGCTTGTTCGCAAGATTACTTCTTCTCTCCAGTCGCCCATAATATCGGCATGGAGGCAGGGATTGGATTTTGAGCCGTTGTTTCTTACGCAATCGTAATCTTCGCCTGAAAGCAATCTTTCTGTCGTGCCGTTGATATAATCCCACTTATCGATCCTTGTGCCGTCCAGGATTTCGCGAACCACATCGTCGTCCCACCATATCCCCATATTACATGACCGGGGTTTGGCATCGGAAATCTTCTCGCCTTTGCAGTTGTACAGGCCGTCCGAATTGTTCGCCCAGCACTCATAACCTCGATGAAGCGGATCGATATCTATAGACAGCCCTCGGCCCGGGTCCCTCAATTGCTGTCCCCATATCACCTTTCCCGTTGCGGCGTCACGAAGGTTGGCGCCGTACTGGTGGCTGGGCCTTTCATGAATGGCCCAAACTTCCAGTCCAGGTCTGTCCGGATCGATATCGGATAGATGCATCGCGTCTCCGTGCCCCAAACCTGTCGTATAAAGTCCCGTCCCGTCATGATCGATAGCACATGCTCCGTAGATAATTTCATCTTTACCGTCGCCGTCTACGTCACCAACACTGAGATTGTGATTGCCCTGCCCTCTATAATCTCTATTGTTAGGCGTGCCGTCGTCACTGTCAAAGGTCCATACGTGAGTAAGTTTGCCGTCTCTGAAATCCCGCGCCGCCAGAACCGTCCTGGTGTAGTAACCGCGGCACATCACAAGGCTCGGTCTTTCGCCGTCAAGATATGCGATGCACGCAAGAAAACGGTCTACCCTATTGCCGTAATCGTCGCCCCATATATCCTTGATCTGCTGGGGCGTCGGACTGAGTGTCTCCGAATGGCGGGGAGGAATATAATCCGTCGTGACAAGTGCGGCACCGGTTTGGCCGTCGAATATTGTGAGAAATTCCGGCCCTTCGAGAATATAGCCCCTCGAATTGCGGTAATCCGCGTCAGCGTCGCCGATGACTTTGCCTTGCCCGTCGACGGTCCCATCGGCCGTTTTACAGGCAAACTCGGCCCTGCCGTCACCATCCAGATCATAAACCATAAATTGAGTATAGTGAGCACCTTCACGAATATTCTTTCCTAAATTAATCCTCCACATAAAAGTGCCGTCCAGCTTGTAAGCTTCGAATATGGGCTCACCGGTTATCCCACTTCGCGAATTATCGCGGCCTCTCGGCGCCTGGTGCAATACGATCTCATACTCACCGTCACCATCCAGATCGCCAACCGAAGCATCATTCGGAGTACAACCTTCGGGAGTCTGCAGCGGGATTGAGATATACGGCCGCACAGGGGCGTTGCCGCCCAGCGTAAAAGCAGCGCATGCCTGCTGCTGCTCACCGTCCAGCACGGGTTTGACGAAATAAGAATTGGAACGGCTCAAATCGACGCCGGTATCGACATAATCTGTGCTTTGAGTTATGGGCTTCTCGTTGAGCTTCACCGCCAGGCCGCCGCCGGTAGTTCGGTAGAGATTAAAAGCGATATCGTCCGGATCGGTTCCCAGCATACGCCATCCGACATACACCTTTCCGCCGCCCTGATTTATCGCTACCATGCCGCGTCCCAGCTTCTCCATCTGCCGTTGAGCTTGTATAGAGCCAGTAAAAAGTATTGCCCAAATCGTCAAGGCTGTCATTGTTTTATAAAGTGATTTAGTCATCGGTTTTTCCTTTTTGGGAATTCGTGCTTACTTAACGGCTGCCGAAACAGAACAGGTGTTTGAAGCCTCGCACAAAGACCTGGCCGTCGCTGATCGCCGGTGAGGCATAGCACGACTCACCCAGCTCATACGTCGCGACTCGCTCGAACTGCCTACCGGGCTTGATCACGTTCACCTGGCCGTCATCGTTAATGAAGAAGACCAGTCCGCCCACCAGAACTGGGGAAGAGTGATGCCGGCCCAGCTTCTGTCGCCAGAGCACCTTACCGGTGGCAGCCTCGTAGCAGAAAACCATACCGCCTCTGTTGATGCTGAGCACGAAATCCCCCGCAACGATCATAGAGGGAACGTAAGGCGCTCCCTTTGTGTCAGACCATGCGATATGGGTCTCCGTAACGTTACCCCTGCCATCTGGGCGTATCGCGAGCAGGACAGTCTTGGGCCAACTGCTGCTGATGAAAACCAGTCCGGCCTTTTCGCTGTAGACCGGCGTGGAGACGAACTCCTGCGAGGGCCCGTCAACCTTCCATATCTGCTCACCTGTGTCTGGGTCGAAGCTTGTCACGCACCGGTCGCCGCACTGAATCAACTGAGTACGCCCGGCCATCTCCCGGATGAACGGGGCGCTATAGCTGATCCCCTTGTTAGTGCGATTTTTGCGCCAGAGCGTCTTGCCGTCAGAGCGGTTCAAAGCAATCAGGAAGGAATCGCCTTTGCCGTCGCCGTCGATGATAACCTTGTCTTTGTACATCACGGGTGTGTTGCTGAATCCCCACTCGCCTTTGTGTGTCCCCGGCCGGACCCGCCAGAGCTGCTTGCCGCCGGCCAGGTCATGCGCGGCCACAACGATGTCGTCGCCGACCCGGAAGGTGACATAGACTCGCTGCCCATCGGTGGCCGGCGTGCCGGAAGCATAGCTGTTTTCCTTGTGGATTTTTTCTAAAGGCCCCTGTACGACGGTCTGCTGCCAGAGAATCTTTCCGGTGTTGCGGTCCAGACAGAGAAGCACGCGTTCCTGCGTAGCAGTAATGCCTGTGACCGTAAACACGCGATCGCCCCAGACTATCGCGGACGCGTGCCCCTTGCCGGGAAGTTCGGTTCTCCAAAGCGCGCCGGCAGGATCCCAATTGGCCGGAACGCCCTGCTCGATACAGGTGCCGTCACTGCGCGGGCCCCGCCAGCCGGGCCAGTTTTCCGCCCGCGCAAAATTCAATGAAAAAAGCAGAATGCCGATCATCAAAGCCTGATAGCTAAAAAATGGTTTCATTCGTTCACCCTGAATTGTTTGCTCTCTGTTAATACTGTGCATACGCCTCCTAAATCTTTTCAATCTGAACCAACACCAAGGTAATAGCTGGTCATGGGGTAATGAGCATAACCCATTGACCGATGTGTCACGTCATTGCGGTAGAGTGGATCCTGCATCAGGCAGACGCGGCGATCGGCGGCGGGTATTACTGTGCTGTAGATACGTAACTCGCCGCTGGTATATGTAACAATCTCCTCGCGCCAGTCCCCGAGAATGTCCGCTATTTGTTGCACGCTGCCCGGGATCCTTACCGCCACGGGGGTGCTTGACAACAAAATCATAAACACCGTCGCCGTTCAAATCGCCAATGCCGACGATGGACACTCCTCGAACATCATCTTTCAGCTTGATCGACTTGTACTGCTGCGCCGGCGGATTCGCCGGAAGTTCCCTGAGTTCCCGGTCGTTGGACTCCGGCGGGCGAGTCGAGTTTCGCCCTGGCCGCTGTTGATTTTGTGCTACTACGCCGGAAGCAAGAATCCAAATCAACATCACACAAAGTACGGCATTTCTTATCACGATTTATTGTTTCCCGAATGTATTATCAGTTCCAGCTCCGATTAACATATTGATAAAGCGTCCTCCTCTATCGAATATGAATAATAGTTCACATCAGACCGAGTCCGGACATGTTATAGTCTACCTGAGGAGTGAATTCAACAACCTGCAATAAATTCCATTCGATAATTCACTTTGTATTGCGGCCTGTCTTCCGGCGATTCAGGGCAGAACTCCGACTCGCGGCCATCCATCCTCCCATTCCATCGTCGATATCTTAAGTTCGGACCTGCCCGTCTGCCCGTTATAAGCGTGGAACAACAGGAAATCTCCGCCGGACTCCTGCAGCACGGCTGGGTGTCCGGGGCCTCGCCAGTTCGGACCCGCAGCTTCGATCACCAGCGTCCCGCCGCCCTCGGTCATGAGCTTGCCGTCCTTGTCAACGTATGGGCCGGTAACGCCGCGGGAACGACCAACCATGACTTTGTACGTACTCTTCGCCCCCCGGCAGCATAAATCGAAAGATACGAACAAGTACCAATAGCCGTCGCGGTGAATTATGAATGGGGCCTCGATGGCGTCCGGCACCGATTGCGCCGGATCGGAATTCGTTCGGGGACGGCTTGCCAGAGAGTAAAGCGTGGTATCGTAAGCCGAAAGCTTTCCCGTCCCGTGATCTACGCGCCTCATTTTTATGCCGCTCCAGAAACTCCCCCAGCATAGCCAGATATTGCGTTTGTCCTTAATGATAAGATTGGCGTCGATAGCGTTGAAATTGTCCCTGCCTTCGTACGACCGGACCACGAGCCCCTCATCGACCCACTTGTAATCAGGATCGTTCGGATCGAGCGTTTGATTTGTGGCCAGTCCGATGGCCGAATTGTTTTTGCCGAACCTGGAGACGGAATAGTAGAGGTGGTACTTGCCATTGTAGAAGGAGATATCCGGAGCCCACGCACCTCTGGCGCCGGGGATTTCTTTTAAGGCCCACTCGGGAAGCTTGTCGAACACATGCCCGCAGAGATTCCAGTTGTACAGGTCTTTCGAACATCGAATGGGTATAATGCCCGGCCCTCGCCGCCTTCCACCGGTCGAGAACACATAGAACGTATCGGCCTGCCTTATGACGGCCGGGTCATGCACCCTTAAATTTCCCTCAAGTTCGAGAACCTCAGGGATCGGCCGGGCTTGAAGCGATGTCGTATCACGGCAGGATGTCCCACCCGCAAGAGCCGTCAACATCACAGCGTAACAGACAGCAGCAAAAATTGTTTTTAGTCTCGCGCTCATTTTGTAGTCTCGATGACAGCTTTCAGATTTATGTAAGTTGGCTCGTCGCGCCGGCAACTAAGCCAGGCATCCTTGGATTCGAGTTCGACAACCTGGATTGAGCTGCGCCTCATGTCAGATGCATTGCCTCTTTCGTTCGAGCTCCGCCTGCCGGGATGCGTGAAATAGAACAGGTATGCGCGGCCGCCGCTGACGACAACATCCGGATGGCCGCCTTTGACCTGGTCGTCAGGGCCCTGCCCGGGTTGTTCCAGCAGATTCTTCACCTGCCTCGTCCAGTTCAGGCAATCCTGCGATTTATAGATGCCGAGCCCCTTCCAAACGTCAACGACCATCCAGTAGCAGCTCTTCCAGCGGAAGACCTTGGGCCCCTCGCCCGGGCGCTCGCCCATCGCCTTGCCTTTATCGAACCACTTGTACAGATCGGGGCTGTCGGCATAGTAGATCGATTTTCCATCGACCTCGTTGTTGTACCACATTCGCCACGTTCCGTCCGGCAGCCGCATGACGCAGGCGTCAATGACCCTTTTGGAAGAGAGCTTCAGCACGGATTCGAATTTCCAGTTCAGCAGGTCCTTACTCGTCAGGTGGATGATGTCACGCGTACCCGACCAGTCGGTGTGCATCCCCGGCACAAAAGTCAGATACATGTGATAAGTGCCGCCGTGCTCGATCACCTCCGGCGCCCAATAGCTGTACTCGCCCCGGCCGTAGTCGATGTTCGCTGTGCCTCGATATTTCCACGTTGCGCCGCCGCCCGAGGACTCGGCGATGCCGATTTTCGTGCCGTGGACCCACGAGACGCCTTTTGTATTCGGTACGTTCGCTCTGCGGTTGGTGTAGAACATAAACCATTTCTTTTCGGCGCGATTCCAGCAGAGCACAGGATCTGCGGCACCATCATACACGGGATCGCGAAAGAGCGGCTTGTCAGCGATCCTGCCGAGCGCTACCGGGCCATCCGACACCAGTTCCTTCGCCATGCGCGGTTCGACCTGCGTCAACTCCTGCATTACAAGATGCGCCATCATACGGGCGCCATTTTCATTGAAGTGTGTGCGATCATCCGGCGTGCTCGCCACAATATCGTTGGCGGCGGAACCCAATTGCTCGTAGAGCCTGCCGCTTGAAGCGTTCAGATCGATCAGGCCCACTTTCTTCTCGGCTGCGACCGCCTTCATTGCATCCGCATAGATAATCAACGTGTTATTAAGCCTTCCATCGGAGCCGTACGTTCTCCGCTGCACCGGCGTCACGAGAATGGGCGTTGCGCCAATCGCCCGCGACTCGTCAATATACCGCCGCAGATAGTCCCGGAAATCCGTGGCGGCATCGGTAGCTTCCGGCCTGTCCGAGTTGTGCGAATCATTATGGCCGAACTGAATCAGCAGAATGTCGGGTTTTTCCTCTAGCGTTTTGGACCAGAGCCCTTCGTTTATGAATGTCTTGGTGCTGCACCCGCTCCCGGCGAGATTGATCACGCGCAGCGTATCCTTGAAATAGTCATGGATATAATGTCCCCAGCCCCGGCAGGCATTTTCGGGAGGATACTCACAGACCGTCGAGTCGCCAATAATCGCCAGACGCAACGTCGTCTCGGCCGCGCATAATGTCGCGTTGCAACCGAACAACAAGACCAGCAGGATAAACTTACTCGTTAATGCAATTCGTGTCTTCTTCATTCTCATTCAGGGCATTCGTTTAAGCCCTTCCCATCGCACGTTCCATTTTCCATTGTCCGGAAAACCGGGCGCCGGACTCTCGGGGCAACCGTCCCAGCCCGCCGCCATCATTGCAACCGCCGAGAGTAGCCCGCCGTTTCCGGGCAAATATAACGGCAGCCGGGCCGACTGGTAGTTGTGCCCATTGGCCAGATACCGGTTCTTTTGCGATTCGATAAACAGGGCATCGATCGCTTTTTCCGGCTCACCCAAACGCGCCGCCGTCATAGCGAGCATTGGATAATCCCAGCCCCACGTGCTCGACCAGTCCCATTTCTGTATCACGTGATCCAGCGTTCGTTTCATTGTCTCGGGATCTATCAGAGGGGTCGGAGGCACGAATCCGAGTGCGGCCACCATGGACGGGTGGTCTTTATAGATTGTGTAGGGCGGTGTTTCGATTCCCGTATAGACGCCGTCGCGGACAGTCGGTCGGGAAAGTTGTCTTATCACCTTGTCCCAGTTCGGGTCACGTTCAAGACCAAGCCGCTGCCGCCATTTCTGTGCCGTCTGGAGTCCCCAGTACCAGTAAGCAAGTTCGAATGTCGGATTGAGATTGCGTGCCCGGTCGCGCCCGTAGCTTTCCTGCGCCGGGATCATCGCCGGACCCAGCACATAACGCTGGCCGGCCTGGTCCCACACGGGATACGACGCCATGAACTCGGCAGTCTCGAAAACAATCCGCCTGTATTTTTCAAGTGTCGCCCGGTCCTGATGAGCCCTGTAGCACAGCTCGGCGTAGTAAATCGGGTGCGGCTGCTGCCAGATCAAAAACACACCAACCGTACTCGGGCTGTCCCGGCCATCGGGTGATGTCATCTTCGGCCATCGGGCACCCTTGTGGTCCTGTAGCTCGGCGGTTGCTTTGGCCGCCGGGAGAATCGACTCGTACCAGGGCAGGCTGCGCTCCAGCAGCTCCAATCTGTTCCAAAGTGCGAAATGAACCGCGTGCCACCAATGCATCTCCAGGTGGAATTTGCCGAACCAACTGTTATGAATAAGCCCCGTTTCCTGGGGCGGCGTCGAGCCGGAGCAATTAATCGCCGTAAGGTATTGCGAGAGAACGACCCTGCGTTCCAGTTCCGCAGCGCGGGAATCGGTGCATTTGGAAAAATCTATCGCCCCACCAGTAGTCCAGAACTGCCGCCAGTGATTTGCTGCCGCCTTATGGACCGCCTGAAAATCGGGAAGCGGCTCACCAATCTTTGTCGGCGAAAATCCGAACACAATTTCCAGCGATTGACCGTCCTGCTGAGTAATCTCATATTCGTGCTGTGATTCGGCTCGAATCCCGCCTCCGGCCGAGCAGGCGATGCGGACGTAGTAACGGTCGGAATCGAGTATCCGGGTCAACTCGGCGGAACCGCCGGCGATTTGCGGCCGGGTCGTATGCCGGTCCGGATTGTCCCAGTCCGCCGCGTTTCTCCAATCTTCTTTGCCGTAAGGAAATGCCAGCGAGACCGGCAGCCGGCCTTCCGGCAATAGCTCCGATTCGATGCGAACCGCCAATAAGTCACGCTCCGGATGACAAACTGTCATGACCTTGACGGGCCGGCCGTCAATTTCGAATCTACTGCTCAGCAGCCCGCTCCACAAATCCAGAGTCTGTGATGTATTGGTCAAGTCCTCGATGCCGGCGGGCGAGCCGTCGGATTTGGTCAGGTCAAAGCCGATTTGCCCAAGGTGCAGGCGATGCGGATTGGCGCGCAGCCAGGAGGCGGCGGGCGAATATCCGCCGGGGACATTTCCATCCGAAGCATACGGCACCTTACGCCCCGCGACAACATAATCCTCAAGGGCATCCGCCATCCGATAGCCTTTCGAATTGGGAGAAGTATGCCAGCCCCACTGAGATTGAGTAAACAGCGGCATGCCCTGCTGATGAAACTTGGAAAATGTTTGCAGGCCCGTTATGTCGGCGGTGAAAGCGAACCGGCCGTTACCAACGCTAAGCGGGGTTAGCGGATCGGGCTCCTCCAGCGTGACATTATGCCGGCCGACCAGGGCATGGCGGTCTATCTTACGGTCAGATGTCCCAGCCTCAGCAACTTCTGGCCGTGTCAATTCAGGTATTGAACCGCCCTTGATCGGGCAGGTCCCGATAGCTACGATAATCAGCAAAAAGCTGCTCTTGGCAAGAGTGTGTTTCATTTTGTTCTTCTCGTATACTTATTGTTTCGAGAACCGGCCTACAAAGCCACCGCCGTTGCTCATCTCTATAGTGAGCGTATCGCCTCGCCGGGCGGTGCTGTTTTTCATAACTACCGCGGCGTCGTTTTCCTTGTCATCGCAAACCAGTGACGCGTTGTATTGTCCCTGGCCGAGAAACGACAGCGGCACCTGAATCGTCTTAGCTTCCGGGCCGCACATGACGGCAAGGAACCACGTCCGGCCGGTACGCCGAGCGAAGATCGCCAGTTCGCCGATGCTTGAATCCGGCAGCACAATGGTCTGGTCCCACACGGCGGGAATGCTTTTGATTACGTCCACCGCCGGATTGTCGAGAACGGCCTGCGGATGCGCCGCCACTGTCAAAAGCGGGCTGGCGAAGATGGCCAGGCTGGCTATCTGGTGCGTCCATGTTGTGTCCTGGCGGCGGTCGCCGAAGTGCATTGTCGTGTAATCGGCGTGGCCGGCAAGATAACGGGCGAAAGGCAGGATCGTTTCGTGCCGGGCACGCTCGCGCAGCGAACTGCTTTCCATGCCGCGGACCGCCTCGCGAACTACTTCATTGGGCCATGTGCGGTAACGGCCGGTCGGCTTGTTCGCCCCGTGAAAATTGACCACCATCTGATTTTCGGCGGCCTTCCTGAGCAGGGCTTCGTAATGGTCGATAACTTCTTTGGCTTCGTGATCGAGAAAGTCAATCTTAGTGCCGGCAACTCCGAGGCGGTGCAATCCTGTGAAGAACTCCTCGCGCTGCTCCGGCGTGCCCAGTTGGTTACTGTGCTTCCAGAACAACAAACGCACGCCCTGCTGCCTCGAGTATTCTACGATTTCTTTTATCTGCTCGTCACTCCACCTGCTCCAGAAACCTTCGAGGATGTGATATTCGTAGCCCAACTGACCGGCCAAACGGGAAAATTTCTTCATGCCCTCGAACGAGCGGTCGCCGCCGTCAAGGTAGCGCCATACGGCCCGTCCGGGTTTGAGCCATGACGTTTTGATGCCGTCGGGGAAGTACTTCGGGTCGGCCGGCGGGCACAGGTTGGGGATAATCGTGCTGTTGACCAGCGTGTTTAAGTCCCGACCTGCCATTACAACGCGCCAGGGAGTCGTGATCGTGCCGCTGACCGGCGACGGCTTGCCCAGCCGTTTGGCCTCCTCCCGCCCATAGCGCAGCTCGTACGGATAGTTCAGCGGCTGGCGGTGCCCAAGGCCCGTGACAAGTCCTCGCCTGCCGTCGGCCTCCAGGGCCATGCCTGCGTAATCGACCAGGTTGGCCTCGGTAATTGAACCGTAACCGGCATCGCCCGGCAGCTTGAATGTCACCGGCGGTCCGGCCCATTGTCCGGCGGGAACATCGGAAATATCGTTATTCTTGTACGCCGCCTCGTAATGCCCGCCCAGGTCGTGGTACCAGAGAGTCGAGCCGGCCGGTATGACGAATGTCGTATACTCGTCCGGCACGCGAGAGGCGCCCTCGTCGCCGGGGATGACGTGACGGAAGGCCGCGCCGTCGTTAAAGACCCGGACTTCCAGCACGTAGTCGGTGAAAGACAAATCGTGCTGCAGCGAGATTTTCGCTCCGTTGCATTGATTGACGGCCGTATTATGGGTGCCGTGCCAGGGATAGGTTTCGTCGATTTCGTAGCGCTCCACATTTCCGAAAACGACACCGGTTGAAAGATCATAACCATCCAGATTCATGACGATTGTGGATGGGTCGATTACAACCATATTTCCCACCGTCACCGTAAAACTAAGACGCTCGGCATTGGGCAAAATCGTCAGCTTGACGTTCCCATCGGGACCGGCAACCTGTACCTGTTCCATTTTTACCCGCTGTGACCGTCTCGTTCTCTGAGTCTCCCTTGCAAAGCTCATCTCCGCGAAACACAATGCCACCACCAAACCAACAGCCATCATCAACGTGATGCATCTGCACCTTTTGTCCTGCATGGTTCTGCTCCTGTAATCTGGTATTTCGATACTGTTTAACTCAGATGCCGGCCATTCACCTCGTTATGAATCATCATCTTGCGAATTCGAAATGATAACGGCCTGATCCGATTTGCAGATTGACCATCCCGTTTTCAGTCCGCCCGACTATGACAGCGTCGTTTTCGGATAACAATTTTCCAGATTCGGAATCCCCGGCCGTATCCCGCGCAGGAATATGCACCTCGGCTTTTGAATTTACCGGGATCTCGACATTCAATATCAATTTGTTATTCTCGATGCGCCATTCCGACGAAATTTTACCGTTCGGAGAATCATAATGTGCTTTAGCCCATTGAATATTGCCGACGAAGGCGGGTTTTATTATAACCTTCTCGTAAGCCTGAGAATTATCAGCCTGGCTGATTCCCGCAAGCCCGCCATACAACCACTCCATGATATGCCCGAGCATAAGGTGATTGTTCGAGACCTCTTCAAGGGCGGCCCAGGATTCGGTTAACGCCGTAGCACCTTTTTTAAGCTGAAAACCATATCCCGGCACATCATCGCGGTAATTCATTTCGTATATCAGTTCCGAAGCCCCCCCGTCTTCCAGGGCCTCGACGAGATAATGAAATCCTACGTCGCCGGCCGTAAGCGCTTTCCCGGATTGATTGATAGAAGATACAAGGTTCTCGAAAACTTCTTTGCGATACCGTTCTTCGAGAAGTCCCACGCACAAAGGCATGGCCATCGCCGTTTGGCTGCCGGTCGAATATATTTTTGTCTGAACGTTAAAGAATTTTTTATTGAACGCATCTTTGACTTCTTTCGCCAGCTCAATAAGCTTCACGGACTCATCGTGGTACTTCAGCACCTCGGCCATTTTACCGAGCAGAACGATATCATAGTAATAAATGGCCGTCGCCGTGAGCTGCCGGGGGGTCAGTTGCGCCTCGCCGGGGAATTTGGGCCCGAGGTCGTACCAGTCGCCAAGCCCATGCGACAAAATATGATCGTCCGATTTGCCTTCGAGGTAATCCACATATTTTTTCATCATAGGCCAGGCCTTTTCCATAACGCCGCTGTCGCCATACCATTTGTAAATTAGCCAGGGTAGTATGACGGCGGCACTTCCCCATTCGGGCGAGTCCCTGAAACCCCCTTCAAACACCACGTATTCGGGAGCAATGTCGGGCACCAGGCCGTCATCCACCTGGGCGTCCATCATGTCGAATACCAGTTTTTTATACAGATTATACAAATCGAAATTATAATGTATCGATCCGCCCATCAGGTGCGTTTGCTCCATCCAGCCAAGCTTTTCACGGTGCGGGCAATCCGTAACCACGCTTTGCAGATTGCTCTTTATCGCCCAGTTAATCAGGCTGAATATTTTGTTAAAATGTTCATTCGAGCATTCGAAACGACCGGTTTGTTCCGTTGAATTTCTCGTATGAAGAAATTTCAGGCTCAGAATCTTCGGCTTATCAACCATCGCCCCGGCCTTCTCAGGTGCGGCACCTTCGGCCTGGACATAACGAAATCCGTAGTAAGTAAAACGGGGCCTCCAAACTTCTATGCCATCGCCTTTTAATATGTAGGAAAAATAATACGGGCTGCCTGAAGCCCGCTGATTTACCAGTTTTCGTTCGTTGATTAATTCGCCGGGAATCAATTTTATTTCCTGACCTTTTTTCCCTTCCACCTTCAATTCGATAATACCCGAAGCATTCTGACCAAAATCATAAAGATACGTATTGGCGGCGGGTTCGATGATTTCCTTCGGTATAAAAATCTCTTCGACTTGCAAAGGATAATCAATTTCAGGCTTCAAAATCCCTTTCGGCGCCCTTACTGGAACGGCATCGTTCCATTTAGACTCATCGAATCCCGGCCGGTCCCAGTCTTTCTGCTCTAACCGTGCATCATAATCTTCACCGCCATAAATGCTCGTAAAGGTGACCGGCGAGGGCGAAGTTTTCCAGTCCGGGCCTGAAACGAGCGTTTCGGTCGAACCATCGGTGTATATAATTTTCAATTTGCAGATTAATTTCGGCATCCCAAAAGCAACCACCAGTTTTCTGTACCTTTCGCGGTTGACGTTATAAAATCCGTTGCCGACAATAACACCGATGCAATTTTCCCCCTTGTTCAGGTTTTCGGTGACATCGTAAGTGTTATAAAGACAGGTCTTCTCGTAATACGTCCAGCCCGGTGTCAAAAAGTCACTGCCGACTTTCGTGCCGTTGATACTCGCTTCATAATGGCCGAGGCCGCTGATAAAAAGCAGGGCATCGGCAACCTGCTTGCGAACATCGAATCCCTTACGAAATAAGGGAACTACAGGCCTTTTGACCCCTTTGTCTCCCAATCTATCGCCATTTCCGTGAACACCGGGGATTACCAAAAGCGATTCAGGCAGTTCCTCGTAACCGATCCACGCGGCATTATCCCAATCTCTTTGACCGAACAAGCCGGTTACAAATTTTCCCGTCCGGCTCCATTGCGACTCTTTGTTGTTTTTATCCCGGACTTTTACCCGCCAGAAATAAGTTCGGGCGGGCCGCAGCTCTGTACCTTCGTAGGGAACGAGGATGTTCCGTGAACTTTGAATTGTTCCGGAATTCCAGATGTCGTAGCATCCCGATTCGAGAAATTCCTTCTTCGAAGAAACAACGATTTGTCTGGCCGTCTGATACTGCCCTCTATCCTGCGACATCAATTCCCAACTGAACCGGAAATCTTCGAGCGGCACTCCCAGAGGATCGATTCTGTTTTCGCACCTGATAGATGCAACGCTTACCGTTTCGGCGATACACGGACTCGAACGAAACAATAAAATTATGCTTATGCCCAGCACAAATGAAAGTACCCTTAAAGATATCTTCGCAACATTCATAAATCTTGAAACAGGTCTCAATGTCATATTAATCCCTCCAACGGAATGCCCCGGTCCCATGATGCAGCCCGGACGATTGGTCTATTTGGCCGGCTCCTGAGTTTCTTTCACGGGGACTTTTGAGCGGCTCACCGGTTTACTTCGCCACCATGTAGCGAGAACCGAGCCGGAAATATTCATCCATGGCCCGAAGATTGCAGGTGCAAGGGCTACTTTCGCATTATCTGCTGCGATTTTAGAGACAGTCATTGCCAATCCCGAAGCCATACCGCCGTTCTGAAGACCAACTTCAATAGCTACCGTCCGGCAATCATTTTCACTCAAACGCGCTGCCCGAGCTCCCCAATAACCTAAAACATAACCAATTGCATTATGCAGGATACCGGCACAAATCAGCAATGGACCGATTTTTAATAAATCCCATGCTGAACGGGCGGTAATAATCGCAATAATAAAGCAAATCCCAACCATGGAAACTAATGGCAGAACCTTATCCATCCAGTGTTCGGGTCCTTTTAGCATAATTCTTACTATTAACTGTGCAAAAGCCACAACACCTATAAGCACAAATCCAACGATGAAACCATCTTTTGCCAGAGTAGCTTCACCAATAGTTAAAACAGTTGCCGGACCCCATTTAATTAATACTACCGCTAATGAAATACATACAACCCCGACAAAAGCTAAAATTCCGCTACTGTGAAACTCTTTGCGTTTGCTGTAAAGAATTCGGTTTGTAATCAAACCTGCGGCTATTGGAACGATAATCATGTTGATGATAGAAAACATCATGCCTAAAAAATTCACCTCGATAAACTCACCTGCTAATGTTTTCATCAAAAACGGCGTCATAAGCGGAGAGACTAAGGTCGAGCATGATGTCATTGTCACCGACAAAGCAACATTACCACCGGCCAGAAAGGTCATCAAATTTGAAGCCACACCACCGGGACAGGAACCGATTAAAACTACTCCGGCTGCTATCTTATCGTCAAATCCAAAAGATTTTGCAATAGTATATCCAACCAATGGCATTACTGTAAATTGCAGTATCATCCCTATAAAAACCGCCCAGGGCATTTTTAACACCCTGCCGAAATCGGACAGACTCAGGGTCGTTCCCATACCAAACATGATTATCTGTATAAGCGGAACGATAAGAACCTTCAAATTGAATCCATACCAGGTCATAAAGGCAATGGGATAAACCATTGAAACCGATACGAAAGCAAAGACCCATGCAGTAAAAGAGAAACTCTTCAATTTAGAATGGCTCATAAAAAACAGAGCCAGTGAGGAAAACATTGCGATCAGTGCCGGACCTACACCGGCCCGCCGGCCGGTGAGAAGCATGACGACCACTATCACCAGGCAGAGCATGAATACGAACTTAAAGTATCCCAGAAATGATTTTACAGTTTTCATGGTTTTCCCATATCAGTATTGATTATTGTCTATTGACTATTGACTAATAAAAGGCATGTTCGATAGAGCATCCAGCACCAACGGCGCGAATAGTCAATAGCCATTTGTCAATAGTCATTGTTAGCTCCACAGGCGGTCGTTGGAGCGGTCTCTGTTCCATTCGTCGGTGGGGGCGAAAAGTTCCTGTCCTCGCCCGAGGTGTTCTTTTACAACATCGAGATTCAGCTCGATGCCCAGCCCGGGCCCTTCCGGAACACGGGTGAAACCATCGGCGTGGAGCGGCTTGTCGATTCCTGTCACGAGGTCTTCCCACCAGTCGACGTCCACCGAATGATGCTCCAGAGCAACAAAGTTCTCAGTGGCCGCGGCACAATGCACATTGGCCATGAAAGATACCGGCGTGCCCGCAAAGTGCATGGCCATGGCGATACCGTGCTGCTCTGCGTAGTCACCGATCTTCTTGGTTTCCAGAATCCCGCCGGCTGTGGCCAGGTCGGGATGCACCATATCAACGGCACGCTCGTCGATAAGCGATTTGAAACCATCGAGCAGGTAGATGTCCTCGCCCGTAAGCAGCGGCACATCGATAGCGTTCTTTATCTCTTTCAGCATATCGGTATATTCCCACGGCACCATGTCCTCCAGCCACGCGAGCTGGTATGGCTGCAGGGCCTTACCCAGTTTGATGCAGCTATTGACACCGATATGGCCGAAGTGGTCCGACGCTATCGGGACTTGCCAGCCAATCTGTTCGCGAGCCTCGGCAAAACGCTCGCCCATAAGTGCTGCGCCTTTATCCGACAATTGAATACCTGTGAAAGGATGTTTGCCGTTCCAGTTAGCGTTTCTCGTCGGATAGCTCATCGCCCCAGGCACTTTACGGATGTTCCGGATACCGCAATCATATTTCAGGAAAGTAAATCCCTGCTCGATCCTTTTCTTTAGGCCGCTGACACGGCCGTCGGGCGTATCGGCATACAGGCGGACCTTGTCACGGTATCGGCCGCCGAGCATCTGATAGACGGGGACACCATATGCCTTGCCCGCCAGGTCCCACAAGGCCATCTCCACACCCGAGACACCGCCCCCCTGCCGGGCATGATGCCCGAACTGTTTGATTCGTTTGAATATCCGCTCGACGTTGCAGGGATTCTGACGCAGAAGCCTGCTCTTGAGAATGAGGGCATAATTCGCGCTGGCCCCATCACGGACTTCTCCATAGCCGGAGATATCCTGATTCGTGTCAATACGAATCAGGGGACAGCGGAAAGGTGCTCTGTCAACTACGGCTATACGCAGGTCGGTAATTCTCAGTTCCGAGGGGCTGGAGCTTCGATTCACATTCTGGGCAGCAAAAGCCACCTGCTCTTCGACAGGGGCGCCGACCATACCCGCGAGGCTCAGACCCGCAAAGCCCGCACCGGCGCTTTTGAGCAGAGAACGCCTGGAACACGCCGTTTGCTTCTGTTGATTTTTAGGTTCTTTTTTCATAGTCATTTACCAGTTCCTTGTCTTTGGATTCAGCATATCTTCAATTACTTCCTTTGGCACAGGCAATTTGTTAATGTTCTTTTTCAGCCAGCCGCGGAAATCTTCCTGAATCTCGGACGACCATCTGCCGTCGATTTCTCCCGGCGTGTATTTGCCTTCTTTCAGACGCTGGTGCCCGAACATGTCACGCAGCATGACAGCCTCGGATTCGGTAACGACTCTCTCTGCCAGGTGGGCCGGGATGAAAACGATGCCCTCTCTCTTGGCCAGCACGATGTCGCCGGGGCACGCCACGGTTTTGCCTATACGAATCGGCACGTTTATTGCGGTCATCATTACTTCGCGCAGGAAGCTCGGATCGGCACCCTTGCACCATAAGTTGAATCCTTTGATTGCCTCGAGGCCTTCCAGGTCACGAATACCGCCGTCGAAGATAACGCCTTTGCCCGAGTTGGCATAAATGGCGTTGCCGAGATTGTCGCCGATAAGGGTCCCGTCGAGGACCTTGCCGAAGCAGTCCGCGACGTATACGTCACCTTTTTTCAGCATGTCGATCGGCCATGAATTGGAGCTTCCGATTCTGCCTTCGGCGCGTCCCTGCTGCATGATTAATCGATTATAATCCGGGTGGGAGGGCATGTATTGTGCGGTGAGCACCCGGCCAACTATAGCCTCATTGGGATACAAGACGAACCAGCCGGCGGCGTTTTCGTAACAACTGCGGTAACCGGCGCCGCGGACAATACTCCAGGCCTGCGTAACCGATACGTTTTTCATTCTCTCCAGAATGTCATCGGGGACATAAGGCCGGCCGTCTTCGGCCCGCGGACCTCTCCAGTTCGGCGTGCACTGCAGCACTCTCTGGCGGCTGGAAATCACGGGGGCCTCAACGCCATCATCCGCTGCCTTGATGCGGATATTGCGCCAGCGCACCTGGTAGGCAGGGTCATCGTTTCCCACGGCGTGGACCTGCAGGCCGATGATACCTCGGCTCGTCATGCCATCCTTCAGTTCGACACAGGGGACATCGTTGATCCACGTTTTGATACTGTCGCCTTTACACTCGATACGGAACTTGTTCCACTGCCCGTCCTTGAAAGCCTTGGCGGCGTCCGGATCGGACCTTGTTGAAGCAAGCATGAAAGCACGTCGGGCCTCGTCGTAAATGCTGCCGGACGAACCGGATTTCTCTGTGGCGATTTCCACCTGATAGCCATAGACACGATCCGGCGGCGCGACACGCTTTTGAGGCTTGCCTTCACGTCCGCTGAAAACAAAAACCTTCTCCGCTTCGGCTATCTTGCTGCGTATCTGCACGCCCGAATTCAGCTTCGGGTCAAGAAGAACTTCGAACTCCAGTATGAAATCGCCGTACTCACGGTCGGTACAGAGAAATGAGTTGGGGCTGCCTTTGACAGTAGTACCGACAATCGCGTCGTCCTCAACCTGGTATTTGGCAAAACCGCTGTGGATGGACCATCCGTTCAGGGTCTTGCCGTCGAATAGTGATACCCATTCGTCCCGCTGCCGCTGCCTGGCGAAGCTGATGCTCGCCGAGACAACCAGCAAAACAATCAGGCAGTAAATTTTTCTGTGGCTCATAAGAAACTCCTTTCCTTAATATGCAATAGAGGTCTTCACCAGTAGTGGAGACCTCCTGCATCATGTGCCTTACGAATCGTTTGAGGTTCGCCCGGCGGTTTATGTGTAAAACAGCATGATATTTATTACTTAACTTTTCCGGTGGCCGCCCACTCCACGCCGCGAGCGATGATCTTCTGCACGTTTGGAGTCATCAGGGCCTTGCGGTCGTGACCGAAAGCGTTATGCACGGTTCGGCCCTTGCCGTAGCTCAATGTGAAGACCAGCGGCTCGGTCTTCTTGCTCCAGTCGGAATCGGCCTGCACCAGCACGTCAATCTTGCCGGTGCCCTGCAACTTGGCGTACAGCTCATCGTCGACATCGAAGTCCTCGAGCCCCGCGGTTATGGGATGTTTCTTGTTGACCACATTGGCCTTAAAGACAGATCGCGGGCCGTGACCCGAAGTTCCCATTACCCATTTGCGCCCGCAGAGCTTGCCGAACTCTTCCCACTTGCCGAATGAAGCACTGGCAAGGTGCTGAACGAAGAAACCCTTTCCGCCCTTGACAAAGTTAAGCAGGTTTTCCTGGGCCTGCCCCGGGAGCATGGCTATACGCCGGCTGAAAATTGTAAATACAATTACATCGTACGCCTTAAGCGCGGTCTCCGACTCGAGTATATGCGGATCTTCGCAGACCTTGACGTCGAACTTCTCCGTTTTGACCAGTATTTCCCGCGTAGTCTCGGACATTTCCCGCCAGGGATGAACATCGACATCGTCTCCGGTAATCAGCAGAACCCTGATCTGGGCGGGCTTCTCTGCTGCGCCGGTTACACCACAAAAACTCAGCGCCACGATACAAACTAATGCCATAACAAAAACTGAACTTCGCATCTGTCTTCTCCTTTCTTTCATAATACCAATTCTCGTTGTCTGCAAATCTGTTCAAGTTGTTTAATCATATCAGCCTTCTTGCCGTATGCAAGAAGTAATAGTTAAGGCTACCGGCACCGCACAGTAACTTCCGCGGGGGCAAGATCTTCACTTTCAGCCGTTATACGCACTCTTCCTGCCTGCCCGTCTACCGTTCTGAGAATCAGCATTGCTTTGCCGTAAAACAGCTTCCGGCTGTCCGATTGGAACGGTTCGAGGGACAGGGGATTTCCGTTGCCGACTCCTGCGATTTCGGCCGGGCCTTCGACTTTGAAACGAACAGAATTATCCGCCAGCGGGCAAAGCGTCCCTTCGGAATCAAAAGCCTCGACAAGGATATAGCAAAGGTCTTCACCCGTAGCGGCCAGTTTTCTTCGATCCGGCGTAAGGCGAATCTTTGCCGGTTTGCCTGCCGTGCGCATTATCGCCTGGCCGATTTTTTTGCCATCTTTATAAGCGACGGCTTTTAATTCGCCGTGTTCGTAAACCACATCGTTCCAACGAAGGCGATATTTATATGTCACGGCATAATAATCCGATTCGACCTTTTCCGGATAAACGCCAAATTCACAAATACTGGCCCAAGTCCCTCTTTGCAGCTCGGTAAATTCAATCCGCACATATCTTGCCCGGGCATCCGCCTCATGGAATATACGAGTCGGGCCGCCCCACCGGGGAAACCTGCTTGTGCTCTTGGTTACGATGCTCTGCCATGTTGACGCATCGGTCGAGACTTTGATGTCATAGCCGTAGTTCTTCGCCTCTTTCTCAAATTCGACAGCCAGATAGCAGACCGATTGAATCTCGCCCAGGTCGACCTGCCACCATTGTTCGGCTCCGGCGTCCACCGCGCACCAACGTGTGGACCTGTCAGCATCAGTCGCATTGACGGCGACATGGCCATTGCCGGATTCGATGGAGCTGGCCGTAGCGGATTTGCCTTGAGCGAAGTTGACCGGCCTTTCGGGCATTTGCCCCTTTGTTCTGCGGCCAAGGGATTTCCCGTTCAGGAACAACTCAGCCGAATCACCGTTGGTGTACACGAAAACCGACACGTTTTGACCCACATGGTCGGGCCAGTTCCAATGCGGCAGAATATGGACGGTTGTCACGTCCGGCCGCCAGTAGCTGCGGTACAAATAGAACCGGTCCTTCGGTATGCCGCACAAATCCACGATGCCGAAGTAGGAGCTTCGCGCCTCCTGCGAAAAAGGAGTCGGCTCGCCTATATAGTCAAAACCCGTCCAGACCAATTCGCCGGCGACAAAATCGTCGTCCTCCATCAGTTTGAATTCCACATCCGGAATGTCTGACCACGCCGCGGAATTCAGGTCGTAAGAGTCCACCTGGAGCTGCTTCGAAAAATCGGTCTTTCCATTTGGAAGCGGCAGCTCGTAGAATCCGCGTGTGCTCAGGGTCGAAGCCGACTCGCTGTAAATGATTGGCTTGTCGGGATAGTGCTGCCTGTAGTTGGCATACCGGCGGGCATAATTCCAACCGGTAAGGTCAAGCGAATCGAGAATCGGCTCATCGGCCGTGCCGGGGATATGGCAGGACAAGCCCACGGGGCGAGTCGTATCGTATTTCCGCACGAAATCTCCCATGAACTTCACCCGCTCGGGCGACTTGCCTTCCCTGTCATAAGGCTGGTTGCCGATTTCGTTGCCGATCGACCAGATAACAATGCTGGGATGATTGCGGTCGCGCATCACCAGGTTGCGAATCTGTTTCTCGCCGTACGTTTCCAATGGCGGCTGGCCTTTTACGCGATCGGCCTTATCGTCCCATTTGTCAAAAGCCTCATCCCAAACGACGAATCCCATCCGGTCGCACAAATCCAGCAATTCCGGCGACGGCGGGTTGTGACTGGTGCGGATGGCATTGATGCCCATCTCACGCATGATTTCCAACTGCCGCTCCATAGCACGGGTGTAAAACGCCGCCCCGAGAGGCCCATGATCGTGGTGCAAATTCACGCCGTAAAGCTGCACACGCCGGCCGTTAAGATGAAAGCCATCGTCGGCCGTAAACCGGAACGTGCGGATTCCAAAGATAGTGACGTCCGCATCCACGATTTTTTTGCCCATGCGAACGATTGTCCTGGCGGTATAGAGCTTCGGGTCCGTGATATCCCATAGGCGGGGATTGGTAACCATCAGCAACTGGTCCAGCTCGCATGAGCCGCCAGCAGGTATAGCATCATTCTTTATGCCCTTAGCCACCACCCGGCCGTCAGGGTCAAGAAGCACGACCTCCACCGTGACTTCCGATTCGACGTAGAGGTGATTTTCGATGGCCGTGCGTACGCGAACCGTTGCCGAGGAATCGCTCACGTCCGGGGTTGTAATAAACGTGCCCCAGTGCGCGACGTGCACCGGCTGGCAGACCGTCATCGTCACCTTGCGATAGATGCCCGCCCCGGGATACCATCTTGTGCCGTGGTTTCGTGTGTCAACCTGAACTGCAATCACATTTGTGCCGCCAAACGTCACGTACGGCGTGGCATCCACTCGGAAGGACATATAGCCGTAATCCCACTGCCCTGCGAGTTGGCCGTTCACATAGACCTTCGGAAACGCCATCACACCATCGAAATCAAAGTACACCCGCCGCCCACTGTCGGCCTTATCGAGTGTAAACGCCTTTCGGTACCAGCCCATGCCTTTCCAGGGAAGTTTCCCGGCATAGCCGTTCTCTTTCGGGTTGAACGGTCCTGAAATTGCCCAATCATGCGGCAGACGCACCGCCTGCCATACCGAATCGTCAAACTCCGCCGCATCGGCTCCCGGCTGATCGCCTTTTGCGAATCTCCAGTCGCTGTTGAAATTCACTAACCGATGTCCGGCGGAAGTTGAATTTTCCATCGACAGTCCCGCGCATGTGCCGTCCCTTGCCGCGGGATGGCATCCGGATAGGAATATCAATACTCCGATTACTGCCGCTATTACGATACTTATCCGAGTCTTCATTGTGCTGTCTCCATTTGTTCTCAATTTCGCTTTTCGAAGGTACTTATCTGTATTATTACTTTGATTGATTATCTGCCAGGTCAAGGCACGTCTCGGCGGCAGACTCCGTCCCGGTGGGTGGCGTAGCCGGGTATTGCGAAAGTGGCAACGCCGATCCGCAGGAGGGCACTTTCGGTCTTCGGTTTTGCACCTTGCGGCTTGTGGCTGAATCGAGTCAAAAACGTTCTGCCGCTCTGATCGATATTTTGGTCGAAATTACCGGGCATGGCAAGATAATATCTAATATCAGTACTAATAATCACGATATGCCGCTTCTGATGCGCTCTAACGTGACCTTACAATTACTTTTTGTTTCTGCGTAATCGACTTTCCATCAATAGTGCCGGACGTCGTGACCACATGAATACCCGGAGACTTGAACCTGTGACGAATCTCCGAATACGAAACATAGTCATCGATGACCGTGCCATCACCAAAGTCAACTTTAACAGGCTTATCTTTCGCTCCCTGTAACCAGAATCTAAAGAACACCGGTTGGTTGACGACGATGTCATTTGTCGGAGTGTGTGTCATAAAAATCGTGGGGATGCTGCCTTCAGGGGCGGACGCTGTAAATACCCTAATCTTGCGAAAATCAACGTCTTTACGACCATCTTCATCTGTAATCCACAATTCAGCGATGTATACTCCAGGCATGTCAAACCTCTTCTCCGCTGTAATTCCATTCACATTTTCTCCATCAGGAAGAATCCATCTATACGAGACGATCTTAGCTCCAAAACCAAGCGAGTTCGATCCATCAAATACAACATTTTCTCCTGTTGAAACCGTCTGATGCGGGCGGGCAACAGCATACAACATCCGGTGATACTGCTGTTCGTAGGTAGCTATGAGCCATGGGTAAAAATTAAGCCTACGATTAATCCGGCCCTTATCAAGATCAGCTTCTGAAAGAAAGTTGCCGAGATGCAGATGCGCAAAGTTCCCGGAGGGGCCTGTCTTTCCGAGCACTCCGATTTTCCGGCCTTTCTCAATACGTGAACCAATCTTCACTTCTGGAGAGACGGAATCGAGATGACCGTATTCCCAAATAAGGCCGTCATCATCCCGTATAACTACGAATATATAATTTCTTTTATTTAACGACAGACGTATTACCGTTCCGTCAGTACAAGAAATGATCTCTTCTCGCCCCTCATATCCGGCGAAATCTATGCCGTAATTATGATAAAATGTTACCCCCTCAGGACAACCATCTACCCAGCCCAGATGCACAACTTCATTGTAAGACTGCATGCCGTGCGAGAATAATAAGTAGTTACGTATGGGAAAACCAAACTTATCTGTATGCACAATAGGATTGCTTGCGTCCCAAACCGAAAACTGCACTCTCTTCGGTATGGAAAGCCACGCAGATGTTGTGTCAGCTTGTATTCTTACTCCCTCAAATTCGGTTGGCATAACATAAGGGGCACAGGTCAAATTAAGAAGTGTGCCATTTACCTCTACATTGACTTTCGCTTTTCTGGCCATTTCTACAACGCTATCCGAATATTCCTCAACGGATATCAAGCGAATCGCCCTTTTCGAACCATCCTTCAGCTTGAACTGGTATTCTTCGTTAACATCTAAATAGATGATTTCCTGCTGTGAATATTTATCGATAACCTTGTTGAGAGTCTCGCTCCTGTCAGCAAATACTATCCCGGCACAGATAACAAGGGCAATTACATAGGTGATACGCCATGACTGGTGCGATTCATCACACCCTACCGCTAACTAATACTTATAATGCTATCGTTTCAAATTAGGACCGGACCAAGCTCGTAGTCCTTTTGATTAATCAAAAGGACTACGAATATTATATAAACAAAACTCCAAATTTCACATTATAGCCCTTCGATATTCGACATTTTTCGATAATGCATTTAAATTGATTATTGATAATCCACAGGATACCTTAGCAATGATTATTGATTATTGATGAGTGAATAATGCGACCGAAAGGGACACGCTGAAAATGGTTGAAATTTCCGGATGGATTCGGTAATATGACTGGCGGCAACTTGTATTTCCTATAAAGACATTTTTAGGAGTGTGACTGTGATTAAGGAATCGAATCAAACTGGATGTAGAGCGGGCTTGCGACGGTGTGAATCGCTCGTCTATATGCAGGCCGATACGGGCGAGATGGTCAATCTTGCAGGAAAAAGCCAATACCGTACGGCCCTTCTGCAGCATCGAGAATTCCTATGCGATTTCGCAGGAAAACACGATGACCGCGTTGCTCTGTCGATGCTCCGGGATATGGATTCGCCCAATTCATAAAAGTTAAGCCGACCTGCTCATCACACTGTGCAGCAACGGTATAAATTATCTCACACGAATATTTTTCTTGACGAAAGGGCAGCTAATTTGGTATACATAAGATAGGTAAAGCTGTGCACTTTTTGCTCTGGTAAGCAGGAATTTCCGCAGTTTTTTCAGGGCGTTCCAAAGAACGCTGAATTGCAAAAGAAAAACAAGGCCGCTGGGGCCGTATGCTCCGGGAATAGAACTCTCATTTGATAATATAGTGGAAGATTGTTGAAGGAAGGTGGTATTGTCAAATCGTAGTAAGAATGTCTTTTGGCATACTCAAATCAAGAAATAATCAAATCAAGAGTTGTATTATAGGCCGTTCATAATTTAATCCTTTTTTTAAGGAGTATTGTTATGTGTAGAAAATTGCATTATTTTGTTTTGGTATTGGTCTTTTGCCTGGCATCGTCGATGCCTGCCGCCAATATCGTCTGGGTCTCGGACCAATATGACGAGTTGGTCGACCAGAAACCGGATGACTTCGCATGGGTGGAATTTCTCGAAGCTAACGGGCACACGGTCGACAACACAGTGGGCCCGGGATTCGGGAACGGGTACTGGCGTACGATGGATGCCGACAAGGTAGCGGCCCTGAATGCCGCGGACCTTGTGATTGTAAGTCGAAACAGCGACAGCGGCAATTATAATAACGACGATGAGGTAAATCAATGGAACTCCGTCACGGCGCCGCTGATACTGTTGAGTCCTTATCTCTCGCGGAACAGTCGGTGGTTTTGGGTCGATAACGCGACTCTGGCAGGAGACGGAGGCACGCCTAAGATTCAGGCTGTGGATGGGGCCCATCCTATTTTTTATGGCATGACTATCGACAACAAGAATCAAATAGATATCTACGACCAGTCCGTGGGGACGGGCACAGTCTCATTTTACGGCTCTCTTAATCTCGGCAACGGCTCGTTGATAGCCACTGCAGCGAACCAGGATTGGACTTCTATTGCCGAGTGGGAAGCCGGCGTCGAGTTTTATGACGGGGCCGGCCAGATCGCTTCGGGCCGGCGTATGTTACTATGTATGGGAACTCGAGAAGGTGTAGGTTACGGTAGAGGCGAGTACAACCTGAACGCCGAGGGCGAGAAGCTGTTCCTTAATGCGATTGAGTATATGATTGGCTCCTTGAAGCGTTTGAAGGCTTACAGCCCGCTGCCTGAAAACGGATCTCTCTATCCGGACACGTGGGCCACCCTTACCTGGTCGGCGGGAGATACTGCGGCCTCACACGATTTATATTTCGGCGAGATTTTCGCCGACGTGAACGAGGGCACCGGTGATACATTCCAGGTAAATCAGACTGACGCGTATTTTATCGTGGGCTTCCCCGGATTTCCCTATCCGGATGGCCTTACCCCCGGCACAACGTACTACTGGCGAATCGATGAGGTTGAAGCAGACGGGGTGACAAAAAACAAAGGTGATGTCTGGAGCTTTACGATTCCTCCCAGGAAAGCCTATTCGCCCAATCCGCGTGACGGCGCCAGATTTGTAGATACGAATTCCGGCCTTAGCTGGAGCCTGGGCCGGGATGCAAAATTACATACCGTCTACTTCGGCGACAGTTTCGACGATGTGAATAGCGCCGCTGATGGCCTATCCCGGTCGAGCACGTCTTATGATCCCGGATTGCTTGAGGAAGCAAAGGTTTACTACTGGCGAGTAGATGAATTTGACGGCCTCACAACGCATCGAGGGGATGTTTGGAGCTTCATGACGGTGAGTCCCGGCGGCGGTGTCAGAGGTATGTACTACAAGACCGGCGACTTGAGCGGTGAAGCCGCGATTAATCGTGTAGATCCTGAGATCAATTTTGACTGGGCCGACGGCTCGCCCGACTCGTCACTCCAGGCAGATAGCTTCTCGGTCAGATGGACCGGCGAGCTGGAAGTGGAGTTCTCCGAGGTTTACACCTTCTACGCCAATACGGATGACGGCGTGCGCCTGTGGGTCAATGACGAACTCGTCATCGACAGGTGGGTGGACCGCAGGGCACCGACCGAGGCAAAGGGTATGGTTGACCTGATCGGCGGGCAGCGATGTCCAATTATTATGGAATATTATGAAAGCGGTGGCAACGCGGTGGCCCAACTGTCCTGGGAAAATTCCTCGACGGCCAAGCAGATTATTCCCCAAGCAGCCCTTTCGCTGCCAGTAAGGGCCAGCGGCCCGAATCCGCGCAATAGCGCTACCGGAACGAGAACGGTTCCCACACTTACCTGGAACTCGGGAGATAATGCCGCTTCGCATGAAGTATACTTCGGCACAGACGCGGATGCCGTAGCCAATGCCACTCAGGCCTCGCCCGAGTACAAAGGCGCCAAGGCACTTGGGGATGAGAGCTACAATCCGGGCAAACTTGCCTGGTATATCTCGTACTACTGGCGTATAGACGAAGTCAATAGCACCAATTCCGACAGTCCGTGGATCGGCAACATCTGGACGTTTAAAACCGGCGACTTCCTTGTAGTGGACAACTTTGAGACCTACGATTCAGGCGATAATCAGATATGGTACGCCTGGCATGACGGGCTTGGCTATGGAGCACCTGGTAGTCCCGATTTCTTCGGCGGCAACGGCACCGGCTCGGCCGTGGGCGATGAAACCACCGCTTCTTATACCGAGGAAACAATTGTTCACGGAGGGCGCCAATCGATGCCGCTCTTCTACGACAATAATAAGCCGCTCTTCGCCATGCATTCAGAGACAGAGTTTACGTTGACAGATTCGCGTAACTGGACCGAGGAAGGTGTTGCGGAATTGTCGATCTGGTTCCGTGGCAATCCGGCGTCGGTCGGCAGCTTTGTCGAGGGTCCGATCGGTACATACACGATGACTGCCTCCGGTGCGGATATCTGGAACGAGACTGACAAGTTCCACTTTGCTTACAAGATGCTCACTGGCGTCGGCACGATCCAGGCCCAGGTGATCAGCGTCGATAACACGGATCCGTGGGCCAAGGCCGGCGTGATGATTCGCGAGACGCTCGATGCCGGCTCGAAATTTGCCGGGATATATATCACGCCCGGTAACGGATGTCGATATCAGGCACGTTCCGATACCGATGTTGCCGCCACAAGCGATACGGATGTCGTGACCGCTGAGGAAACCGCAATCACTGCACCGTACTGGATCAAATTAGAGCGCGACTTTGCAGGCAACTTCAGAGGTTACTATTCTGCTAACGGAACCACCTGGCAACAGATGTCATGGAATCCGCAGAACATCTCGATGAATTCGAATGTCTACGTCGGCCTGGCGGTGACCAGCCACAATAATAATGCTACGTGCCAGGCTAAATTCACCAACGTTACGACTACCGGGACGGTCAGTCAGCAATGGGCAAACCAGGACATCGGCATAATCAGCAACGACGCTGAGCCGTTGTATGTGGCCGTATCCAACACTGCCGGCATACCTGCAGTCGTGGTCCATGATGATCCGGCCGCGGCACAGATCAACACCTGGACCGAATGGATAATTCCGTTACAGACATTTGCAGATCAGGGCATCATCCTGACCGACGTAGACAGAATTGCGATTGGTCTTGGTACAAAAGGCAATATAACAATCCCCGGCGGTTCCGGCAATATGTACTTCGATGATATCCTGCTGTATCGGCCGAGAAATGTTGCTGGAGAATAAATCCTGCTGCCCGTCTTAGCGGCAGACATAGTTAAATCTGCGAGAGCAGGTTGATTAAGATGATTAGTATTAGCTCCGGGCCTGTACCGAACGGTACAGGCCCGTACTATTTGTTTCAAATCACTTATCATTTCCCGGCATATCTGGTAATATCAGGAATTAAGAATGCCCGGGCGTATCGAATCGGGGCATGTATTATAAATGTTGAGCAGTTACAATGTACTGTCAACAAGTCAAATATCAGGAGAGATTCTTATGTCTGGAAAGAATATCAACAGGCGTCGTTTTCTTGCCGGGGCAACGATGACCGCCGCAGCCACTATCGTACCGAGGCACGTTCTGGGAGGAGCGGGAAATGTCGCGCCCAGCGAAAAGCTCAATATCGCCGGTATCGGTGTTGGCGGGATGGGCAAGAGCAATATGAGGCAGCTCGAAAGCGAGAACATCGTGGCCCTGTGCGATGTGGACCATGAGTACGCAGCCGAAACGTTCAAGAGATATCCGAAAGCGAAGGTCTATACCGATTATCGCAAGATGCTGGACAAGCAGAGCGATATTGATGCCGTTATGATTGCCACGCCGGATCATACGCACGCGGTTATCGCCGCCGAAGCGATGCGGCGACGAAAGCACGTTTATTGCCAGAAGCCGCTGACGCACGATGTTTACGAATCGCGCATGTTGGCCAAATTGGCGAAGGAGACTGGTGTCACTACGCAGATGGGAATCCAGGGACATTCGGCAGAAGGCGGGCGCCTTCTATGCGAGTGGATTTGGGACGGCGCCATCGGTCAGGTCACCGAGGTCGACGCCTGGTGCAGCTTGTCTTATTATCCCTTCGGCCATGCGTGGTGGTCCAGCAAATGGAGCAGACGCCCAAAGGAAACTCCGCCAGTACCGGCAACTCTGGACTGGGACCTCTGGCTGGGCCCTGCGCCCGAGCGACCCTATCATCCGGCGTACCATCCGGGCGTGTGGCGATGCTGGTGGGATTTCGGCTGCGGCATGATGGGCGACCGCGGGGCTCATACTTTGGACCCGGTCTTCTGGGCGTTGAAACTGGGACACCCAACGAGCGTGGAAGCCACCTCGCTCGATCTGAATCCTGATACGCATCCGGTGGCGTCCATTGTCACCTATCAATTTCCCGCTCGCGGTGATTTGCCGCCGGTAAAGCTGACATGGTATGACGGCCTTCGTCCGCCGAGGCCGGCGGAACTTGAAGAGGGCAGGCGCATGGGCCACACCGAAGGCGGCTCGCTTTTCAAAGGCAGCGAAGGCAAGCTCGTTGCCGGCGTTTACGGCGAAGGGCCGCGACTGATACCCGAGAGCAGGATGAAGGCGTACAAAACGCCGGAGAAGACCATCCCCAGGGTGGAAGGCTCGCACGAGCAGGATTGGGTCCGGGCCTGCAAGAGCGGCGGGCGGGCCGGCGCTGATTTCGAGTATTCGGGACTCCTGACCGAAGTCTGCCTGCTGGGCAACGTGGCCAGGCGAGTGGACGCAAGAATCGAATGGGACGCTGAAAATATGAAGGTGACAAACCTGCCGGAAGCTAATAAATACATCCGCACCCAATACCGGGAAGGCTGGAGTTTGTAAACGTACTGAATTAGGATTCCAATATGAATAAAAAGAACGTTCAAATAATCTGTGTGTGCCTGTTGTTAATTGCCTTCGTAGGAGCAGATTCTCCTGCCGGACAGAGCAAACCCGCTCAAAGCTGGGTAAGAACCGGCAAGTTGGGAACCACGCCTCAGCGAGTTACCGATGCTTTGCCGTTATCCGACCAGGCTAACAAAGGCAACTGGGCAAAGTATGAAATAATGAGCGATGAATTCGAGGCTGCTGTGCTCGATTCGAACAAATGGCATCCCAGGAATCCGGGGTGGCTGGGCAGGCAGCCGGCATATTTTTATCCCGGCAATGTGACGCTTAGTGACGGCAAGATGCATCTGGCCATGAGAAAGCAGGAAGTTCCTGAAATGTCCCGTGACAAAGGCTATCACACATACACATCAGCGGCGGTCAAAAGCAAGACGACTGTCAGGTACGGATATTTCGAAGTCAGGTGCAGGCCGATGAAATCTGCCGGCTCAAGCTCGTTCTGGTTCTATGACAGCACGCCGGAACTGTGGACGGAGATCGATGTCTTCGAGATTGGCGGCGGGTCTCCGGGCTTCGAGAAGAAATACAACATGAACGTCCACGTGTTCCGAACTCCCACCGAGAAAAAACACTGGTCGATGGGCGAAGTATGGATTGCCCCCTCAGAGCTTGCCGACGCCTATCACACTTACGGGCTAGAGTGGGACGAGGACAAAATTCAATGGTATTTTGACGGCGTGCTCGTCAGGTGGGTGGAAAATACGCACTGGCACCAGCCGTTGACTTTGAATTTTGACAGCGAGACAATGCCGGAGTGGTTCGGCCTTCCAAAAGACAGTGACCTTCCGTCCACTTACAGCATCGAATACCTGCGGACCTGGAAAAAAGATGCCGGCGAATCCTTCGTGCGTGTAAGTCCGCGGGACAGGCGTTACTTCGAGCTTTCAAACGGCAGCCCGTATATTCCGATAGGGCTGAATATGATTGCGCCGTATGGTGACACCGAGCAAGAAGCCCTCGCTCGCATGGAGCAATGGATTAAAAGCCTTTCGGACAGCGGCGGCAATTACATCCGAATCTGGCTCAGTCATAATTTCTTCGACGTAGAGCACGAAAAGAGCGGCCAGTACGATGATCAAAAAGCAAAACGAATCGACGCCGTGCTGGACATGGCGCGCCGGCATAACATTCGCGTGAAGATGACAATCGAGCACTTCCGGCATTTTTTCAGGCAGCGCCAACGCTGGGCGGCAAAACCGATCCATCATATTTCACAGGGCGGACCGGCAAAAGACATGGATGATTTTTTCCAGGGCCGGCGCAGCCGCGAGCAGTTCAAGAAAAAGCTCGACTGGTACGCCGAACGATACGGCGACGAGCCAGCAATCTTCGCCTGGGAACTCTGGAACGAAATGGACACAGTCAGCGGCAAGGGCTACATGGAATGGACAGAAGAAATGCTGGCCGAGCTGAAAAAGCGTTTTCCGAAAAACATGGTGACGCAGAGCCTGGGCAGTTTCGACCATGACAGTAAGAGGGACAGATACCGCAGGCTCTGCCTGATGAAAGACAACGATTTCGCCAACGTGCATCGTTACCTGGACCTTGGCGCGTCGCTGGATATCTGCAAGGGGCCGGTGGACATTCTCGCCGTCGATGCCGTCAAAGAGATGCAGGCCTTTACGCATGACAAGCCGATTCTCCTTGCCGAGAGCGGCGCCGTCGAGCCGAGTCATAGCGGGCCGTTTAAGCTGTACAAGAAAGACCGGGCGGGCATTATACTCCATGACATTATCTTTGCTCCTTTCTTCGCCGGTGCCGCTGGCACGGGCCAGAACTGGCACTGGGACCAATATGTCTCGCCGATGAACCTGTGGTTTCAGTTCGGCCGGTTTGCCGAGGCAACCAAGGGAATCGATCCGCCGGCGGAGAATTTCAAGCCGATCGAGATCGACCATCCGCGTTTGCGTATCTATGCCCTGAAGGGCAAACATACGCTGCTTGCATGGTGCCGGGACAAGCAGAACACGTGGCAGACGGAATTGGCCGAGGGCAAAATGCCCGCTATGGTTAATAACGCGATTATTTCATTGCCGGACGGCGGCAGGGATTTGGATAAGGCCGACGTCAATTTCTACGATCCCTGGAAAAATAAATGGGTGCCGGGCAAAACCGAAGGCAATAGAATTCCCTTACCTGATTTCAGCCGTTCTCTTGTTGTCAGGATGAGGTACTGAACCACATGAATCGTATAAGCCGAACAAAAAGTTTTGTTGTGATTTTGCTGCTGCTGGTCTGCAACGGCCTCAGCTTTGGCGTCACGTACAAAATCCATCCGGCAATCGCCGGCTCACAGGAAGAATTCGAAACCATCGCCAATTCGCTCAAGCCGGGCGACGAGCTTATCCTGTACGGCGGGACATATTCACAAACCGCCCGCCGCGCCGTCACCGCCAAAGGCACCGCCGACAAACCCATAACGATTCGTGCCGCCGAAGGTCAACAACCGCTGCTCACACATCCGGAAGACGCCGCAGCGAGATACAATAATATCGAGTTCGTCGATTGCGAGTACCTGACCATTCGGGCAATCCGGTTCAAAGGCGGCAGCTCGGGCGTGCGCTTTATCCGGGGACACCACATCATATTCGAAGATTGCCAAATAAGTCACACCCTCAACAACGCCCTGACAATGAACAGCGGAAACTGCAACGCTTTTATTATTCGAAGGAATCACATCCACCATACCGGCTTGAGCAAACGCGGCTCAACCGAAGGAGAAGGGATGTACATCGGCGGCCATGACGGCTCGTATATCACTACCAACACTCTTGTCGAGGGCAACTACATCCACCACACGCGAGGCACCAGTATCGGCGGTAACGACGGCATCGAAATAAAATTCGGCTCGTATGGGAACATCGTCCGCGACAACGTCATCCACGACACGAATATCGGCACGAAGTACCCCGGCATTTTCGTGTACGGCGGCGGCAAAGGCATAAACATCATCGAGGGCAACGTTATCTGGAACGCAGGCGAGGGCATCCAGGTGATTTCCGACGCTATTATCAGAAATAACATAATTTTCAACTGCTCGGCAACCGGCATCACGGCAGCTCCGCACGCCGCCGTCCCGCACGTTCGGAACGTTAAGATTGTCAACAATACAATCGTCAATCATCCCAGGGGCGTTGTGTTTCGCTGGGAAAAGGCCGAACGGATGGTTTTCGTAAATAACGCCGTTTACTGCCCCGGCTCGACGGCCATCGACGCAGCAGGAATCGGCGGCAGCACGTTCAGTGCCAACTATGTCACCGGACGACTTCTTGGCGCGACTCTGAACGGCTCGGCGTTTTGCGACGGCGGGACGATTGAGGCGGCCTTTGCAGATCCCGCCGAACATGACTATTGGCCCGGGCCCGGCTCGGTGCTGATAGATCACGCTGATTCGGATTTCGCTGCCGGGCAGGATTTCAATCATACCGCAAGAAAGCCGCCTTATGATGTCGGGGCTTACGAATCGGAATCAAAGGCGGCAAATCCCGGCCGGCGGATAAAAGAAGGATTCAAAGCGAATCAGTAGAGGCTAAAGACTACCTATGAGCGACGCCACTTAGATATTAAACACAATCGAACGAGACTCCGGTTCACCCGACCTTGTTCAAGATAATGAGAATTGTAAGGAAATATTCTCATGATGGCTGGATCGAAAAATTCGAGCAGGTCACGAGACTATTTATGTACTCGATGTCTTCCTGTGATGGGACAAATCAATGCGAATTCTAATAATAAGATTATGGCGTGGTGAACTCAGCCCGGCCGGCACTTTCTGGGTAGCTCATGTTGCCGTGTGGATACTCGGCATGCTTGTGTTTCAGTTACTCTCGTCGTCTCTGAGCATGGGCACCAAGCCACTTGTCGGCCTGCCGCTTGGGCTCGTCTTTGTGGGGTACAACGCAGTGGCCTGCGTAGGTGTAATACGCTCCACACGAAAGCAAGGTCGAAAGGGATGGTCGCAGGTCATCATGCCCCTGGCCTCAGGGCTGCTCTTGCTGCTGTCATGCTGGGTACCCCTGTACTTCCTGGGACGACCCCTGATTGTCCTGTGAGCGCTCGCAGCACCAAGCCGTGTTCGGTGCCGCCGGGCTACTCGGGCCACCAACCGGGTTTCTTGCGGTCTTCTCCTCTGGCGCTGTAGCTTGTTTTTTTCCAGTAGGATTGACCTCGCCTCCAGACGGCCGCGGCCTCGGCCGGGTCGCAGACGCCCAGCATGAGTAGCTGGTCGGCCATCTTCCAATAGCACTCTGCGGCATCGAGGCGCCGTCGACTGGCATCGAGCTCTCGTCCCTTTGTGATGCTTTTAGTAGCGGAGGCTTCGTAGTAATCCGCCAACGCCGTGAGGTTCTTGCGGACCTCTCCCGCCGAGTTCGTGAAGTATGCCGCAATGGCCATTTTCCTGAGGAGTGAGCCGCGGTCGACAGCGCTGCTTCTGTAGCGTGGGTTCACCCGTTCGAGATGGCCCATTGCCTGGTCTAAATAGTTCTTAGCCATGCTGAACTCGCCGCGCAGAAGGAAGTCGGTGGCCAAATTTGAACAAGTGATGGACAAGTGCGATTGGTGGTAACTGCGTGTCAGCTCCGAGCTGTCCGCTGCCGGCTCAGATTGACGTCGCTTCTGGATATCCCTCTGTTTGTTGTGGATGGACTCGCGGCTCGGAGCATTGGACGGCAGCACAATATTCAGGTCCAACTCCGCAGACGTGACCTGGGGCAGATCGGGCATGGATAGGGTGACTTTCTGCCGGCCTGGCAGCATCGGCACACCGCCCTCAAACTCCAATTTCTTGCTGCCTTTCTTCAACCGGCCCCAGAGGTATCGCGTGCCGGCTTTGTCTACCTCCGCGCGAATGCGGTACATTCCCGGTGCCAGATCAGGCACGTCCACTTCTACCTTTATGTACGGCTGGTAGCTCTGACCGCCCAGCGAACCGGACGCCATCTCGCTGTCCGTCGGGTGCACGACCCTCATGGTGCCCCGAATGCGGTCCCACGGCGGCGGCTTGGGTTCGAAGGTGACCTTCGTAATCTCCCCGGCGAAGGCCGTCGGCCAGACGCTCTCGAAGACCGCTCGAAACTCTCCGGCAAAGTCGTCCGTCTCCCATACGGTCAAGTAGAAGGGCCCGAACTTCCGCTTCCGCTCTGCCTTCATTGTGTATTTGTTGGCGATTTTTTTCTTCGGATCCACCCGGAGATATGTCAGTATCTCCATACCTGTGACGATCACGTATCGATGATTGAGAATCACTTTTTCCCCTAATCTTAGGGCGTGGCGCATTGGTGGCGAGCCGTGCCAGCTCGAAGCATCAGGGTCCTGGGCCTTGGGCTTCCGAATGGCCTGTTTGAACACAAGTTCGACGGGAGCGTCGTTCGCCTCTTCCAGCTCGATATAGAACCGCCAGACGCAGCGCCGTTGCGGAGGGGTGCCCAAGATCCGCGAGGCTGTGACATCCGCGACCCGGCCAGTCACGCGAGGCTGCTTGGGCGCGGATTCGGTTGGCGGGGGCTCTGTCCGAGATTCCGTCGTCGAACGGTCCCTGTCCCGTTGTACGTCCTCCGCCGAGGCTTGCTCCTCTGTGGTGCTTGTATCCGGAGGCGACTCGCCGGATTCGCCGCTCAACAGCTCAACGTTCCGCTTGAGGCGGTCGATCGAGCGGCGGGCGTCTTCCCTCTGAACGTCGATCGGCTTCAGCCGGTGCTGCATGTCTTGAACGCGACGGCGCAGTTCCTGGATGTCGGCCTGGATCATCTGCGCTCGGAGCAGTTCTGTTCGCACCACCCGGCGGAAGTCCTCGAGGCCGGAAAGCGTTACCCGTGGCTTGTCCGGCCAGATACTCACCGAGCCGGTCAGTTTCTCGTTAACGGCTTCGATCTCGTCGTCAATAGCCGACGCGGTCGTCACCCGCACGTTCCACATCTGGCTCCACCGCTTCCGTACACGGTGGTGCAAACAGAGAAGGGGGTAGTTGATTCCGGCACTGATTATGGAAGCTGTTTCGGTGTCATCCTGTGACTGCCGCGCGAGATCCTTCCATGCTTGCCCGCGCCTTATCTTTGCGTCATTAATTCGCCGGTCGTACTTGGATATTTGTTGGTTCAACGTTACGGCGTTGTCCAGCAGGGACTGCTTGTCCTTGATCTGTTGTTCCAGCGAGGCGATCGTGCGAGCGGTTTCGTAATTCTCTCTTTCCAAGTACTGGCGTTGCTGCTCCAGTTCCCTGATTTGCCCCTCGATACGGGCGATCTGCTCTTGGCGATCATCCTGGGCAGCCGGACAAATCGACAGCAACCCGACCAGCAGTGCGCCGATGACTGCATTGCGTACTTTCATTGCTTAACCTCCCGTCCGTGCACCTTTTCGATGTACGGGTCCGTTTCAATCTCCGAGATCCGCCATGCCTGACCTCTTTGCTCCATATGAAATGTCATCGCCAGTTCGTTCTGCCCGGCCGGCAGATCAGCGACCTGAATCCATACAACTACCCTGGGTCGGGGGCGGGTTAACCTCGTGCTGAGCATTCGATATTGAAATTCAACCGGCAGAATCTCCCGGGGCAGTTTTCCGGCCAGCTCCGGTGTTGCCAGGAGCATGGCACCGGTAGCATCGCGCTGCCGAACGGCCTCCATGAACCTTGCGATGACCTGCCCGACGGCCTTCTCGTCGGGCCTGTCGCCCCGCGTGGACTGGCGGAGCATCGTCTTGATGTCGTCGCGAGATGCCAGGTCGAACGGTGTCAAACCGTCGGCACTGGTGGCCAGCGCGTCGGCGCCGGCCGCGAGCAGCTTCCGCCCAACAACGAGATGACCACCCATAGCCGCGAGATGCAGGGCCGTCAAGCCGTTGGCTTCGCCGATCTCCACGTTTGCATTATTGGCCAACAAGAACTCCACGGTATCGGCATGTCCGCCGTACGCGGCCAGGTGCAGGGGCATCATTCCCTGGTCATCCGTTGCATTGACGATGGCGTCGACCTGCATGAAACGGTCGAAGGAGAGCTGCTGGGTGTATTCTTCGAACGACACAGCTTTGTGTTCGGTGTCCACTTCCTCGGGCTTTTTGCCGAAGTCCGAGCTGAAAATGTCCTCCGTTGGCGAGATGCGCTCGGTGCTCGGCGAGGTTCCTTCCGGCGGCTTGTCCGCGTCCGCCAGCGCGGTGGTGAGCACCTCGGCGACGTCGCGATGTCCGTTGGCGGCGGCCAGGTGCATTGGTGTTCGGCCGGCGCCGCCGCGTGTCTGAGGATCCGCCCCATTTCTCAGCAAGAATCGCACCGTTACCGTGTCGCCGGCGCCAGCCGCCAAGAGCAATTCGCTGTTCTTGTCAATTCTACCGGCGGCCAGCAGGGTCCTGGTCACGGCAAGGTGCGGTGACTCCTCCGGCTGCTTTGCCGTTGTGCCCGTAGGAGCAGCCGCGACCGCCCCCGCCCGGGATGCTGTCAACTCGATAACGTCGCTCCATGTGGCCGTTAATCCCCCACACGTCGCAGTGCACACCAGCCTTGGATGGTGGCTGCGGTCTCGCGGCAGATTGAGGGCATCTCGAGGGATGGGCAGCCTGATGTCTGGCAGACCGGAGTGGTCTTCCTGCACCGGGCATGTGTACCGGCTGAGAAAACGTCCCCGGTCATCGCGGTGCCCGGGCGGAGCGTTGGAAGCGGCGGTTACCCAACTATCGCCACTCCACAGCCGCGCCTGGACGGTGAGTTTTCGGCCGCGGAGCCCATCGGCTTCCACATGCACCGATACCGTCCTGTTCTCGGTCGGCCGTATCGGCACACGCCACCACTCCTCTTCCATCCCCCCAACATTCAAGTCGGGAAGAGCAAGCTCGACGAGTGCAACGGCCCGGATGATGCGGATCGTCCGCGACGCCAGCAAACGTCTATCCGGCACAAGTGTGATCTGCCCCTGGGATATGCTTGTCAAATCACCGCAGGAGACGAGCGCCTCGGCAACTACGTGCGTGCGTTGGTCGGCCGGCAGGTCCAGCACCTCGTCGGGAACCGGAAACGAGAACGTCTTGGGTTTGGCCTCGTCCGTCACCAAGTCCTTGGTCGCGCCCAGGCAATAGTGTCCGTCTTGCTCGTACTGCTCTGGACTCCCCGCGACCGTTTTCACAAGTGCCCCCTGTTGATCGCGAAGTCGAAGCTGCACCCTGCCGGATCGTTCCGGCAGACTTACAGCCCGCACGCGAGCGTGAACAATCGTTGCCGGACCGTGTTTGGCGTCTTCATGCCGCTCGCTCCAGATGCGATCCATACATAAGACCGGAGACGGGGCAACGGCCATTTCCGGCAATGGCTTGGTCGACGACGAGAATTCGCCGATACTTACCGAGACGCCAACGAGAACGACCGCGCTCAAGACTAACACCGTCGAACGTCCTATCCCACGAGTGGTTAACTGCATGGCTCCACCTCCATACACTGGATCACTCATTCAGGTACCCCTCACCCTGAATTCGTAATCGTTCACTGGTATTTTAATAACCTTTGGCAATACACCAAATATCAAATACTCTCATTTAAACCACTCAATTCATCATAATAAACATAAATCACAATTGCAATAGAAAAAACCTCGTGACAGCCCCTTTGTACCCTTGTCATGCTATCGGAACATCAGAAGAGCATCCAAGTAATGTACAATCCATTTGTGATAAGGGGATAGATACGGAAGATTTTGTTCCGCGGCCGCTAAAGGGCCTGACCATACCGCGCACAAACAGAATAATCTTTGACCTTCGAGGCCGAAGCATCGGGGCAGTCGTCTGGATACAGGTAAACACTGATGCTGAAATCCGGGCCCGGCTTCGTGAAGCGTTCGAGGTCACTTGCCTGCTTAAATCCCTGTGACTCGAGTTTTCCGGCGGTATCGAGCCAGTTGGCCCCTATCTTTATGCCGTAAAAGCCGTATGCACTGCCCATAATTACCGCACTGCTGAATACATGTTCTTTTGCAGGATCGAAAAAGAAAACGCAATTCTCTGCTTCCATAAATCCATTTGGTTCGGTTTCATCGAGGCCGAGTACCCGGCAGACCTCGCTGAATGGAGTTTCAAGAATCTTGATAGATTTCTCAAGATTGAATAATTCTTCAGTTCGAGGTTGATTCGACCCCATCTTCATCGCCTCCTTATCGGTATTATCCGGTATTGTTGTTCTGTATGTCTTTTCTTAAATTCTAAGATGAATTAATTTTAAGGATTCCGCTGAAATTTGGAAGAAAAATCGCTTTCACAAGTGACTATTTTAATTATATATTATGACTTTAGTTTTTTCGGAGTTTATGCGCTTGAAAAATCCAGACTGGGATGTTAGTCTGGTTCCCTGGAGTAGGGTCATTACTTCATTACCTGGCTACCGCTGGGCCATAAAGTGCGGGCAACAGTAACGGATGGGTACCGATGGGTATTAATGACAAGACAACACGGCAAACAGGGCAACCGGGCTCTGTAACAAATCATAACCAGGCCGGCTCCACGGAGGAGAAATTCGTGCCGACGTGCAGCATTTGTGGAGAAAAACACTGGCCCCACCATCCTTTGGTTCCATGTGTCAACAAGAGAAAAGCCAAGGTAAAAGCCAAAGCGGACAAAAAGGCCAGAGCAAAAGCCGCCGCTCAGGCCAAAGTTGAAGCCAGGGAAAGAGCCAGAGAAACGGTTAGGGTCGAAGCCGAGACAAGCGCCAAGATAAAGGCTGAGAGAAAGGCCTATCTTGAGGCAATAGCCAGGGCGGAAGAACGACTCAGGACCGAATCTAAAGCAAGAGCCGAAGCCGAAGAAAGAGCCCAAGCCGAGGCCAAACAAAGAGCCAGTGCCGAAACCAGAGCGAAGGCTAAGGCCGAAGCCGAGCAAATCGCCAAGGCCCAGGCAGAGAAAAAAACTTATGTCGAAGCGATAGCCAAGGCAGAGGAAAGATTTAAAGCCGAATCTAAGGTAAGAGCCGAAGTCGAAGAGAAGCTCATGGCTCAAATCGAGCAGCGTGCCAGAATCGAGGCCGAGGCAGCCGAGGCTTCGGAAGCCGCCAAAGCGGATGCCTCGGCGGAAGCCAGATCTTATGCCGCGGCTATAAGAGAGCTGGAGGACAGGCTGCAAGCCGAGATTGAATCGAAGTCCAAAGCCCAGCAGGAAACTCAGGCCCAGGCGGAGGAAAAAGCAAGGGTCGAGACCGAATATGCCGAGGCTGTCTCGGCCGCCAAAGCCAGGGCGGCAAAAGAGGCCGAATTACATGCCGCGGCAATAAAAGAGCTGGAGGAAAAGCTACAGGCCCGAGCCAAGAAAATAACCAGGGCCGAAACACAGACCGAATCCGAAACTAAAGCCCGGCTTGAAGCTCAGGAAAAGATCAGAGCGGAGGTTGAAGCAAGGGCCAGGGTCGAGGAGCGACTTAGGGCCGAGACCGAGGAAAAGGCCAGAATCCAGGCCGAAGCTGCCGAAGCTATGGCCGCCGCCAAGGCACAAGCCGAAGCAAAGGCCAAATCTGCCGCCGCGGCTATAAAGCAATTAGAAGAAAAACTTAAGACTGAAACACAAGCCAGATCGCAGGCTCAGCAAGAGGCCCGGACTCAATCGCAGGCAAGGACCAAAGCCGAAGAAAAAGCCGAAGTCGAAGCTCATTCCGGCATCGAGTCGCAAGAGAAGGCCGATCATTTCCGTAAAGCTATAGCCAAAGCGGAAAGAAGACTCAACGCTCAGGCCGAAGAGCTCGCGAAAGCCAAAGCCAGAATCGAGGCCGAAGCGAAATCCCGGGACCAGGCTCAGCAGAAAGCCACCAATGAAGCTCAGGCGAGGGCGAAGGTTGAAGAGAAGCTCAGGGCCGAATCTGAGGCAAAGGCCAGAATCGAGGCCGAAGCAAAAGAGAATCTCTCGGCGGCCAAATCAGAAGCAGAAGCAAAAGCCGAATCTTACGCCGCAGCTATAAAGCAATTAGAGCAAAAGTTAAATTCCCTGGCCGAACAAAGGGCGAGAGTCGAAACAAAAGCCGAGTCTGAGGCTGAGGCCCGGCTCGAAGCACAACAAAGTGCCGGCCAGGAGGCAAAAGCAAGAGCGAAGATTGAAGAACAACTCAGGGCCGAAACCGAGCAGCGTACCAGAATCGAGGCCGAGGCTGCTGAGACCATCGCGACAGCCAGTGCAGAGTTAGACGAAAAAGCCGAATCTTATGCCGCGACTATAAAGCAATTAGAGCAAGAGCTGAAGGCTCAAACCGAAGCAAGGGCCAGAGCCGAAGCAAAGGCCGAATCCGAATTGGCGGCCCGTATGGAAGCCCAAAAAAGTTCGATAGAAGAAGCCAAGACAAGGGCTAAGCTCGAAGAACAGCTCAAGGCCGAAGCCGAAGAACATGCTGCAATAGAAGCTGAAGCTGAAGAGACCATCTCCGCCGCCAAAGCGAGGGAACAAGAAGAGGCCGAACTGCATGCCGGAGCTATAAATGAACTTGAGGAAAAGCTGAAGGTTCAAGCCGATGATATGACAAGAGCCAGGGCAAAGGCCGAATCCGAATCCGAGTCCCGGCTCGAAGCTCAAACAAGTGCTCGTCAAGAAGCTAAGGCAAGAGCGAGGATTGAAGAGCAGCTCAGGGCCGAGACCGAGCAGCGAGCCAGAATCGAGGCCGAAGCTGCTGCGGCTATGGCTGCAACTCAGGCAGAGGCACAGGCGAAGGCAGATTCTTTCGCCGCGGCTATAAGAGAGTTTGAGGACAAGCTCAATGCCGAAATTGAAGTTAAGTCCAGGGCCCAGCATGAAGCTCAGGCCCAATCGAAGCAGCGAGCCAGGATCGAGGCCGAATATGCGGAGGCAGTTTCGGCCGCCAAAGCCGGGGCAAAGGAACAGGCCGAATTGCATGCCGCGGCTACGAAAGAACTTGAGCAAAAGCTGAAAGCTCAAGCCGAAGCAATAACCAGAGCCCAGGCAAAGACCGAATCCGAAATCGCAGCCCGGCTTGAAGCACAACAAAGTGCCGGCCAGGAGGCGAAGGCCCGTGCCATGGTTGAGGAGCGGCTTAGGGCCGAGGCCGAGCAGCGTGCCGGAATCGAAGCCGAGGCTAAAGAGACTATCGCGGCGGCCAGGGCGGATGCCGAAGCAAAGGCGGAATCTTATGCCGAGGTTATAAGGCAGGTAGAAGAAAAACTTAAAGCTGAAACACAAACGAGGTTCCTGGCCGAGCAAGAGGCCCGGACTCAAGCGCAGGCAAAATCCAGGGCCGAAGAAAGAGCCGACGCCGAGGCTCAATCCCGTATCGAGGCGCGAGAGAAAGTTGATTATTTACACAAAGCGATAACCAAGGCGGAAAGAAGACTCAACGCTCAGGCCGAAGAGCTCGCGAAAGCCAAAGTCCGAACCGAGGCCGAAGCAAAATCCCGTGACCAGGCTCAGCAGAAAGCCGCCAATGAAGCTCAGGCAAGGGCTAAGGCCGAAGAGAAGCTCAGGGCCGAATCCGAGGCCAGGGCCAGAATCGAGGCCGAAGCCAAAGAGGCTAAAGAAAAAGCTGAATCTTACGCAGCGGCTATAAAGCAAGCGGAAGAAAAGCTCAAAGCTGAATCTAAAGCAAGGGCCAGAGCCGAAGCAACAGCCGAGTCCGAATCGGCGGCCCGGCTGCAAGCCCAGAAAAGCGCAACTGAAGAATCCAATGCAAGGGCGAAGATTGAAGAACAGCTCAGGGCCGAAACCGAGGCACGGGCCAGAATCGAGACCGAGGCTACTGAGGTTGTCGCGGCGGTAAAGGTAGAGTTGGACGAAAAAGCCAAATCTTATGCCGTGACAATAAAAGAAGCAGAGGAAAAGCTTAAGGTTCAAACCGAACAAAGGACAAAGGCTGAAACGCAAGTTCAGGCTCAGGCTCAGGCAAAGGCTGCATTAGAAGAACAGTTGAAAGCTGAAACGCAAGCACGGTCGAAGGCCCAGCAGGAGACTCAGGCCCAGGTGCAAGCAAGAACCAGGGCCGAAGCAAAAATCGAGTCCGAATCCGCAGCCCGGTTTGAAGCTCAAACAAGTGCCAGGGCGGAGGCGAATGCAAGGGCTAAAATTGAAGAGCAATTCAAGGCTAAAACCGAGGAAGTGTCCAGAATTGAATCAGAAGCCGCCGAGGATATCGCACTGGCCAAATTAGAGCTGAATGAAAAAACCGAATCTTACGCCGCTGCTATAAAGCAAGCAGAGGAAAAACTCAAAACGCAAACCGAGATGATTGCCAAAACCCAGGCAAAGGCCGAATCCGAATCGGCGGCCCGGCTCGAAGCTCAAAACAGTGCAAAAGAGGAAGCGAAGGCAAGGGCTAAAGTTGAAGAGCGGCTCAGTGCTCAAACCGGGGAATTAGCCAGAATCAAGTCCGAGGCTGCCGAGGCTATCGCGGCGGCCAGGAAAGAGGCTGAAGAAAAGGTTGAATCTTATGCCGCAGCTATAAGGCAAGCAGAGGAAACGCTGAAAGTTCAGGCCGGGCAGATGGCTAAGACCGAAGCAAAAGCTCAGGCCCAGGTTCAGGCAATAACCGAAATAGATAAAAAGCTCAAAGCTGAAACACAAGCCCTGGCGAAAGCTCAGCAGGAAGTTCAGGCCCAAACACAGCAGCAGGCTAAAGCGGAATCGAAAGTGGAATCCGAGGTGTCGGCCCGGCTCGAAGCCCAAAAGAACGCAACGGAAGAAGCAAAAGCAAGGGCGAAGATCGAAGAGCGTCTCAGAGCCGAAGCCGAGCAGCGGGCCGGAATCCAGGCCGAAGCCGCAGAGACAATCGCAGCGGCCAGAGCAGAGGCCGAAGAAAAGGGTGAATCTTACACCGAAGCTATAAAAGAAATCGAACAACAGCTAAAGGCTCAAGCCGAAGCGAGGGCAAAAGCCGAGGCGAATGTCCAGGCCCAGTCGCAGGAAAGGGCTGCCGTAGAAGAGAAACTAAAGGCGGAAACCGAAGCCCGGCTGAAGGCTCAGCAGGAAGCCCAGGCCCAGGCTCAAGAGAGAAAAAAGGCCGAAGAAAAAGTCGCTGCCGAGGCAAATTCGAGGCAAGAGTTGCAAAAGAAGGCCGAATATTTCAACAAGGCGGTTGCAAAAGCGGAAAAGCGGCTTGAGCAACAGGCGCAAGAAGTCGCAAAAGCCAAGGCCGGGATCGAGGCCGAAGCGAAATACCGAGACCAGGCGGAACAAAGAGCGAGAGAAGAGGCCGAGGCAAGGGCGAAGATTCAGGAGCAACTCAGAGCGGCGGTCGAGGAACTAACAAGAATCGAGGCCGAAGCAGGAAAGATGGTCTCTGCGGCCCAGGCAGATGCCGAAGCTAAAACAAAATCATATGCCGCATCTATAAAAGAAACTGAAAATAAGCTGAAGGTTGAAGCCGAAGAGAGACTCAAAGCGGAAGCGAAGGCCAAATCAGAAACATCGGCCAGACTCGAAGCTCAAAAATTAGCTACTCAAGAGGCGAAGGAAAGGGCAAAGATCGAAGAGCGGCTCAAGGCCGAAGCCGGGCAGCGAGACAGAATCAAAGTCGAAGCAGAAGAAGCTATCGCCGCGGCTAAAGCAGAAACCCGAACAAAGGCAGATTCTTTCGCCGCAGCTTTAAGGCAAGCGGAGCAAAAGCTGAAGGTTCATGCCCAGGAGATGGCCAAAGCAGAAGCAGAAGCTCAAGCCCATGCTCAGGCAAGGGCGGCAGTGGAAGAAAAACTGAAGGCGGAAACTCAAGCCATGTCCGCAGCTAAAAAGCAAATCGAAACTCAAATGCAGGAAAGGGCCAAGGCTGAGGCAAAGATCGAATCATACGCCGCAACTGTAAAGCAGGCAGAGGAACAACTTAAAGCTGAAACACTGGCCCGATCGAAAGCTCAGCAGGAGGCTCAGTTACAATCGCAGGAACGGGCCAGGATCGAAGCTAAGATCGAGTCATATGCTGCATCTGTAAAGCAGGCGGAGGAAAAACTTGAAGCTGAATCGCAAGCCCGGTCGAAAGCCCAACAGGAGGTTCAGGTCCATGCCCAGGAAAGGGCCAAAGCAGAAGCTAGGGTCGAGTCCGAAACTGCGGCCCGGATTGAGGCTCAAAAGAAAGCTATGGAAGAGGCGAAAGCAAGTGCGAAAATCGAAGAGTGGTTCAAGGCTGAATCAGAGCAGCGATCCAGAATCAAAGCTGAATCAGCCGAGGCTATTGCTGCTGCTCGGAAAGAGGCCAAAGAGAAGGCTGAATTATACGCTGCCTCTCTTAAAAAATTAGAACAACAGCTCAAATCGCAAGCTGAAGCAATAACAAAAGCTGAAGCACAAGCGCAAGCCCGGGCTCAGGAAAATGCCGCATTGGAAGAAAAGCTGAAAGCTGAAATTCAGGCCCTGTCCAGGACCCGGAAGGATGCCCAGGCCGAAGCGCAAACAAGGGCAAAAGCCGAAGCTAAGGCCGAAGCAGAAACAGCAGCAAGGATAGAAGCACAAAAAATAGCTACGCAAGAAGCGAAGGCGAGAGCGAGGATTGAAGAAAGACTCAAGGCCACAGCCGAGGAGCAAGACAAAATTAAAACCGAATCTGCAAAAACCATTGCAGCAATCCGAACAGAGGCCGAATCAAAGGCTGAATTTTATACAGCAGCTATACGAGAAGCGGAGGAAAAGCTGAAGGTTCAAGCCCAGGAGAGGGCGAAGGCCCAGGCAACAGCTCAAGCCCAGGCTCTGGCACAGGCGGGAATAGACGAAAAGCTGAAGGCCGAAATCGAAGCCAGGACAATAGCTCAAAAAGAGGCCACCGCTCAAGCACAGGAAAGGGCAAAAGCCGAAGCAAAAGCCCAGGCCCAGGCCCATGCAAACGCCGCGTTAGAAGAAAAGTTAAAGGCTGAAACGCAGGCCCGCTCGAAGGTCCAGCAGCAGGCTCAGGCCGAAGCGCAAGCAAGGGCCAGTCTCGAAGCAAAGGCTGAATCGGAAACTGCGGCCCGGCTTGAAGCGCAAAAGAGAGCTACGGAAGAAGCTAAAGCAAGGGCAAAGGTTGAAGAGAGGCTCCGGGCCGAAGCCGAGGAAAAAGCCAGAATCAAAGCCGAAGCGGCAGAAGCTGTCTCGGCGGCCAAAGCAGAGGCGGAAAAACTGGCTAAATCTTATGCCGCGGCGATTAGCAAAGCGGAGCAACAAATAAAGGCTCAAACCACAGAGCGGGAAAAGGCCGAGGCAAAAACTCAGGCACAGGATCTTGCAAGAGCTAAGATCGAAGAACAACTTAAGGCCGAAGCAGAGCAAAGGGCCAGAATCGAGGCCGAAGCTGCAAAGGCTATCGAAGCGGCCAAAGCTGAGGCGGATAACAAAGCTGAATTGCATGCAAAGGCTATAAAAGAATCAGAGGAAAAGCTCAAGGCTCAGGAACAGGCAAGAGCAAAAGCCGAGGCCAAAGCCGCAACCGAAGCGGCCGCCCAGCTTGAGGCCCATAAGAAAGCCGCCCAGGAAGCGAAGGCAAGGGCACAAGCTGAAGAGAAGCTCAGAATCGAAGCCATGAATATTGCCGCGGCCAAAGAAAAGGCAAGCGAAGCTCGACATGTCCCGGAAAAAACGGGCGAGTGCGAATGTTGCGGCAGAAAAGACATTAAAGAAAGCGACCTGGTCAAAATCGATTCCGGCCAAATGTTCTGCAAGGATTGCCTTAAGGAATTGAGAGGATAACTCCGACTACTACCTCGTTCATGCAGCAACTATCGGCAAATTACTGCTGGAGAAGCTGGTCGATCGTGTCCATAAATTCACCCAGAGCAAAGGGTTTCCGCAGAAAGTGAAGTTTGTTTTTCTTCATATACGCTTCTCGCTCCGGGGTGATATCAGCCGAATAAAAAAGGAAGTGTTTTTTCAACTTGGGATCACACTCGACAGCTTGCCGGTAAAACTCGAATCCATCCATACCCGGCATTTCAATATCTGAGACAATGCCGTTATAAAAATGCTCCCTAACCATCTCCAAACCGTAACCCCCTCCGGCAACCGCCTCTACGGTTCCCCTCCGGCTAAGCAGTGAAAACACCAACTCGCGCAACGGCTCGTGGTCGTCAACTACCAAAAATTTTTCCTCCCAAACCGCGGGAAGCGTCCCGACATCTATGGAGGGCTTAAGGTCTTGCGAAAGGATGTTTATGTAGTCCTGGATGCGGGACAAATGAGATTGAATCTCAGCAGTCATACGCTCAGCTTCCCGGTTCATCTCTCCGAATTTTCCGACAATGTAAAGAAACACGGGATTAAGTTCCGAGGACTCCGCCCTCGCCATATATTCGACCACCCGCCTCTTGGAAATACTTTTGCCGGCCAGATGTTCCTCAAACTTTTTCAGTGGAGTTTCAACACGATCCCTTGTTTTCCGGTCAAGTGCTATATCAAGTATACACCGTTTCTCTTTTTCCCGCAGGTATGCAGAAACCATCGACATGAATTCTGCATGGGACTGCTCATCTTCCGCCAACCCGGCCAGGAATTTTGAGAAGGGTTTGTCATTGGCAAACGCCTTAGCGGCAGAAGTGTAAAGCCTGCCAACGAATTGTTCGATAGACTCGACCCAGCTAACCACGTCACCGATATCCGCAATCGCCGAAGTAACCATTCGCTCATCTCCAACTAAACTGGAATCTCTCGCGTATATAACCTGGCAATGCTGCGAAACCTTAAGATTTATTTAATTTACCAAAACCATCCTGAAATCACAATACATTATTTGCCATTTGCGACGATCACAACTTCGCACTTAGGTATTGCCGCCAGGAACTTCCTGCCATAGGACTTGTTGACTATTCTGCTGTCCAGGACGGCTACAATACCGCTGTCGGTCTTGCTGCGAATCAGCCGCCCGAAGCCCTGCTTGAACTTGATAATGGCGGATGGCAACTGGTAATCGTTAAAAGGATTTCCTCCCAGCTCTCTTATCTGTTCGAGCCGGCCTGCGAGCAGCGGCTGGTCCGGGGCCGCGAACGGCAGCCTCACTATAATCACGCTGGAAAGAGCCTGCCCCGGCACATCCACCCCCTGCCAGAAACTGTCGGTCCCGAACAAAACATTGGACCCCTCGGTCTTAAACTGTCTTAGCAGCGTGGTTCTGTCAACGCTCGCTCCCTGCTGCAGTTGTGTGAAATGATTTTCAGCCAACCATTGAGAAAGCCTGTTCGCTATATCTTCGAGCATTACATAACTGGTAAAGAGCACAAATGCTCCGCCCGTTGTTTGCGCTAAATATTTTTTTATCACCTCGGCGGCTTTCTCGATGAAAGCGGATTGATTCGGATTCGGCAGATCCTTCTCGATATATACTTTAACATGCTTCCGGTAATCGAAGGGCGAGCCGAGTTTGACAGCGTTAAAATCTTCCAGCCCGATTCGGCCGGCGAAGAAATCGAAACCGCTTTTCTCATCAGTAGCCCCCGTGCACAAAGTTGCGCTCGTCAGCACAACTGATTCATATTTGTCAAAAAGACATCGTTTTATTTCGGGCCCGACATTAAGCGGCGCACTTTTCAGGCGAATGGTGGAAGTTCTGCCCGAACCGATTTCAAGCCAGTAGATTTGGCCTGCATTGGCCTGCGATAGGAAATTTTCCAAATCATGGATTAACGCTTTGCACAATTCGACAAACCGCATGATCTCAAATTTTTCATCTTCGTCTTCTTTTTCCTTCGCGAGTCCGGCCAATTCCCGGCTGAGTTCCTTCAAATGTCCGGAAAGAGTATCGTCGACGAAATTCTTGTGGCATCTGCCTTTAGTCTCATCCCTGGTCCGCTCATACCATAACTGGACTTCCTTAAAGAAGCGTGCGGATTCTTTTCCAATCTTATAGACAAGATCGACTGCTGTTTTGGCATCCGTATGAGTCAAAAGCCCCCTGTGCGTCCGCGAATTGTAAAGATTATCAAGAACGAATTTGACCCTCCTGTTACTGATGTCTATTCCGAAATGATCTTCCGCCACATGTTCGGCGTTGTGCGCTTCATCGATAATCAGGAACTTATAAGCCGGCAGAATAGATGCTCCCTGCTCCTTAAGCACAAGGTCACTGAACAGCAGGGCATGGTTTGCCACAATAATATCGGCATTCTCCAGGCGCCGCCGGGCGGCCCAGTAAAAGCAGTCGCGGAAATGCGGACACTTACGCCCGCGACAATTGCCGTGCTCACTTTTGACCCTGTCCCAGGTCCGGCTCTTCGGCAAAAACGGTAGATCGCTGAGCGAGCCGTCCTTAGTCTGTTGAGCCCATTCCTGAACTTTATCAAGCTCCGAATCCGCATCGTCGATCAAACTTCTTTCACGCTGCAGCGCAAATTTCAGCCGACGTTTGCAAAGGTAATTACTCCTGCCTTTTGCCAGAACCGCAGAAAACTTCTGCGGCATGCAACTATCCAGGAAGGGGATATCTTTATTTATCAACTGTTCCTGCAGCGTGATGGTGAAGGTGCTGATCAACACCCTGCCCATGCCATTGGCAGCCAAATCCACGGCGGGAATTAGATAAGCAAAACTTTTACCGACACCGGTGCCGGCCTCGACAGCCAGGTGGCGGCCTTTCAGAAATGCCTGCTGCACCGTGCGGGCCATTTCTATTTGCTCGGGGCGCACTTCGAAATTGACAAGAGACCGAGAGACATCTCCATCAGGGGCAAGAACCTTTCGAATATCCAGGCCTGTATAAGTCTTGTTCATAGAAAAGATTAAGGATTATCAGTTTGAACTTTGAGTTCTGAAAGATCCTTCATGTATTTCTCATACAAATTCAGAATCTCTCGGTTCGAGGTGATGTTTTTTACGACAAGGCGTAAACGTGCCTTTGCCGTCTGTCCGGCTTTAATATCACGGCCGAAGAGTGAGAAATACATGGAATAGTGGCCCTCGCCCTCATAGGGTGTCGATATTGCGAAACAATCATCCGGCGGGGCCATCAGGATTGCCGTAGGAGCCGCTTTTGAGCCTCGCCGCACAGCAATTGGCTTTGCCATCGGCGGCATGATTTTCCAATCCACGGGATTCGGCTGTTTTTTCCACCGGCCGTCGCGAATGATTGGCACGACATCATCGTTCCGTGGAAACATCTGCCAGTCCCCAAAGGATTTCTTTGCTGTCAGAAAAATCCGTTTGCCTACTGTCTTAGGAAAGGCGGCAGCAAAAACCTGGGGCAACGGAAAGGCCTCGTGAAAATATGAGGCCAGAAAGACTTCGAATTTGCTCAAATCCTTACCCGCTTTGACGATGGTTTCAACATCGACCGTTGAGTCATCACGGAAGCGGTAGATGGCGACCATCTCAAAGGGCCGGTCATCTGCTTCGGGCCAGGTGACCTGAACGGCTCCATCAGGCAAAAGTTTTGAAGTGCCGGGCCAGCTCCAAGCCGCCGTTCCGTATCTTTTGTTGGTCGTGAATACCCGATAGTAACTGAGGAGGCCGTATGCTCCGCTGAGCGTCGTGCCGGTAGGGATGTGTACTGCCGAAGTCAAGCCCAGGCCCTTGCCGGCCTCTCGCAATCCGCCGCGGAGGATGCCGGTATCGAATTCGTATCCGCCGTCTTCTTCCGCAGTGAATGCGAGTCTGGACGGATCGCCGGTGACATCTTGGGCAAATGTCAACTCAACAAGAAACGTCATCGCACAAAGCACGATAGTGATACACAAGGCCTTCATTATCCAGTTTGTTCCAGAATAAACGTACATCTTATGTTCTCCATTTCCAGTGTTGCCGGAACATGGCACCTGATAAACACGGACTTATCTTATTTCGGTTTTATTTGCTCTTTTCAACGGAACAGGCCACTCGAAAGCCGATGATGTCCATTTCGGGCAGCCACCACTTGCTCTTCGGAATCTGTGGGTCGCCCGAGCGCCACCATTTTTCCTCAAATGCCCTGGACGCACAGCGCAGCTCCTCGGCCGGGCAACTATAGTCGCCGCCGCGAGCGACGTGCACTTGCCCGCTCTCCGGTCCCTTCGTATTGATCACCGGAGTCTTCGCAACGGCTTGCTTGTAAGCGTCGGGACTGTAGAAATCGCACACCCATTCGCGAACATTGCCCAACATATCATAAAGACCCCAGGCATTGGGTTTCTTCTTGCCCACCACGGAGGTCTCGCTGTCGGCGGTCTTCTCAAACCAAGCTAACTCTTTAATCTTCTCGGGGTCACTTTCGACACCGAAAGCGTTTGTAGTACCGGCCCGGCAGGCATACTCCCATTCGGCCTCTGTCGGAAGACGGTAATTCTTGCCCGTATTCTTCGAAAGCCACCGGCAGAAGGTCATAGCGTTGTGCCAGGTCATTCCCATCGCCGGGTGCTGGTTCTCATAGCCCATTGTCATATCACCATAAACCGGTGTCGGACCGGTGATGGCGTCGATTTTCTCGGTTTGCTTTTCCGATTCCTGTGTTGAAATGAAGTCTCTTTTGGCGCTGACCGTTTCCTGATAGTAGGCCATAAAAAGCTCGATTGTGGTCTCGGTTGTGCAGAGGTAAAAGTTATCGACGCAGACTTCGTGCTGTGGTCCTTCGTCGTCTTTTCGACCGGCTTCGTTTGCGGGGCTGCCAATCCGGAAATTCCCCGCCGGGATCAGGACCATGTCGAAAGATATTTTTTCGCCGGCCTTGGTTGTGACGGTCTCGGTAAATTTCTTCGCAGATCCATCATGTGCTGCCATCGGACTCGCAGCCATCATGACACCCAGACAAATCGCCACAGCGGCGATGGGCATAAAGGTACGACTTTTAAGCATATTCTATCTCCTCAAAAAACATTTCAAACAAAACAAGTAGGGTGGGACTTGTCCCACCGAACCGTAATGGTGGGGCAGAGCCCCACCCTACATATCAAAAAACATGTCCCAAACAGGACAAGAAAGTATATTTCGACTCAAACCATCTTCGTATAGCCCGGCTTCGGTACCGGATAGCTTCCGTCGGGGCCGACGCGAGTCGGCGGTTCCATGCCGTCGTAACAATCTTCCGGCCTGGGCGGATAGTAGAAATCGGACGCATTGACCTGCTCCCATGTCACTTCTTTGCCGGTGCAGCATGAGATTTGACCCATTACGCCGACCATCGTGCTGCGGACCATGTAGTCGCCGTTATTGACGGGCTTGCCGGAGCGGATCGCTCCGAACAGGACATTGTGCTCGGTTTGATAAGGGTCGCATCGGCCTTCCCATCGCCAGTTTGTCTCGCCCCATATCCGGCTCTGCAAAACGGATGCCCTGCCCTTGCTGCCGTGAATGATGCTGGAGGTGCTGTTATGACAATTATTGGTAGTCCGGCAGAACGCATAGATGGGCACGCCATTATCATATTCGTAAATGACCGAATGGTGGTCGAAAACGTCGCCGTAGATCGGGTCGGTCATCGAAGAGCGGCCGGCCAGACCGTGACATTTCGCCGGGGCCTTGTTGTGCATCACCCATGTGGAACGGTCCAGGTTGTGCACCAGCGATTGGGGGACATCGTCGCCGGAGAGCCAGCGGAAATGGTATTGCGTGCTGCACTGCCATTCGAGTTCCGTGAGCCCCTCCTTGCGGTGGATAACGACGTATGGCGCGCGGAGGAAGTTTTCCTCGATGGCGACCACATCACCTATCACCCCGTCGTGGATACGCTGGATAGTCTCGGCGTACCCGGTATGGTAGCGGCTCTGCAGGCCGGAGACCAGGCACAAACCTTTCTCTTTTGCCAAATCAGCCGCCTTGCGCAGGAGCTTGAGTCCGGCCGGGTCGATGCCGTGCGGTTTCTCCACGAAGACGTGCTTTCCCGCTTTGATTGCCGAGAACGCATGGAGTGGGTGGAACTTGGCCGCGTTCGCAATCAGCACGACATCAACCGAATCAATGACGTGCTTGTAGCCGTCGAAGCCGGCGAAGCAATGGTCGTCGTCCACCTGCACCTGCTCGCCCTTCTGCTCCTTGAGAAGCCGTCGTTTGTCTTTGACGCGGTCTACAAAAATATCGCACATTGCCACCAGCCGGGCGCCGGAGTCCGCAGTGAGCGCCTGGGCGGCGGCCCCTGTGCAGCGTCCTCCGCAGCCGACCATGCCCACGCGGATGATATTGCTGCCGGCGGCGTAGAGACTGTGATTGATCCCCAGCGCGCCCGATACGGCCGCCGAGGCTGCCACGGTCGATGCTTTAAGGAAGTCGCGACGCGTTGTCCTTGGGACTCCTGACGGAGTGCCGGCGCCTTTGCCTGATTCACTTGAACTTGCCATACTACCTCCTTTTAATGTTTCTGTTCAGATTGTTTCTGTGTCAAGGTCATCCCGCCCTCGAATCGCGGGCAAGCCTGTCCCGAGCGCAGCCGAGGGGATACCCGCAACACACAAAATAATTCTCAGTATTCGCGGTCCTTAAGGATACCCGGCTGCGGAACCGGATACTTGCCATCGGAATTCAGACGCAGAGGTGCGGGAGAATCATTGGTCATCTTATCGAGGCCGGGAGCGAACTCATGCTTGCAATTGAGCGCCTTCTCGAAGGTGATGACCTGGCCCGTGTGAGCAGCCATCCGGCCCATAGTGTTGACCAGGCTGACCTCGGCGCCACGTTTGACCTCGTTGTATGGCTTGTCATTACGAATAGCGTCGATCAGGTCGTCCCATTCGAGCTGGTACGGATTCGGCTCGGGCTGCGGGAATCGCCATATCAGGTTTTCCCGAGACATGTTGTGGCCTTTGTAGGTCCGGACCTTGCCCGGGTAATGGCTGTTCGTCGAAATTACGGCCGAACCTTTCGTGCCGAGTGCATAGCTGGAGAACGCACCTTTACAGCCGCTCATGGCCCGGCCGTAGTAAAAGAGCTTCGTGCCATCGGGATAGGTATATTCGATAGAATAATTATCGAAGTTCTGATCCAGGGAATTGCCGCGGGTGTGGCGGCCGCCGGATGCCTGGGCTTCGACGGGCCAGGCACCCCTCATCCATGAACATTCGTCGATCTGGTGGATATAATAGTCGCTGTACATGCCGCCGCTGGCCCACAGGAAAGCGTGGAATCGCTGGATCTGGTACAGCACCTCACTGATCCCGTCAGGTTTCGGCCCGGCGGTGGATGCTCGCCCGGCCATCCGGTAAGCATGCATAGCGATGATATTGCCGATCTCGCCGTCGTCGATGCGTTGTTTCAGTTCCTGCCGGCCCCTGCAATGGCGAATCATAAGACCGACACCCACTTTGAGGTTCTTGCTGACGGATTCTTCGGCCAGTTTCAGCATCTTGCGAGTGGTCGGGCCGTCAACCGTGACCGGCTTTTCCATGAATACATTGAGGCCTTTGGCAATCGCGTAGGTGAAATGCACCCAGCGGAATGCCGGAGGGGTCGCAAGAATCACCACATCGCCTTTGTCAAGGCAGTCCATTGCTTTTTTATAGCCGTCGAAGCCGAGAAATTGTCGCTCCTTGGGTACGTCCAACTGTTGCTTGTGGTTTTTTTCCAGATTCTGGTAGCTGCGATTAAGGCGTCTCTGGAAAACGTCGGACATAGCGACGAGCTTGATCGGGCCGTTCTTGACGGACAGGGCGTTCGAGGCTGCACCGGTACCCCGGCCGCCGCAGCCGACCAGTGCCACCTTAATCATAGCGCTTCCCGCTGCATAGATGCGCGGAGCCAACCCGGCCGCCAGGGCCGAAGTGGCCGCTATCCGGCCGGCATCTTTAAGGAATTCACGACGTGTTGTGCCCGGATCTTTGCCGGATTCATTTGAATTTGACATATTGTCTCCTTTTCGATGTTTCGTTGTCAGATTATATCCTGTTTTATAAGAGCGAAGTCTTCCATGAAATCGGCTGTAATATGCTTATAAATGCCGTCCGACCGAATCTTGCGCGAATATTTCCGTGCAGTTTAACCATAATACCCGCTTGCCCCCGCCGGTTCAAGTTGTTTTTCGATGACTTTGAAGCCTGCAAAATGGACCGTCCGCTCAAAAAAAACGCAGTTCCCGGCGGAACCGGAAACTGCGGCGAATCATTCATTGTTATACTTTGCTATACTTGTTTACGCGAAGTCTCTGTACTCGCGGTCTTTGACGATACCGGGCTCGGGGATCGGATATCTGCCTTCGGAATTAGGCCGCAGAGGTGCAGCAGAATTAATCGTCAACTTATCTATGCCGGGCGCCATTTCGTGGTCGCTGTTGAGGATTTGTTCGTAGGTGATTTCCTGGCCGGTGTGAGCGGCCATGCGGCCAAGGCTCGTTACGAGACTGCCCTTGACGCCTCGCTCGGTTTCGTTGTAAGGCTTGTCGTTGCGGATGGCGTCCACCAGGTCGTTCCATTCGTTTTGATATGGATTCCGCTCGTCCCGGCTGACTTTGGATTCCCAGATCATGCTCGAGCGCGTCGGATCCTGGCCCTTGTGAATACTGGAAGGCATTCCACAATCGCCGCTCTTCGAGACAACCGCCATGCCCTTACTGCCGTGGGCATAACTGGAGTAAATGTCTTTGCAACTCGTCATACAGCGTCCATCCATGATGAATTTGGTGCCGTCGGCGTATGTAAATTCAGTCGAATAAGTATCGAAGTTCTGGTCCACATAAGCGACACCTTCGGGGCTGTGCTTATAATGGCGACCGCCCAGGGAATGGGCCTTGACAGGCCAGGCGTTTTTCATCCAGCACTGGTGATCGATGATGTGGATATTGAAGTCGCTGTAGCAGCCGCCGCTGGCCCATATGAAGCTGTGGAAGCGCTGGATTTGATACATCAGGTCGCTGATGCCGGGGGGTTTGGGCAGCGAGGCAAAGAATCCGATCGGTCCGGCCATCCGGTAGCCGCGCTGCAGAATGACATCACCGATTTCGCCGTCATGTATGCGCTTGGCCAGTTCCTGGAGCGCCCGGCTGTGACGGGACATTAATCCCACTCCGACTTTGAGGTTCTTCGCCGATGCCTCTTCGCCGAGCTTGAACATCCGCCGGCTGGTCGGGCCGTCCACGGTGACGGGTTTTTCCATGAAGACATTGAGGCCTTTCTTGATGGCGTATGTGAAATGCACCCAGCGGAATCCCGGAGGCGTTGCGAAAATCGCGATATCTCCCGGGCTCAGACAATCCATCGCATTCTTGTAAGCGTCGAAGCCGATAAACTTACGGCCCTCCGGTACATCCACTTTATCGCCGTGCATTTTCTTCAAATTCGCGTAACTGCTTTTAAGGCGGTTTTCGAAGACGTCGGCCATGGCGACGACTTTGATCGGGCCCTGCCTGACGGACAGGGCGTTGTCCGCTGCGCCGGTGCCCCGGCCGCCGCAACCGATTAAGGCTACCTTGATAGTGTTGTTCTGACCGGCATACATTCGCGGCGCTATCCCCGCGGCTATGGCCGAGGCCGCGGCGATTCGGCCGGTTCCCTTCAAAAATTCGCGACGCGACGTGCTTTTTTTGCTAATTTCATTCATCGTGGGTCTTCTCCTAATGACTGGTCTCTAATGGACGGTTATTGAATAAAGACTATGTTTGTTCCGGGTGTTACTTTTAGGCCCCGGCACAAAACTCGTTCAAACTTCATAAAACAATTATCCTCACGATCCCGCATTTGACAAGCTTTTTTTCAGCATGGAATTAATTTACGCCTGATAGGTCAAAATCGTATTCGAGCGATACGCAAAAGCCTATTCGATGCTGTCTTCGGTCTGATCGGCCTGCTCGTAGATTTGTGCGATATCATAGAGCATGTTTTCGAGCCTGGAAAAATATTCCTCTTCGGAGAATTTATCTTTCGAATCCCGCAGATTGATGACCTCAAGCTCCAGCCGGTCGCGTTTGGCCCGCAGTTCGGGCGGCATTTTATTCTCGGCTTCGCTATGGACAAGGTGGAACTGATGTGCGCGGTAGCCGTCAAGAACTGCACCATCTTCTGCCTTCTGTACCGGCCGGACGCCGCGAAACCAGTCCGCCCGCGTGCCAAGCCCGTCGCCGTTGTCATCGAGCAGGGCATACTCGGTGATCAGTCGGCCGGCGCCTAAGTAGAATTCATTGACGCGATTAGAAGCGGTCAGAAATGCTTCAAGCAGCGAGGTCTGGCCGTCTTTGTCAAGGTCGGCCTTCGGCTCGGCGATTGCGCCTGCTAAATATTCGCCGAACCGTGTGTAATTTTGTTCATAGCCGCTCTTGGTCGCTGTGATTATTACACGTTCCGGCCCCGACAAAATGCTCAGGAATGGAGCGCTGGACGAGGCCGTGTTAATCACTAAAAGAGGCCTGATAACCGGCTTGAGCCATTCGGCCAGGTCGTCCGCCGCCAGGTCGGGGCCTCGCAGATTGAATTTAGCTGTCCTGCCGTCGAAGGTTCCATGCCCGATAAGCACAAGCCACAAAGCGGCGGCGGTTTCCTGAGATTCACCCGCTAACATTTGCTGCAATGTTGTAAGATCGTCCGGGTTCTGAACTTCATCCAAACCGATCGCGGCGAATTTCGCGCCGCCTTTCGAACAGGCCTGCTCCCAGAGACGGGCCCATTTGACAAACTGCGCTCCGTACTCGGGTGAACCGGCGGCGCCGACAACGACGATAACGGCAGGTCTTTCGGGGCTTGGATCATTAGACTCAGATGCAAAGCAGACACTGACGCCAAAAATCAATATGCCAACGACCGGCGCACACAAAAATCGAAAATCAATCATGGCATTCCCTTCCAGCGGCGCAGCGCCCACTCGCCGACGAAGCACATCAGGACGAAGAGAAAAACCGCCGGCAGGATTCCACGCAAATCCCACAGAGGCCTGATCCATGTATCCATGACCGGAGCGTTCAGGCTGGGCAGGCTGCGAGCGAAGCTGTCCAAAGCATCAAGCTCGACAACCCGGCCTCCGGTTAAGCCGGCGATTTTTTCCAGCAGCGGACGGTTCGTTCTAATCGACTGAAACTCACGTGCTTCAAAATCGACGGTCCATCCGTTCTCGGCATCGCCGAGTTCCAGGCCATCGGCATCGGCTACAACCACCCGGGCAAAATAGCTGCCGTCACGCCGGGGGACATAGACGGCCTCGAACAATCCCGTTTCACTTAACGCCGGCTCGGCGGTCAACTTCACAGTCTGGCCATTGGGATCACGGGCTTCTATGGTAATCGAAACATCGTCCATCGGCTCGAAATCCTTGTCGCGGACACGAACCTGGAATACGACCGGCTGGTTTGCCTGCTCGCGCTTCTGTGCCGCCTGGAATGAGATTCGGTCCGGCACGTCCGCGACCAGCCAGCGAAGCGTCTGTCTCCAGAACTTGTTCATATCTTCCTGCATCTCGGGCTGTTTCATGCCCCATCGCCACACATCGCCGACCGTCAGTGCCGCCGAGCGCCCGCCGCCGTATCTCTGCACGACAAGGGCGGGGAATTGCCCGTCGGAATCGTTGCCGACTGTCGCGACCACCCGGGCTCCGGGCTTGACCGCCCCGAGGCGATTTAGCACGCGGAACGCAGGCATCGCCGAGAGCCGCTGTTGTTCATCCTGCTCGTTGTCACGCAATCGCGCCCAGGGCTGCAGCCAGCCTTCACGAGTCAGGTTGAAATAAATTTTAATGCCGGTGCCTGTTTCGGTCCGGGGCAGCCTGTCTAAGTAGACCGGCAGCATTTGTCCTATGGGCGTGCGGTTGAATTCACCCTCCCGGAACGATTCGGCCCCGCCGAGCATCAGGAATCCGCCGCCTCGCTCGGCGACAAAACGCCGAATCAGCTCCATCTGGTCATTTGTGAAAAATCCCGCCTCGACGTCGTCCAGGATTATCGCGTGATAGCCGAACAGATCTTCGGCTTTTTTGGGAAATCCGTCGCGAAGCTCTGCCTCGTCACGTATTCCAAGACGCACGAGAACCGGCTGATCGTACTGCTCGGCCTGCTCGGCGTCCTTATTATCGAATCCGCGATACAGCGGGTTGTTCACTTCGCCGGTGCGTCCCAGCCACTCGTATTTCGGTTCGCGTCTGGCGACACGAAGCAATCCCACGAGCTGCACTTGCTCGTCCCGGCTAATCGCCCGCCGGAGAAACTTGTATTCCCAGTTCGGCTTGCCGGTGACATAGAGAATCCGGTACGGCCCCTTGCCGCGGTCAACAACCAGCGTATGCCTGTTGTTGGCAAGTGTCGCTTCAGACGGCGCTTCCGATGCATCCTTTGTATCTTCTTCCGCGGCGTTAAGACTTGTAGGGTGGGGCTCTGCCCCACCATTACGGTTCGGTGGGCCAAGGCCCACCCTACCGGATACTTCCGCGGCGTTAAGATTATAGAACAGGATGCCGCTCCTGTCCGGACGAACATTAAAACGAAAAGTATGTTTTTCGTCGCTCTTTGAGATTTTGCGTGTCTGCTGTTCGACAACTTTGCCGGAGCTGGCGATAAGATTCAGCGTCACGGTCTTGCCGGCATATCCGGATGCCTCAACGTCGGCCTGGATTGTCACCGGGGCATCTTCGAAAGACGTCTGGCTTACAGAGATATTCGTCAGGGAGATATCTTTCTGCGGCCGGTCCGCTCCGACGACGACCGGGTAGACCGGCGGCGAGCCGGCCAGGTCATAGAATTGCTCGCCCATATCCGTCGCGTTGCCGTCGGTCATTAAAAGCACGCCAGCCAACGGCCTGCCGCGGTAGCGCTGGGCGATGGTTTGCAGGGTTCCGCCGATTGCCGAGGCTTTGCCGTCGAAAAGCAGTTCCGAAAAATCCGTTGTTCGGCGAAGCTGCGAATCGAATACGTATTGGCGAACCTGAAAATTGTCGGCCAGCGCGCCAAGCCATGTGGACTTGTCGGCCTGAAATACGGATTGAAGAATCTCGCCGCGGCTCCGGGCCATGCCCTGATCATGGACATTCATCCCGCTGCTGTTGTCGGCAATTACCAGAAACAGATTTGCGCCGGATTTGACTTGTCTGCCGCTCCATAACGGCTCGGTCAGGCATAGTAACAGCGCCAGCACGCCCAGAAGCCTAAGACAAAATGCAATCCTGTGAGCCGCGCTAATCTCCGGCGAGCGCCGGTATGACCAGAGAAGTAACACAAAGGCGGCGGCTAATACCGGCACGCCCAGCCATACCCACGGACTGACGGGGACAATGATCGACCCGGGAAACATCATTCATCGCCTCCCAGGTTTTCATAATATCTTTTCACAAGTTCGGCAAAACGCCCGGGCACCGGATCGCGATCGATGGGAACAATCGCCTCGTCCGGCTTGAGCTTAGCCAATTCCTCCCCGATGCGATTTCGCAATTCCGTCAGCGGCTTGGTGATCTGCTGTTCGACAAGGTTCCATTGCGGCTCTTTGCCGTGACGGGTGAACTCCGCCCGTATTGCCCGTGCGCGGTCCCGAACCCGCGCGACATCATTACGAAGGTCCGGCTCGCTGAGTATCTCTTCCACGTCGCGCAGCCGGTCGGACCATTGCCTGAAGTCCCGACCTGTGAGCGGGCCGTTGGGATCGAACTGGTCCCACCGCCCGCGTTGATTACCGCCGCCGCCGGTCGGGTTGGCTTGAGCGCCGCCGGTTCTATTGCCGGGCCGCCGGCTATCGGCAAGACGCTGCTGATTTTCCTGCGAATCGGCCGGGCCGTTAGGATCGCCTTGCCGCCCGCGACCGGCTCCGGATTGTGCATCGGCAAGCTGCCGGCTCGACGGCCTGTTCGGGTCACTATCCTGGCGAGTTCCACCGCCGGCACGAACGGCCTCTTCGTCCACCTGTCTTATCAGCTCGTCGAGCTGCTGCTGCGCCAGACGCAGGGACTCGCTCTCGTCACCGAGCACACTGCCGGCTGCATCTTCGACGCCCTTTTTAAGCTCTTCGATTCCCTTTGAGGCACGCTGTTCCATCTCCTGTGCCTGTGGCAAAAAGTTCCGCCTGAGCAGCTCGCTGGTTACCTCAAGTGCCCTGTCAACATTATCGCTGTTTGTCTTGCGCAGCGTATCGTAGAGCTTTCGTGAAAGCAGCGGCTCCGAAGTCTCCGCCTGCTCGCTCACATCTTTGACCTGTTCGAGCAGCCCTTCTACACTTTGTTTCTGCTGGTTCGTCTGATCCGCCAGCTCACGGTTCGCGCCGGAATCCGTCAGAGTCTTCCGGTCGGACTCTATCTGCTGTTTTATCTCTTCGGCAATTTCCTTCTGACGCCGGTCAAGCTGCTGGGCCTGCTGCCGCATGTCACGTATCTGCTCGGTAAACTGGCCGGAAGTGCTGCGCCGGAATTCATCCCGCATCTGTTCGAGCTGCCGCTGCGCACGCGTGGCAGAAGTGACTGCCCTTGAGACCATTCCCTGCTCCAGCTCCTCTGCCGACTGGCGGATTCTCGACCGGCTCTGATCGAGCTGTTGACTTGAATCGGCCATACGCCGGCGATTCTTCGGGCTGTCCATTCGCTGCTGCAGCTCGTCGATGTCCCGCAGCGCTTCGAGCTGCTCTTCTCTGAGACGCTTAAGCTCGCGCCGAATTTCCTGCTTTTGCTGCTCCGTTTCGGCCTTGCGAAGCGCCGCCTGGACCTCCTTGAGCTTGTTGCTCATCTCATCCTGCCGGCGTGCCAGATCGCGAAGCCTGTTAAGAACCTGAAGGTCCTCACGCTGGGCCGTCTGCTCCTGGGACTGGGCCAGGCGCTGCGTCTCGTATCTATTCTCCCTTTGTGTAAGCTCCATCTGCTGCAATTGCTGCTCGGAGCGTGCCGAACGGGCGCTGCTGCTTCGGCTGGAACTCCGGCTTTGTCCAACCTGATGCTCGCGCTGCCTCAATTTTAGCAGCTCCTGATAGGCCGACTGCTCGGCCGCCAGTGCCGGCGTCAGTTCTGTCGCCGATTCGGATTCCACCGCCTCGCCCAGATGCTCCAGCGATGTTTCCATGTGCCGTGCCGCTGCCCGCAGCGTTTTGGTCGCGGCGGGATCTTCGGCCTCTGCCGAAGCCGACCGGGCCTGCTCCAGTACGTCGGCCTGAGACTCGTGAACGACACCAAGGTCTTCCTTGCTGTCATCGATACTGCCCGCCTGGTCGGCCTGGCGTTTTATGTTCCAGGTCGCGCTGATGATCTGCTTCTGTAATTGTGCGAGCTGCTCGCCTTGCTGCCGGCCCTGCTGCTGGTTTTGCTGGTTTTGGTTCTGCTGGTTCTGAGAAGACTGGCTTTCGCGGAATACCTCCTCGAAGGGACGTATTTCCGCGAAGTACATATCGCCGGAGGTTCTGCGGATATTGCCGTCCGGCCCCACATCGTCGGCCCAGAAGTAGTACGTCAGCAACTGATCCGGCTGAGCGCTCAATTCCTCCAGCGCCAGCAGGTGCTGAATCTGCTGTTTGTCACTCGGCACCGGTGACGGGCCAAGTGTGACATCCCTGCTCTGGTCGCCGGCAAGAGCGTAACTGAGCCCATAGCCTGTCAAGCCATAGTCGTCCGAGACTTTTGCTTCCAGACTCAATTCCTCTAAAGGCGAAGCCAGCACATCCCGGTTGGGAAAAACTACTCTTAGCTCGGGCGGCAGATTCTTGTGAACATCGATAACGAAACGCTGCGGCACCTCGTTCGTAAGCCCCTGGGCATCGGCCAGAAGAAGCTCATAACGCTCGTTTTTAGTAGTCGTGATTGAAGTCGTATAAACGTTTGGATGCTCACTATCGACGGCCAGCTCCGGACCGGGCCCCTCTTTGGGGACAAGCTGTGCCTTTGCCACCGCCTTGTTGAGAACGAATGTAAGAATGACCTGCGATCCTTCCACTGTACTGATCTGGCGTGTGTCTTTAATAACCTTCTCGGGCAGTTTCGTATATGGAGGAAAGGTAATCTTCGCATCGGCCCTGGTCAGAACCGGGCGTTCGTAGATGCTTATTTTGTAATCGCGAGAGCGTTTATCCGCGTACTCGATATAGTAGAGCAGGTTGCTGTTGACTTCCTGAATTATGCCGCCGAACACGGGATCGTCAAGGTTCCTGGTCAGCGGGATCTGCTTGAGTTCCTCGCCGGATTCGCCGAACATCAGAGTGGCCTTAGGCGGCACGCGCCTGCCGAACCGCGCGAGGATAACCACCGGAGATCCGGCTTCCACGCTGGTGTCTCCCGGGCTGACCGTGATATCATAACCTCTGCTTTCCTGCACGTTTCGGCCGGTAACTCGCAGGAATGGAACAGCCGGTAATAGTTGTAAGAGTGTTGTGATAATTAATATTAACGCAATCGCTCCGCCAAGCTCTGTCGATACAAGCTTCATCTTTGAGATGCTCTGCAGCCAGTCGTGTTTCGTCGCGTGCCGTACTGCTTCACCGATGACCCGATCCTGCAGATAACCGAATTGACCGTCGGGTTGTTCGGGCTCCTGCTCTATGGCAGCTAACAGCAACGCCTGCATATCGGGATTTTGCCGTTCGATATGTTGCGCTACGGCCTTGTAGTCCGGCTGCATACGGCGAGATCTGTACAGGGCATACAACGTTGCCAGTACAGCAGAAATGCACAGAGCCCAGTTTGCGACAGGCGATTTCAATCCCCAGTACCGGTTCGCACTTATCAAACCGATACCAACGAGAGCCGCAATGAGCCAGCAGACCGACAAAAAGTAAGCCAGGTGCAAACGCCGCCGGCGATTAACAATCGGCCGGAGTCTTTTACGTAGAGCCTCTTCAATCATTTCTGTTCTCCCAACAGATTATCAGGCGAGCGAGTCAACCACCCCGCCAGGGCGATTTCAATGAACGAGACAACAAGCAGTCCAATAAATATCCACCGCCAGAATTTTTGCTCGGATTCCAGTTCGGCAAAGCTTCTAAGACGGCTTGCCCGTGTGCTTCGAGAACCGATGGACAACTCGGCATGTTGGGCCGAATAGCCCGAAGACTGCGTGAGAGATACACCAAATCCTTCGAGATCTTCGATTGGCATAACAGCCGTCTGGCACTCCTTCGCGGGCAGGTTCAACGCAAAAATATGATTCCCGACGGAAGACTCAATTGTATAAATTCCCGGTAGGTCCGTCTGTGTAAAGCTTTCTTCGCCGGCATTGAGAGGAATCAACGAGTCGTCTGGTTTGCGAATCTCCAGGTTTGCCGATACGGGCCCTGCTGATTGTGATATTGGCACATAGTCACCCACGAAATACTGTGACTGCCGGTTTGCAAAGATGCCGCCGTATTCGAGGACGGAGTAAAGCAGCGGCACAAATTTCGACGAAAGCGCAAGCTGGCTGTCGGATGGATGCCAGCCCGAAGCCAGCACCAGCAGCGAGCCTTTAGCTACGTGCAGTTCAAACAATGCCGGGTCGTTGCTGTCGAACCAGGCCAGAACCTCGGCTCCCGGCAGATCGTCGATGTTGATTTGACGATGTTTCCAAAAGTGAATCCTGGTGAAATCTCCGAAGCGGGGCTCGGAGAACGGCGCCAGGAGCGGATGTTTGAATTCTATCCGGTTGAGCATTGCATACGTGCTGACGTCGGCCTCCTGCGATTCGATGCTATCAATCCCTGCAAGAGCTGCTATCGTTTTGACAGTATCCGGGGACTTCATTACCAGCAGGACGGTCCGGCCGGATTCGATGTATTTGCGAACCGAATCGATGTGTTCCGGCGAGATCGTATCGGCGGCGATGATCAGGTGCGCGGCCGCAACATCTGCATCCGTGAGGTTTTCCGCCGAACGGGAAATAACAGCCGGATCGATGGAGCCTGTGGCCCTGAAAGCCCGCTGGACGTAATACAGCATGCCTTCGGAGTCACCGGTGCTGTCACTGCCAACGAAAAGAATGTTGACCTTATGCGTTAAACGCGGCGCCATATAAAGGGCGTTGTCAAAGTCGTGGTCGTCACCAGTCAGGATGAGCTTGCCCGACGCTGAGTTATCCGTTCGTTGCGGGGCACGCACAACAACGCTATGTCCCGCCGGAACGTACACTTCTGTTGCGCGATCCGACGTTCCAACGGGATCCTCGCCGGCCCAGCTCAGACCGAAGCGCTCCACGGCCGCATCGGGCGAATTGGTAATACGTATGCTCGGCAGTTCATCGCCGGCTGTGCGTGTCGGATGGTCCCGGCCTGCGATCAATTGTAACGCCGCATTGGTCGAACCTGCGGCGGCAATCGGCTTTAATTCTAATTCCAGAGTCTCGGGCCATTCGTAAGCCTGCAAAGCTTCAAGGCTGCTGCCCTTCTGAAAATCGCTGATAAGCACTATCCGGTGCGTTCTGAATTTTTGCTGCTCGTCGTTGATTTCATCGTCCTCGATGGCCTCTGCCGCGGAGACCAGGGCCTGACCGAGATTGGTCGAGGCCCAGCCCGGCGACATTTTCGATAGTAGTTCGGTTGCCGCCGCCGTACGACGGGCCGAGTCCATAGCATCCCACTGTTCGAATCCTATCAGTGTTTCCATGCCCTGATCGAATTTCATCATGCAGACCCGGTCGGCCCCGCTCACGTCTCTCAGCGCCGACTGTGCGTGGCCGATCGCCCGTGTCCACATGCCGGTTCGCCGCATCGATGCGCTGGTGTCAATCAGAAAGACGGTCCGTCTTGCGACAGGGACCTGGGCGTCCCCGGCTTCCCGCGGGAAAAACGGGCGCGAAAACGCAAACGCAAGCAGGCACAATATGATGCAGCGTAAAATCAAGAGCGGCAGGTTCTCCAGATGGCTGCGATTTTTGAATCGCGGCACCGCGGTGCGCAAAAACATCAATGAGCTGAATGTCACGCGCTTGCGCGTCTGCCGGCGAATCATGTGCAGAATGATCGGCAGACTCACCGCGGCGATTCCCGCCAGAAATAAAGGATAAAGAAAACTCATATCGTCCTCCTGCCCTTCGGACGACCCCTGTGTCTGATTCTTTTACGGTGGCGCATCCGGTCTTGGAGAAAATCCAGCAGGGCCAGGTCGAAGGGCCGGTCCGTCGCGAACAGATGATAGTCGATCCCGAGGTTCCGGCATATGGACTCCGTTCTGGCCAGATGTTTTTCCAGCTTCCGCTTGTAAGCAATCTGGGCGTCGGCCGGATCGACGTACATATTACGCCCGCTCTCTATGTCCTGAAAAAGTGCCGGCGAGTCGAAATCGAAATTCAATTCGGCCGGATCCAGCACATGAAAGACCACAACGTCATGGCCGCCTGTGCACAGATAGCCCAGATCCGGTTCGAGCCGGTCTATCGACGTAAGCAGGTCGGAAATCAGGATGATAAGACCTTTCTTAGTCAGCATTTCGCCGATATGCTGCAGCGGCGGTCCCAGCTTTGTGGAACTGCCCTGCGGAGGAGCCTCCAGTGCGACCATTAAACGACGCAGATAACCCGACCGGTTGCGGGGAAACATATACTGCCTGATCTGATCGTCGAATGTTGCCAGGCCGACGGCGTCACCCTGTGTGTAGAGAAAATAGGCCAGCGTCGCGGCCAGCGTGCCGGCGTACTGTGCTTTTGTGTAGCTGCCGGAACCATAGCCCATCGACCGGCTGTGATCGATCAGCATGTGGCATCGCAGGTTCGTCTCATCTTCGAACTTCTTAATATAAAACCGGTCGCTGCGGGCATACAGCCGCCAGTCAATATAGCGTGGATCGTCACCGAGAGTGTATTGACGGTACTCGGTAAACTCGACCGAGAAGCCGTGATATGGGCTTCGGTGAATGCCTTTCCAGAATCCCTCGACGATTACTTTGGCGCGCAGCTCCATCGACTTGATCCTCATCAGCGAGACCGGATCGATCAGGCCTTCCGGTCTGCCGGTCGTAATCGCTGAGCCGGATTTTGCCGCTTTGTCTGTCATTATTTATGGCTTTCCTTAACCGATTTCAGCAGGCGTTCGACAAGGTTTTCGATAACCACGCCCTCTGCCTCGGCGCGGTAATTGATCAATACACGATGTCGAAGCACCGGAAGTGCCAGCGCCCGTATATCCTCGAAGCTCACGTGCGACTTGCCGTGGAGCAGCGATCGGGCCTTGGCACCGAGCACCATATATTGCGAGGCTCGCAACCCGGCCCCCCACGTGACCCACTCGTTGATAAAGTCCAGCGAGTTGTCCGGGCCCGGACGAGATGCGGTGGCGATTCTCACGGCGTAACGCACCACGTCCTCGGCGATCGGAACCTTAAGAACGACCTCGTGAAATCGCAGCAGGTCTTCGCCCGTGAATACCTGCTCGATCGGTTCTGGCTCCGTCGCCGTCGTCTGGCGAACGACCGCGACCTCGTCATCTTCCGACAGGTAGTCGATCCAGACGTTGAACATAAACCGGTCGAGCTGAGCTTCCGGCAGCGGATACGTGCCTTCCATCTCAATCGGGTTCTGCGTCGCAAAGACGAAGAACGGCTCGCCGAGCGAATGACATACCCCGGCGGCGGTAACATGGTGTTCCTGCATCGCTTCGAGCAGGGCCGCCTGTGTTTTGGGCGGCGTGCGGTTAATCTCGTCGGCAAGAATCATGTCCGCAAAGATGGGGCCCCTGACGAACACCATTTTTCGCTGCCCGTCGGTCTGCTGGAGAATCTCCGTGCCCGTAATGTCCGCCGGCATGAGGTCCGGCGTAAACTGAATACGCTGAAACTCCAAATGGAACAGTTGCGCCAGCGACTTGACCAGCAGCGTTTTCGCCAGGCCCGGCGCGCCTGTAATCAGGCAATGCCCGCCGGAAAGTATGGCAATCAGAAGATGGTCGATCACATCCTGCTGGCCGATGATAACCTTTGAAAGCTCGGCACCGATACGCTGCCGTGCACTGCTGATCTGTTGGACTGCCATTCGTTCGAATTCGTATGCTTTCGTAGCCAAAATATTTTCCCTCTTTCATTGTAGGGGCAGGCCCGTGTGCCTGCCCTGGGCAACCACACAGGGTTGCCCCTACGGCTGCTGCCCCTAATGTGTCATAGCGTAAAACACGATATTAATTCCCAGCGGATATGCCTTTTTCTCCGAAAACTCATGAAAATACCACTCGTTCTCACCTTCGCGTTCCCATCCGTCACCGAGGTCGGTATTGTGGCAGATAAACGCCATCATCCGGCCGTTGTTATCATAGATGGCCTTATAATGAACCTGTTTCGCATCTTCTCGTTCCCAGGTAATGCCGTAAGGTCGGCCGCGCAAGGCATCGCTGATGTTGGGGATCTGCGGCCTTTCCTTGAGTTCATACGGGACCTGGAATATCTTGTGGCTAAGTCCAATCTCGACCGGCTCGCGGTCGGGAAATACCCGTTTGATCTCATAGTAGAAATTGTCCCACTCGGCTTGCCCCCAGAAATCGTCGACCATCAAAAATCCGCCGTTCAGCAGGTAACGACGGAGGCACTCGATTTCCTCTTCACTGAAGACGAGACGTCCGGGTTCGAGCATGTATATGAAGGGGTAGTTGACCAGTTCCGGGTCCGTTAGTTCGAGTACGATTCCCTCGGGATCAACTTCCATAGAAGTCAATTGGTGCAGGCGAAAAGAAAAGTTCAAATCGCTGTCGGGATAATCCGTTGCCCAGCTTCCTCCGCCGAAGCCGCGACCTCGACCCCGGCCGCGACCGTACCCGCCCCCATAATCCCCACCGCCGTATCCGGTCGAGTATCGGATTCTCACGAATGTGAAGATGTCATGAGAGAACTCCCGGTTGGGCGTCCAGTTTGGCACGCTCCTTCGATTGGAATATCCGCGATTGGAATATCTCCTCGCGAACACTGCGCCTGCTCCAACAAACGCCGCCATCAACAGGATTACGAAGAGATACCTTGATCTTCTCATGGTGTATCATCCTGAACTGCCGGCTCGCGTGTTTCATCAATGATCTTCAGCAATAAACGGTGCGCCTGGCGGAAACGCGGAGCCTCTGCCAGCGCCAGAAGAACGTGCCTTTTCGCCCCGGCGGGATCTTTTGCTAAAAGCAATCGCCCCAGCCGATAATTGACATCGGCAGGATCGGCAGGATCCAGCAAGAGCAGACGCCGGTACGATTCGACCGCCTGCTCATCCCGGCCGAGCTCTTCGCCGGCCCGGCCCAGTTGCCAGTGCAGTTGCGCCAGCATAGGATAAACCGCCATGGATTTCTCGCCATACCTTGCCACGCTCTGCCAGTCTTCCTCGGCCATCGCAATTTCAATCAGTCGCCCGTAAGCGTAGGACGCTTCGGAGGAGATCATCGCCAGCTTGCCAAGCACATCTCGCTCCTGCTCTGTCTCGCCGAGCTGCCGGTGCGCTGCTGCAAGCAACCGATAGCCGTTATCGTCCCCGGAATATTGTGGATACAACGCAATAAGTTTTTCCAGTGGTTCCTTCGCTTCGGCCCACTTGCGATTAGCCAACAGAGCTTTGGCATACCGAGTCAGTGCCCAAAAATTGTTCGGATGCTCTTGAACCCATTCGAGTAGCATCACATAATCGGCGGGGTCGAGTTGTTCTTTTTCCGGCTGCTCGAAGTCAACTTCCGGGGCTAAATTCTCGGCACGCTTTCGGGCGAACGTTTCGAACTGTTTCTCGATATCCTTTATCGGCGCGGCGTGCTTTGATATCGCGTCGTTGATTTGTTCGCCTTTCGCCAGGTCGGCGAGAATCGCCCTGATCGATTCGAGGCCGTAGCGTTCGATGAGAAACTCGACCACAAGCGCCGACTCATAGTATGCGAACTGCAGATCGTTCGGGGTGGGCGGACTCAAAAACGCCGCGCTAAGCTCGCCGATTGGCGTAAGTTTACCGCCGAGAACCATCCCGCGATATTCCGGGTTCATCTGCTGGCCCCACGTCGGGTCACGCTGCGATTCCTCATAAACCGACATCCCTTCGCTAAACCAGCGAGGCATTTTGTTGTGCGTCAGATTCAATGTCACGACGTGGCAGAATTCGTGCCACAGCAGAGCTTTCCAACTGGTGGGCCTCTGGGGATTGGGACTGTTGGCCGTGATTACATTGCCGAAGCACACTCCGAGGAAGCCGTCGCCCCCCGGCATCCCGAACGTTCGGACGGCAAAATCCTTCTGTTCGGGAAAAAGTTCCACAACGACCGGCTTGTCAAGTTGCGCCCCGTATTTTTCGCACAAGCTTGTCTTAGCCTCGCGCAGAAGGTCGATCACCATATCGCCATAGATATCCGCCTCGCGTTTATCCATGCGGAGAACAAATCCATCGGCACGGAGCGTTGTGAACTTAGACATGTGGTCTTGCAGGTTGCTCAGATTATAGGCCTCGATATTATACGCATCGCCCGTGTGCACTTCATCGGCCAGCGACCAGCCTTCCTGTTCGTCACCAAGGCGAAGCAGGTCCTGGGCTAATTGAATTTTCGCCGGCAGATAATTCGAATCGAACTTCAAAGCCCGGCGCTGAAAAGCCGCCCCTTCGGCAAAGCGATATTTCTGGGACAATTTCCTGCCGATAAGATAATCCACCCGCGGATTAGTCGGCCAGAATTTCAACGCCTTTTCGCGATGTTTGACGCTGGCTTCGGAGTCATTTGCCTGATGAGCCAGCACGGCCCGGTACGCCCAGAGATCCGGATGCCACGGATTTACAGCAATCGCCCGATCGAGCAGCTCGCCCGCCCCGGCATAATCTTCACAATCGATTTGGTGCTCGGCCAGCAGAAGCAACGAGGGCACGTGATTGGAATTAATATAAAGAGCGGCGTCAAGCGATTGGATCATCTGATTTCGGTCGCTTTGATAAAACGCTCTTGCCAGTCCGAAGTGCGCATCCGGGTCTTTCCCGAACCGCTTCAGGGCATCCCGATATTGATCTGCGGCCAGCTCGTAATCCTGCTTGGCCAGCGCCAAATCCCCGGCGGCAAGATATGCATCGAGGCAGTTCGGGTCGTTCTTAATCGCGCGGGTGAACAGCTCATCCAGAACGATCCGCGGCTCTTCACCGAGCAGCAGAAGCGAATTGCCCAGGGCGACCAAATCGCCCGGACTCATGTACCTGAGATCACGACTCGTACCCACACGAACGAGCCTGTTGATTGCTTCATCGGCCCGGCCGGGCTGGTCGTTGTGAATATAAACCGTATGGGCAAGCTCTAACAAACGCATGCTCACCGGATAATGCAGCAGCACGATATCCATATCATCCGCGGCCTGGTTATATTGCCCCAGCGCCATCAGTGATTTAATCATCAGAACTCGCCATTCGGCGGCATAAGCCCCGTTTTCAATTGCTTTCCGCGTAGCCTCAAGACATTCCGTATATTTGCCGGTTTTGAATTGCTCATGTGAGGCGTCAATATCCGCGGCAAATGCAGGCCGGCCGGGTCCGGCTATAAATATGATGCAGGCCGTCAATAAAACAATTCGGACAGTTCGCGAAATGCCCCCGCTGTGGTGCGATGTGTATTCGAACAAGGAACCCATATCGTACTCATTTAATAATTATGAATTATGATTTATGAATGCGGCTTCGTCGAGGACGTTATAACAATCATAAATCGAAAATCGTTTACCTTCCTCGCAAACATAAGATTGCGATTCAAACATCCGTATTCTAACCCATATATACGGCCGAGTCAACCTGATGTGCTTGCGATGACTCATTTTAAGGCAGGAATTGAGTGTGAATTATAGAATCTTGCTTCAAGGCGATGAGCTGTGGATGTATTATAGTGCGGCCGGCATTTGCACCTGTCCGGCCACGGCAAAACTTGACGAAGTTATAGCCTTACTGGTTGATTGACATCTCAGGCGTGTCTCCATTCAAGGTTAAATAGATGGTTGCCGATTCCGTGTATTGAAGTTCTTGTTCTTCTGTTTCTATACGTCTTTGCCATCCCTTTTCTCCTTAAACCTCATAAATTGGTAAACAGCACTAATTGAACCATGAACTGTAGTATCGCTACGTGCCTGAATCAGGCAATTGACATTGCGGGATTTTCACCAGCTGGATGGCGACTTTGTCGGCTGCTCCACTGCCCCTAGTTTCCTGTCAGTCAACCAGCGAGGCCGAGAACGGCAAACGGCCCGAATCATTCGCAACTTTTTGAAGGATTGTATTAGTTAGCCTCTTGAAGTCTAAATAACAATTACTAACACTCTGCGCATGGGCCCCAATCGCTCCATCAGACGGTTTGAGCAGGAAGATTGGCTTTCGAGCATCCTGCGCCATCGGCATCAGGCTTTGATAATTCTTAATTAGTCCAATGCGATTTTCATCTTCATGAATCGACACGGTTGATTTTGATGAATTCAAAATGTATCCATTATAAACAGATGGGATTTGGTCCACCCAGTTCTGAAAAGCTTTTACCGGGCGATTTTTGCGTTCGACATGCTGCATTACAATATATCCTGCAGGAGTCATTTTCCCTGATGGCATTGGTATGTCAAGGTCATCGGGTTTCGCAGCAAGCCGCTTCTCCCATCCGTTCCGCCAATCTCTAAGCGTTGGCCCCAAGTTTCTGAGTCCCTGCAGAGAAAACAATCCTGGAGCCAGTGGCATTATTACATGATTGCTGGCAATGATAGCGGCACGGTTGATAGCTCCAAGATTTGGCCCGACATCAATCAGTACTATATCTGTGTCAACCTTTTCAACAGCTCTGCAAATGATTCTATGAAAAGCGGTTATTACCCGAAATGCAGCCTTGTCATTATCTAAGCATTTAGGCCAGTTTTCCGAAAGTCGGTCCTCAAATTTTGATAGACCTAGATCCCCGGAAATTAGGTTTAGATTAGCAGTAATCCTCTCGATGTGTGCTTCGTTTATATCCCCAATCCCTTCAAGAATCGGGGCCACACAATCCAGAATGCTCTTGTGCTGACCTTCATCCGGCCATAGATATAGCAAGCGGGTATCTTCCACAAACATACTCGTAAGATTTGCCTGAGGATCTAAATCAACGGCGAGAACCTTCTTGCCAAGTTCCGAACACATCCACGCCACATGGTAAACAAGCGTAGTCTTGCCCACACCACCTTTGTTATTGAAAAATGCAATAGTCTTCATAACAATGCCTCCCTGATAATTACAAGAAAGAACTGTTGCTGACTAATGTTGAATTCTGCTGGTGGATTATTGTTATTGGCAAGTAGTTCCTTTGTCTTGGCTATTCCACGCCCAAATCGGTTGACATATCCAAGTGTTTTCATTGCCTCTGCTACCTTCGGGTTTCTGTATGCATTTTGGTTAGGGAAGTTTTCTGCAGTAGCTTCCCCATACAATCCCCCTGGATTTTGTACCTCAATTCGATCTGAGAATTGATAGAAACGTATAGGAGAATTTGATTCATAATCTCTGTGCATAATGGCATTCATAAGCAACTCCCTAATAGCTCCCATTGGATAAGGGCTGCGACTTTCCTCTCGCAAGGAAGAGACTGCTACAGGGCGGGTTGGAAACAGTGTTCTCAGGAATGAGTCCAACTCCCGAAGAACTGTGATAAGATCGCCAGTGAAAGAACGCTCATCCAGAATGTCAAATTCCAGTCCAACTCCATCACAATGAACGTACTGAATATACGCTCCCGGAAACCAGTTAAGGGGAGATTGAGAAAAGAGCAAAGCTCCAACATTTGTTGCGCAACTATTGCTGCTATCCCACAAGCCAAGTGAAACCATTTGCTGAAGTATGTCTCGATTATTCTCTTCAACTATTTCTGGTGCAATGGCTGCAGACCGATAGTCAAGTTCGAACAAAGAAAGGACTATCTGGTCATAATCACAATCTACACAAGGCCTAAGATCGAACGTTCTGGCATTACTGACTCTTCGTTCTGAGAGCACTCTTTCTTCTTGTTCAGTTGCAATTCCTTTGCGAGGGCCAGTGCGGATATGCACTCGTCCTTTGTATCGCACGGGAGGCATGTCTGAGGGAAGAACCTCGACCACCGCCACATCCCCATCCGGAAGGGACATCTTTTCGACATTAATTGCAGGCAAAGGAACGATCTGGCCAGAATCCCTGTGACTGGCCAGATTCAGCAGTAACTGATCGGTAATATCTATCCCAGCGACACTTCCGTCATCCCTTACACCAACGACGAGATATCCAGGTCTTCCAACACCCGACATATCGTTCGCAAATGCACAAATAGCTTGACGAAACTTATCTGTATCTGTGGTGGACTCAGTCCTTTCCACTCGATATGATTCTATATCATTCAGGAGTTCCAGCAATTCCTCCAATGTTAGCATAGGTCACTTCCTTTTTTCATAGATTCAGTACAGGCCTCCTATTCTTGTTGTCTACCATAGCATTCCGGCTCTGTTTGTCACCTTTTCTCTGGTCTGCCGATTGGCAGTAGCCGCCCGTAAACACATTTGCCAATTAACTAACTCATGCACACACTACATAATAACAAGTGTTTGCGGTGGGTCAAATGTTTATTGTTTTCCCGAAATTGCTTAAAAAATGTAAAAATATTCATGAAATAGAACATTCAGAAGGAAAACTCGGGATTCCAATAGATTTCCCTTCGGGGCTCTCCGCTTTGCTTCGTGTCTCTGCCCCGGCCTGCCGTTGGCAACCCATGTAATTGATTATTTACGATCCATTCGACCTTGCTCGTGACAGGTTTACTATTGATTATTGTTTTCCTTCGTGGTTCTTCGTGCCCTTCGTAGTGAACCAAAAACCGTGTTTATCCGTGTTAATCCTGTCTACTTCAAGTTGATTATCCACAGCACGCAATACGCATAAAGGACGCCGTCTCACGGAGATTTTCCTGGAATTAGCCCGCCTTTTTGCCGGCCGGGTCGTAGAATATATAAAAACAGAATACAGGAGGCTTGACCATTTATGATTTACGATTTTTTCTTTTATTCCGCGTAATCAACGAAATCTGCGGTTATTGACTATTCCTTGGTGTTAATTCGGGTTAATTCGTGGTTAATTTGAAAAAAACAGGTGAAAAAGAGTAGAAAACGACGAATAATTGAGCTTAAGTTGAAAAAACAAAGCCAATTTGCGAAAGGGTAAAATGAGCGTAAGTATCTATATGAAAGGTGATTATGAAGAATTTCACGCTTTAGGTCGGCGAGAAAACAAAGCCAATTCAAAGCCAAACAAAGCCAATATTATTTAGCCCCCAGATTTTCTGGGGGTTGAAAACCCAATTTGAAAAAACAAAGCCAATTTGCGCCGGCCCCAATAGGCGTAAAGTCTTTTTTGAAAGGAGATTATGACAATAAACCGGCAAGCGGAGCCGAAGAATACAAAGCCAATTTCATAGTCCTATCTAACCCCAAAGGGGTAGATCGTAAGTCTGATGCCGAAAGCCTTGGGCCGGATGACGGTGAACAACAGATGAGGATGGATAATGGCCGGCTCATCTCTCGCCGTTTCTGCCTTCTGTCCTGCGTCTTCCGTAAAGGACTATCAGGGCTGGTCGAATGACTTGGCTAAAGTGTTACTTTCGTAATTTGCCTTGATCCTTCGCCCAAATGCTTCATCCGACTCGATATACCCGCTGTCCTGGAGGACTTTGCAGCCGATCGGGTACTTTAATTTAGCGAAAATCCAGGGCATGCCGGTGATTTTATCGATATTTACAAAAGTCTCGCTATATCCGAAAGTACCTTTAAGAATAACATGTGGAGCAGAAAGGCTTGAGCCGTTGATTACGTGTATATATCCGAAACCGGCAACGATTATAATGGCTGCCGCCAACAGCACGACGGCTGCTGCTATTTTAGGCCATTTCCTTCGTTGCTTTACTCGATTAATTAATATCGGCGCCTCAGAATGCTGTAAAGTATCCGCCCTATTGCTGGTATTTTCGTCGCTTTTATTACCGAGCACCCGGAGACTCTTGTCGACTGCCGGACGGACGGTTTTGCCATTGGATTCCGAAGGTACCGGGACAAAACGAGTACCGCACTTGCGGCATTGTATAGACGTGGATATGAGTAAATAATGAAGATATTGAACCGATTTGCATTTTGGACAGCGGCATTTAAATGTATTCAATTGATATTGTCTTTTTCTCATTGCACAAGCATGCCGGATTTAGGGCAGGTCTCCTCAATAGAATGGTCAAATACTGTTTTTCTTACACTATCGACTATGTAATTATCGGACGATTCCTCGTGAAACTTTACTTTTTTTGAGACTTGACGAATATTTTTTACGGTTTATTCACAGCAGCAGGCGAGCAAAGGGCAACGGCTAAAAACGCCAAGACCCGGCTTGTAAATGTCACTGCATTATTGTGTAATATTTGACGGAGATCCATGCTATCCCGCGCGAGCGATGAAACAAAGGCTCAGCAGAAAAATCAGAAGACGGCAAGAAAAATACGCACTTTAGTATCTATGCTTGAACGAGATTCTCTGATAAAATCTTCACGACGCTCGTCTTCTGAAGAAAGGAGCTTCGCAATGGCGTTCAAAGCGATTTATAAACAATTCATAACAGCATGTCCGGAACTTGTTTAAGGAGATGGAAATGAAACGGAAATTAAAGCAGCCAAAGTCGATTAAGAAGAGGCGTTCCAGGAAAGCCGGTGCGCCGCCCGGAACGCTTGTGCATATTGGTGAAAAAATGGCCGAAAACATTCGGATTACCTACCTCGACTATGACGAAAAGGATATGGTCGAGAAACAGGTCTCAAAGATCGAAGAATGCTTTCCGTTCAAGAGCACGCCGACAGTTACCTGGATCAATATCGAAGGCCTTCACGATGTCGAAACGATCGAGAAACTCGGCAAGGAATTTGACCTTCACCCTCTAATGCTCGAAGATATTCTGCACACGGAACAACGCCCGAAGATCGAGGATTTCGAAAAATATCTCTTTATCGTGCTCAGAATGCTCAGCTACAACTCCGAGACGCAGGCCGTTGAAAGCGAACAACTGAGTCTCGTTCTTGGCCCGAACTATGTGATTTCTTTGCAGGAGCGCGTTGGGGATATCTTCGATCCGATTCGAGAACGCATCCGAAACGCCAAGGGCCGCATCCGGAAGATGGGTCCTGATTATCTTTGCTACTCTCTTGTCGACGCCATCGTAGACAATTACTTTAGCATACTGGAAAAGGTCGGCGAAAAAATCGAGTCGATGGAGGAAGAGCTTGTTACCGAACCGACGGAGAGCATATTACAGCAGATCCACTCTATGAAAAGGGAGATGATATCGTTGCGCAGGTCCGTTTGGCCTTTGCGGGAATTAATCAGCGGCTTGCAGCGAAACGAATCGGCGCTCATTCAGGAATCGACCGGAATCTACCTGCGAGACGTCTACGACCACACGATACAGGTGATAGATACGGTCGAGAGCTTTCGCGACATGGTTTCGGGAATGCTCGACATTTATCTATCGAGTATCAGCAACAGAATGAACGCCGTGATGAAAGTCTTAACGATTATTGCCACAATATTCATTCCATTGACGTTTATCGCCGGGATCTACGGAATGAATTTCGAGAACATGCCGGAACTCAAGCAGTGGTGGGGCTATCCGCTTGTCTGGATTGTGATGACCGTAGTGGCAGCGATAATGTTGGTGTACTTCAGAAAAAAGAAGTGGCTATGAAAACAGGCTTTAGTCAACCTCGACCACCTTACGCGAGGCGGCGGATTCATAACAGGCGGTTAGGATCTTCTGGCTTCGCAGGCCAACCTGGCCGCTTATGGCCGGCTCATGGTCTTCGGTAATCGCTCGGCTGAACTCTTCGATCTCAGCCTGATAAGTATTTACCGGCTCAGGCTCGATTGCCATACCTTGAGCCGCCGACCTGGCCTGCTGTGCATCGTAATCCCCGCCGTCCTGTTCCAGAAACGCCGCCATCCGGCCGGCTGGCCCCTGGCCGATAGTCCCATCGGCTAATATCGAGCCTTTCGAGCCGTAGAGTTCGAGCACGTTTTTGCTGCTGTTGTCGGGGATGCAGAAGAACGTATCGACAGTCGCCAAAGCACCATTTTCAAAGAACAGCATTGCCGTTGCACTGTCTTCGGATTTATAGTTATGGACGCTATTGTTGATAAAACAACTGACCCTGGCAATCCTTCCGAAGAACATTTCCAGCAGATCGATGCAGTGCCCTCCCATGTCGATCAGCGACCCGCCGCCGCCGGTTGCAGGATCCTGGCGCCAAGCACCTTCGATAGGCGGATACCAGCACGAAAGCTGGGCACGCGCATAGACCGGCCGGCCGAGTCTGCCTTCTTTTATGAGCCGAAGGGCCTTTTGGTGCTGGGCGACAAAACGCATCATAAACGCGCAGCCAAGTTTAACACTCCTTTGCCGGCACAGCTCGATCATGTTCTCGGCCTCGGCAACCGTCATTCCAAGAGGTTTCTCGCAGAGAACATGCTTTCCGGCTTCGGCGCAGGCTCGAACCTGCTCGGCGTGAACATGGGCGGGCGTAGCGACATAAATGGCATCAACGTCAGTCTCGAGCAGTTCGTTAATACTTGCCGCCTGTTCGGCGCCATACTCTTTGGCCACCTCAGCATTCGCCTGCTGATTGATATCGAAAACCGCAGACAACTCGGCATTCCGTGCCTTGGTAATGCCCTCGGGAATCGTTCTTCTTCCGGCAATCCCGCCCGAGCCGATTACACCCCATTTGAGCTTTTTGGACATAGTAGTAATCCTTTTCCTTTTCTATTTCGAATAGGCCTTTATTACCTTAGCCAGAGCGCAGCCTATCTGCCGACAATCTTCTTCGGTATAGGTTGGAAATGCAAAACAGGTAAACGTATGGCTCTGATGCCAGACGGCGTTGGGTACCTCCACTTTACTATAGTCAACGCTTTCCGGATCGGTGTACTCTTTGGACGTGAAAGGAAAGCCGCTCCTGCCGAAGGAATTGTGTTGCTTATAAGCCTTTTCAGTATGACACTGCGGCCAAAATACTTTCCAGCTCGGGGCGCCTTCCGCAGCACAGGCGGCAACAAATTGGTCGATGTCACATGTCATATTTTCAATGTCGAGAGAAAACGCCATGACGTACCAGCCGTTCCGGCGTTCTTCTGTGTCAATCGGTGTATATATGACCCGGGGCAAATCTTTTATCGAATCGATTATGATATGCGCATTGCGTCTGCGGTTGGGAAGATTCCAGGTATCAATCCGTTCGAGTTCCGCCAGCCCGATAGCCGACTGCATCTCGGTCATGCGATAGTTCCAGCCTACCATGTTATGAATATAAGGCAGTCGCTGCTCCAGCTCCAGCAGGCCCAACCGCTTCTTGACGTCATAGCCGTGGTCACGAAAGCTTCGTGCCTGCCATGCCAGATCTTCGTCGTCAGTGGTCACCATGCCGCCCTCGCCGCCGGTGGTAAACGTCTTGTTTTGACAGAAGCTGCACGCGGCGATGTCACCGAGGGTGCCGGTCTTTTTACCTTTATAGGAACCGCCAAAAGCCTCGGCATTATCCTCGACGATAAAGAGATTATGTTTCTTTGCAAAGTCAAGGATACCGTCCATGTCACAGACGTTGCCGTAAAGATGCACGGGCATTATCGCCCTGGTCCGCTCGTTTACGAGCTTCTCGGCCGATTCGATACTTATACAATGGTCGTCGATATTGACATCGGCGAACCGCGGCACAGCTCCGGCCTGAACTATCGAGAAGCTGCTGGCGATAAAAGTATAGCTCGGCACAATTACTTCGTCGCCCGGGCCGATTCCAAGAGCACTCAGCGCGATGTGGAGAGCCGCAGTTCCACTCGATGCGCTGATGGCGTATTTACTGCCCTGCCAGACAGCAAATTCTCGCTCGAATTCCATACCCTTCGGCCCGGTCCAGTAATTAACCTTGCCCGACCTGAGTACCTCCTGCACGGCACTGATCGCCTTTTCATTAAACTGAGGCCACCCGGCCAATTTATTTGTCACCGATTTGGGACCTCCGTCGATGGCCAACTTTTCTGCCATTTAAATGTCCTTTCAAATAATTTCTCAAAGGAAATGGTATCACTTCACTCGAACTCCTGCAAACAAGTTTCCTCTCATAAACATTGTCGAAGATATGGAATGATTGACATCAGCCGGTCCAAAATTTATATTCAGCTAAAGTTAGGAGAATTATCATGGTTAAGAAAGCTATATTTGTCATATTTCTATTTATTGTCTTTGCAGGATACCAAAACTGCAACGCGCAGGGAATTTTCTTCAGAGAGCATTGGGCTGAATTTGATGCTGAGATAAGCAATTCCAGGGGAAGAATGCTGCGGGTAAATGACGCCGAGCTAAGCCTCCACGAAATCTATGGCAAAAGGCCGGAGGCTTTGACTAACGGCTTTACACTGATTAACGTACCGGAGGATTTGTTCGGACTGACGCGGGCGGACTTGTATCTCGAAGTCTGGGGCGGCCATCCCGGCACTGTCAACAAACGCTTTATCGTCAATGGAAAACAAACCTATCCGCTCGGTGACGACGGCACAGAAGAGGACCATTGCGTCTATTCTTATCCTGAGATTCCACTCAAAGTGGAGCACCTTGTCAGCGGCCAAAACGCGATGCAGTTCGCGTGTAACCGGGGCAAAACCTTCTGGGGACATTTTATCATCGACGAAGCCGCCGTTCGCTGTTACCTCAAGCCCGACCATCCGGACCTGATAAAAAACAATCTGCAGGACTTCGAGGCCCGCGTGCAATTGCAGCCGCCCGGCTCGACACTGCCGGACCGTGTGAATATAAGATTGTCTTATCCCGAGCGTTACGAGAAATCAATAATCTCAGTCGAGTATTTCGGCAGGTACGAAGGCTTCGACGATAACGGCAACAAACTCGATAATGACTGGCACGGCTACACCCAAAACAGAAAATATGTCAATCATATAGGGCAAATGACATCTCCGCCCTACTCGCTGACCTGGGATACGAGCATGATCCCCAGCCAGGCCGGACCAATGGCGTTAAAAGCTCTCGTGCATTTAAAGGGAGACTTTCACTACTGGACGGACGTGCTGGACGGCCTTGTATTTCCCGCATACAGAAACAATGTCGAACTGTACAAATGTAACGTGCTGCCGAAGCCTTTCTGGTCCCGTGCATCTAAGCCGGTAACAGCGACGATCAACCTGCCCCGGAATCCCGCCGATGCGGAATCCGCCAGACTGATGGTCAGAATCTGGGACGGCGGCGAAGGCACCGTTACCGAGCATTTCAAGATTAACGGACATCCGTATTCGATAACATCCGGCAGGGCGAATCACGATCTTGTATTTACAAACATCGAGGTGGGCATCAAACATCTCAAAGCCGGCGAAAATACGTTGACGTTACTCAGTGACACCGAGCACCACGGCATCGAGCTTTTGCTGCCGGGACCATGCCTCTTGCTGCGATACGGCAAAAAGTTTTAAGTTTAAAGTTATGATGATATATCTTCGACCTCGGAGATTGTTTTGGGTATTTTTTTACCCAGGACACGATGGCCGGTCTCTGTCACCAAAACGTCATCTTCTATTCTGATACCACCAAAATCCCTGTATGTCTCAAGCAATTCGTAGTTTATATATTGTGAGTTTTTTTGGCCTGCCTTCCATCGGTCGATCAGTTCCGGAATGAAATAAATTCCCGGCTCAACCGTTATTACAAAACCCGGCTCAAGGGCCTTAGCCAGCCTTAACGACTTGAAGCCAAACTCGGGATTGCGTTTGATCGAGTCGGTATAACCGACATACTCCTCCCCCAGTCCTTCCATGTCATGGACATCCAACCCCAGCATATGCCCCAACCCGCATTGAAAGAACAATGTATGCGCTCCGGCTTGAACGGCCTGTTCGATATCGCCTTTCATCAATCCCTGGTCCTTCAAGCCGGATGCGAGTGCCCTGCAGGCGAGAAGGTGAATATCTCTAAATTCAACACCGGGCTTTACCGCTTCAATCGCCCTTTCCTGTGCGTTTAAAACGATAGCGTATATTCCCTTTTGTCTCTGGGAGAATTTGCCGCTTACGGGGACGGTCCTGGTAATGTCACTTGCATAGTGAAGAGGCGATTCGGCGCCGGAATCATTGACGGCCATGTCGCCGGCCTGCATTTTGTTGTCGTAATGGTGATTATGAAGCGTTTCGCCGTGGATCGAGAAAATCGTCGGAAAGGAAAGTGCCGAGCCGTGAGATAAAACAACCGCCTCCATCGCAGAGGCGACCTCTCTTTCATATACGCCTGGCTTCGACATTTTCATCGCGAGCGTTTGCATCTCGTAGGAAATATCCAACACCGCTTCAATCTGTGCGATCTCCTGTTCGCTCTTTACTGATCGCTGAGCAACGACCACTTTTATCAATGGCTCTGATACGTGCCCGGCGATAGTAGATGGCGGCGTCCCCAGTAATTGTTGTATTTTCAGAACATTCTCCGGCCGATACTGTGGGAGAAAGTGAATTTGTCTGCCCTGTTTTGCTGCTTTGTTTATGACTTCCGGCAACTTATCAAGTCCGGCGGTTTCGGTAATACCGGTGTTGCGGCATTTTTCTTTCAATGTCGGCTGCGGCCCGGTCCAGACTATATCGTCAACTGTCAAGTCATCGCCGAACATGCACTCATCGCCCTTCTCGACGTCAATGACGGCAACCAGCCCGGGGCAATCGAGACCAAAGAAATAGAGAAAGGAACTATCCTGCCGGAACGGATACTGATTGTCGGCATAGTTCATCGGGCTCTCCTCGTTGCCCAGGAAAAGAATCACGCCGGCCTGAACGTCGTTTCGCAGGCGTTTTCTTCGTTCGATATATACGTCGGCGGAAAACATGTATCAATTACCTCCAGTTGGCTGTTGCTTTTGGGTTAAAAGGCTGACGACTATCAGGCAGATAACCGACAGCGTTATCGCGGGCAGTACTGCGTCGAGTTCCGCCATATCTGGCGGCAAACTGTTTCGAATAAAATCGACTTCCGACCACAATAGAGTCACTACAGTACCTGTGACGATTGAGCAAATAGCTCCGGTTTTTGTTGCCTTTTTCCAGAACAGAGCAGCCACCAGTACAGGAGTAACCGCGGAGCCATAGATCGTATACGCATAGAGAGCTTTCTTGAAAAAACCAGTGGTTTCGGCAAAGGCATGAGTCACCATATAGGCGATTACGCCGAAGCCGAGCACAAGAATTCTGCTGATAAATATCACCTTCTTCTGACTGGCCTTAGGATTAATATAGGCCGAATAGACGTCGTTTATAAAAGTAGTGGCAGGCACAAGAAGAAACGAATCCGCAGTTGAGACAATAACACCGACAACAGTAATCATGAACAGAAGTCCAAGGGCGAAAGGCATATGATGACGTGCCGCATAGATCAGGATATATTTGCCGTTTGCCGGATCCGGTGTCATACTGCCGGCAATCCATGCCGAGCCGATGATTAACAGTTCGATCACGAGGGCCGCAAAGACCAGTACAATAACCGCCCGTCTTGCTCCCTGTGCGTTGCGGCTGGCAAAAATACGCTGATATTGATTAGCATCTCCCATAACAAGAAGAAACGTGGGCAGAAGATAATTGATGATCTGGACTGGGGAATAGACACCCCAGAACTGCATATGTGACGTTCTTGTTTCCATGGCCTCGTACGCGACCCGCATACCGTCAAAGCCGCCAGCTTTGATTAAAAGGACCGGAAAGGCGATAAGCAGCGAAACGGTAATGATTGACCCGGTGACAATGTCCATACTGGCAAGACTTTTCAGGCCTGCCAGCATAGTATAAACGATTATGAACGATCCTGCGATTATTGTAGCGGTTTCCTTGGTCACAGTATATCCGCTGATGACCTCGATCACGGCACCTCCGGCGTTAAACTGGTAGCTGACGATCACCATATAGGCCATTATAAGGGCAATAACTGCCAGGAACCGTGCGGCCGGACCGAATCTCGAACCGATTATTTCAGGGACACTCGAAGCTTCGATATTACGTGCCTTTGTGGCGATAAACGACAGTAGAATCATGCCGGTGAAGGTGCCGAAAGGAATGATCAGAGCCGCAGCGCCGGTACGATAGGCCTCTTCGGCATTGCCGACGATCGAACCGGTCCCGATCCAGACAGCGAGCATGGTCAAGACCATAACCCACGGAGAAAGTGTGCGACCCGCTATGGCAAAATCCTGTTGGGTTTTGACCTGGCGTGATTTGTAGATGCCGATGCCTGCCAGGATAAACAAGTAGATGAATATGGCAATCAAGTAAGTCATGTTTTGCTCCACAGCATATTCAGGATTCAGGATGCATGTATAGGCTCACAGCTATCCCCGGCGTTATTTTACAAATTGCTCTACGAAGTATTTGGGCGTCAGCGGCTCGCCGGTTGCTCGTTTAATCATATCGTTCCAGCGATACAGGGCGCCGGGGCCAAAGACTTTTTCTCGCAGATAATCTCCGAGGATTTTCTCGCCTACATAGCTTACATCGCGCACTGTAGGGGCAGGCCCGCGTGCCTGCCCTGGGCTACCAAATGGGGTTGTCCCTACAATGTGGTGATGCAGTTGAGAAGCCAACAATTCTCCCATCATGTAGTTATGATAATAACACGGCGCAGACGTAAAATGCAGTTTGGAAGCCCAGCCGGCGTCAACAGGGCCCGGCGGTCTTTTGACAAACTGGTACTTTTCAACAAGCTGCCACCACAGGTTATTCAAATCCTGCTCGGGATCGGCGTAAAGCTGTTTTTCAAAGTTGTACATCACCAGTGCCCAGCGGGCAAAAAGAACCTGCTGAAAGCGAAGATATTTTTCACTGACTTCTTCTACCTCCATCCGTTCTTCATCGGACAGATCGAGCATCTCCTGCATCCAGGCGGCATTGCGGCTCAACCGGCCGAAAAACATCGCAATCGCCTCGGTAGTAAAACTGTGGGCAGGTTCCCTGAGCAACCAGGGCTCATTACGATCGTGGTATTTGCTGTAAATCGCATGGCCCAATTCGTGCAATATGGTTTCCATCCAGCGTTCTGTATCCTGAAGATTGCACAAAATACGAACATCCCCCCGCCGGTCTATATCATGGCTGAAAGCGTGCGGATATTTACCTTTACGATCGTATAAATCACTCTTAGCGAGGATGTCATCCACAGGCAGGCCGACGCCGGCGTAATATTTTTCCGCCAATTCCCTGATATCCCTGTCCTTGTAATAGAAATCCAGATCCTGTTCATAAACCAGCGGGGTCCTTTGAAAGAAAGGGTCATGATAATGCCACGGCATCAAATCCCCGGCGGCAATGCCGTAACTGCCCGCAAGGATGACATCCAGCTCATTCTTTAACCGGGCGAACGGTTCGGTTGTTAATTCGCAAAGCTCATCGAAAATGCGGTCAAGCTCTTTTACATTCTGCTGACCCGTGACTATTGTAAGAGTGTGATAATTGTCAAAGCCAACTTTTTGTGCCGCTTCATTACGCAGCTTCACCAGCCTGATGAGATCGTCAATAATCACATCTCCCACCTGTTTGCTGGCCTTCCACGCCAGCTCCCTTTTACGGCAGTCTTTTTCCGTTGTCAAAATGTTATAGATGTCACTCATGGTGACTTTTTTACCATCCATCGTTCCGCGAAAGCTGCTGAACTTTTCCTGGATTTTGCCGTCCAGGCCGACTATCTCTTCGAGCAGCTCCGGCGGCACCTGTTTCGGCAGGTAAGTGTAGTATAATTTATCCAACTGCCGGGCCAGCCTGGCATTTTTGATCCGGCCGGATTCTTTTATGTCCTTGATAAAGGCGAAATCCTGAGGGTCGCTGTAGAACCGGCTTATCTCAAGCTGTAATTCGCTGTATCTGTCATAATCTTCTGTTTTGCCTTTCGTCGCTGCATCCCAATAGGCAAGATTCGCTTCTGTTGTCAAAGGTTCGACTTTTGCGACATGAGCTTCTATAAACCGCTCCAATTGTTCTTGCTTGAGGGACGCCTTACGGTGCTGCTTAGCGGCAGGCTCGCAGCCGGCAAGAAAAACAAATGCAACAAATACAGTGAGCAAAGCAGATATTCTCTCCATAATAAACCTCCATATCAGAATTTGTAGGGGCAACCCCATGTGGTTGCCCAGGGCAGGCACGCGGGCCTGCCCCTACAGTAATCGCTGTTCGGTTCGGGCGATAATTTCGTTTTGCAGGTCCCGGCCTACTTCTACAAAGTAATCGCTGTAACCGGCGACTCTTACGATCAGGTCACGATGCTGTTCGGGATTCTGCTGGGCCTTCCTTAGCATTTCGGCGTCAATGACATTGAACTGGATATGATGGCCGTCAAGCTTGAAGTAAGACCTGATCAGATGAAGAAACTTATCGATACCTTCGCCAGCGAGCACCTGCGGATTGAATTTCATATTCAACAGCGTTCCGCCGGTGCGTGCGTGATCGATTCTGGCCGCGGACTTGACAACAGCAGTAGGCCCTTTCGTATCTGCGCCCTGGGTCGGCGAAATACCTTCGGAGACCGGCTCGCCGCTTTTCCTGCCGTTGGGCAGCGCGCCAACCACTGAGCCAAAATAAATATGAACCGTCGTGGGAAGAAGATTCACACGATACTTGCCCCCTTTGGTATTCGGGCGGCCGTTGAGCAGGTCGTAATAAACGTTAAAGACCTCTTCGGTAATTTCGTCCGCGTAATCATCGTCATTGCCGTATTTGGGTGTATGATAGAGCAGCTTTTGTCGCAGGTGTTCATATCCCCCGAAGTCAGCCTGCATTGCTTTTAATAATTCATCCATCAAAATATTTTGCTCATCGAAAACATGATACTTCACCGCAGCCAGCGAATCGGTTAACGTACCGATACCAACGCCCTGAATGTAGGTCGGATTATACCTCGCGCCGCCATTGTGGTAATCGAGCCCGCGGGCGATGCAGTCATCCATCACAACCGACATGAAAGGAGCTGGCATATAATTGGCATAGAGCCTTTCGACGATATTGTTGCCTTTGATTTTAAGGTCGATAAAATACCTGAGCTGCTGGCTGTACGCATCCATGAGCTGCCGATAAGAAGTGAATTGCCGGGCGTCACCGGTTCGAGGACCAACCTGCTCGCCCGAATTCGGATCAACGCCGTCGTTGCAGGCAAGTTCGAAAATTTTGGGCCAGTTAATATAGCCTGTCAGGGTGCAGCTTTCCTTGCCGAACGAGCTGATCGTCACGCAGCCGCTGGGACCGCCGGTACGCGCATCCGTTATGTTCTTGCCGTCCTGGAGCATTTCCTTGATGATGACATCGGTGTTGAAGACGGAAGGCTGCCCGAATCCGGTACGGATTACTTCACAGGCGCGCTTCAGGAACCGGTCGGGATTCCTCATGCTGATTTGAATGCAGGAACTGGGCTGGGTCAACCGCATCTCTTCGACCACGTCCAGTATCATATATGAAACATCGTTGACCGCGTCACTGCCATCGGCCGGTATTACCCCGCCGATGTTAATCAATGCAAAGTCGGTGTAGGTCCCGCTTTGTTCCTCGGTCACACCGACTTTCGGCGGAGCGGGCTGGTTATTGAACTTTATCCAGAAACACTCCAGCAGCTCTATGGCTTGCTCATCTGTCAAATTCCCTTCCTGGAGTCCTTTTTCGTAGAACGGCAGCAAATGCTGGTCGAGCCGGCCCGGATTGAAGGAGTCCCATGTATTCAATTCCGTAATCACGGACAAGTGCACGAACCAGTATGACTGCAATGCCTCCTGGAAATTGCGCGGCGCATTAGCCGGCACGTGCGAACAAACCTCGGCGATCTGTTCCAATTCGCTGCGGCGAACGGAGTCGCTTTCCTGTTGTGCAAGCTGTGTTGCCTTTTCAGCGTGCCGTTGGGCGAAAATAATAACTGCATCGGCACAGATATCCATCGCCTGATATTCCTGATCCTTTTCATAGGCGCGCGGATCGTTTAAATAGTCGAGTTTTTTCCGGTTCTCCGCAATGTCATTTTTAAATTGCAGCATGCCTTTTCGATAAATCTTGTCGTCAAGGATGGCGTGGCCGGGGGCGCGCTGCTCCATAAACTCGGTGAACACTCCGGCATTAAAAGCCTGGTGCCACTTTTCGTCCATCGAGCCGAAGAGTTTTTCCCGCATGGTTTTGCCGGCCCAGAAAGGAATGATTCGCTCGCTGTAGATTTTTCTAACCTCATCCGAGACCACAAAGGGAGTTCTTTCCCGGCTGTTTAGTATGCGCAGGTCTTCCATAGAATGGCAACATAGCTCGGGATAAGTCGGCGTGGCTTTCGGTGCCGGGCCTCGCTCGCCGACAATCAATTCGCCGTCGTTGATACATACGGTCTTGTTCTCCATCAGATGCTTAAAAGACAGGGCGCGGCAGACTGCAACAGATTCTCTCTGGGGAATATCGCTCTGGTAGAAATCGGTCATCAGCTCCGCCCGTTCGGTTGAAATGTAAGGCCGGGTCTCAACACTTTGTTTTTTTAGTTTTGCTATTCTTTCGTTCATATCACTAACCACCAATGTTTACTTCGAATACATATTTGCTCAGATTCTCTGCTATCGAGCTCATTTGTCCCTCCTCGGGAGTCTCAGTCCGCATGGATTTAATCTCACCTGTGAGTCGAGCCGATTTTTCAATCCCTCCACGGTTAAAGGGCAGAATGTCTATCCTGCCGGCTCCGGGCAGTGAAGCTGTAAATTTGCCGGTCGCTTCGATATTCGCCGTCTCGTCATTGAAGCCGGGAATGATCGGGATCCTGATTACGATTTTTTTGCCCGCCTGTGCAACACGCCTGATATTTTCAAGAATCAAGCTATTTCCTACGCCGGTAAAACGTTCGTGCATTTCATTGTCCATATGTTTAAGGTCACAGAGAAACAGGTCGGCCCATATGGCGACCGAATCCACAATCTCCGGCTCCGCGTAACAGCTCGTATCCACCGCAGTGTGTATATTCCTCTGTTGGCATTGATTCAGCAGAGCCAGAAGAAAGTCCGGCTGCATCAGCGGTTCGCCTCCGGAGAACGTAACACCACCGCCGGACTGGTCGTAGAATATGACATCTCGTTCGACATCGGCCATGACCTCACTAACAGTCATCTCACGCCCGATGATCTGCCTGGCGCCGGCCGGACAGACATCCACGCATCGGCCGCAGAGCACACATTTCTCCACGTCTGTAATAGGCCAGTTTTCAACAAGCGAAATCGCCTCGTGTGGACATGCCTCAACGCATTGACCACATCCGACACACCGACTCCTGCGAAAGCCAAGCTCGACATGAGCCTTCCAGCTTTCCGGATTATGACACCACAGGCATTTCAAAGGACAGCCTTTGAAAAACACCGTTGTGCGAATCCCCGGGCCATCATGGATGGCGTACTTCTTGATATCGAATACGAGTCCCTTTGTCTCTAATCCCATATTTGTCATTCCCGCGAAAGCGGGAATCCACTTTACCGCTGCGTTCTGGATCCCTGCCTTCGCAGGGATGACAGTATGACTCGGTAAGTTTGAGTTCATTTCAATTTATCGCTAAGTCTTTAGTTCATACTAACATACCAAATCCGGCTGAAAAAAGCAATTACCTTGATTGCTGTTTCGCAAATCCCCGGTTAAATACAGGAGATGGCGGCAAAAGAAAACCCCCGGCAATAAACCGGGGGTCATGTAAATACTATTCGGGCCGAATAAGGTTATGCCGGGCGTAGCTTTCTGAAGTTCTTGTAGCATAGCTCGGCGGCTTTCAGCGGAGGATAGACGTCTTTTTCTTCCTCGATGATATACCACTTGGTGCCTCCGATGGTCTCGCAGAGATTGAGCAGCTCTTCCCAGGGAATGTCGCCTTCACCGATAATGGCGTTCTTATTTGTTGCCGAGTATTCCTTAAGATGAATTGTAATGGCCCGGCCGGGGTAGCGTTTCAAATAGGGGATCACTTCACCGCCTCCGATCATGGCGTTGCCGGTGTCGCACTGCATGATGACATCCTTGCGCGTATTGCCGAAGAAGATGTCCCACGGCACCTGACCGTCGACGGGTTTGAATTCGTGCGAGTGGTTGTGGTAGCCGACCTGCATTTTGTGCGGTTCGACTTTTTCCGCCAGCTCGTTGAACATATCGGCGGCGTTTTTCCAGCCTTCTGCCGAGCTGTACTTGTTCGGATCGAGCCAGGGAACAATCAGGTATTTGTTACCGATGATTTTATTGAACTCGATGGTCTTTGGCAGGTTGTCACCGAGCAACGTGTCGAGCTGGGCATGAGTTCCGCAGCATTTCAGGCCGTTATCATCGAGCAGCTTGCGAAGGTCCTTTGCGCTATAGTCATAATAGCCTGCGAATTCGACGCCCTGGTAGCCAATTTCGGCGACGGCTTTAATTGTGCCCGGCAGGTCCTTCTGACATTCCGCCCTGACGGAATACAATTGCAAGCCCAACGGGATTTTACGCTTCGATTTTCCGAGCTTCATTTCTCCATTACAGCCGGAGCCAACTGCACAGGCCGCTGCGATTGAAGCTGCGGTTGTCTTTAGAAACGTGCGGCGGGAAAGATTCGGGCTATTGTCTCTTGTATCCATAATCCTTTACCTCATTTCATGATTAACAGCATATTACGGAACAACAATTACGCGATATGGTTCCTTGTCGACGTAATTGTAAGTTGATATCGTCCTTTTGTCAAATGGAAACGTTTTTTCACGGCATGTGCTGAGCTGGGCGGATTTAAACAGCAAATCGACAGAATTTTGTGGTTTTGCCGGACCAAATTGTGTGTTATTATCTGGCAGTTTAGAGAAAGGTTACAAAATAAAGCAAGGTGTTATTCAAGGGTAAATCGGAAAGGATTGAAAATGAGACAGTTTGCGATTATAGTTATGGCGATGGCGGTGATGGCCTGGGTGATCGGTTGTGCGAGTATCCGGACCACTGCTACAGACAAGCAGATGGAGAAGAAAATCGACGAGTTGCTTGCAAAAATGACGCTGGAAGAAAAGGTCGGGCAGATGACGCAGGTGACATTGGAGGTCGTGGCGGGCGAGACCGGGGAAGACGGATCGCTGAAGCTCGATAAGAAGAAACTGCAGGACGCGATTGTTACCCATCAGGTCGGATCAATATTGAACTGCGGCGGACAGGCGAGGTCCGTGGATAACTGGCTGGAAATCATCACGCAAATGCAGGCTATGGCCACAAAACAGACCCGGCTGGGGATTCCAATCATCTACGGAATCGACGCGATTCACGGGGCGAACTATACCCTGGGGGCTACTATATTTCCACAGCATATTGCGATGGCAGCGACCGGCAACGTGAACCTGGTGAGGACGGAAGGTGAAATTACCGCCCTGGAGATTCGGGCGTCGGGAATGCCCTGGAACTTCAGTCCGGTACTTGGACTCGGCAGAAATCCAATGTGGTCGAGGCAATGGGAGACGTTCGGGGAGGATGCATATATCAGCTCCGTCATGGCGGCAGCCTATGTAGAAGGGCAGCAGGGCAGTGACATATCGCAGCCTACGAAAGTGGCGGCCTGTATGAAGCACTATCTCGGTTACAGCGTGCCGCTGACGGGCAAGGACCGGACGCCGGCGTATATTCCCGAACGGCAGTTAAGGCAGCTATTCCTGAAGCCTTTTGCCGCAGCGGCAAAAGCGGGCGTCGCAACGGTCATGGTGAACTCATCGGAAATAAACGGGATTCCCGTCCATTCGAGCAGGTTCCTGCTGGTCGATGTGCTGCGGGAGGAGCTGGGCTTCGATGGTTTTGTCGTTTCGGACTGGGCGGATATAGATAATCTCTACAAACGGGAGATGGTGGCGAAAGATCAGCGAGAAGCGGTCAAGATAGCCGTGATGGCAGGAGTGGATATGAGCATGGTGCCATACGACTATAGCTTTTACGACCAACTTGTGGACCTTGTCAAAACCGGCGAGGTTCCGATGAGCCGTATTAACGAAGCGGTGGCCGATATCCTGCGGGTCAAGTTCCAGCTCGGGCTCTTTGAGAATCCGTATCCGGATAAGCAGCTTAAAGAGCAGTTCGCAACAGATGCCTCAAGTCAGGTGAATCTCCAGGCGGCGAGAGAGGCGATGACACTACTCAAGAATGAGAATGACATTTTACCGCTCAGTAAGAGCAGGAAGGTCCTTGTGACGGGGCCATGCGCCAATAAGCTTTCCGTGCTGAACGGGGGCTGGACAATTACCTGGCAGGGTGATAACGAAGCCCTCTATCCGCAGGAGAAATCGACCATCCTGGAGGCGATACAGGACAAAGCCGGCGCAAGTCGCGTTGAGTATATCGAGGGAGTGACATTCGACGAGGAGCTGGATATTCCGAGGGCGGTCTCGGCGGCGAGCCGTGTGGATGTAATCGTGGCGTGTCTGGGTGAGCCGACGTATTGTGAGACTCCCGGCAATATCGACGATTTGACGCTGACGGCGCCGCAGATTCGCCTTGTGCAGGAGCTTGCCAAAACGGGCAAGCCCATCGTTATGGTTCTGACCGAGGGCCGGCCCCGTGTGATTCGAACGATCGTCGATCATGCCGGCGCGATTCTGATAACGTATTTGCCCGGTATGGAGGGCGGACAGGCAATCGCCGACGTTCTCTTTGGCGATGCGAATCCGAGCGGAAAATTGCCATATACATATCCGAAATACTCCGGTTGGCACGTTTGCTACGATCATAAGAAAAGCGAGGATGCTGCTCCCAACAAATTCGATCCGCAGTGGGAGTTCGGGCACGGATTGTCATATACGACTTTCAAGTACAGCGATCTGCAGATCGACAAGAATAAGCTCTCGGCAGACGATACCCTTACGGTCTCGGTCAATGTCACTAACACGGGCCAACGTGAAGGTGCCGAGATTGTGCAGCTATTCCTGTCGGATATAGTCGCGACCGTAACGCCCCCGGTCAAATCGCTCAAGCGGTTCAACAAGGTGCCTTTGACGCCCGGCCAGAACCTGACAGTCAAGTTTGAGCTCAGCCGGGATGATTTCGAATTCATCGGTCGTGACAACAAGCCCGTTGTCGAGCCGGGCGATTTCAAGGTCAGCGTCGGCGGGCTAACCGATACTTTCGCGATTCAGTAGATTACCATTTGCGCATCGCGTATGTCGCGCTGAATGGATCGATACAAGGATCAGGAGCAGTAGATAAGAATAGGCGAAAATTGTCTGGCAAAACTGGTGTACCGATCAATTATTGCCCGCATAATCCTGAACTGCCGGATCTGGATCAGGGGCTGCGTAAACACGGCGATTGTGACTGCGTTTATGTGGACAAATGGCAATTGCATGCAATTGTGATTTTTCCGGTACATATTGCAAAAAGCAAACGTGATACCAAACACCCGGTCTCCGGCGTTGATATTCCGGCTATAATTAAAATATTACAAAAGTCCATCGGCAGCCACTTGCTAATGCTGAATAATGTTGTATGATACAAGCGTTTTCTCGTGCACCATTAATCTCTGGAGAAATTTAAACGGAACATTTTGATGGCCGATACAATTACTGGAATATTGAGAAGTATCAACAAACAGCAATTCGCGATAAGAACAGCCGACCGCTCTTATCGAGCGGAGCCGGCTGAAGTGATAGTGCAACCGGATATAACTCGCCGCCTCGGGCTCACTAAAGGAGCTACCGTCACCGCTCAGATCGAACGAAAGAAAGGCAAACGCAAGCTGGTTTCTATCGATTCGGTGGGAGGCATGAAACCGGAGGCATTTCGCAAACGCCCCCGGTTTACCGATCTGGTGGCCGTCGATCCTCACGAACGATTTGACCTGGGCGCTTCCGGCCAGGAAAGCATGCGTATCGTCGACCTCATTGCGCCAATCGGCAAGGGCACTCGTCAGTTGATTGTTTCGCCGCCCAAAGCGGGAAAGACCGTTCTCCTGGAACAAATCGTCCTGGCGATTCGGCAATGTTCCCCTGAAAGCCATATTATTGTGCTGCTGGTGGATGAGCGGCCCGAGGAAGTCACCCACTTTCGCAGGTCCGTGGAGGGAGCCGAAGTAGTGGCAAGTACAAGCGACCACAGTGCCGACGAGCACGCCGAACTCGCCGAGCTGATGCTCGCCCATATACAAACGGAGCTGGAATGCGGCAGAGAGATTGTCCTGCTGATCGACAGTCTCACGCGAATGGGCAGGGCCTTCAACAATAGGGGCCGCCGGCGAGGTGCACCGCGTCGCCAGACTATGAGTGGCGGATTGGAAGCCGGCATCCTGGAAATCCCCCGCCGACTCTTCGGGCTTGCGCGCAAAATTGAAAACGGAGGCTCCGCCACCATCATCGCGACGTGCCTGATAAATACCGGCTCTCGAATGGATCAGCTTATCTTCGAGGAGTTCAAGGGAACGGGCAACAGCGAAATCGTTCTCGACCGCGCCCTTGCCGAGGCCAGAATCTTCCCTTCGATCGACATTCCGGCCAGCGGCACACGAAAGGAAGCCAAGCTCTACAGCGATGACGATACCCGAGGTCTGGCCACGCTCCGGCGTGTTTTGTCCAACTACGGGCCCCGCGGAGCCCTGGACTCCCTCTTTAAGCTGCTCCAGAAATATCCTACCAACAAGGAATTTCTGGAGAGTATGTCCGCCGGGATTTGATCGCCGGTGAACCAAACTCCGGCTCAATACCAAAACAACGCCGGCGGCCGGCATGTCAATATGCCGTTCTGCGACAATATATGCGGAACATTCCTGGTTTCTACGGCTTATTTTGTCACCGAATAGCACACCATAATTATTTGTATTATTTTGTAATATTTTTTGTTTTTTCACTTGCCTTTTAGAAATAACCGAAGTATAATGGTGGTTTTCGCTGTTTATGGAAGATGTAAGCACCTTTCACTCACCTGTAATTTGCGGAAATCACTGAAGGATCGTTAGAGACCTCTCGCCAGGATGGTGGGGCGTGTACGGTTTCGCTATGGCTGTATTTAAAGACCAGGCGAAAAAAGAATTAACATTGTGTTTAAGTAATAGCATTGAGAAAAAATGAAGCAGATTAGTAGAATCAGAAACATTGGAATTTCGGCACATATCGACTCCGGCAAGACAACGCTGAGCGAGCGAATTTTGTTTTATACAGGGCGTATTCACCGCATGCAGGAAGTCCACGCCAACGAAGGCGGGGCAACACTGGACTATATGGACCTCGAACGCGAGCGCGGCATCACAATCACAGCGGCCGCCACACAGGTCACGTGGAAAGACAAGAGTCTCAACCTGATCGACACTCCGGGTCACGTGGATTTCACCGTGGAAGTCGAGCGTTCGCTGCGAGTCCTGGACGGGGCGATCATGGTCCTCTGTTCGGTGGGCGGCGTCCAGAGCCAGTCGATTACCGTCGACCAGCAGATGAAACGGTACCGCGTGCCGAGAATCGCCTTTATCAATAAAATGGATCGTGTCGGCGCCGATCCCGAACGGGTGCGTCATGACCTGAGAGAAAAACTCGGCCTGAATGTGGTCCCCATCCAGATCAATATCGGAGTGGCCGAAAACTTTCAGGGCGTCATCGACCTGATTACCATGCAAGCCATCACCTTCGAGGGCATCAGCGGTGAACAAGTCATCCGGGGACCGATCCCGACCGAATATGCCGATAAGGCGGCAAAAGCACGAGAAGAAATGCTCGACGCTCTGAGCATGTACAACGACGAGATGATGGAACTGCTGCTCGAAGAAAAGCCCGTCGAGAATGATATGATCCGCTGGACGATTCGCGAGGCCACAATCAACCGTGACATCGTGCCGCTCATGATGGGCTCGGCGCTCAAGAACAAGGGCGTTCAGCCCCTGATGGACGCCGTGTGCGATTTCCTTCCCAGCCCGATGGACCGCTCCAGCTTCGCCCGCGATCACAACAACGAGGGCACGGAAATCCCGCTGGCGAGCGATCCCGATGCCCCGCTGGTGGCAATGGTTTTCAAAATAGCGGACGAATCTTTCGGTCAGTTGAGTTATGTCCGCGTCTATCAGGGCCAAATCATCAGAGGCCAACAATACCGCAATGCCCGAACCAATCGTATGCAGCGGATCGGCCGGATTGTCCGGATGCACGCAAACGACCGCGAGGACGTTACCGATGCCGGCCCCGGCGATATTATCGCCCTGCTGTCTGTGGATTGTGCCAGCGGTGACACGATTTGCGGCAACGGCATCAACTATTCTCTCGAAAGTATTTTCATCGCCGACCCGGTTATCAGCCTGTCTGTAACGCCGGCCGGTTCCGCCGACTCCGAACGCATGGCCAAGGCACTCAGTCGGTTCATGAAAGAAGACCCGACCTTCCGGATTTCCACCGATCCGAAGACCGGCCAGACGGTTATCGCCGGCATGGGAGAACTGCACCTCGACGTTTATATCGAACGCATGCGCCGTGAATTCAAGGCCGAGGTGACTGTCGGCATCCCAAACGTCAGCTATCGCGAGGCCCCTACGGTCGAAGCCAAATTCAACTATAAACACAAAAAACAGACCGGCGGCTCCGGGCAATATGCCCATGTGGTCGGCCGATTGATTCCGATGTCCCAGGACGACGAATCCTCGTACGAGTTCGAAGACAACATCAAATCGGGACGAATCCCCAGCGAATACATTCCCGCAGTGAACAAGGGCTTTCAGGCGGCGATGAAGAAAGGCCCGCTCGCGGGTTATGAAATTGTCGGCTGCAAAATGTGTCTTGACGATGGCTCGTACCATTCGGTTGACTCCAGCGAGATGGCGTTCCGCACGGCGGCGAGAAACGCCTTCATCGAAGCGTTCAAAAAATCCAGGCCCTGCCTGCTCGAACCGATCATGACTGTCGAGATCGAAATGCCGGGCGAATTCCAGGGCCCTGTCGTCGGCGACCTCAACTCCCGGCGTGGAATCATCATGGGAACCGAAACCCGGGACAGCTACACAGTTGTTCGAGCCGAGGTCCCCCTGGCAAACATGTTCGGCTATGCCACGGTAATTCGCGGCATGACAAGGGGAACCGGCACTTTCTCAATGGAAATGTCACGCTATGCCAGGGTTCCGGTCAAGATCAGCGAACTTATCCTCGAACAGCACCGCCAGGAAAATGAGCAAGCCGCTCGAAAATAATTACGATTCAATCTGTCATTCCCGCGAAAGCGGGAATCCATTAGAACGTCACACTTCTGGATCCCTGCTTTCGCAGGGATGACAATGTGGATTATTTTGAGTTACTGACGTTAAATCCGAGTTGTACGTTTCCCTCGGATTTATTGACGATTCTTTCCGAGCCCGTGAATAAATTCTCCGTGATGATGGCACGGGTGACATTCTCTCCAAGCCGGATTTGCGGCCGATCCTGTCGGAACTCACATCCCCTAATAAGAACCGTGCCGCTGTCCGCCTGGATTGCGTGACGGTTACGTTGTTTGCCGCCCCACTGGACAAACGTGCAATCACTAAAGCCGACTGTCCCCGTCCCTGCGATCTTCGCTATCTGGTTGCACGGGCCCCAGAACGCGCAGTTCACAAAGCGGATGCTCCCCGTATTGCTTTTTTCAACCCCGACCATGGTCGGGTCCGGCCCATGAAACGATACGAACTCGCCATTCGTAATCAACAACCCGTACGGAGCGCATTGCTCGACGACAAGGGACGTATAGCAATCGTCCGCTCCGATGCCGAGAAAGTTGCCGTTGCATTCGCCCCTTCTGCCTCTTATGAACTTATAGCCGACCTTGTAACCGAAGCAGAAGGTATTATAGACATACTGCCAGTCGGATTTGCCGAAGATAAACGCCTCACCGTTTTCCTTTTGCCATTGGATAAGCTTCGGTTTCATGCTCCACCATGGATTGAAGTGAACGTTTTCGATGCGGCCTATATCGTAGATGGAGTCGACCAGGACGCCCCGCCGGAGCGGCTGGCCGTGCACGTCACGAACCAGGTGACGCTCGTTCCGCGTTGCGTCGATCCCGTTATATGGATTTAGCATTTCGACTGCGAGGACCGCCGGGTTTTTGCCTCGCATGGCGATTGCCCAGGGATACGGCTTGGGTATGTCATCTATGTTCTGTTGAGGATAATACAGCACAACGCCCTTGAGGGTACTGTTCGTATTGAGAGTTATGAAAGCCGGCCCGTCCTCACTGCCTGCACCGCTCGTAACCAAAAAAGTCGTACCGTCATCCGTCGGCTTGGGAAGTCCCCTGTTGCGCAGGCCGTTATGTGCCGGGACCGATTGCCAGACGCCCGCCAACGTAACAGCGTTGGGCACGTTCAAATTGCCGGCAAAGAAATAGTTACCGACTGGAGCATAAACAACACCACCGCTGGCTTTTGCCGCCGCATCAAGGGCCTTTTGAAATGCCGCGGTATCGTCCGTCTGGCCATCTCCGGCCGCGCCGAAGCTGCGGACATTGAAATAATCCGAAACGGGGCCCTTGACCGCTTCTCCGCCCAAAGCTCCAACCGTAAATAAGAGCGATAGCCCGAGAAAGAGCCGGCCAAACTGTTTCATCATACATGCTTTATAAAGACTGCGAACCATTCTTTTGCTCCTGTAATTTATCCATCCAATTCCTGTTTTTTGCCGGGATTTTCAACGGATATCGAAATATCCCGGACCGATTTGGGCAAAAAGCCCCATTTTCCAGCGTATACTATCAGCGCCGGGCGGCTTTTGCTACTGTTTCTTAGTCATAAACCACCTACCGCTGCACCCACTTACAGGAGATTTTGCCGGTATTATTTTGCTTTATCTGGCTAACCGGAAGCTGCTGCGAGCGATTTTTCGTTTTTCTCCGCTCCTTCGGTCTGTTTGAGAGCGGGAGATTGGCTTTGTTTGGCTTTGTTTTCTCCGATTCGGCCGGCAAAAATATCTTCATAATCTCCTTCTTTATAAGACTTTGTGACGATTTGTTCGGGTGCTCGCTTAACATAGTGTGCATCCATGTCTCATTACATAGTTCCAGAACTGTTGCCAACGGCCCGTAGTGAGCTTCAATGTTCGCAAGGCCAGAACGCAACTCGCTCCGGCATCTTTCCACC